>Ga0209342_10001721_pt1 | contig 24257 bp, 16 predicted proteins | sample RifCSP16_2_FD_184023 | JGI IMG/M metagenome (GOLD analysis project Ga0209342, IMG submission 184023) | Soil microbial communities from Rifle, Colorado - Rifle CSP2_sed 16_2 (SPAdes) (version 2) | ecosystem: Environmental > Terrestrial > Deep subsurface > Rock core/Sediment | place: Rifle... | reverse complement strand
GACCGTGAGATCTTATATGCTCTGGTCACTTTTAATAGGGATATGGGAAACCTTGATATGGCTAGAAATTATGCTGAAAAACTTATTGAGCTGTCTCCAAATGATCCAAGTGTTAAGAGCTTGGTGAACGAGCTTCAAAAAGAAAAATGAAAACACCCTACTAGGAGATGGTATAGAGCGTGATAAGGTAACTCTACAAGGAATTTCTATCGAGCATCATTAAAGCGGGATCCCCTTAGCTCATTTTCTTAGTGTATTTGAAGTCTACTACCGGAGTTACTCTCTATTTGCGCGTCAAACCTGATATCGCACCGATCAGGTCTGCTAGGCTTACGAATTTTACCTGTACATCCTCATAGTTTCGGGAAAAGGGTCTTTTGATATCTGATGCCACTATAAAGTTGTCACCTCTTTCATACTGGCGCCTGAAGGCCTTGACATTCGTCGCATCAAAGTCTGCTGACGACCGTTTGCATTCTATCGCTATCGGTTCGCCCTTGCGGAGGATAATTACGAAGTCTATTTCGTGGCCACGCTTATCTCTCCAGTAAAGAATTCTCCGTGACTGGGTGTGTGCGATGATTTCATTCATTACAAAGTGTTCCCACAGGGTGCCTAAATCTTCTCTGCGCAGTGTTTCCCACCCACGGTAGTAACACAAGAAACCTGTGTCAAAAGCATATACCTTTGGGGCTGATACGATCTCCGTTGGCCGATGGGAACTGAAAGGGCGCACCACATGAACGATAAAGGTTGCTTCAAGAACTGCAAGGTAGTTCGAGATCGTTGTGCGACTGACTTCGCAGGGTTGTGCAAAGCGAGTTGCTTCGAATATGCCCCCGCTCTGGCTCAAGAGAAGCTCTGCGAATTTGAGAAAAGAGTATCGGCGTTCGATCCTGAAAAGTTCTTGGATGTCTTTTGCCCAATAAGCGTCCATCCACTCCTGGAAATCGCGCGACGGATACTGCTGAGCCAGAAAGAAAGGTGGCAAACCGCCGTAGAAAAGCCGATGTTTTAAGTCTGTCTGCCTGAAATCAACAAGGTCCCGGGAAATCATAGGGGTGAGCCACAGTTCGTATTTCCGACCGGCCAGAGTATCCCTGAATTTTGCCGATGCGCCGAGCGTCGACGAACCTGTAGCAATTACCTTTGTTTCAGGATAATGGTCTGCAGCGATCTTAAGGATTTCAGAAGGGTTACCAAGTCGATGTATTTCATCAAGCACAATGGTCCGGCCTCTCAGATCATCAAGAAAGGACTGAGGGTCTTCCTCCACTATGCGCCGAACCTTCGGAAGCTCGCAATCAAAGTATTCAACATCGGGAAGACTCTGGCAGAGTATTGTTTTGCCGACACGGCGTACGCCCGAGAGCCAAAGCACTGACTTCTTACGTAGGCCCGTTTGAATCTTATCCTGCCAGAAACGCCGCTGTACCATATGCAATCATTATTACATATAGTGCTACCAAACGCAAGTATCTTTGCGATTAGTATAACTTTAGTCGGAATCGGCTTGTTCTGTCTTTAGGTATTGTGTAAACGAGGTTGTTAATTTTTAATCATTATGTTACATTAACAAACCTCAAATTATCTCATTTGGTTTTATAGTTTGCTAACAAATTTTCAATCGTCCTGATCGCACTGTTTAATTTTAGGCGCTTTTTTTGATTTTCTATGGAGGGGAAATGAAAAGCGAGGAGATTCACTCCTTTCCGTATATCCCCCCTACGGACTATTCGTTATCAGGCTTGTGATTGAAAAATCAAGAGAAGATCGTGCTAGTTCTGCCTTATTAAGTCAAGCGGTGTCAAGCGAAGCTGCTACTGGTGAAGACACTATGCAAAAATAAAGATAGTTAAAATATAGAGATCTGGAGGAAGGTTCATTTCGGATCTAAATCTTCCATAAGGTCATCGTTGTAAGGCTATTTCACCCTGGTATCTTGACACGACACTGTGTCGAACTGATAATCAAACAAATGCCTTCAATAAAAAAGAATCCTTTCAAGCCTTCTCTATATTGGCTACTCGTATTTCTTCCCATTGCCGTGTGGGCGGAGCACGCGCGGCCTGAGTCCCACCGACTCATATTCATTTCAGCATGCCTGGCGATCATACCGCTGGCTGGACTCCTAGGAGTTGCCACTGAGCACATCGCAGCTCGTGCCGGTGAGGGGCTCGGTGGCTTTCTCAACGCGACATTTGGAAACGCAGCCGAGCTCATCATCGCGATTGTTGCATTGATGAATGGTCAAGTCGAGTTGGTCAAGGCGTCACTCACGGGCTCCATCATCGGCAATGTCCTCCTTGTACTTGGTGCGTCCTTTCTCGCTGGAGGGATTCGACACAGTCTCCAGAAGTTCAACCCAATTGGAGCCCAGGCCCAGTCGGTCAGTCTCAGTATCGCTGCCATCGCTCTCATAGTACCTGCCGCTTTCCACAATCTGGGAAAAGGTTTTGTCACTCCCGAACACGAGCGAGATTTAAGTCTCACTATCTCAGTTGTGCTCCTCTTGGTTTACTCCCTCCAACTTCTCTTTTCCCTGCGCACTCATCGAACGTTGTTTGCTACCGTCGAACACAACAATGGCAATGAGCACAAAGGAGGGTCGTGGAGTATCCGGAAGTCTATCCTGTTCTTGCTGATTTCGAGCGCTCTCATCGCCTGGATGAGTGAAATCCTAGTTGGGTCAGTGAACAGGCGGCGCATTCCATGGGAATGTCCAAGGTGTTCGTCGGCGTGATCGTCGTAGCCATCGTGGGCAATGCCGCAGAGCATAGCACTGCGATCCTGGCGGCGCTTAAGGACCGCCTGGATTTAAGTCTCGGGATTGCGATCGTAAGTAGTATCCAGATCTCACTTTTCGTAGCGCCTCTTCTCGTGGTCTTAAGTTATGCTATAGCGGCACAGCCGATGGATCTCGTATTCACCCGCGGCGAGGTATTAGTAGTTGTACTCGCTGCATTTATCCTGCAACAGATTGCAGTTGATGGTAAATCTACGTGGTTTAAGGGAGTGCAGCTTCTAGCTGTCTACGCAATTATCGCAGTGGCGTTTTATTTCATCCCGTCAATAGAGTCCTGGGAGCGTGGTGTCTCCCGCCGATGGGATTCGGCATTTACTTCCCATTTTTCACTCAATCCATGCACGTGCCTTCTCGAGGTGTGAGGAGTTGAAATATTCGATTGCCGCTCGTCTGAAGGGCTTGCCGGTAAACGCAAAAACTAGGTCTTTCCACTTTTCATCTCCGACGATTGCGATTTTCTCGATATCATCGTCGTGTTCCATTGCAAACGTTATGTCGCCCCAATCCGCTCCCTGTTCCTATCCCTGGAAATCCTCTAGGATCACCAATATTCTAATCTTTCCTACTCGCTTGATCGTTTCTACTACAGCCGTCTGCATCTGACCTAGTTCAGAGTTTTTCAATTCACTCTTGATTTTGACACATATTAGGCTTTTGGATGTCTCGATCACTTCGAATGCCACAATGGGAATCTAACACAAGTAAAAACTTTTTCAATTTAAGCTTAGTATGGAAGTTCGATCCCGACTAGTGATAGCATATGAGCTACATGAAGTTGTTAATTCATAATAGATATGTTAGGTTAATAAACTTCAAATTATCTCATTTGAGTTTATAGTTAATTAAATACTTTTCAATCGTGCTGATCAAAATCAATTACTTTTAAGTGCTTTTTTTGATTTCCTATGGAGGAGAAATGAAAAACAAAAAGATTCACTCCTTTTTCCTAACTATCGGGTTTCAACATCTTACCACTTGGCTTCTTATCTGGACATTGCTTATTACTTCCTTTTTCATAGGATGCCATAATGAGAAAAAAGAGGTTCAAGCTCCAGTTGAGGTTACTGCTATTACAGTGGAACCGAGAACGGTGCCGGTGACGATTGAGTACGTGGGACAGACCCAAAGCTCCCACATTGTTGAGATTCGTGCGCGTGTCGAGGGTTATCTGGATAAAATAGCATACAAGGAAGGCTCACCTGTAAGACAGGGAGACGTCCTGTTTCAAATAGATCCCCGTCCATTCCAAGCTAAACTTGAAGTGGCCAAAGGAGAGCTTGCTGCGGCTAAAGCAAATCTTATCAGGGCGCGCCGCGAGTGGGCCCGTATAGAGCCCCTTTATAAGCAAAATGCAGTGAGCCAAAGAGACCGTGATAATGCCGAGGCTGCCTTCTTAGAAGCTGAGGCTTCTGTGCAATCGAATAAGGGGAAAGTCATGGATGCCGAGGTTAACTTAAGTTATACCACAATCACTTCTCCAGTTACTGGGCTTTCCGACCGCGCCTATCAGCGGGAGGGAGCTTTGATTTCACCGGGGCCAGCCAGCGAGCTGACGATTGTGTCCGTACCCGACCCAATGTGGGTCTACTTCAGTGTTTCAGAAAACGACATGTTGGAGTATCGTGATAAGATTGCTAAGGGACTTTTGAAATTCCCACCAAGGGACGATTTCGAAGTGCAACTGGTTTTGGCGGACGGCTCGATCTTCCCTGAAAAGGGCCGTGTGACTTTTACTGCTCCATTGTTTAGCAAAGAAACGGGAACCTTCCTCATACGCGCTGTGCTTTCTAATCCGCAAAACCTTTTGCGCCCCGGACAGTTTGTACAGGTACAGCTCATAGGGGCAACCCGTCCAAATGCAATCGTTGTGCCTCAGCAAGCAGTAATGCAAACTGCAAAAGGGCATTCCGTCTATATCGTAAAGGATGGCAAAGCGGAGCTTCGTAACGTTGAGGCTGGTGAATGGCAGGGTAGCGATGGCTGGTTCATCACGTCAGGCTTGAAACCCGGGGAAGAGGTTGTAGTAAATGGAACTAATAAAGTGCGAGAAGGTGCTCTAGTCAAGGTTGCCCAACAGAGTGCTACGGAGACCCAGGGCGCTGACACTGCATCACAAACGGCAAAATAATTAATAAAGGAAGTATAACTGTTCACCACAAAGACACAAAGGCACGAAGATGCCCATTTTTTAACACTAATATACAACGCAAAAGAAAAGAATTAAGTAAAAGATTTACGTGGCGTCCTAGTGTCGTTTCCCCCGACGAATTCATTGGGGATATGGTTAATATCATTCTTTGTGTCTTGGCGCCTTAGTGGCTTAACGGTTAAAAGGAGGTTTAGGGATGATTTCCCGCTTCTTCATAGATAGGCCGGTTTTCGCCGCAGTCATTTCGATTGTAATTGTAATAGCGGGACTTGTTTCAGCGTTGGTATTGCCTATCGCGCAATATCCTAACATCACCCCACCCCAGATACAGGTAACGGCAACTTACCCGGGTACCGATGCCGAAGACGTGTCGAATGCCGTTGCAGCTCCCATCGAATACCAGGTAAATGGCACTGAGGATATGATCTATATGTACTCAACCAGTTCTTCCACGGGTAATTACACTCTGTCTGTGTTTTTTGACATAGATGCTGACCCAGACATAGCCCAGGTCAACGTACAGAATCGTGTTCAATGGGCAATGGCTCAGCTTCCTTCCGCCGTGGTTGCACAGGGCATACAGGTGCAACCACGTACAAACTCCTTTCTCATGGTAATAGCGCTGGTTTCGCCCGATGGCACATACGACGAAGCCTACCTAAATAACTACGCTAACCTCTATGTCCTCGACGCCTTCAAACGCATACCAGGCGCTAACCTCTCTCAGATTTTTGGCGTGCCTTTCTATGCGATGCGTCTCTGGCTCAAGCCGGACCGTATGGCACAACTCAAGATTACCGCAACTGATATTGCCGATGCTGTAAAAGCCCAGAACGAACAGTATTCCGTCGGACAGATTGGTCAATCGCCTACCGCTAATCCAGTAGAGCTTAGCTTCCCAATCATAGCACAGGGGCGAATGTCCGATCCCTCCGAGTTCGAGGACATCATACTGCGCACTGATTACACTGGCGCAGCAGTAGTGCGAATAAAGGACGTTGGGCGCGCAGAGCTTGGAATGCAGAGTTATACACTTCGTTCCCGATACGATAATAACCCCGCAGCGTTGATTGCTGTTTACCAGCAAGCAGATGCCAATGCCCTCGACGTCTCAAAGCAGGTTCGGCAGGTCCTGGAAGAGCTTAAAACGAACTTCCCACCAGGCTTAGATTACGAGATTGCGCTAGACTCAACTAAGTTCATCAAGGCGTCAATTAATGAGGTGTTCCATACGCTACTTGAAGCTGTTGTGCTTGTGGTGCTCGTCGTCTTCCTCTTTCTTCAGAGCTTCAGGGCTACTCTCATACCCTGTATCGCAATTGTGGTCTCTATCGTAGGTACGTTCATCGGCATGTATGCGCTAGGTTTTTCGATCAACATGTTGACCTTGTTCGGTATAGTGCTTGCGATTGGTCTTGTGGTAGACGACGCCATCGTGGTCGTTGAGAATGTCGAGCGTAACATGCATGAGTTTAATCTACCGCCGCGTGAGGCTACCAAGCGTGCAATGGACGAGGTTACAGGTCCTGTAATAGCGATTGTTCTTGTTCTTGCGTCTGTCTTCATTCCGACGGCATTCCTTGGCGGGATCACGGGACAGCTTTACAAACAGTTCGCTGTAACAATCGCTATATCTATGGCTATCTCAGGCTTTGTTGCACTGACGCTCACGCCAGCGCTAGCGGCGATTATGCTCAAACCTCAGCATGGTGAGAAGAAAGGCTTTTTGAGAGGATTCTTCAAATGGTTCAACGCCTGGTTCGATCGTATTACACACAGTTATACCAACACCGTACGCTTGGTCATCAAGCGCGCCACAGCGGCACTGATTCTATTCGGCTTTGTGCTTGTGGTGATATATGGTCTCTTCAAGTCTGTTCCAACGAGCTTTGTGCCTTCTGAGGATCAGGGCTACTTGTTTGGCGTAGCATACTTGCCAGATGCTGCGAGTCTCGATCGAACCGAGAAAGTAGGCAAACGCGCAGCGGACATCTTCCTTAAAAACCCTGCCGTTTATTCGGTCGCCGTTCCAAATGGATATAGCTTGCTAGATTCTCAACTCAAGACAAATGCTGCAACCATTTTTATCTCACTCAAGGACTACGAAGAGCGGAAGAAAAAATCTTTGCAGGCTCCTCAAGTGATCAAGGAGGTATATCCTGAACTTTCGGCGATTAAGGATGCTCAAGTTTTTCCGATGAACCCACCGTCAATACCAGGGCTTGGCGTAACTGGTGGCTTTGAGTTCTGGATACAGTATCGAGGCAGCGGAGGCTATTCTGAGGTTGATCGTGTTACACGTGAGTTCATAGCCAAGGCAAGCCTACGCCCTGAACTAATAGGATTGGCAAGTACTATCCGTTCTACAAGTCAGAAGCTTTTCCTTGACGTTGACAGACAAAAGACTCAGGCGCTTGGAGTCCCAATCAAGGATGTGTATAACGCTATGCAGACGCTCTTTGGCTCGCTTTACGTGAGTCAGTTTGACAAATATAGCCAGGTGTTTCAGGTCATTTTGCAGGCTGAGTCTCCATACAGAGTGCGTCCTGAGGATATAGGACAGATCTACGTTCGTACAGATAAGGGAGATATGGTACCGCTCTCAGCGGTAGTTACGACACGCTACACTACCGGGCCAGACTTGGTGTCCAGATTTAACGGTTTTCCTTCAGCTAAGATCACTGGAAGCGCTGCACCAGGTTATAGTTCAGGCCAGGCAATCGCCACAATGGAAGAAGTCGCACGCGATGTGCTGCCTCAAGGTTTTACGTTTACTTGGAGTGGAGAGGCGTTTGAGGAGAAGAAGAGTGGTGGGACTTCATCAATCGCCTTCATATTCGGTCTCATATTAGTATTTCTTATTCTTGCAGCCCAGTATGAGAGCTGGTCTCTGCCTTTGAGCGTGACGTTAGCAGTTCCGTTTGGCGTCTTCGGGGCATTGATTGCTGTTTGGCTTAGAAGGCTTGATAACGATGTCTATTTCCAAATCGGCCTTGTCACGTTAGTCGCGCTAGCCGCAAAGAATGCAATTCTTATCGTTGAGTTCGCAGTAATGAAACGCCAGGAAGGAATGTCTTTACTCGATGCGGCTGCTGAGGCGGCGCGGCTTAGGCTTAGGCCTATTGTGATGACGTCACTCTGCTTCATTCTTGGTATGGTGCCTCTTGTCATTGCTAGCGGCGCAGGAGCCAACAGCCGTCACTCGATAGGTACCGGCGTGATGGGTGGCATGATCTCCGCTACGTTACTTGCGGTGTTCTTTGTGCCACTATTCTTTTTCCTTGTAGAGGGCCTCGGTGAGCGCTTCTTTGGTAAAGAGAAGAAAGTTACAACTGCTACACCTACACCAGTGCACGGCGATGGCATAACCCATGATGTCAGTGCAAAAGGGGAAGGAGGTTGAGATCTCGGATGTGCAAGTTTGTCTTTTCCTTAACACTGGCTTTGACGCTTTCCGGTTGTATGCTCGGACCAAACTACAGCCGTCCCGATGTAGATGTCCCCCAAAGCTGGCGCCTCTCAGTTGAGAAGGCTACCGCCGTTGCTAATGTATCATGGTGGGAACAGTTCAATGATCCGGTTCTAAACAAGTACATACAAACCTCGCTTGAGCAAAACAAGGACCTCAAGATAGCTGTAGCAGTTGTTCAGGAATACTATGCACGGCTTGGCATCACACGCTCTGAACTCTTTCCACAGGTCGATGCTGCGGCTGCTGGAGGCAGAATCAGATCCTCGGAAACATTTCTTCCGAGCTCTTCTGGTGTTGACCAAAATTTCAATGATTTTGTGCTTGCGTTTCAACTCACCTATGAACTGGATTTATGGGGGCGAATCCGAAGAGCAACCGAGGCTGCCCGTGCCGACCTTTTGAGCCAGGAGGAGGCTCAGCGAACTGTTATTCTTACGCTTGTGACTTCTGTAGCGAGCACATACATTGACTTACTAGAGCTTGACAAGCGGCTAGATATTACACAACAGACACTGAAATCCTTTGAGGAATCACTAAGGTTAATTAAGCTTCGTTTCGAAGGGGGTGTTACATCTGAATTAGAAGTCAGGCAAGCTGAATCTCAGGTTGAGTCTGCTGCCGCTGTGATTCCGCAATTTGAGACTGAGATTGCAAGGAAAGAGAATCAGTTGAGCGTTCTTCTGGGGCAAAATCCTGGTGACATAAAACGCGGAAGGAGACTCGATGAGCTCGCACTTCCGGAGGTTCCCACAGGTCAACCTTCGGACCTGCTTGAACAGCGTCCTGATATCTTGCAGGCTGAGGATCAGCTTGCAGCTACTATTGCAAAAATCGGCGAGGCTAAGGCTGAGTACTTCCCACAAATCAATCTAGGCGCACTGCTGGGGTTTGAGACTCTCGAACTTGAGAATTTTTTTGACCCCACATCGCTCTTCTATAAGTTCGGCGCAGTCCTTGCACAGCCTCTGTTTGAAGGGGGAAGAATCAGGAATAAAGTAAAATCGGCTGAAGCACGCAAAGATCAAGCACTTTTTAATTATGAACAAACAATACTTAACGCGCTTAAGGAGGTTAACGATTCACTTGTAGGATATAGGAATTCTGGCGTGGAGTTGGACGTTCAGACCAGGCAGGTATCAATATTAAAGGATTACCTTCGTCTGGCTGAGCTCCGATATAACGAAGGACTGGTAGAATACCTCAATGTACTTGATGCGCAGAGAAAGCTCTTTGATGCCCAGCTTGCGCAAGCGCAGTCACAAGGCAAGCACTTTTTGAACCTTGTGGGTTTGTTCAAAACTCTTGGTGGCGGCTGGGTTGTAGAAGCGGAGAAGCTTTCACAAAGTTCGGATGAGCAGGACTCGGCTAAAAATAAATAGGGCCTGTTAATTAACATAGGCTTAAATCAATTAACACATTTCAACAAAGGAGGTATTACATGCTTCATCTTTTATCTCGAAACTGGTGGGCGGTATTATTGCGTGGGATTTGTGCTGTCATCTTTGGATTGGCTGCTTTTGCCTGGCCTGGAATTACACTGGCGCTGTTGATCTTGTTTTATGGAGCCTACGTTCTGGTTGAAGGAATCTTTGCTGTGGTATCATCCTTCGGCAGAACAAAGGACAGTAAGTTCCCGTGGTCAATGTTCTTGGTTGGATTAGTAAGCATTGCGGTTGGTCTAATTACCTTTGTTTGGCCAGGTCTTACTGCACTAGCCTTGCTTTACTTGATTGGGGCTTGGGCTATCGTGAGGGGCATCTTCGAGATCGTTGCCGCCTTCGAGTTGCGCAAGCAGATCGAGGGTGAGTGGTTAATGATCATTGCCGGTATGGCTTCGGTGCTTTTCGGGGTACTCATGGTGCTTTGGCCAGGAGCCGGCGTGCTCGCTCTACTCTGGTTGATCGGGATCTTTGCGGTTATCTTCGGTGTGATAATAATCATCCTCGCATTCAAGCTACGGGGGTTAAAGAAGCGCGTAGAGCAGGCAGCCTGATAAATATATGATAATGCAAATATAACTCGAGCCATAGATAAGCATAAGACTAAATAGAAAGCAAGCCGGATGACGATGCATATAAGAATAGTTTATTTCTAGGGCTAATTGTGCTAGTCGCCTTCTATGGTGCGTAAGTATTTAGAATTTCAAAAATTTGCCTTTGGTGATTTGTTAATTGGGCCGTTTTATATTGAATTCAACGTCATATCAAATCCCGAACCATGGGAGGGACTTTACCTAACGGCTTCGGGGGGAGGTAACATGAGAGAACCATATAAAATCTATATGCGTGTTTTGAGTTGGTTGGTGCTCTTTTTTCTTATAGCACCGCTTAATGTAATGTCTCAGGATTCTGGGGAAACATCTCCTTCTGCAAAGTTCTCGAAAGAAGAGCTTGCTCAGATGCTTGCGCCAATTGCCCTCTATCCTGATTCGATTCTGTCCCAAATTCTGATGGCATCTACCTACCCAATTGAGGTCGTGCAGGCAGAGAGATGGGTGAAGCAAAACCCAAATTTGAAGGGAGACGCTTTAGACAATGCCCTTAAAGAAAAAGACTGGGACGTAAGTGTAAAGTCGCTCTGTCATATCCCTGATGTCCTGTCTGCGATGAGTCAGAACCTCGACCAAACATCAAAAGTTGGAGACGCCTTTCTAAGTCAGCAGGAGGACGTCATGAATACTATCCAAGAACTTCGCTCTAAGGCTCAGGCTCAGGGTAATCTGAAGACCACAGAGGAGCAGCAGGTGATTGTCGAGAATGAGTACATAAACATCGAGTCTTCCAATCCCGAGGTCATCTATGTACCTAGCTATAATCCTGCGACGGTTTATGGACCATGGTGGTATCCTGCTTATCCGCCCTATTCACCATACCTGTGGTATCCCGGGGCTGCCTTGGTCGGTGGAGCTATTGCATTCGGGGCTGGTTTTGCCTGGGGTGCCGCAGTGGGTGGTTGGTCCGACTTTGATTGGGGTGGTAATAACATTGATATTGATATTGACAAGACAAACAATTTCAACAAAATCGATAGAACTAAGATAAATGGTGGTAGGGAAAAGTGGCAACATAACCAGGGTCATAGAAGAGGAGCCGCATACCGGGATAAGAGAACGAGCGAGCGCTTTGGGCAGTCGTCTGCGCGGTCTTTGGAGTCTAGGCAAGCCCGCGGATACGGAGACCTCGGTTCTAAAAGGCAGGGCCTCGAACAGGGTAAATTAGGGCAGGGTGTGAGCCGTGAGGGTAGCATGAAGGGCGTCGGCGAAAGGCAGGGGCTTCAACAGGGGACATTAAAACAGGGTGGAAGCCGAGAGAGCGCCTTTAAGGGTAGTATCAGCGGTGGAGGAGGCCGTCAGAGTACCTTCCAGGGCACAAGTCGCGGAGGTCGTGATAGTGCCTTCAGCGGTATGGGCAGTGGGAAAAGTACGCGCATGGCAAGTCAACGAGGTATGTCCAGCCGCAGTAGCAGTAGAAGCTTCGGAGGGGGGAGCCGCGGAGGTGGTGGACGCCGTGGTGGAGGCCGTGGCAGGTAAGGGCAAGATAGTTCACTGAAATGTGATAGACTTTTGTAATTGCATAAACCAAAACTAAAGGAATGAATACCAAATCTCTATAGAAATGTGGCATAAATCTAGACCAATATTTGTAGGGGCGAACCTCGCGTTCGCCCACAACGGAGGGCAATCGCAAGGATTGCCCCCTACCATTCGTTATAATGCTTTATTTGTAGATAGAAATGGTATAAGGTCCGAAAATTTTGTAATGGAGGGAAAAGAATGTTCAACATAATAGTAAATGTAGATAGAAATTCACTCTGGCATGCAGTTTTGATGGTGCTCGCTGCCATTATGTTGGTATGTACCACCTTTACTCATACCAAAGCCGCTGACATAAAGCAGAAGAGCTACTCTTCTCCCGAGGAAGCGGTCAAGGCTCTTATTGACGCAGTTAAGGCTGATAATAATCAGGAGCTTTTAACCATCTTTGGTCCAGAAGGGAAAGATATAATCTCCTCGGGTGACGATGTAGCTGACGATAACGCTCGCAAAAAATTCCTCAGTGACTACGAGGAAAAAAACAAACTTGAAAAAGAAACACCTGACAAGGTAGTTCTCGATATAGGTTCAGAAGACTGGCCATTTCCGATACCTATAGTAAAGAAGGGTGAGACTTGGATTTTTGATACTAAGGCTGGAAAGAATGAGATGCTGAACCGCAGGATAGGCAGAAATGAGCTAGACACAATCGAGGTGATGCATGGGTATGTTGATGCTCAGCGCGAATATGTGAGCAAGGACCGTGATGGTAATGGAGATATAGAATTTGCTCAGAAGATCATCAGCACGGAGGGCAAGCATGATGGCCTATACTGGGAGTCAAAGGAGGGTGAGGAGGATAGTCCAATCGGTCCGCAAATCGCTGAGGCGACGAGGGAGGGATACACCATCAAGAAGAAAACAGAAGGTAGTGAGTCCACGTCCGCACCCTACCACGGGTATTTCTTTAAGATTCTAAAAGAGCAAGGAAAGAACGCCCCCGGAGGTCAGTATGGCTACGTTGTTAATGGAAAAATGATTCTTGGTTATGCCCTACTCGCATATCCTGCATCGTATGGCTCCTCGGGAATCATGACCTTTATTGTAAATCAGGACGATGTGGTGTACCAGAAGGACCTCGGAAAGAATACTGCGAAAATAGTGGAGTCCATAACAAAGTATAATCCAGATAAAACGTGGACTAAGATAGAGGAGCCCGAACAATAGGGACTCTGAATACTGGTAAGAATGCGAAAAAGTTCGACAGCGTGAGGTAAACCGAGCAGTGATGATTTCCTCCCAGAAACCACGACGAGGATGGATTCATAATCATAGATCTTCTATAAAGTGTTGTTCCAGCCAAAACTGAAGGTTTTGATTGGACGCTTCGCCTCGTTCTTTAGTTCTTCTTCACTTTTAGATGGGCGCAAGCTTTTGGAAATTAGTTCAACTTAGTCCTAAGGAGAAAAATATATGTCGGTAAAATTCAGTAGTTTCACTGCCCTAATCTTTGGAGGCATACCATGCCGAGCCTCAGGCATAGCATTCTATATTGGAATTGTTTTATGTATATTGGTCTTCCAAATTTTGTTGTGTGATATAACAGCAAAAGCTGAGACCGAATCTGGGATTCCACCACAGAAACTATTTCAATTTTTGAAAGAACAAATGAGGTTTTCTGAAGAAGAATTATCAACTATAAAACAAGGAAAGCTCATAACCAAGCTTATTGATGCTGATACGAAGGACGAAGTCTCTTATCTCAGTATTACACGTATAGACATTCCCAAAGCATTCTTCTTAAAGCACTACGGAAAAGACATTAACCCTATAGAAACCTTCTCTGTTTTGGAAATGGGAAGGTTCGGAAATCCTCCAAAGCTAATAGAAATTCAGGATCTTAAACTTGACCCCAAAGACATACAGGCTTTAAAGGACTGCAAAGTCGGTAAATGCGATATGAAGATATCCTCAAAGATGATGGAGCGCTTCAGCAATGAAATAGACTGGTCTAACCCGGACTATGAGGAACGCGCAAACAAGCTTTTCCAGCAGACGCTATTTGCATACATTCAAGGTTATTTGTCTGGGGGCAATGCCGCCCTGATTGAATATGACGACCAGCGTCAGCCTGTTAGTCTTAGTGAGGAATTCAATGGTATTCTCAAGGAATCCCAATATGTATTTAAGTATTCACCAGAGTTCTACAAATATCTCGAGACATTTCCGGATGGGAAGCCTTCAGGGGTTGAAAGCTATATCTACTGGGCAAAGGAGGACATAGGAGCGAACTATAATGTCGTGAGCCTCAACCATATTATGCTACTTTTGCCGGATGATCCGACACTTAGTCCAACGATGGTCTCGAAACAGATTTATGCAGACCACTACTTCGAGGCTTCCCTTAGATTGACAGAGGCTGTGGAAAATCCAGAAACTGCAACCCCAAGTATGTTTCTGGTACATCTTAATCGTTCAAGGATTGATGCACTCCTACGGAATGGATTTCTGAGCGGGACAATAAGAAGGAGAATTCAAAGTGGGTTAATCAATTCAATGAATCAGAGAATGAAGGCTATTAAGGAAAAATTAGAAGCCTTATATCAAGCGGGGATACGATAAGGTTTGAAATGCATATAGCTTTGATGTGGTATCAATGGAAGGCAGAATTAGAGAAACAAAAAAAGTAAAGGATTATACCAGGAGGTAATGAGCGATGAGAGAAGTAAGGACATTTGGTAAAATTATCCAAAAGCTTTTCTTGCTGTTAGCGATTGCTGCAGGTTGTCTAATCGTCATACTCGACAATGCGAAGCCAGTATATTCTGCAGAGGAAGAAGTAACCACAGACGCTGGAACCATAGATGTCGAGCAAGCCGCCAAGCCGTTCAAGAAGATAGAAGGCTACTCGCCCTATGCCGGCTGGAACTATCCGATGCGCGTCTATTGGGGCGACACCCACCTGCACACCGCTGCCTCGATGGACGCTGGGGCCTTCGGGTGCCGGTTGACTCCGAGAGACGCCTACCGCTTCGCTAAGGGAGAGGAGATCACGGCCTCCAGTGGCCAGCTCGTGAAGCTCTCCCGCCCGCTCGACTTCCTGGTGGTTGCTGACCACTCCGACAACATGGGCTTCTTTCCCGACCTGTTCGCTGGCAAACCTGAGTTGCTCGCTGACCCGACTGGTCGTCGCTGGTATAACATGATCCAGTCCGGCAAAGGAGCGGAAGCTGCCCTCGACATTATCTCTACCTTTACCGGTGGGAATTTTCCGAAGGCATTGATCTATTCCCCTGGCACGCTTGCCTACCACTCGGCCTGGCGTGAAACGATCAATGCTGCTGATGAGGCCAACGATCCCGGCCGCTTCACTGCCTTCATCGGCTATGAATGGACCTCGACTACCAATGGCAACAATCTGCATCGGAACGTCATTTTCCGCGACAACGGTAAAAAGGTTAGCCTTGTCGAGCCGTTCACAGTCTTACCGCCGCTGGGCAGCGACAATCCACGTGACCTGTGGAAATGGATGGCTGCCTACGAGGAAAAGACCGGAGGCGAGGTGCTCACCATCGCCCATAATGGCAACCTGAGCAACGGGCGTATGTTTCCAATCATCGAGTCGTTCACTGGTAAGCCCATCGACCGTGAGTACGCCGAGACGCGCGCAAAGTGGGAGCGACTTTACGAAGTTACGCAGATCAAGGGCGACGGCGAGGCCCACAAGTTTCTTTCGCCCAACGACGAATTCGCCAGCTACGAAGTGTGGGACAAGGGCAATCTCGACCTGAGCGAACCAAAGAAGAAAGAGATGCTGGTATTCGAATACGCCCGTTCGGCGCTTAAAAACGGCCTCAAGCTCGAAAAAGAGTTGGGCGTCAATCCTTACAAGTTCGGAATGGTCGGAAGCACCGACTCACACACCGCTCTCGCTGCGGTCGAGGAGGACAATTTCTTCGGCAAGGCAACCAGTTCTGAGCCGAGCTCGACCCGCTGGGAGCATCCCTTCATCAAGCGTGGGGACTTAGCGTTCATGGGCTGGGAAACAGTCGCCTCCGGCTACGCCGCAGTGTGGGCGACCGAAAACACCCGCCGGGCACTTTTCGAAGCCATGGAGCGCAAGGAGGTCTATGCCACCACCGGGCCGCGTATGACCGTGCGATTCTTCGGCGGTTGGGACTTTGAGCCTGTTGATGCCGAAACCAGAAATCCTGCAGAGCCAGGCTACACCAAGGGTGTGCCAATGGGCGGCGACCTAAGAAATGCACCTGCGGGTAAGTCGCCTGCTTTTCTCGTGGCGGCACTGAAAGACCCTATCGGCGCTAACCTAGACCGAATCCAAATCATCAAGGGTTGGTTAGATGACAAAGGACAAGTGCAGGAGAAGGTGTACGACGTGGTCTGGTCCGACGACCGCAAGCCTGGCAAGGATGGCAAGCTGCCACCGATTGGCAATACAGTGGACGTCGCCAACGCTACATGGACTAACACCATCGGTTCCCCAGAGCTCATAACCGTGTGGAAGGACCCGGACTTCGACCCCAAGCTGAATGCATTCTACTATGCGCGCGTGATCCAGATCCCCACTCCACGCTGGACTGCGTACGATGCCAAACGGTTTGGGATAAAGATGAGCAAGGAGGTCCCTATGGTCACTCAAGAGCGGGCCTACACTTCACCAATCTGGTATACGCCGGGAAAGTAGCCGACTAGGGAGGTATATATGAGATTCCTACGCGAACCATTGCTGCATTTCCTACTTTTGGGAGTCGGGCTTTTCGCGCTTTTTTATTTTGTGAACAAAGAGAGCGGCGGAGACCCTGAGCGCATCGTCGTCACAGCCGGTCAGATTCAGCGTATTTCCGATGGCTTTACTCGCACCTGGCAGCGTCCACCCACGCAAGAGGAGCTAGAAGGACTCATTCAGGACTATATTCGTGAGGAAGTGCTATATCGTGAAGCAATTGCACTGGGGCTCGATCGCGACGACACGGTAATCCGCCGTCGGCTACGGCAGAAGATGGAGTTCATATCCGAAGATGTCGCCTCACAGGCTGAGCCGACTGACGAGGAGTTGCGCTACTACCTGGCGAAGCATCCCGACAAGTTTCGATTGGAGAGGAACTTCACCTTCAGCCATGTTTATCTCAACCCGGAGCGTCGCGGCGACTCTCTCATTCGCGATGTCGAGCGGGTGCTCACTGAATTGAATAAGGGAGGCGGAAATTCTGATGTTGCGGGGCTAGGTGACAACTTCCTTCTCGACCGCGAGTTCAAAGCGGCTTCCCAGAGCGAGGTCGCCAAGGTCTTTGGGGAGCAGTTTGCAGCGCAATTGTCGCAACTGGAGCCCGGCAGATGGCATGGTCCGATTGAGTCTGGCTACGGCGTTCATCTCGTGTTCGTCCACGAACGCACTGAGGGATACATCCCTCCACTCGATGAGGTGCACGATGCTGTCCGCAGAGAGTGGGCGAACGACCAACGAATCAAAACGAATGAGAAGTTCTACCAGAGCCTCCTCGAACGTTACACTGTAACAATTGAGCAACCTGAAAAAGCAAGCGGAGCATCAGCGGCGACAACAGAGGCTCAGCAATGAAGCACTCGTTAGTACTTTTGATGAACCTTCTTTTCATGTTGATGGCAAACTATCTGTACGCCCACGAGGTCAGGCCTGCTTACTTAGAATTGCGCCAGACCGGATCAGATACCTACGACGCCTTCTGGAAGGTTCCAGCGCGAGGCGACTTGAGGCTTGGCCTTTACGTCAAGCTTCCGGAAAACTGTAACAGTGCTGCATCACCTAGAAGCTATCAGGCCACTGGTGCTTTCATCGAACGATGGTCAGTAACCTGCAAGGGCGGTCTTACGAACAATATGATTATCATCAACGGCCTGTCAGCAACAGCCACGGACGTTCTGGTTAGGTTGGAGCGATTCGACAGAACGACCCAGGTTGTCAGGTTGACACCATCTTCACCCTCGTTCATCGTCGAGTCAGCACCCAGTTGGACACAGGTTGCCGGAACTTATCTACGCCTGGGCGTCGAGCACATCCTGCTAGGCGTTGATCATCTCCTGTTTGTGCTAGCCCTTATCCTCCTTGTGAAGGGTTGGAAGCGAGTCATTGGCACTATCACTGCGTTCACAGTTGCTCACAGCATTACGCTCGCAGCGGCCACCCTGGGTTTCGTTCATATGCCGCAGAAACCCGTGGAAGCAGCCATCGCCCTCAGTATCCTGTTCGTTGCCGCAGAGATCGTGCACGGTCACCAAGGTCGGCCTGGGCTAACCGAGTGTTGGCCATGGATAGTTGCTTTTGTCTTCGGCCTCCTCCACGGTTTCGGATTTGCCGGCGCCTTGCGGGAGGTGGGGCTTCCGGAGCAGTCCATACCGCTGGCATTGTTGTTCTTCAACATCGGTGTCGAGCTGGGACAGCTCTTGTTTGTTTCAGCAGTCGTGGGCATCCTTTTTGTACTGAAGAAATTTTTATCCAAACGAATGGCATCTGTCCTCAGCCCTTTCGGTATTATACAACTTGAAAAAGGGGTCGCTTATCTAATCGGTTCGGTCGCGTTCTACTGGGTGTTGGAAAGAGTGTATGCATTCTGGCAGTAATCACTTCTATGCTGGCTAAGGAGAATAATTGTTTTTCGGAAATTAAAAACTGACGATAGGTAGGTATGTGAAGTAAATTTAAATCCATTGAAAAGAGGTGATTCTCAATGAAGAATACTCAAAAAAACGAAATACAAGATAGCCTCAGGTCTTTCGCTGCGGGTTTGCAGAGCCGCGCAAGCGGGAAGCTCGGCGACATCTGGTGGGCATTCATGCTCCGCGGGGTGTTGGCAGGTGTGTTGGGCATCTGTGCGCTGGTCTGGCCAACTGCTAGTTTGGGAATTATAACTGCTCTGATCGGTATTTATTGTCTGGCTGATGGTATATCCGGACTGGTGGGAGCGATACGGGTCGCCGATCGAGGTTCTTACCTGTTGCAGGCGCTTTTCGGGATAGTCGTAGGCGTGATACTCCTCGCATGGCCCAGGGAGTCCATCAGGATATTGTTGATGTTTTTCGGCGCATGGGCGCTCTTTACCGGAATTAGCCAGATTATATCGGCTCGCCAGGCCGATGCTGATTTCACAGAACGCAGCCCAATGACCACCGTCGGCCGAATATTAGCAGTTGTCGGAGTGGTGCTGATTGTCTGGCCGGGATCCGGTGTCGTGACCATATCCTGGGTCATTGCTATCGCCTTACTGCTGATAGCAGGCCTCTTGATATTCCTGGCGCTTCGCCTCAAGCGGCTCAAGGAACGTGTGGCTAAACTCACAGTTTCCAAACCAAAAACAAGTTAAGGAGGAAATGAAAGATGGAAGAGGAAAAATCGAGGTTAAAAGAATCTAAGGAAAATAATATCCCCTGGAAGAAGTGGGGTCCTTATCTTAGTGAACGGCAGTGGGGAACCGTGCGCGAGGACTACAGCGAGGGGGGTGACGCCTGGAATTTCTTCACCCACGATCATGCCCGCTCGCGCGCCTACCGCTGGGGCGAGGACGGCATCGCCGGCATTTCCGATGACAAGCAGCGCCTCTGCTTCGCGCTGGCGCTGTGGAACGGGAAGGACCCGCTTCTCAAAGAACGGCTGTTCGGCCTCACCAACAGCGAAGGCAACCACGGTGAAGACGTAAAGGAATACTACTTCTATCTCGACAGCACGCCGACCCACTCGTACATGAAGTACCTCTACAAGTACCCGCAGGCGGCCTTTCCCTACGCCGACCTGGTGGAGACGAACCGCCGACGTTCTCGGAACGAGATGGAGTATGAGCTTCTCGACACCGGCGTCTTCAGGGACGACCGGTACTTCGATGTCTTCGTGGAATATGCCAAAGCCGGGCCGGAAGACATCCTGGTGCGGATCACGGCAGCCAACCGGGGGCCGGACGCGGCGGAACTGCATCTCCTGCCGACACTCTGGTTCCGGAACGACTGGTCGTCGTGGATTGCCGAATCTAACCGAGCTGCCGAGAAACCACACATCAAGCAGATCAAGCCACCGGCAGGCACGAGCACAGTCGCGGCGGCTCATCCGCTGCTGGGTGAATTCATCTTTTCCTGGGAAGGCGAGGTGCCGCTGCTCTTCACCGAGAACGAAACAAATCACGAGCGGCTTTTCCCCGGGCAAAAGAACGAGAGCCCCTACGTCAAGGACGGCATCAACAACTGCGTGGTACAGGGCGATCAGGGCGCAGTGAACCCCGAAAAGCGGGGCACCAAGGTTGCGGCGCACTACCAGCTCAATGTCGGGGCCGGTCAGGCTACAGTGATTAGCCTGCGGCTCTCCAACAGTTCTCCGGCCCAGAAGGGTAAACCCTTTGGAAAGCAATTTGATGAAATCTTTGCTGACAGGCTTCGTGAAGCTGATGAGTTTTACCAGTCGGTCACGCCGCCATCAGTGAGTGAAGACGCGGCCAATGTGATGCGCCAGGCCATCGCGGGCATGCTGTGGAGCAAGCAGTTCTTCTTCTTCGACGGCGACAACTGGCTGGATGAGCACCACTCCAATCCGCTCCATCACGGCTATCGCCACTCTCGGAACTCGGAATGGTTCCACATGCTGAACGAGGACATCATCTCCATGCCCGACAAGTGGGAGTATCCCTGGTACGCGGCCTGGGACCTGGCCTTCCACACGATCCCCCTCTCGATCGTGGACCCCGACTTTGCCAAGCAGCAGATGGAGCTGATGCTGCGTGCCGTCTACCTGCACCCCAGCGGCCAGATGCCTGCGTACGAGTGGAACTTCAGTGACGTGAACCCCCCGGTCCACGCCTTTGCGACGCTCTTCCTGCACCGCACCGAGCAGGCCCTGCGCAGCGAGACGGACGTGGATTTCATCAAGTCGGCGTTCAACAAGCTGCTCTTGAACTTCACCTGGTGGGTGAACCGCAAGGACCGCTTCGGCAAGAACGTCTTCGAGGGGGGCTTCCTCGGCCTCGACAACATCGGCGTCTTCGACCGCAGCGCCCCGCTACCTACCGGGGGCCACCTGGAGCAGGCGGACGGCACGGCGTGGATGGCCCTCTTCACCCAGAACATGCTGGAGCTCGCAGTGGAACTCGCCGGCCACGACCCCATCTACGAGGACATGGTCGTCAAGTTCGCCGAGCACTTCTACTATATCGCCGCGGCCATGAACCGGCCGGGACAGGACGGCATGTGGGACGAGGAGGACGGCTTCTACTACGACCTGCTGCGACTCCCCGACGGCAGCGCCCAGCGGCTCAAGGTGCGCTCCATGGTGGGGCTGCTGCCCCTGTGCGCCACGACGGTCGTCGAACAATGGCAGCGGGAGCGTGTCCCGCGGGCGCTGGCTCAGATGTTGGAACGGCTGCGCCGGATCCCCGAACTTTCGGCGACTATACACCCTACCGGCCCGGGGCATTTCGGCGTGGCCGAGCGGGGGATCATCGCTCTGGTCAACCCGGAGCGGCTGCGCCGAATCCTCTCCAAGATGCTCGACGAGAACGAGTTCCTGGGCCCCTACGGCATCCGCGCGCTTTCCAAATTCCACGAGCGAAACCCGTATGTCTTCTACGTGAACGGCCAGGAGCACCGGGTGGACTACCTGCCGGCCGAGTCGAACACCGGGATGTTCGGCGGCAACTCCAACTGGCGGGGCCCGGTCTGGATGCCGGTGAACGCGCTCCTCATCCGGGCGCTGCTGAACTTCTACCTCTACTACGGCGACAACTTCACAATCGAGTGCCCCACGGGGTCCGGGAGGATGATGAACCTCTTCGAGGTGAGCAAGGAGATCGCTAACCGGCTCACCCGAATCTTCACCCGCGACGAGAACGGCCAGCGACCCGTCTACGGCGGCACGGAGAAGTTCCAGACCGATCCCCACTGGCGCGACCACATCCTCTTCTACGAATACTTCCACGCCGACAATGGAGCCGGGCTCGGTGCGAGCCACCAGACCGGCTGGACCGGGCTCGTGGCCAAGCTCATCCAGCTTTACGGCCTTCTGGATCCTCGGCGAGTCCTGGAGGGCGGCAAGATGGCGGCGTTCCACCAGGGCAGCGGAGGACGCTGACATATGCAACCGCCGCTTTCGGAGGATGAATGAACGAAGAAGCCGCTTTGATCAGACAACGCATGAGGACGCCGCGCGCCGCCGCCATTGCCGGCATCATCTTTTCGGTACTGCTCATTACCAGCATTCTGCTCATCCGGCTTTCCGTCCCGGCTGATCCGTTTGAGCCGGGAGTATGGCTCAAGACGAGTTTGCATACAGTTGCTCTTGCCCTGAACATGGTGCCGTTCGCCGGCATTGCCTTCTTGTGGTTCATCGCCGTGCTGCGCGACCGCCTGGGCGAGCTTGAAGATCGCTTCTTTGCCACCGTCTTTCTCGGCAGTGCGCTATTGTTTCTCGCCATGCTGTTTGTTTCGGCCGCGGTGACAAGCGGGTTCATCTTAGCCTATAGTGTTCAATCCAAAGGGCTGCTTGACACCGCCACGTTCACCTTCGCCCGTGCCGTATCGTATGGGATCATGAACATTTACGCGATCAAGATGGCGGCGGTGTTCATGATCTCGTTGGGCACCATTTGGGTCCGTACGCGGGTGATGCCGCGCTGGCTGGCGTTGCTCACCTACGCGCTGGCACTGGGGCTGTTGCTGAGCATTGGTTCTAGCCTGTGGGTCACGTTGATCTTTCCGGCGTGGGTGTGCGCGGTCAGCGTATACATCCTGGTGTTGAACCCGCGCAGCCCATCCGCGAGCCTACAGGGCGGCCTGGAGTAATAAAACATCCCCCCACCGTCAGCGTGGTTGAACAGGAATAGCGGCGAAACTCATCCAGATGCTTGGCCCTCTGGACAGCCGGGAGGTGCTGGAGGGCGATACGAGACCCTCGATGCAAATCTACCAGCGCACCGACCCTGTTTCAAAGTGATGTTGCAGAGGTGATAAACATGATAATGCGGAGCATAACTTTCCTCTTTATTTTAATAAACCTGATGACCGGGCTTGTGGCTGCTCAGACAAAGGGCAATGGCAAAGTTCAGGTACTAACCGGCAAGATTGAACCAGGAAGGTTTATTATTTACTTACTGCCTAACCTTAAGCAAGGAGATAGACTCTTTGTCTTCATAAAAGGTATTTCGGGCAATCTTGATCCGGTTATAGGATTGATTGACGCTTCCCTTGATTTGGTAGCTTTGGTAAAGGAGTACCGGAGTGCTATTGAACGTGCAACCTCTGCAGGACAAGATCCACTGGCTGCAGTTCAAGAAATCCGGGGTAAATATTTCTTAATCTGGGATGACGATTCGGGAGGAGGTTATGCTGCCGCCTTTGAGTTCAGAGTGCCGAAAGACGGCGATTACAGGCTTATAGCAGGAGGCGCATTATCAGCAGCTATTGGAAGAATGACCTTTGGTGATTACCAGCTTCTGATCGGATTGGATGCCACTAATGTCTTGACAGGGAATGCTGAACCAACGGGTGAAACTATCGCTATCCTGGACAAGGCTGCCACCCGTGCTGGGGTTTCGGTACAGGAAATTACGGGTGAACTGACCTCAGATAAAGCTTCAACATTCTATGCCCTAAACGATTTCAAACCGGGCGATACGCTATACGTGTTCATTGAAGCAACCTCGGGTAATCTAATCCCAACCATTGTGCTCCATGATTACGGGAAAAAGCCCGTTAGGAGCGGAAATCTTGAGGGGAAACAAAAGAGTGGAAGTTTTGAATATACCTTTAAAGACGGTGGCAGAAATTATACACTGGAAGTTTCAAGCTGTTGCAAGGGTGAGCAAATTACAACTGGTGGGTATCGCTTACTGGTGGGAGTTAATGCACCTGAGGTTTTAACGGGTAAGGCTGTAAGTACCGGAAATCCTGTAGTCAGGCGACCGATTGAGGTTCAGGTTGGAGTCAAACTGCAACAGATTATCGAGGTTGATCAGCAGTCGGAGTTCTTCCATGTTGTAGCCACAATGCAGATGGAATGGACCGACCCGGCACTAGCATTCAGTCCCGATACCTGTCAATGCAGATCCAAGGTTTTTACCGAAGAAAATTTCAATCAGTTTATTACAGAAACCCGAGGAAGATGGCCCGATTTTACACTATACAACCAGCAGGGTAGACGCTGGACTCAGAATCAGTACGTAGTAATCCTGCCGGACGGGCATGCAACATATTCCGAGCGTTTTACGACAAACTTCCAGACTGATTTTGATTTCAGGAAGTTCCCATTCGATACCCAGCCGTTCCTGAT
>Ga0209342_10001719_pt1 | contig 24275 bp, 22 predicted proteins | sample RifCSP16_2_FD_184023 | JGI IMG/M metagenome (GOLD analysis project Ga0209342, IMG submission 184023) | Soil microbial communities from Rifle, Colorado - Rifle CSP2_sed 16_2 (SPAdes) (version 2) | ecosystem: Environmental > Terrestrial > Deep subsurface > Rock core/Sediment | place: Rifle... | reverse complement strand
TTGCCGGGTTCGAGGGCATCGAGACAGGTGCGACGGACTTCTCGGCATTCATCACCGGCGTCGAGAAATCGGGCGCGGACACGCTGTTCTTCGGTGGGTACGACGCCGACTTCGGCAAGATCGTGAAGCAGATCCGCGATGAGGGCCTGGACATCGAGCTGATGTCCGCGGACGGTTCGACCTCGATCACGTTCCTCGCGCTCGCGGGAGAGGAGGCCGAGGGGACTCACCTCGTGTGTCCGTGCAACCTGGCCGGCGACTTCGCCGACAGGTACAACGCGGCCTACGGCGGCAAGATCGCCGCGGTTCCGATCTACGCGGCGGAGGGCTACGACGCTATGAGCATGATCGGCGAGGGGATCAGGCAGGCCGTCGACGGCGGTGCGACGACCGCGGAGGATATCCGGCTGGGCATCAAGGAGTACCTGGATACCCTGACGCCGGACAACCCTTTCGACGGGGAGGCGAAGCAGGTGGCCTTCGACCCCGAGACCCACGAGCTGGCCGCGGAGGACCCTGAGTCGCTGTACTACTTCTACAAGGTCGAGGGAGGGAGTATCGTCGGGCTCGGAAGCGCGCCCGAGGTGCTAGGCGGCTAGTCCCTAGACGGATCGGAGCGAGGGGGCAGGCGGCCGGCCTGCCCCCTCCGCACGTGGGGGGTCATGGCTCGTCCGGAGCGCGCGTGGACTGTGTGACCAACGTGGTCGACCAGTTCTGGGACCAGACCCGGAACGGCCTCACGCTCGGGGCGATCTACGCCATGATCGCGCTCGGCTACACGATGGTCTACGGCGTGTTGCAGCTCATCAACTTCGCGCACTCCGAGGTCTTCATGGTCTCGACCGTCGTGTCCCTCTACGCGTTCCGGGACTGGTTCGGGATCACGGAGCCGGCCTCCGGCATCACGCTCATTCTGGTCCTGATCGGCGCGCTCATCCCGGCGATGCTCGCGTCCGGGATCACCGCCGTGGCGATCGAGCGGCTCGCCTACCGACCGCTCCGCCGGCGAGGGGCGCCTCGGCTGTCCTTCCTGATCAGCGCGATAGGCGCCTCCCTCGCGATCTCGTACCTCTTCAACCTGATGGACGGGCAGCACTCCCTGCTGTTCGTCCCGCTCCCGAACATCCTGGGTCCTGCTCCCCAGCCGGTTCCCGATGTCGTCTCGGGAGAAGCTCTCTTCTCGCTGTTCGGGACGCCTTGGAACGGCAAGCGCGTGCTGATCATCGTCGTGGCCGTGGTGATGCTGGTGGTGCTCGACAGGTTCGTGCGCGGCACTCGCCTGGGCCGGGGGATCCGGGCCGTCGCGCAGGACCAGGAGACGGCCGCTCTCATGGGCGTGAACATCAACCGCATCATCGTGACCACGTTCTTCATCGGCGGGACTATGGCGGGTGCGGCGGGCATGCTCTACGCGCTCAACTTCAACGTGACCGCCTGGAACATCGGATTCCTGCCCGGGATCAAGGCCTTCACCGCGGCCGTGCTCGGCGGCATCGGGAACATACGGGGCGCCATGCTCGGCGGCCTCATGCTGGGGCTCGTCGAGTCGTTCGGCGTCGCCTGCACGGCCCCGCACTGGGCCAACGTGATCGCCTTCGGGGTGCTGGTCGTCGTCCTGATGTTCCGCCCGACGGGGATCCTCGGGGAGAGGGCGGTGGCGTAGGTGCAGGGAGTCGAGGTTTCCGGGCGAGGGTGGAGGCGGGCGGTTCGGGATCGGCTGGAGGCCGGTAGGCCGTGGTCGTATGCCGCCGTTTACGTGGTGGCGGTGGTGCTGGCGGCGTTTCTGCCGTTGCTCGACGACTGGTTCCCGCTTCCCGGCTGGGCCGCTCGCGCGACCAGTGCGACGGCGCTCGCCAAGACGGCCCTGTTCACCCTTTTCGCTCTCGGGCTCAACGTCGTCGTGGGGTTCGCCGGCCTGCTCGATCTCGGGTACGTCGCGTTCTGGGCGATCGGCGCCTACGTCGCGGCGATCGCCACGGGGGCCGCCGACTACTCCGTGACCGGCCGGGCGGGCGAGTCCTTCGGCGCGCGTCCGGAGTGGGAGATGTGGATGTGGCTGATCCTGCTGCTGGCGATCGGCGTGGCGGTTCTCGCGGGCGTCCTGCTCGGGTCGCCGACCCTCCGGCTCCGAGGCGACTACCTCGCGATAGTGACGCTGGGTTTCGGCGAGATCATCAGGATCACCGCGAACAACCTCGACTCCATCACCGGAGGGCCGCAGGGGGTTACCAGCATCCCGCACCCGGCGATCCGGGTCGGCGGCTTCGAGCTGGAATGGGGAGTCCTCACGGACACGAAGTACTACTGGCTGCTCCTGTTCTTCGTCGCGCTGTGGGTCGTCGCCATCTCCCTGCTGAACCGCTCGCGTATCGGGCGGGCCTGGGTGGCGATCCGTGAGGACGAGATCGCCGCCGCCGCCATGGGCGTTCCCGTCGTGAGCATGAAGCTCGCCGCCTTCGCGATCGGCGCTTGCACGGCCGGGGTCGGCGGGGTGATCTACGCGGAGCAGGTCAACTTCATCAACCCGCCGACGTTCAACGTGCTCCAGTCGATTCTCATCCTCGCGATGGTGGTTATCGGCGGCATGGGATCGATCCCTGGCGCGATCCTGGGGGCGGGGGTGGTGGTGTTGCTGCCGGAGGTCTTCCGAGAGTTCGACGAGTACCGGTTCCTCATCTTCGGGGTAGCGCTGGTGGTCGTGATGGCGTTCCGGCCCCAGGGCTTGCTGCCTTCGCGCCGGCGGGCGCTCGAGCTCCGCGGAGGTGTGGCGGGGGATCAGCTGTCCGATGTGGCGGCCGAGGTCGGCCCGGAGGGCGGTTGATGGCACCGCTTCTCGAATGCCTGGGCATGACGAAGCACTTCGGGGGGCTCGCCGCGCTGACGGACGTGGATCTCCTGGTGAACGAGGGGGAGATCGTCGGCCTGATCGGACCGAACGGTGCCGGCAAGACGACGTTGTTCAACATCGTCACCGGGCTCCTCGCTCGCACCGACGGCTCCCTCGCCTTCGGGGGTGAGCCACTCCTCGAGACGGCTTCGCTCGGCCGCAGGCGGCGCCGGCGGCCTCACGAGATAACGCGGCTCGGGATAGGCAGGACGTTCCAGAACATCCGGCTCTTCCCCGATATGACCGCGGTCGAGAACGTGATGGTCGGCGCCGACGCGCACCACCGCCAGACCGTGCTCGATGCGATCTTCCGGACGCCGAGGCAGCGGCGGGAGGACCGCGAGGCTCAAGAAACGGCAGAGCGCCTCCTGCGCTTCGTCGGGATACACGAGTACGCGAACGAGCTTGCCGGGAACCTCTCCTACGGCGACCAGCGGCGGGTCGAGATCGCCCGCGCCCTCGCGACGGGGCCACGTCTGCTCCTGCTGGACGAGCCGGCCGCGGGGATGAACCCGACGGAGAAGGGGCGGCTCATGGAGCTCATCGGCAGGATCCGGGACGAGGGCGTGACGATCCTCATAATCGAGCACGACATGAAGGTCGTGATGGGCATCTCGGAGCGGGTGGCGGTGCTCGACTACGGGAAGAAGATCGCGGAGGGGGCGCCGGCGCAGGTGCAGCGGGATCCCCGAGTGATCGAGGCGTACCTGGGCACGGCGGCCGTGGAAGGGGGCGAGGGCGCGTGACCGACGCGCTGCTCGAGCTCGAGGACCTCCACGTCCGCTATGGCGGGATCGAGGCCGTGAAGGGCATCTCGATCAGCGTGAACGAGGGTGAGGTCGTGACGCTGATCGGCGGCAACGGCGCGGGCAAGACGACCACGCTGAAGACGATCTCCGGGGTGAAGCGGCCGGCATCGGGGCGAGTCCTCATACGCGGCCAGGAGATCCACCATCGTCATCCGCACGAGATCGTCGAGCTGGGCGTCTGCCAGGCGCCGGAGGGGCGACGGATCTTTCCGCGGATGAGCGTGAGGGAGAACCTCGAGATGGGCGCCTACGGGCGCCGCGACCGGGGCGCGGTCGAGGCCGACTTCGAGCGGGTGTTCCTCCTGTTCCCGGTACTCAAGGAGCGGGGGTCGCAACCGGGCGGCACGCTCTCGGGCGGCGAGCAGCAGATGCTCGCTATAGGCAGGGCGCTCATGCTGCGGCCGCAGCTCCTCATGCTGGACGAGCCGTCGATGGGGTTGTCGCCGCTGCTCACGCACAGGATCTTCGAGCACCTCGAGGAGATCCACGAGCAGGGCACTACCATCCTGCTCGTTGAGCAGAACGCCCATCTCGCCCTCAACCTCGCCGACCGAGGGTACGTCCTCGAGTCCGGCGTCATCGTCCTCGAGGACTCCGCCGAGCGCCTCCTTGGCAACGACGAGGTTCGCAAGGCGTACCTGGGCGAGCGCTAACCGCGGAGCCGCGCGGCTGGCGCTGGCCACGGCGCTTTTCCTAGCCGCCTGTACGCAGGGGGTCGACGGGACCGTCGAGCGGCGGGTCACGATCGCGTTCGTGGGCCGGCTGTCGCTGCCCGGCGCGGCGGCCGCGTTCGACGGTGTCAGGCTCGCCGTCCGCCAGGCGCTCGAGGAGGGCGGCCTCCCGGTTCCGGTCGAGGTCGTGGCGTTCGACGTCGCCGGGACCGGGTTGGAGGAGGTCGTGAGCGAGGTCGCCTCCGACGGCGGGGTCGTGGCCGCCGTCCTTTCGCCGGTGGGTCCGGCGCCGGCAGATGCGCTTCGGGAAGAGGGGTTGCCGCTGCTGGACCTCTCGGGCCTGGCGCGCGGGCAGACCCGGGCGCTGGGCGAGTTCGCGGAGGCGCTACCGCGGGCCGCCGACGGCATCTGCGCTCGCGGACGCGTCGGATCGCTGCCCGGCCGCGTGAGGATCTCGAGCCGGCCGCGGCGGGCGGTCGCGGTCGTCGCGAAGTCGGGCTGCCGCGTGATCGAGTGGCGAGGGCCACCGGAGGCGGCCGGCGCGCTCCGAGCGGGTCTGGTCCGCTCCGGCCTGGGCGACGTGATCGTGGTCGGGACCGACGGGCTCTTGAGCGCCGCGTTCGTCTCCTCGGCCGGCCGCGCCGCCGAGGGGACCGTCGTCGCGTGCCCGTGCACCGAGTTCGCTACCAGCAAGGAGCCCGCCGCGCAGGCGTTCGTGAACGGGTTCCAATCGGAGGTGGGGCGCGTGCCGAGCGCATACGCCGTCGAGGGCTGGGACGCGGGAGTCGTCCTTGCCGGGGCCCTCTCCGCGACGCCGTCGCGCGAGGACGTCAAGGAGAATCTCGGATCGGTCTCGGCCTTCGAGGGTTTGGGCGGCGGGTACCGACTCGAGGCCGACGGCCGGATCCGAACCCTGGAGGGCGTGCGGTTCTACCGGGCGAGCGGGGGGCGCTGGACCCTCCTCGGAACGGTCGCCGGCCCCGGGTTCTCACTACGGCGGGAGGGAGTCCTAATCGTGGCTTCGTGTCGCTCGGGAGTCCGGTCGGCCGACGGGGCAGGCGGCTTCGACGTGTCGGTCTCGCGCATGGTGGCGGGGCGGGTCGGCCTGGATCTGGCCTGGCGGGTCCTCGTCTGCGACCGTATCCCCGCGGCGCTCGCCGCCGGGACGATCGACGTAGCTGCGGCTACCTCGCGGGTCCCGATGCTGGAGGGCGCGACCCAGTCCCCACCCTACCTGAGCGTTCACCAGGCGCTGACCGTGAACCTGCGCGGATCGGTGGCGATAACCGCCACCGAGCAGCTCGGCCCCAGCGACGTCGTCGCGGCCGTCCGGGGCAGTGCCGCGTTGAGGTGGGTCCGCGAAGCGCTCGCGCCGCTCGGTGTCCGGGCGCGCGTGTACGCCCGAGCCGCCGACGCGTTCGCCGCGCTGCTTGCCTTGCGGGTCGACGCCGTGGTCCATCCAGAAGGACGATCCCACGCGGTCGCGCGTCGGAACCGGTCGCTCCGGGTCGTGGACAGCGTCGACGTCGGGACCTACGACCGCCTGGCAGTATCGCTCCGAAACCCGGCACTCGCGGTCGCGATCGACGACGCCTTGGACGACGTACTCTCGAGCACGCGGTTCGCCCGGTTGTTCTCCCGCTCATTCCCCGGAGCCGGATTCCCGCGAGAGCTTCGCGCTGCCTGACCTGCGTATACGTTTCGGGGCGGAGCGGCGTTGCTGGCGCTCCGGGGGGTGGTTAGAGTTCGGAAAGGCGCCTGGGGCGTCGCCTGGAGAGAAGGAGGATGCACATGAGGAAACCGAGATGGCTGGTGCCAGTCGCGCTAGCCGCCGTGCTGTCCATCGTCGCGGCTGCGTGCAAGGAGGACACCACAACGACGGACGGCACGGAGCCGACCGCCGGACAAGATCTCCTCGCGCAGATCCAGGCCGAAGGGGTGATCCGAGTATCGACTGATCCAGCGTACGCGCCGCAGTCGTTCCTCGACCCGGACACCGGCGAGTGGGAGGGCTTCGACATTGACGTCGCCGAGGAGATCGCCGTTCGCCTCGGTGCGACCGTGGAGTGGGAGACGCCGAAGTGGAACGCGATCACGTCCGGCGGGTGGGCAGACCGCTGGGACATGAGCGTCGGTTCGATGACCGTGACACCCGAGCGGCAGGAGGTCCTGAACTTCAGCCCGGCGTACTACTACACGCCGGCCGCGGTGGCGGTGCACACCGACAACACCAGCGTCGCCGACGTCGCCGTCGATCTGGACGGCGCGAAGATCGGGGTCTGTGGCTCTTGCACCTACGACTTCTATCTCCAGAAGAATCTGGACGTCGTGGGCGAGACGATCGACTTCGTGATCGACGACGCGGACATCGTGAACGGCTACGAGACCGACACGGACGCGATCAGGGATCTCACCCTGGGTGACGGCGTGCGGCTGGACGCTGTGATCTCCGCCCTGCCTACGCTCCAGGAAGCGATCAACGCCGGCGAGCCGATCAAGGTCGTAGGCGACCCGCTTTACCACGAGCCGCTCGCCGTGGCGTTCGACAGGGAGTCCTCGCTCGATGCGGCATCCCTCGTCGAAGAGGTGGGTGGCATCATCGAGGAGATGCACCAGGACGGCACGCTGAGCGAGCTCTCGAACAAGTGGTACGGCTACGACCTCACGGTGAAGACCTCGTAGGCGGGGTCTCGTGAGCACGGGTCAAGCGGGGGGCCGGGGAGACCCGGCCCCCCATGCTTCGGCCAAGATCGGGGCCCGCGAGCGTTTCGAGCTGGCGACCGCCAGGATCCCTTGGACGATCAAGCGTATCGGCGTCATGGTCGCTATCGCCGCCGCTCTGGTCGGTGCGTTCAGCGCGGTCGGCTTCGACACCGACTGGATGCGAGAGAACTGGGTCAAGATCCTATGGGGCGGCCCGGACCTCTTGGACGGGATCTTCCTGACCCTGATCATCTCCGTGTCGGCCATCGCGCTGGCCACGCTGCTCGCGCTGCTCGGTGCCCTTACACGGATCTCCAAGAGCGCGATCCTCTACACGCTCTCGGGTTTCTACACGTCGTTCTTCCGCGGGACGCCGCTACTGGTGCAGATCTTCCTCATCTACTTCGCCGGGGCGGAGGTCGGCAAGCGACTCGGCGACGCCGGTTACGAGAGTCTTCGCAACATATTCACGCTGGACGCCGTTCCGGCGGGGATCCTCGCCCTCGGTCTGAACTACGGCGCGTACATGACAGAGATCTTCAGGGCCGGCATCCAGTCTGTGGGGCACGGCCAGCGGGAGGCGGCCGAGGCGCTCGGGATGAACTACCGGCAGCTCATGCGCCGCGTCGTCCTGCCGCAGGCGACGAGGGTCATCATCCCTCCTACGGGCAATGAGTTCATCGCGATGCTCAAGGACTCGGCTCTCGTCTACACGATCGGCGTCCTCGAGATGTTCCGTCTCGCCGACCTCGCGGGCCGACGTGACTTCAGGAGCATCGAGGCGCTGGTGCTGGCGGCCGCCGTGTACTGGTTGCTCACGAGCATCTTCACGTTCTTCCAGGTCCGCCTCGAGCGGCGGATGTCGAAGGGCTACGTCCGGGCTGTGGAGGTGGGGTCCGGTGTCCGGACCACCAAGATCGTCAGTTCGAGTGGCCAGGGAAGCAGCGGCGGCGCGTGGGGAGGCGACCTGCCCTTGGCGACCGAGGTCGAGAGCGCGGAGGAGGATCCATCGTGACGCGGCCGACCGACGGCGAGGTGGTGGTCAGGGTCGAGGAGCTCCACAAGAGCTTCGGGCACCTCAAGGTATTGAAGGGCGTCGACCTGGAAGTCCACAAAGCCGAAGTGATCGTAATCTTCGGACGATCCGGGTCGGGCAAGAGCACGCTTCTGCGATGCGTCAACTTCCTCGAGGAGCCCACCTCCGGCACGGTGGAGGTGGACGGCATCCGCCTGGACCCCGGGCACCGGACGAGCGCGAAGAAGGAGCAGGTCCGTCAGCTCCGGATCCGCACCGGGATGGTCTTTCAGCAGTTCAACCTCTTCCCGCACATGACCGCGATCCAGAACGTGATCGAGGGTCCGGTGACCGTGAAGGGCGTGCCAGAGGAGCGGGCCCGAGCGGTCGGCGCCGAGATCCTGGACAAGGTCGGGCTGGCCGACAAGGCCGAGGAGTACCCGATCCGGCTGTCGGGCGGCCAGCAGCAGCGGGTCGCGATCGCCCGGGCTCTCGCCATGGAGCCGAAGGTGATGCTCTTCGACGAACCGACCTCGGCCCTCGACCCGGAGCTGATCGGCGAGGTTCTGGCGGTGATGACCTCGCTCGCCACCGACATGCACATGACGATGATCGTGGTCACCCACGAGATGGGGTTCGCCAGGGAAGTGGCCCACCGGATGGCGTTCTTCCACGAAGGCGTGATCCTCGAAGAGGGCACGCCCGACGAGATCTTCGAGAACACCCGCTTCCCCGAGACGCGACGGTTCCTCGACGCCGTCCTCTGACGGAGGCCCTCGCGAAACGCCGCCGGTCCGAAGGATTGACGAGGGCCGCCCGTAGGGGTATCCGCCCGGGAGGTCGGGGGAGGGAAGGAGCAGGCAGATGAAGGATCTCACCGTTTCGCTCGAGGACGTCCCAGGCAGCCTTGCGGCCCTTGGAGAGGAGGGTGCGCCCCGGCAACGGACACGGGTGCGCTCGCCCATATCCCTCGTGGAGGACGGGGACCGTGCGCGCAACGTCCTGGAGGCCGCAGGCTTCAAGATCGAGGGGGATGACGATGCGATCGTTCTCTACATCCCCGGCGAGGACCGACCCGGCACGATCGGGCGGGGCCTAGGAAGATCGCGGATCCGGGAGTGAACATCAGACTCGCGTATCTTGCGACTCGCTCGCGACTGGTGTTCGTCACGAGTGACAATGTGGCCACCCGGGTTGCGCTCAAGGAGTGATATTCCCGGCGGCTCCGGTCACCATCTGGACGTGACCGGGATCGACGGGGGAAGTAAGACGGGCCGAGGGCCCTTTGGAGCCGCTCACGCCTTCCCCATACGCGAGCGTTGTCTACTCGGTCCCTCGACCCGCCAAACGTTGGCCCCAAGCGACGCGGACTCCCGGTCGGCCGTCGGGTTCGCGGTGGCCTTCCACGGGCTCCGGGGCTCGCGCCCCGTCCATCCGCTTCGGCTCCGAGACTCCTCTCGGCTCCCCGGTCCCTGCGGCCGCTTGGGACCGAGCGAAATCTAGCCAGGCGAGCGAGCGGTGTCAACTCGGCGGGAAGGATTGCGGCGCACGTCGTCCCTCGCGGACGCGCAGGTGACGCACGTCCGACGCACCAAGAAGAAAGAGTGACAACGACCGGAGTACGTCTCGACCCGCGTCAGAGCGCGCGAACGATGGCCACCGCGACCGGCGCGATCGCCAGCGCGGGAAGCATATTGCCGACACGAACCTGTCGCAGATCCAGCAAGCGGAGGCCGATCCCGATGATGAGAAGACCGCCCGCTGCCGTGATCGAGGCGACGATGTCGTCGCTGAGCGCGCCGGCGACCGAGGACGCGCCGAGCGACAGACCTCCTTGGTACACCAGGATCGTGACGACGGAGAAGCCCACGCCCCATCCAAGGGCCGACGCGAACGCGAGCGCGGCGAACCCGTCGAGCAGCGACTTCACCGCGAGCAGCTGATAGTCGCCGGTGAGACCGTCGCGGATCGATCCGAGGATCGTGAGGGGTCCCACGCAGAAGACGAGCGAGGCCACGACGAACCCCTCCACGAAGCGTGCCTCCCCCCGCGCGAAGCGGCGCTTGAGGGCCTCCCCCGCCCGCTCGAGCCCATCCTCGATGTGCAGGGCCTCGCCGACGACCCCGCCCAGGAGGACGCTACCGAGCACGATGACCACGCTTGCCCGGGTGAGGGTCGAAAGCGGCGGGCGGAAGACCGCGAACGCCCCGTCGAACCCGATAACGAGGGTGGCGATGCCGAGGGCGTGCATCACCGTTTCGCGTATCCGCTCGGGGAGCCGTGAGCCGAAGAGGCTCCCGAGGGCCGTTCCTAGGAGCACGGTCACGACGTTGATCAGGGTGCCGGTGACGTGCACGGACCCGAAGCCTACCGGGAAGCTCAGCCCCCGGCGCCGACGGAAGGCGCGTCCGATGCGGCCACGGCGCGCGTGGGAGTCGGGGCCGGCCCCCGCAGGAAAAGCGCGCCGGTAACGACTAGGTAGGCGATCCCCGCACCGAGCTCGAGCACCGTCGGGGCGTCCTGGTAGCCGATCAGCGCGCGGAGGATCGCACCGAAGCCGCTCTGGTCGGAGAGCGTCCCGGAGATGTCGAACGCCTGCCCGTCGAGGAAAGGCAGCCACCCGACCTCTTGGAGCTCGTGCACGGAGAATGCGAACAACCCGGCTGCGACCACGAGGAGCAACAGGCCCGTCACGCGGAAGAACGTCCGCAGGTCGAGCCGGATGCCGCCGCGGTAGATCAGGTAGCCAAGGACCGCGGCAGCGCCGAGCCCGAGGAACGCGCCGAGCACCTGCGCCGCCGCGCTGCCCGTTCCGACCGCGGTCGCCTTCGTGGCGGCGAACACGAAGAGAGCGGTCTCGAGCCCCTCGCGGAGAACGACGACGAACGCGAGGCCGGCCAACGCGATGCCCCCGCCCAAGAGCGCGGTGTCGACGCGCTGCTGCAGCTCGGAGCGGATCTTGGCGCCCTGTCTTCGCATCCAGAAGATCATCCACGTGAGGACGCCGACGGCGGTAAGGGTCGCCACCCCCTCGAAGATCTCCTCGGCTTCCTCATCGAGCTCGCCGGCGACCTGGAAGATCACCCACGCCGCGACGAAGCTGGCGGCGATCGCGATGCCGGCGCCCCACCAAACGACCGGACGTCGGTCGGGCCTGTTCAGATGGCGCAGGTACGCGAGGATGATGGAGATGATGAGGGCGGCCTCGAGGCCCTCTCTCAGCGTGATCAAGAGCGCGGCGCCCAACCGGTTCTCCTCTCGTGCGCTCCCCAACACACGTTGAGGAGGCCGCTGTACGACGGGCGAAATCCTACTTTCGAAGTCGGATTCACGTCAACGCGCGCGCGGGCCACGTCGCACCCGCCCACTAGAATCCGCGAGGTGGCCGAAGGCGATCCCTCCAAGCGTCTGTTCCTCCTCGACGGGCACAGCCTCGCGTATCGCGCCTTCTTCGCGCTGCCGACGTCTCTCGCGACGAGCACGGGGCAGGTGACGAACGCCGTCTACGGGTTCACGTCGATGCTCATCAAGCTGCTCGGGGAGGAGAAGCCCGACCTGATCGCCGTGGCCTGGGACGTGGGGGCGCCGACCGTGCGCCTCGAGAAGTACGCCGACTACAAGGCGGGCCGCCCGGAGGCGCCCGACGAGTTCCGACAGCAGCTCGGGCTCATCGACGAGGTTCTGGGTACGCTCGGCGTTCCGGTCGTCGGGATCGAGGGCCACGAGGCCGACGACGCGATCGCGACGCTCGCGGTCCGCGCGGTCGAGCGAGGGCTCGAGGTCGTCATCGTCACGGCCGACCGGGACTTCTTCCAGCTGGTGCGTCCAGGGATCACGGTGATGTTCAACCGCAAGGGGATCTCCGACATAGTCCTCTACGACGAGCGGGCGGTGAAGGAGCGCTTCGGGTTGCCACCCGCCAAGTACCTCGATTACGTGGCCCTGAAGGGCGACGCGTCCGACAACATCCCCGGCGTGCCGGGCGTCGGCGAGAAGACCGCGTCCAAACTCGTGCAGGAGTTCGGGTCGGTCGAGGCGCTGATCGAGCGTACCGAGGAGCTGAAAGGGAGGCTCCGCGGCTCGATCCAGGCGGCCGGCGAGCAGCTCTCGATGAACAAGGACCTCGCGCGTCTCGAGACCGACCTCGATCTGGACGTAGAGCCTGAGGACTGCCGGATGGGGGAGTGGGACATCGGTGAGATCCGCCGCCTCTTCACCTCGCTCGAATTCCGCTCTCTCCTGGAGCGGCTCGAGGAGATAGGGCGAGCGGGCAAACCGGTCCTGGAGCTCGCCGAGCTCGACCTGGGACGGGCCTCGGCGAAGGAGCTGGCCGCGCTCTTGGCGGGAGACGCACCAAAGGGCGTGCGGCTGGACGCGGAGGGAACGATGGTTCGGGGGATCGCGGTCTCGGCGGGCGGCGGGCAGGCCACGTACGCCGAGCTGCACGATCTCGATCCCGCTTCGGAGTTCCTGGCGGACGCCGGAGCGTCGAAGTGGGCGCACGATGCGAAGGCACTCGAGCGCGCCTTGCTCGCGAACGGCGTGGTCCTTGCCGGTGTCACGTCCGACACGATGTTGGCCGGCTACCTCCTCGACCCGGCCACGGCGAGCTATTCGCTCGACGAGCTGTGCGAGCCCTACCTGGGCACCAACGTCCTCGCGACCGTCGAGGGGGAGACCGAGGGCCAGCTCTTCGGCGAGGAACCGTGGCGGGTTGTTGCGGCGGAGGCAGCCGCGGTGGCCCTCCTCGCGCCGGCGCTCGACGAGCGGATCGACAAGGCCGGCCTCCGGTCTCTGCTGGAGGACGTCGAGCTACCGCTGTCGTCCGTGTTAGCTCGCATGGAGGCGCGGGGCATAGCCCTCGACATCGGCTACCTCGAGGAGATGGCCGAGGGCGTCCGCGACCGGATGGCGACGCTCCAGTCCGAGATCTACCGGCACGCCGGCGAAGACTTCAACCTGAACTCGCCGCCGCAGCTGCGGGCGATCCTCTACGAGAAGCTCCGGCTCTCCCCGGGGAAGCGGACGCCGAAGGGGCAGCTCTCGACGGATGCCAGCGTCCTCGAGAAGCTGCGCGACCAGCACCCGATCGTGGACGCGCTTCTCTCCTGGCGCGAGCTCGACAAGCTGAACTCGACGTATCTTGAAGCCCTGCCGCGGCAGGTCGGCGCCGACGACCGCGTCCACACGACGTTCAACCAGACGGGCGCCGCGACGGGGAGGCTCTCGTCCTCGGACCCGAACCTCCAGAACATCCCGATCAGGAGCGAGCTGGGGAGGCAGATCCGCCGCGCCTTCGTCCCTGGTTCCCCCGACCAGGTGCTGCTCGTCGCCGACTACTCGCAGATCGAGCTGCGCGTGCTCGCCCACCTCTCGTCGGACGAGGGGCTGGGCGAGGCGTTCGCATCCGGTGCCGACGTCCACTCCGCGACGGCCTCCAAGGTGTTCGGTGTGCCGGAGGACAGAGTGGACGCGGAGCTTCGACGCCGAGCGAAGGCGGTGAACTACGGTCTGGCCTACGGGATGAACGCCTTCGGGCTCGCGACGAGGCTCGAGATCGCTCCCGACGAGGCTCAGGAGATCATGGACGCCTACTTCGAGGGGTTCCCGAGCATCCGCGAATACCTGGACAGGCAGGTGGCACGGGCGGCCGCGGAGGGCTTCACCGAGACGCTCCTCGGCCGGCGCCGGTACATCCCCGAACTCCAAGCCGCGAACCCCCGCGTCCGCGACCTCGGCCGGCGCCAGGCGCTGAACGCGCCGATCCAAGGGAGCGCGAGCGACGTCTTCAAGCTGGCGATGATCACCGTCGACCGCGCGCTCGAGGAACGGATGCCTGCCTGCCGGATGCTTCTCACCGTTCACGACGAGCTCGTCTTCGAGGTCGAGGCCGCAAGGGTCGAGGAGGCCGCCGAGCTCGTCCGCGATCGGATGGAGCACGCGTACGACCTCACCGTGCCCCTCCGAGCCGACATCGGGTGGGGGCCGAACTGGGCCGAGGCCGCGCCCGAGGGGCACTGAAGGTCCCCTCTGACCTGCGCGTTCGATTGACGGAGTTTCCGGCACCCGACTACCATCTCCTGGCCGCACGGCACTGCCCACCTCCTCGCGTGGTGGGGAGAGGCGTGCGCGCAGGAAGGGGCTGATCCGACATAGCGGACAACGAGCAGAAGACCGACGACCTCACTCCCGAGGAGCTGATCGAAGCCATGGAGGCCTCCCTCCGCGACTTCAAGGAGGGGGACATCCTGGAAGGCGAGATCGTCAAGATCGATCGGGACGAGGTCCTCCTGGACATCGGCTACAAGTCCGAGGGCGTGATCCCCTCGAAGGAGCTGTCGATCCGCCACGACGTCGACCCCTCCCAGGTGGTGAAGGTCGGCGACCATATCGAGGCTCTCGTGCTCCAGAAGGAGGACAAGGAGGGCCGCCTGATCCTCTCCAAGAAGCGCGCGCAGTACGAGCGCGCCTGGGGCCGGATCGAGGAGGTCATGGCGTCGGGCCAGACGATCAAGGGTCCGGTCATCGAGGTCGTGAAGGGCGGGCTGATCCTCGACATCGGTCTCCGCGGGTTCCTGCCGGCGTCCCTCGTCGACCTGCGCCGCGTCCGCGATCTCCAGCCGTTCGTCGGGACCGAGCTCGAGTGCAAGATCATCGAGCTCGACCGCAACCGGAACAACGTCGTCCTGTCTCGCCGCGCGTTCCTCGAGGAGTCGCAGAGCGAGGGCCGCAAGAAGTTCCTCGAGTCGCTTCAGAAGGGCGAGCGCCGCAAGGGAACGGTGAGCTCCATCGTCAACTTCGGCGCGTTCGTCGACCTCGGCGGGGTCGACGGCCTCGTGCACGTGTCCGAGCTCTCGTGGAAGCACGTCGACCATCCGGGCGAGATCGTCGCGGTCGGCCAAGAGGTCGAGGTCGAGGTCCTCGACGTTGACCTGGAGCGCGAGCGCGTGTCGCTGTCGCTGAAGGCGACCCAGGAGGACCCGTGGAAGGAGTTCGAGCGCAAGTACCAGGCCGGCGAGATCATCGCCGGTCAGGTCACGAAGCTCGTTCCGTTTGGCGCGTTCGTTCGCGTGGCCCCCGGGGTCGAAGGGCTGGTGCACATCTCGGAGCTCTCCGACCAGCACGTCGAGTCACCCGAGCAGGTGCTCTCGGTCGGAACCGAGGTCCGGGCCAAGGTGATCGAGGTCGACGTCTCCCGGCGCCGCGTCAGCCTGTCGATGCGGCAGGCCGGGGACCTAGCCGAGGTCGTTAGCGAGCCCATAGCCGAGATCGTGCCCGAGATCGCTCCGGAGTCGGAGGTCGCGTCCGAGCAGGAGCCGGGCGCGCAGGCGCCGGAGCCGGACGCGGCCGCGATCGCCGCCGCGGAGACGTCGGTCGCGGAGGCTCCTCCGGCCGCCGTGGAGGAGGTAGTGGAGGAGGTAGTCGAGGAGGTAGTCGAGGCGCCCGCGCAAGTCGCCGAGGCCCCGGAAGCGGTTCCCGAGCCGGCTTCGGAGCCCGAAGCGGGCCCAGAGCCCACCGCGGAAGAGGTCCCTCCGGCGATCCCGGCGGAGGAGGAAGAAGACGTCTCCCTCGAGGCGATCCTCCAGGACCTGAAGCGCCGCGAGGGGCGCAGCGACTAGGCGTCCGTGCTCCTCGTCGGGCTCACCGGCGGCATCGGCTCGGGCAAGTCCACAGCGGCTGGGATGCTGGCGGAGCGCGGTGCCGTGGTGTTCGATGCCGACGCGCTCGCGCGCGACGCCCTGCGCCAGGGGACCGACACCTATGCCGAGGTCGTCCGGGCGTTCGGACGCGAGATCGTCGGAGCGGACGACGAAATCGATCGAGCGAAGCTCGCGCGACTCGTGTTCGCCGACGGGGCTCTGCGCGGGAAACTCGAACGCATCGTGCACCCGGACGTCCGCCGGCGGTTCGAGGAAGCCGTGGAGCCCCATCGGGACACCGGTGGGATCGTCGTCTACGACGCGCCGCTGATCGTGGAGGCCGGGCGCCGGGCCGAGTTCGACGTCCTGGTGGTGGTGACGGCGCCGGCGGAAGCGCAGGTGGCTCGGCTCGAAGCGAGGGGAATGCCGGCGGAAGAGGCGCGCGCGAGGATGGCCGCTCAGATGCCCACCGAGGACAAGGCCGAGCAGGCGGACTTCGTCCTCGACAACGGCGGCACAACCGCCGAGCTCGAGGCTCAGGTCAATCGCCTCTGGCGCGATCTCGTCGCGCGAGCCGGTCGCCGACCTATCATCGGGCCGTGAGATTCCGCGCCGTCTTCTTCGACGCGGGGGAGACCTTGGTGCACCCCCACCCCTCCTTCCCGGAGCTCATGTCTGAGGTCCTCCGGCGGGAGGGGCACCACGTCGACCCCGCCTTCCTGCTCCAGCGAGTACACGTCGTCTCCGACCGGTTCTCGCGGGCGGCGGATGAGAACGAGCTTTGGACCACGTCACCGGAGAAGTCGAGGGCGTTCTGGCTATCGGTGTACGAGATATTCCTCGGCGAGTGCGGCCTCCCAACCGACGACGGGCTCGCGGAGAAGCTCTACGCCGAGTTCACCGATCTCGCGAACTACGGCCTGTTCGAGGACGTGCCGGAGGCGCTCGAGCGGCTGCACGGCGCCGGGCTCACGCTGGGCGTGGTGTCGAACTTCGAGGAGTGGCTGGAGCGGCTCCTCGACGCTCTGGGCGTGGCGAGGTTCTTCGACGTGCGGGTGATATCCGGCGTGGAGGGGATCGAGAAGCCCGACCCGCGCATCTTCGAGCTGGCGCTCGATCGTGCCGGCGTGCAGGCGGGCGAGTCCGCTCACGTTGGGGACAGTCCGGTCTTCGACGTCGATCCCGCACGGGCGCTCGGCATGTTCCCTGTATTGATCGACAGGCGCGGGAGGTACCCGAACGCACCGGGGACGAGGATCACGTCGATGGCCGAGCTCCCGGAGGTGCTCGGGCTCCCGTGACCGAGCGCACGTACTCCGTCGACGAGGCCAACGCGATGCTCTCCGAGCTGGAGGAGATCCTGCCGGCGATCCGCGAGGCGAGACAGGTGGTACTTCGCGCGGGCGAGCGGATCAAGGAGATGGTCGCCTCCGACGGGGGAGGGCACGAGGGGACCGAGTACTGGAACGCCATCCGGACCCTCCGCGGGCACGTCGAGCACCTCGCGGAGCTCGGGATCCTGCTGCGCGATCCGGAGACCGGGCTCGTGGATTTCCCCGGTGAGCTGGACGGGCGACGGGTGTACCTGTGTTGGCGGCTCGGGGAGACGCGAGTGGGTCACTGGCACGACCTCGAGTCCGGGTTCGCCGGGCGGCGACCGCTGCCGTGAGCGAGCTCGCCGTCGTCGTAACCGGAACGGAGGCCGACCCGCCTCCCGGTATCGACGCGCTGGTGGGGCGTGCCGAGGTTCGCTACGCGGGTTCACGCGAACAGGCCGCCCGTGCGTTCGAGGGCGCCGAGGTCGCGCTCCTCTGGGACCACGGCCGCGAGCTCCTAGAGGCGGCCTGGCCGTCGGCCACCCGGCTCCGGTGGGTCCAGGCGTCATCGGCCGGCGTCGACGAGGTGCTATTCCCCGGACTCGTCGAGAGCGACGTCGAGCTCACGAACGCGCGCGGGATCTTCGACGAGTCGATAGCCGAATGCGTCGTGGGGCTGCTGCTGGCGGTCGTCGTGGACCTGCCCGGGATCCTGGATCGCCAACGGGTGCGACTCTGGGAGCACCGCTACACGGGTCGGCTGGCGGGAAGCTCGCTCCTCGTCCTCGGCGCGGGATCGATAGGGCGGGCGATCGGAGCAAAGGCGAAGGCGCTCGGGATGCGAGCCTCCGCGGTCGCGCGAACGGCGCGCGAGGACGACGTCTTCGGCGAGGTGGCAGGCGTCGGGAGCCTCCACGAGGTGCTCGGGGGGGCCGACTACGTCGTGAACGCCCTGCCGCTGACATCGGAGACGCGCCGTCTCCTCGGCGCCGACGAGTTCGCGCTGATGCGACCGACCGCGCGGTTCGTGAACGTGGGGCGCGGTGGGACCGTCGACGAGTCGGCGCTCGTCGCCGCGCTCCGGGAGGGGAGGATCGCCGGCGCGGCCCTTGACGTCTTCGAGCAGGAGCCGCTTCCCGCCGACAGCCCGCTCTGGGGGATGCCGAACGTGCTCGTTCTGCCGCACATGTCGGGCGACTTCGAGGGCTACGAAGCGGCACTCGTGGAGCTGTTCCTCGACAACTTCGACCGGTTCTTGCGAGGAGCGCCTCTTCACAACCGGGTCGACAAGCGGCTCGGGTACCCTCCCTCGGGATGAGCGCACTTTCTGGCCGGGTCGGCAAGCTGTTCGCATCGGTCCTCGTCCTCGCAGTCGCGGGGGGGATCGGCGCGGGAGCCTACTTCGCGGGCCGTCCCTCCTCCCCACTGGAGACGAGCGGACCCGTCGCCGACGACGGAACGCCGACCTGCGATGTCGAAGACCCGCCGCTCCGGCGGGATGGCGCGATCACCTTCGCGACGGACCTGCCCGGCCGTCTGCCGTGGTTCTCCCGGGACGTCACGAGCGGCGAGGGCTTCGAGGGTGCTCTCGCGTACGAGGTTGCCGCGGGGCTGGGCATCAACCGAGATGCGGTCGAGTGGACAGACGTAGCCTTCTGGGACGCATTCGCGCCGGGGGAAAAGCGATTCGACATCTTCTTAGGCAGGGCGCTTGCTCGGCCGGAGCGCGAGACCGAGGCCGACCTCTCGGAGGGCTACTACCAGGTCGACCAGGCGATCCTGGCTAAGGGCGACGGACCGGTCGGGGGCGCAACCAGCCTGACCGACCTTCGCCCCTTCCGGCTCGGCGCGCTCGTCGGTCGCTCCGGGCTGCGGGTGATCGACACGGTGATCCGGCCGAAGGAGCGTCCGTTCGCGTTCCAGGGGCCTGAGCAGGGGCTGGCCGCGATCCAGAGCGGCGAGGTGGACGCCCTGTTCCTGGACCTCACGATGGCTAGGTGGGCGGAATCGGTCCACCCCGACCTCGAGACCGTCGGCCGGGTGGTGACCGGCGATGAGTACGCGCTCGTCATGCCGGCCGGAAGCTCCCTGGTGCGGTGCGTGAACGCGGTGCTCGACCGGCTTCGCGAGAACGGGACGCTCCAGGCGCTCGAAGATCGCTGGCTGCTGTCGCGGGAGGACGTGCCGCTGCTGCCGCTCGGCTAGCGCGTGCTAGGCTCCGACCTCGAGCGCCGCGGGCGCCGTATCCACGGTGGGAGACGACAAGAGGGGGTAGTACCCATGCGCAAGATCCTCGCGACCCTGGCGGTGTCGGGGCTTTTCCTCGCGGCCTGCGCCGATGATCAGCCGTCGGTCACGCCGCCGACCGCCACCGGCTCGGAGGCCTGCGCCAAGGAGAACCTGCCGCTGCTTACCCGCGGGCAGCTGACGATAGCCACGGATGACCCCTCGTTCCCGCCGTGGATCATCAAGAACGACCCGACGAACGGCAAGGGATTCGAGGGCGCGTTGGCCTACGAGGTGGCCGAGCGCCTGGGGTTCTCGGCGTCGGAGGTCGAGTGGGTGATCGAACCCTTCAACAAGTCCTACGCACCCGGGCCGAAGGACTTCGACTTCGACATCAACAACATATCGGTGACGGAGGAGCGGGAGCAGGCGGTCGACTTCAGCGACGGGTACTACGACCTGACCCAGGCCCTTCTAGTGCTCGAGGGCTCGCCGCTGGAAGGCGCCACCACACTGACCGAGGTCAAGGACTACGTCTACGGCGCACAGGTCGGGACCACGAGCCTCACGTTCATCAACACGGTCATCCAGCCCAGCCAGCAGGCGAAGGTGTTCGACACCACGAGCGACGCGAAGTCCGCGCTCAAGAACGGCAGCGTCGACGGCCTGATCCTGGACCTGCCTACTGCCTACTACGAGGCGACGATCGGCACCAAGGGGAGCGCGCTCGTCGGACAGTTCCCCAGCACAGGGGAGCATCTGGGGCTCCTGTTCGAAGAGGGCAACCCGCTGCGAGACTGCGTGAACGAGGTGCTCGCCGACATGAAGGGCGACGGGACGCTGTCGACGCTCCAGGACGAGTGGCTCGCCGACTACCTAGCCGTCCTCGTCATCCAGTAACGGATCGCACGGGCTCGAGATGACCGGGCCCTCGGTCGACGAGGCGGGGGAACCCGACCCCCTGTCCGGGCACGGCGGCTCGCGGCTGCTTGGGAACCGCGGCGTCCTGATCTCCACCGCGAGCACCGTCATCTTCTTCGGGGCGCTCGCGCTGATCGTCGTTCTGGCGCCCGGCTTCAAGAGCGTAAGGGAGGGGTTCTTCGACTGGGCGGCCATGAAGGACTCATTGCTCGGGGTGCCCGAGGAGGGGCTCCCGGGGATCGCGCCATCCTTCCTCCTGAACGTCGAGGTGTTCCTCGTCGCCGAGGTCCTGATCCTGGTCCTGGCGCTCGTCGTCGCCGTCGTTCGCCAGATCCCCGGTCCGGTCTTCTTCCCGTTCCGGCTCGTGGCGATCATGTACACGGACCTGTTCCGCGGCACGCCCCTGCTCCTGGTCATCTACATCTTCGGTTTCGGGATCCCGGCTCTCCAGATCCGGGGGCTCTCCACGCAGGACGAGGTGGTTTACGGAACGGCCGCCCTGGTCCTTTCCTACGCTGCCTACGTGTCGGAGGTGTACCGGGCCGGGATCGAGTCCGTTCACGCCAGCCAGATGGCCGCGGCTCGGTCCCTCGGCCTTTCCAGGTGGCAGTCCCTCAGGTACGTGGTGCTTCCACAGGCGATCCGGCGGGTGATCCCCCCGCTCCTCAATGACTTCGTGAGCCTCCAGAAGGACACGGCGCTTCTGGCTGTCCTCGGCGTGATCGAGGCCGCGCGCGCCGCTCAGATCTACTCGGCGTACCGGTTCAACTACTCAAGCTTCGTGGTGTCCGCGTTCCTGTTCATCCTGGTCACGATCCCGCTCGCGCGCTTCACCGACCACCTCATCGAGCGGGACCGTCGGCGCCGCGCCGCGCGGGGAGCCCCGTGAAGGAAGCGCTTCGGCTGGAGGGCGTGCACAAGTCCTTCGACGGCAACCGCGTGCTCCGGGGGGTCGACCTTTCGCTCGCGGAGCACGAGGTCGTCTGCCTGATCGGTGCATCCGGGTCGGGGAAGTCGACGATGCTGCGATGCGTGAACCTGCTGGAGCCGGTCGATGCCGGCAGGATCATCGTGCACGGTGAGGACATCACCGCACGCGGAGTCGACGAGGACCGGATCCGTCGGCGGATAGGCATCGTGTTCCAGGCGTTCAACCTGTTCCCGCACATGTCGGTCCTCCGGAACGTCACACTGGCGCCGGAGAAGGTGCTCGGCAAGCAGCGCACCGATGCGGATGACGAGGCGCGCGAGCTGCTCGAACGGTTCGGTCTTGCCGACAAAGCGGAGGAGTATCCAGACAGGCTCTCAGGCGGCCAGCAGCAGCGCGTGGCGATCGTCAGGGCTCTCGCGATGCGCCCGGACATCATGCTGCTGGACGAGGTCACGAGCGCGCTGGACCCGGAGCTCATCGCCGAGGTCTTGAACGTCATCCGCGAGCTTGCCGCGGCCGGCATGACGATGCTGATCGCGACCCACGAGATGGGATTTGCACGGGACATCGCGAGCAGGGTGTGCTTCCTGGACGACGGCGTGATCCTGGAGGAGGGCCCACCCGAGCAGATCTTCTCGGCGCCCCGGGAGCCGCGGACGAAGCAGTTCCTCCAGCGGATCGTCGAGGCCGGCAGGCTCTGAAGCTCACCGATCGCCGATCCCGTGTCGCGGTTGGGCCATACAATCGGTCCGTGCCACCGTTCAAGGTCCACGCCGACTTCGAGCTCGCGGGCGATCAGCCGAAGGCCGCCGAGGAACTGGCCCAGGGCGTCCTCGCGGGCGAGCCACACGTCACGCTGCTGGGAGCCACCGGCACGGGGAAGACCTTCACGGTCGCCCACCTGGTCGAGCGGGTCCAGAAGCCCACGCTGGTCCTCGCTCCGAACAAGTCGCTCGGGGCCCAGCTCGCGAACGAGTTCCGGGAGTTCTTCCCCGAGAACGCCGTGGAGTACTTCGTCTCCTACTACGACTACTATCAGCCCGAGGCGTACATCCCGCAGACCGACACCTACATCGAGAAGGACTCCTCGATAAACGACGAGATCGAGCGCCTGCGGCACTCGGCGACCGCGGCACTGCTCACCCGCCCCGACGTGCTGATCGTCGCCAGCGTCTCGGCGATCTACGGCCTCGGCACGCCCGAGGAGTACATGGGACAGGTCCTCCGCCTCATCAAGGGGGTCGACATCGGGCGCGACTTCGCGATCCAGAGGCTCGTCGACATCCAGTACCACCGGACGCCGGGCGATCTCGCCCGCGGACGTTTCCGCGTGCACGGCGACGTGCTGGAGATCCACCCGGCGTACGAGGAGACCTCCGTACGCGTGGAGTTCTGGGGCGACGAGATCGAGCGGATCACTCGCTTCGACACCGTCACGGGGGAGATCCTCGGAGAGGTCGGCGAGGAGTGGATCTACCCCGCCTCGCACTACGTCGCGTCCGAGGAGCGCATGAAGCGCGCGATCGTCCGCATCGAGGAGGAGCTCCAGCAGCGCCTGGCGAGCTTTGAGCAGCGGGGGAAGCTCCTCGAGGCGGAGCGCCTCCGCATGCGCACGACCTACGACCTCGAGATGCTCCGCGAGATGGGCTTCTGCTCCGGCATCGAGAACTACTCCCGCCACATCGACGGCCGTGAGGCCGGAGAGCCTCCCTACACGCTCCTGGACTACTTCCGCGACGACTGGCTCTGCGTGATCGACGAGTCCCACGTGACCGTCCCGCAGCTCCACGGGATGTACGAGGGCGACAAGAGCCGCAAGGAGACCCTGGTCGAGTTCGGGTTCCGGCTGCCGAGCGCTCTCGACAACAGGCCGCTCCGGTTCGCCGAGTTCGAGAAGCGGGTGAACCAGGTCGTCTTCATGTCGGCCACGCCGGCGCCCTACGAGCTGTCGGTCTCGAGCCGTGTGGTGGAGCAGATAGTGCGCCCGACCGGTCTCGTGGACCCGGAGGTGCAGGTCAGGCCGACGCGCGGGCAGGTCGACGACCTGATAGGCGAGATCCGCGGGCGCGCGGAGGAGGGCCAGCGCGTCCTCGTCACGACCCTTACCAAGAAGATGGCCGAGGACCTGACCGACTACCTGATCGAGATGGGCGTGAAGGTCCGGTACCTGCACTCCGAGATAGACACGCTCCAGCGCATCGAGATCCTCCGCGACCTTCGACTCGGCGAGTTCGACGTCCTGGTCGGTATCAACCTGCTCCGAGAGGGCCTCGACCTCCCCGAGGTGTCGCTCGTCGCGATCCTCGACGCCGACAAGGAGGGGTTCCTGCGCTCGGAGACCTCGCTCATCCAGACGATCGGTCGCGCGGCGCGGAACGTCGAGGGAACGGTGCTCATGTACGCGGACGAGGTCACCGACTCGATGAAGCGCGCGATCTCGGAGACCCAGCGAAGGCGCAAGATCCAGCTCGGCTACAACAGCGAGCACGGGATCGACCCGCAGACGATCCGCAAGAAGGTGTCCGACATCCTCCTGTCGATGCAGGCCGAGGACGGCCGGAAGACGCCGGAGAAGAGACGCCGGCGCCGAGCGGAGCCCGAGCTGCCGGCCGACGAGCTCGAGCGCCTCATCCGGAGCCTCGAGGAGGAGATGCACGAGGCGGCCAAGGACCTCCGCTTCGAGTACGCGGCCAGGCTTCGCGACGAAGTCGTCGACCTGCGCAAGGAGCTGAAGGCGCTTCGCGAGGCCGGCGTGGCGGGAGCCTGAGCTGGGGAGCCTCCTCGTAAAGGCCCCCCTCGGCTGGCTAGGTGCGGGCCGCCTGGTACGTCACTGCGGCGTGGTCGCAGAGGATGGCGTTGTTGCATACGCGGGACCGTCGGCGGGTGCCCCGCCGGTCGACGAGCGGCTGGAGGTCGACGGGTTCCTGATGCCGGCGGTCGCTGATCGGCACGTGCACGTTCTGCTCTCGGACCCTGCGGCCGTCCTCCTGGGCGGCGTCACGGCCGTGCGCGACCTGGCGTGGCCGGCCGACGAGATCTTCGCGCTCGCCGAGGCGTCCGAGCTGCCCTCGTTCAACGGGCCGCTCGTGCGCGCCACCGGGCCGATGCTGACGGCGCCCGGAGGGTACCCGACCCGGGCGCCGTCAGCATCGGCCC
>Ga0209342_10001717_pt1 | contig 24285 bp, 27 predicted proteins | sample RifCSP16_2_FD_184023 | JGI IMG/M metagenome (GOLD analysis project Ga0209342, IMG submission 184023) | Soil microbial communities from Rifle, Colorado - Rifle CSP2_sed 16_2 (SPAdes) (version 2) | ecosystem: Environmental > Terrestrial > Deep subsurface > Rock core/Sediment | place: Rifle... | reverse complement strand
TCCAGGACCACGAAGCCAGCTTGGGCCTCGGCCAACTCCAGGTGACGCGAGGTCTCGACGATCAGATTTTCGCCGGCGCACCCCAGCCGCATGTGGCCGCCGAAGCGCTCCTGCATGGCGCGATAGTGCGAGGTGAATCCCACCGACACGCCGTGCACCCCGTCCTCGTTCTTCCGCAGAACGTGCGAGCGGTGATGGGCGTCCATGACCTCCTCGCCGCCGTCCAGGCCAACAACGCCGTCAGGACCTACCCGGAGGCGCTCCAGCACGGCGATAGGGCCAGTGGTGTAGCGCTTGGCGCCCTTCTCCCCGACCTTGAGGGGGCCGCGCTGGACCTGCAGCTGAACGATCGGGCCGATCATGACGGGCATGGCATCAAATAAAACGGGGGATGGAGGGGGAGGGAAGTTGATGGAGGACGATGGCCGCGCTTGCCATCCCCCTCCACCGTCCTCCATCCCCCTTCATCCCCCACGTATATTAAGCCTCGCATGAGCACGATCACTCGCAGGCGGACGGTCACGACCAGGGTGGGCCCGGTGCCCGTCGGCTCCGCCCATCCCATCGTCGTCCAGTCCATGACCAACACGGACACGGCGGACGTGGAGGCCACGGCCACCCAGGTGGCCCAGCTGGCCGCCGCAGGCAGTGAGCTGGTGCGGGTTACGGTGAACAACGACGAAGCGGCCGCGGCCGTGCCGCAGATCGTGGAGCGTCTGGACGCACATGGCGTGTCGGTTCCCATCATCGGCGATTTCCATTACAACGGCCACCTGTTGCTCACCAGGCATGCCGGGTGCGCCGAGGCCCTCGCCAAGTACCGCATCAATCCCGGCAATGTGGGCGCCAAGCGGCGGGACGAGCATTTCCGGGCGATTGTGGAGGTGGCGATCCGGAACGAGAAACCGGTACGCATCGGCGTCAACTGGGGGTCCCTGGATCGCCAGCTGCTCACCGAGCTGATGGATGAGAACGCCCGGCGGCCCGAGCCGCTGGATGCCCGGGGCGTCATGATCGAGGCGATGATCGAAAGCGCCATGCGGTCGGCGCGCCTGGCGGAGGAGACCGGGCTCCCCCACGATCAGATCATTCTTTCCGCCAAGGTCTCGGGCGTCCAGGACCTAGTGGATGTCTACCGGCAGTTGGCGCCCCTATCCGAGTACCCGCTGCACCTCGGCCTCACCGAGGCGGGGATGGGTTCCAAGGGTGTCGTGGCGAGTACGGCCGGCCTCGCGATCCTGCTCCAGGAGGGCATCGGCGACACCATTCGTGTGTCGTTGACGCCCATGCCGCGCGGCGACCGGACCGAAGAGGTGCGGGTGTCACAGCAGATCCTCCAGTCCCTGGGGCTCCGGAGCTTCACGCCGCAGGTGACGGCGTGCCCGGGTTGCGGGCGCACCACCAGCACGTTCTTCCAGGAAATGGCCGACCAGATCCAGCGCTACCTGACCGAGCAGATGCCCCGCTGGCGGGAGCGCCACCCCGGCGTGGAGCGGATGCGGGTGGCCGTAATGGGGTGCGTGGTGAACGGCCCCGGGGAGTCCAAGCACGCGGACATTGGGATTTCGCTGCCCGGCACGTTCGAGGAACCCAAGGCGCCGGTCTACGTGGACGGGGAGCTGCGGATCACGCTCAAAGGGGAACGGATCGTGGAAGAGTTCCTCGAGATCCTCAATGACTACGTGGTGAGCCGCTTTCCCAGCCCCGCGATGACCCCCTGAAGTGGATCATGGACCAGCCTCCCGAGGCTGCCCGCGCAGCCGAGCTGCTCCACCACGTACGACATCTCGTGGCCTTTACCGGATCCGGTATGTCGCAGGAATCCGGCGTCCCCACGTTCCGAGACGAAGAGGCCGGGCTTTGGGCGCGCTTCGACCCCGCGGACCTGGCCACGCCGGAGGCCTTCAGCCGGGACCCTGCCCGGGTATTCGCCTGGTACTTGTGGCGCTGGCGGGCGATCCGCGGCGCCGAGCCGCACGCCGGGTACCGGGCCCTGGTCGAGCTGGAGCCGCGCTTCGATCGGATGACGGTCGTGACCCAGAACGTGGATGGGTTGCACGCCCGGGCGGGTTCCGGCGCGGTGATCGAGCTGCACGGCTCGTTGACTGCGTTCCGGTGTTTCGATGGCGGGCATCCCTACGACGCGCGCCGCCTGGACGGGCTGCCGCACGTCGGCGCCGAGGAGATCGAGCCGCCGCGATGCGATCGCTGCGGAAGTCCCATCCGGCCGGGGGTGGTGTGGTTCGGCGAGCCCCTGCCGTGGGAGCACCTCGAGGCCGCGCGCGCGGAAGTGGAGGCGTGTGATGCCTTGCTGGTGGTGGGTACCGCCGCGCTGGTGTACCCGGCTGCGGAGCTGGCCTGGGTTGGGGTCACGCGGGGCATCCCGGTGATCGAGATCAATCCTCAGCCGACGCCCCTCTCCTCCCACGTGGCCCTCGCCTGGCGCGCGAGTGCCGGCGTGGCACTCCTCGCGCTCGCCTCCGCCCTGGACGCCAGCCTGCCGGTCTGGTCATGACGTCCCCCTTTCGGCGGACCAAGATCGTGGCGACCCTGGGCCCCGCCTCCGCCACCGGAGAGACGCTCGAGGCGTTGGTGGGCGCCGGGGTGGACGTGGTGCGCATTAACAGCTCGCACGGGCCGCAAGAGACCCGGGGCCATTGGATGGATCTGGTGACGCAGGTGCGGGGGCGGTGCGACCGGCACCTCGGCCTGCTGGTGGATTTGCAGGGTCCACGGATCCGGGTGGGCGCCCTGGATCGACCGCGCATGCTCGAGCCCGGGGCGGAGGTCGTGTTCGCGCCGGAGGGCGATGCCAGCTCCGAGGAGATCCCCACCACCTACGAGCAGCTGGCGCACGACGCCCCCCGGGGCACGAGGATACTGCTGGACGACGGGCTCCTGACGGTGGAGGTGACGCGGGTGGTGGGCCGGCGGGTGCACGCCCAGGTGGTGCACGGCGGCGAGCTCAAGAGCAACAAGGGGATCAACCTGCCCGACGTGGCCGTGAGCGCGCCGGCGGTGACCGAGAAGGACCGCGAGGATATTGAGCACGCGGTGGCGCACCACGCGGACTTGATCGCGGTGTCGTTCGTGCGCCGCGCCGCGGATGTCGAGGCGGTGCGTTCCCTGATTCCCCGTACCGTCCGCCTGGTGGCCAAGATCGAAAAAGCGACCGCCCTGGCGGAGCTGCCGAGCATCGTGGAGGCCGCGGACGCGATCATGGTGGCTCGCGGCGACCTTGGCGTGGAGATGCCCTTCGAGCAGGTGCCGCTGGCCCAGAAGCGGATCATCCGCACCGCCACCCGGTTCGGACGGGCGGTGATCACGGCGACCCAGATGCTCGAATCCATGGTGCATAATCCCCGGCCCACGCGCGCCGAGGCGTCGGACGTCGCCAACGCCATCCTCGACGGGACCGACGCGGTGATGCTGTCGGCCGAGACCGCCGCAGGCGAGTATCCGGTCCTCGCGGTCGACGCGATGGCCCGCATCATCCGCGAGATCGAGACGGCCGGCGCCGACGACGGCGGCCGGCCCAGCGGGCGCCGGGCCGGCGACAGGCGGACCGGAGCCGGTCATGCGTCCGTGGAAGACGCCATCGCCTTCGCCACCTGCGCGGCCGCCGAGATCCTACGGGTCCCGCTGATCCTGTGCTTTACCCGGAGCGGCTTTACGGCCCGCAAGATCGCGGCCTATCGTCCCGCCGTCCCGATCCTCGGCTTCTCCACGGAAGGGATGACCTGTCGCCAGTTGTCGCTCGTGTGGGGGGTGGTGCCTGAGCTCGCGACCCGGGTCCCCAATTACGACGCCATGCTCGACGCCGCCCGGGAGACCCTCCTGGCCAAGCACTACGCCCGGCCCGGCGATCGGATCGTGGTCACCGCGGGCGTGCCCTTTGAGGTCCCCGGGACGACCAACCTCATCAAGGTCGAGTCGGTCTGACCGGGATGCGCCTGGTCATCCTGGGATCCGGGACGTCCTTCGGCGTGCCCCAGATCGGGTGCTCCTGCGCCGTTTGCCGGTCCACCGATCCCCGGGACCGGCGGACCCGCGTGGCGGCGGTGGTGGAAGCGCCCGGCGGTGGCCGGGTGTTGCTCGACACGCCGCCTGAGCTCCGGCTCCAGCTGATCGCCGCCGGGGTAGACTCGGTGGACGCGGTGTTGTACACCCACGACCACGCCGATCACGTGCACGGCATCGACGACCTTCGGGCGGTGTCGGTGCGTCGTGGCCGGTTGCCGATCTATGGGCCACCCGCGATGCTGCGGCGGCTGGGCCAGCATTTCCCATACATCTTCGACGAATCCATGCCGCGCGATCCCGCCACCCCGCGCCCATCGCTGGAGCGGACGCCGCTGGAAGCGGGGCGCGAGGTGGTCGTGGCGGGCATCCCGGTGGAGCCGCTGGCCCTGGACCACGGCGGCGTTCAGGTGTACGGGTATCGGATCGACGGCCTGGGCTATCTCACCGACGTGAAGGCGGTGCCGCCCCCCCTGGTGGAGCGCCTCCGGGGCGTCCGCCTGCTGGTGCTCAACGCGCTGTTCGATCATCCGCACCCGAGCCACCTGTCCATCCCGGAAGCCGTGGAGGTGGCGCGGGCCGTCGGCGCCCCGCGCACGCTGCTCACGCATCTCACGCACCGGTTCTCGCATGCCGAACTCGCCGCGCGGCTTCCGGCCGGGATCGAGCCGGCCTGGGACGGGCTGGTGGCGACGTTTTGACGCCCTCGCGCCGGGGCTGGTACATTCAGACCACGGCACAACACTCGGGGACAGGAGGAGGCATGACCAAGGATCGTGAATCGCCTCGCGTGGTGGTGATCGAGCGCGGCTCCGGGTTAGGGGCCTTCTTGTGGGGTGCGCTGCTCGGGGCCGGCGTGGCGCTGCTGGTGGCCCCGCGCACCGGAGCCGAAACCCGGCGCCTGCTCCGGGCCAAGGGTCGCGACTTGATGGACGCGGCCAGCGACAAAGCCGACGAGCTGCGGGAGCTGGTGAGCGAGGGCTACGAACGCAGCAAGGCGCGAGTCGAGGAAGGCCTGGACACCGCCCGCCGGGCAGTGGACGAGCGACGCGAGGCGGCCCGCGACGTGGTCGAGGCCAGTCGGTCCGCGGCCCATTCGGCGCGTGAGGAGCTGGAGCGCCGGCTGACGGAAGCTCGAGCCGCGCGCACGCGGGTTCCGCGCCGCGCCGCCGAGGAAGAGGCCGAGAGCGACTGACCGCAGCGGCTCGCGCGGGTGGACCCATTCGCCCCTCGGGTTCGTGCGCCGCGTCTGGGTCGCGGCGTCCGAGGATAACGTTTTCTTTCTGGCCAGCGCCCTCACCTTCGACGCGCTGATCGCGGCCCTCCCGTTCATCCTCCTCGCGCTCGGTACCCTGGGGTACGTGCTCCAGGGAGACCGCGACACGTTGAGCAGCGTCCACGCGCTGCTGGATCGGTTCCTGCCGACGCAGGGGGGGGCCGGGGGGCCCATGGACCCAGCGGCGCGGGTCTTGGCCCGTGTGACGGAGAGCCGGGGACAGTTCTCCGCGCTCGGGGTGCCGCTGTTCGTGTGGCTCTCCACGCGGTTCTACCGGGGCGTTCGCGTTGGCCTCAACCAGGTGTTCGATACGAAAGAATCGCGCCCCTGGCCGGTCAACAAGGGGGTCGATCTCGCGCTGGTCATCGTCAGCGTGCTGGTGCTGGTGGCGAGCACCGCGGTGAGCTTGCGCTTGCCGGACGCGACCTGGCCCCAGCGGGTACTCGGCCGCACCGTGAGCTTCGGGTTCGGCACGATCTTGTTTTACCTCATCTATACCATCGCCCCCAGTCGCCGCGTGCGCCGGGACACGGCCGTGGTGGCCGCCGCGGTCGCGTCGCTCTCCTTCGAAGTGGCCCGGGTTTCATACGGCGTGTATCTGGCCGAGTTCGCGACGCTGGATCGCCTGGTGTCCAACGCGAACGCGATCGCCGGCGGGCTGTTGGTGGTCTGGATGTATTACACGGCGGTGGTGTTTCTCCTCGGGGCCGAGGTGGCCCAGACCTACGCGCTCTCGCGGCGGCAGCGGCCACGCCCTTGACCGAACACGGGGAAGAGAGAACGACGTGATTGACCTCCGCTCGGACACCGTCACCCAGCCCTCGCCGGCGATGCGTCGCGCGATGGCCGAGGCTGAGGTGGGCGACGACGTGCTGGACGGCGATCCCACGACTCGACGGCTGGAGCGCCGCGTGGCCGCGCTCCTGGGGAAGGAAGCGTCGATGTTCTTTCCCTCCGGCACGCAGGCGAATCAGGTGGCCGTGCACGTGCTGGCGCCGCGGGGCAGCGAGGTGATCGTCGAAGCCGAGGCGCACATCGTCCACTACGAGAAGGCCGCCGCGGCGGCGCTCTCGGGCGTGCAGCTGCTGCCGGTGCGGGGCGCCGGCGGCGTGCTCGCGCCGGATGATGTCGCGTCGGCGGTCAGGCAGGGATCGGCGTTCTTGCCGCGGATCGGCCTGATCGCGGTGGAGAATACGCACAACGCGGCCGGCGGGCGGGTGACGCCGGTGGGCGTGATGGACGCGATTGTCGCGGTGGCCCGGGAACGAGGGCTGCCGGTGCACGTGGACGGGGCGCGGCTGTGGAACGCGGCCGTGGCCGCGGGGGTGCCGCCGGCCCGCCTCGTGCGGGACGCGACCACGGTCATGGTGAGCTTCAGCAAAGGGCTGGGGTGCCCGGTGGGGTCCTGCCTGGCGGGACCCCGCGCGCTGATCGAGGAGGCCTGGCACGCGCGAGCGCGCTTCGGCGGCGCGATGCGGCAAACGGGGGTGCTGACGGCGGCCTGCCTCTACGCCCTGGACCACAACCTGGAGCGGTTGGGCGAGGACCATGCGCACGCCGAGCTGCTGGCCAATCGGCTCCGGGAGCAGCGGGGGTTCACCGTGGTCTCGCCGGAGACCAATATCGTGATGTTGGACCTCCGCGAGCTCGCCGCCGACGTGGCGCTGGCGCAGCTGGCGGCGGCCGGAGTCAAGCTGTCCCGCTTTGGGTCACGCCGGATTCGAGCCGTGACCCACCTGAACGTGAGTCGGGAGGACGTGGAGCGGGCGGCGGAGATCATTGTCGGCGCGCTGGGCGGATAGCGCCCAACCCGCCTTGGGGGTGGTAGGGGCAGGGGGGCGTAGGTAGGTTTCAGCCGCCCCAGGTCCGGGGGTCGCATGCGCGCGAACCGCGTCAGGACCGTGAAGGTAGCAGCGCTAAGCGATGTCAGGCGTCGCTCCGGGGAGCCTGGGGCACTTTCCTCCCTTCACTTCCGCCCCGGCAGGGGCCGCAGAGGCCGCAGCTGATGACGCACACCGCGCTCGCCCGCACGTACCGGCCCAAACGGTTCGCCGAGCTGCTCGCGCAGGAACACGTCGCGGCGGGCCTCGCGGGTGCGGTCGCCCGGAACCGCGTCGCGCACGCGTATCTGTTGACCGGCCCGCGCGGCGTGGGGAAGACCACGGCCGCCCGCATCCTGGCGATGGCGCTCAACTGCGAACGGCGCGGGGCGGGGGACGCCTCCGGGGGCGAACCCTGCGGCGAATGCGATTCCTGCCGCCGGATCTGGTCGGGCGCGGCCAATCTCGACGTGGTGGAAATCGACGCCGCCAGCAACCGCGGCGTGGATGACGCGCGCGAGCTGCGGGAGCGGGCTATGTACGCCGCGAGCGGGCCGGAGCGTTCCAAGGTGTACATCGTGGACGAGGCGCACATGCTGACGCGCGAGGCCTGGAACGCCCTCCTCAAGGTCCTGGAAGAGCCTCCGCCGCGGGTGGTGTTTGTCTTCGCCACCACCGAGCCGCACAAGATCGCCAATACCGCGGCACCGGTCTTGAGCCGGATGCAACGCTTCGACTTCCGCCGCATCGGGCCCGGCACCATCGTGGCGCGGTTACGGGAAGTGGCCCGGCTGGAGTCCATCCAGATCGAAGACGATGCCCTCGCGCTGATCGCGCGGGTGGCGCTGGGCGGCATGCGGGACGCGCTGTCGCTGGTGGACCAGGTGGTGGCGTTCGGCGAAGGGCCGGTGACCGCAGCGCGGGTGCGGGAGGCGCTGGGGCTGATCGGGGACGAGCTCTACGCGGAGCTGCTCGGCATCGTGGCGGAGCGGCGACCCGCGGAGGTGCTGCCCTTCGTGGAGCGCCTGGTCGAGGCCGGGGCGGACCTGGCCGAGTTCGCGGGCGGGTTGGGTGAGGTCCTGCGCGCGCTGCTCCAGCGGATTCTCGGAGGTGAGCCCGAGGGGCTCACGGACGTCCTGCGGGCTGCCGTCGTGCGCCGGGCCGCAGGCTTCAGCGCGGGAGACGCGCTGCGCATGCTCAAGCTGTTGGCGGAGGCCGAGGAAAGCGTTCGCCGGAGCCCACATGCCCGGCTCCACGTCGAGACCCTCCTGCTGCAGCTCACCCTGCTGGACCGGACCGTTGAGCTCTCCGAAGTGCTGCAGGCTCTGGGTGCACGGGCCGCAGGGGCCGCAGGGGCCGCAGCCACGCCACGGGACGCAGGGGCGGCGGCTCGGCAGCCGCCTGCCCCCCCTGCGGTACCTGCCGCTTCTGCGGCCCCTGCGGCCCCTGCGGCCTCGTCGGAGCCCGAGGTCGTGCGCCGGTGGACCGAAATCGTTGACGTGGTGGGCCAAAAAAGCCGCATGCTGCGCGAGGCGTTGGCTCACGCGGTCCCGCTGGTGGACGGTGAGACCCTGGCCCTCGATGTCTCCGGCAGCGAGGTCCACCTGCAGGGGCTCGAGAACGGCCGCAAGGCGATCGAGGCGGCGGTGCGGAGCGTCACCGGCGCCTCGATGCGCGTGGCGGTCCGCCTGGCCGGGCCCGCGGCTGGTGGGGGGGCGGGGGGAGAGCCGCGGCGGCTCAACCGCGACCTCGAACGGGAAGAGCGGCTCCAGCGCTACCGGGCCAAGGATCCGGGGCTGGATGCCACCGCGGACGCGCTCGATCTGGAGCTACTCGAATAGCTTGCGGGCATTTCCGGTGCCCGCTACCTTGCGCACCCGAAGGAGTTCTGATTCGTTTCATCCATGCCTGATTTCTCGCAATTCCTCCAGCTCGGCCAGCAGGTACAGGGCCGGCTGACCCAAATGCAGACCGACCTCGCCCAACGGACCGTGACCGGCTCCGCCGGGGGCGGGATGGTTGAAGCGACGGCGGACGGACGGGGCCAGATTCGCCGCGTGCGCATTGACCCCAAGGTTATGACGGACGGCGATATCGAGATGCTGGAGGACCTCGTGCTGGCCGCGGTAGCCGACGCACAGCGCCGCGCGGAAGATCTGTATCGCGAGGAGCTGCGGAAGGTGACCGGGGGCCTGCCGTTGCCGTTCCCATTGCCGCTGTAGTGGTGTCCGCGATTGACGACGTGGCAGCGGAGCTGGCGCGGCTCCCCGGGATCGGGAAAAAGACCGCCACGCGCCTGACCTACTACCTGTTGAAGCAGCCCCGGAACGCCCTGGAGCGCCTGGCGGAGGCCATCACCGCCCTCGGGACCCGGGTGGCCGCCTGCTCGGTGTGCGGCAATTGGAGCGACGCCGATCCCTGCGGCATCTGCGCCGACCAGCGCCGGGACGGCGGTATCGTGTGCGTGGTCGAGGAAGCGTCGGACATCGCCGCCATCGAGCGCAGCGGAGAGTATCGGGGGGTCTACCACGTCCTGGGCGGCCACATCTCGCCGCTCGACGGCGTCGGGCCGGAGGACCTGCGGATCGACGCGCTGCGGGCGCGGGTGGCGAACGGCAGCGCCGTCCGGGAGGTGATTCTGGCTACCAATGCCTCCATGGAAGGCGAGGTGACGGCCACCTACATCCGGGGCGCGCTGGCGCCGCACGGGGTCAAGGTAAGTCGCATTGCCCTCGGGTTGCCGGTGGGCGGCGATCTGGAGTACGCGGACGGCTTGACCATCGCCCGCGCCCTGGCGGCGCGGCGCGACATGGTGGGTTGATGGGCGCAAAAACCAAGGCGGCCGTGCTCGCGATCGGCGTGGGCGCGTTGATCGGCATCGTGCTGGCGCAGTACTCGATGGGCCGGCACCGGGAGGACCTGTTCAGCCGCCGGCCCTTGCGCCGCCTGTCCGCGTTGGGCTATCTCAGCGGGCACCCGAGCGTGGAGGCGGTGCGCCTGCTGCGGGATTACCTCGCGTGGGAGGAGCACCCCATGCTCCGGCGCCGGGCGGAGGCGATCGTGCGGCGAATGGAAGCGAGGCTGGCGTGAGTCTGGCTCGCGTGGAGAGGTGATGGCGGAGATCTCTGCGAGTAGCTGGTCGCTCGACGAAAACGACTACAAACGCATCCTGGAGCACATGAACGCGCTGCTCCAGGAATCGAGCGCGCGTTGCGCCCTGCTGGTGGACCGGGCCGGCCAGCTCCTGGCCAACGCGGGTGAACAGTTGTCGTTCGATCCCACCGCGTTCGCCTCGCTCACCGCGGCGGATTTCAGCGCCAACGACCAGCTGGCCAAGATGATCGGCGAGCCGGAATTCGCCTCACTGTTCCACCAGGGCGAGAAGGAGTCGATGTATCTCGCCGACGTGGCGCGGCGCGTGATCCTGGTGGTGTTGTTCGATCAGCGGACCACGGTGGGAATGGTCCGGCTCAAGGTGAAGCAAACCGTCGGCGATCTGTCGAAGGTGTTCGATGAGATGTTCAAGCGCGCGCCCGCGCCCGGTACGGACCGCAGGGGCGTGCTCGAGGGAGCCGAGGACGAGATTGACAAACTGTTCGGAGCCTGAGCGGGGGGATCGATCATGTCGATGATCAACTATGCCTCCCGCGAGATCAACTGCAAACTGGTCTATTACGGCCCCGGGTTGGGTGGCAAGACCACCAACCTGGAGCACGTCTACCAGAAGGTGTCCCCGGACACCCGCGGGAAGATGGTCTCCCTCGCCACCGAGACGGAACGCACGTTGTTCTTCGATTTCCTGCCGGTGGACCTGGGGACCATCCGCGGCTTCAAGACCCGGTTCCACCTCTACACCGTCCCCGGTCAGGTGTACTACAACGCCTCGCGGAAGCTGATCCTGAAGGGCGTCGACGGCGTGGTGTTCGTGGCCGACAGCCAGATCGAGCGCATGGAAGCCAACATCGAGTCCATGCAGAACCTGTACGACAACATGGCGCAGTACGGCTACGACTTGACCAAGATTCCGTTCCTCATTCAGTACAACAAACGGGACCTGCCCAACGCGGCGCCCATCAAAGATCTCCAGGCCTCCCTGAATCCCGGCTGGCCGATGGACGATCCCGCCAAACAGAAGGACACGCCCGATCCCTACCACCCCGGCGAGCTGTTGATCCAGCAGGTGGACGGACAGTGGATCGAGCGCGCGCCGTACTTCGAGTCGGTGGCGGTGACGGGCGAAGGGGTCTTCGACACGCTCAAGGCGGTCGCCAAGCTCGTCCTCAAGACGTTGAGCTGAACCGTGGCCGCCGAGCGGGTCTGGACGCTGCCCAACATCCTGACGCTGGCCCGCATCGCGCTGTCGCCGGTCATCGCGCTCCTGCCGTTCATCGAGGGCTGGCCGCCCAAGCTCATCGCCTTCATCGTGTTCCTGGCCGCCGCCATCAGCGACATCTACGACGGGCGCCTGGCGCGCGAGCGCAAGGAAATCACCGACCTCGGCAAGATCCTGGACCCGTTGGCGGACAAGCTGCTCCTGGTGGCCACGCTGGTGCCGATCTACTGGATCACCCACTACCGGATGCGGGAGTACGAGATCCCCTGGTGGGGGAGCCTGCCCCTGTGGGTGGCGCTGCTCCTGGTGGGGCGTGAGGTCCTGATGACCGTGCTGCGCCAGGTCGCGAAGCGCCGCGGCGTGGTCATCGCGGCGGCCGGGGCCGGCAAGCTCAAGACCATCGTGCAGGACATCTTCATCGGCGCCACCATCGCGTGGTTCGCCTGGAAGGACCTGACCGCGGCTTTCGGGTGGCATCGCGGGTGGCTGGGTGAGTTGTGGGACCGCTTTCATGGGATCGTGGTGGCGGTCACCCTGGGCACCGCGGTGCTGCTCACCGTCTATTCGCTGGGAGTGTACCTCTACCGCTACCGCCGCGTGTTCACCGGCGGCGGCCAACCGCACGTCGCGCCGGGAGATGGACCTTGAACTGGTGACGATCGGCACCGAGCTGCTGCTCGGGTTCACGATCGATTCCAACGCCGCCGAACTCGCCCGCGCCCTGGCCTCCATCGGGGCGCGCGTCGTAAGGAAGACCACGGTGGGCGACGACGCCGCGGCCATCAGCGCCGCCGTGCGTGACGCGCTCGGGCGGACCGGGTTCGTGATCGCCACCGGGGGGCTGGGACCCACCCGCGACGACATCACCAAGCGCGCGGTGGCGGACCTGTTCGGCGCCCCGCTGGTGATGGACGACGCCTACCTCGAACAGTTGCGGGAGCGTTTCCAGCGACTCGGCCGCGCTCCCATGCCCGAGGCCAATCGCACCCAGGCGGAGGTGCCGCGCGGTGCCATCGTCCTACCCAATCGGTGGGGAACGGCGCCCGGCCTGTGGTTGGAGGGCGGACCTGGCGTGGTGGTCCTGCTCCCGGGTGTGCCGCGCGAGATGCGGGGCCTGCTCGAGCAGGAGGTGGTGCCCAGGGTAAAAGACTGGGCGACCCGTCTGGGTGGAGCGCCCACGGTGACCCTGTCGCGGACCCTCCGGACCACGGGCATCGCGGAGTCCGCCCTGGCGGACCGGGTTGGCCCGCTGGAGGATCGCCTGGCCCCGGCCACTCTGGCCTACCTCCCCAGCGTCGAAGGTGTGGACCTGCGCCTGACCGCCTGGGGTCTGGAGCAAGGCCATGCGGAACGGATCCTGGGTGATGCCGCCGGGATCTTGAGGCCCGCCCTGGGTTCGCACTTTTACGGCGAAGGTGCCTGCGACCTCGCGGCGGTGATGCTCGAGCGGCTGGAGCAGCGCGGAGCCAGCCTGGCCGTGGCGGAGTCGTGTACCGGCGGTCTCCTGGGGGAGCGGATCACCGCGGTCCCGGGGGCGTCCCGCACCTTCGTGGGTGGCCTGGTGGCGTACGCGGACGGCGTGAAGGACTCCGAGCTGGGCGTGAGCCAGGCCATTCTCGAGCAGCACGGCGCGGTCAGTGAAGCCGCGGTCCGAGCCATGGCGGAAGGAGTGGCGCGGCGGTTCGGCGTCCCGGCGTCCCTCGCGGTGACCGGGATCGCCGGCCCCAGTGGCGGGACGCCGGAGAAGCCGGTTGGCACAGTCTGGCTGGCCGCCGTGCTCGAGGGGCGCTGTGAGACCGCGCTGCGCCGCTTCGCCGGCGACCGAGAGGACGTCCGCCGGCGAAGTGCGCAGGGCGCGCTGGACCTCATGCGGCGCCTGCTCGACGCGTGATTGGCGGCCGACCCCCCGAGCCGTCGATCCGCCTGCCATTTAGGCGCCGGCAGGTGGTACATTCCTTGCGACCTCGGCGCGAACCATGACAAGACACAAAGCGCAGTCCAAGAAGCCGGCGCCCCCCGCAGCGCCTCCAGAGGCGCCGGCCCCGGCCGAATCCGCGGCCGCCCGTCCGGCGATCGCCGAGGGCCTGGTGCAGCCTGAAACGCCGGTGCCGGCCGGCGCGTCGCTTGTCGAGCCTCCGGATCAGGCTTTGCAGCGGTTGTCCGGGGAGCTGGAGCAAGTCAAGGATCAGCGTCTCCGCCTCCTGGCGGAGTTCGACAACTTCAAGAAACGCACCCAGCGCGAGCGAGCGGAGACCTGGGGCCGAGCCCAGGCGGAGCTGGTGGCGGGCATTCTGGACAGCCTCGATGACCTGGGTCGCGTGGCGCACCTGGACGCCCAGCATACCCCGGCACGGGACATCCTGGCGGGCGTCGAGCTGGTGGAGCGGAAGATCCTGCGCGCGCTTACCGGCGCGGGACTGGAGCGGCTGGGCGCGGAAGGCGAGCCGTTCGATCCCCACGCGCACGAGGCGGTGAGCACCATCCCGGCTCCCACGGCTGGCCAGGACCACCTGATCGCGTCGGTCCTGCAGCCGGGGTACCGCTTTGGAGGCGCGCTGCTTCGTCCGGCGCGCGTGTCGGTCTACATCTGGCACGAGCCGGCGGGGAGCGACGCTCCCGCCGCGGGCTCGTAGTCAATGGCTGCCGCCAAAGACTACTACCAGATCCTCGGCGTCAGCCCGCAGGCCTCCGAGCCGGAGATCAAGAAGGCCTACCGGCGGCTCGCCAAGCAGTACCATCCCGACGCGCATCCGGGGGACGGCACCGCGGAGCGCTTCAAGGAAATCAACGAAGCCTACTCCGTGCTGAGCGACGCCGACAAGCGAAAGCAGTACGATTTGATGCGGAAATTCGGCCCGCTGGGCGCCGCCGCCGGAGGCCGCCGCGGCCCGTCCCCGCCGCGAGGGGGCGCCGGGACGCCCTTCCCGGAAGCGGAATTCGGCTTCGGGGGTCTCGGCGGGCTGGGGGACCTGTTCTCCTCCATCTTTGGGCGCGGCCGCAAAGCGGAACTCGAGCCCATCGAACTGTCGGTGGAGATTCCGTTCCGGGTGGCCGCCCTGGGCGGCAAAGTCCCGGTCACGGTCCCGGTCACGGAAACGTGCCCTACCTGTGGCGGAACCGGGGCCGCGCCGGGCGCCACGGTCACGACCTGTCCGGAGTGCCACGGTCGCGGAGAAGTCAGCTTCGGGCAGGGAGGGTTCGCGGTCCGTCGGCCCTGCCCGGCGTGCCGGGGTCGCGGCCGGGTGGCCAGCCAGCCGTGCCCGGCGTGTCGCGGGCAGACGGAGGTCTCCGTCAACAAGCGCATCCTGGTGACCGTGCCTCCGGGGACCGACAACGGGCACCGGATCCGGCTCAAGGGGCAGGGACAACGCCACGCCTCAGGAGGGGCGTCGGGGGACATTGTCATCACGCTGCAGGTGGAGCCGGACCGGTTCTTTCAGCGCGACGGGCTCACCCTGACGTGCACGGTGCCGATCAACCTGGCGCAGGCCGTGCTGGGCACGAAGCTGCGGGTGCGCACGATCGACGGCCGCCGCGTGGTGCTCAAGATCCCACCAGGTACCGGGCCGGGCCGCAAATTCCGCATCCGGGGGCACGGGATTGAGCGGAACGGCCAGCGCGGGGACCAGCTGGTGGAAATCACGGTCACCGTCCCGGACCAGCTGACGGGGGACCAGGAACGACTATTCAGGGAGTTCGCGGAGAAAACCGGGCTGAAATACTAACTGCGTCAGGGGTGAGGGGTGAGGGGTACCCCTTCCCCCTCACCGCTTACACCGTTTCCATCCCGCCGTTGCGCCGTGTCCGGCCTGATCTCCCCCAGGAAATCCACCGTAAACGACGCGTGCGGCCCCGGCGTGGACCACCGCACCACTTCGCCGGTGGTGGCGGCGAGGCCGAACACCACGAAGTTGTTCTCGGCCGGAATGCCCGCGATGATGTGGATGCGCCCGTTCGCGTCCACCGTGAGGTCGGTGACGAAGGCCGTTTCGAGCCACGGCCAGTCAATGCGCCACCGGATGTTGCCGAACTGGTTGTACAGCGTGAGGTGCTTATCCGGTAGCGCCTGCACCACGCCGCCGCTCGCCGCGGCCACCAGCCCCGTCTTGGGGCCGCCGCGCGCGTCCACGAACCTGGTCCCGCTGTCACCGGCGAGGGCTATCAACCGGCCTTCCGGCGTTTCCACCACGATTCGGTTATCAGGCAGCACCGCGAACTGGTGAGGCACGGCACCGACTCGTGCGAGGTCAATCCGCCGCTCCAGCCGGCCATCGGCGGCAAAGACCGCCAGTGACGGCCGTCCGTCTTCCACGTCCGACACATACCAGCGATCCCCGGCGAACTGAATGTGGAGCGGACTGTGCAGCGCCCCACGGCCGAGCGTGTCCACCGTTCCCGAGGCACGATGCTGGAGCAGGACGGCGGGCAGGCCGGCGCGGGTGAACGCGAGGAGCGTATCGCCGACCGCCGCGACCGCCCGGCCGTCGATGAAGATGGGCTGTCGAGCCGGGCCGGACGTCCCGCAGGCGCCCAGGGTGCCCGCGAGCACGACCGCCCCAAGGAACCAGCCGCGTGCCGGCCTCACCCGACGAGCCCGGCGATCCCCAACAGCCCGTGGGCCGGCGCCAGCATCTGGTCCACGTGGTCCAGCAGGTCGTCTGTGAAATCGAAGAGCTTCTGGAGGGCCGCGACCTGCGCCGGCGTGAGCTGGTTGCCGGAGGCGTCCGCGAACACCGGGCTGGTTGCGCTCCCGGTGATGTTGACCACCAGGTCGCCGTTGTGCTTGATCGTCCCGGTAATGGACGCCGCCGTGCCCGAAGCGGCCACAATCGTGGTGTTCCCGCCGTGCTTGACCGTGAGCGTCACGGTGGCCTGCTGGGTCAGCGTGTACGTCGCCTCAAACCCCACCTCAACGTCCTTCTCGGGGATCGCCAGCAGGTACTCCACGTGGATCCCCGTGGTGGTGGAGAACGCCTGGCTCAAGTCGAACTCCACGGTGTTGGTGCCGTCGGACACGTACCCGGTGGCCGTCACCGTCGCGCCGGTTGGCGTAGGTAGTCCCTGGATGGTGGCGGACGCCGTGTAGTCGATGAGCGGGGTGGTCCCGCTGGCCGTGATGTACGCCAGGAGGTGCAACTGGATGGTGGACGTGGATGACTCATCCAGCAGGTCCACGTACCCCACCTCGGTGAGCGGCGTGACGACGGTGTGGGCGACGGGATTCACGGCGTAGAGAATGAACCGGACGCCGTTGGTGGGGGCGCCGGTGCGATCACTCAACACGTAGATGCCGTCGACCTCATTGTACGTGAACGTCTTGCCCAGCGCCTCCTGGGGGATGACCGCCCCGGGCGCCGCCACGGCGAGCGCCGGCAGCGTGGCCTGGACGGCCTGGAGCCGGCCGGCGGCCCAGGCAGGGAAACCGGCGGCCGTGAGCTCCGCGTGGGGCATGGTGGCCGCGACCAGCGACGGCGCACCCTGGGCGGCCGCGCCGGCGGTCATCTTCTCGCCCAGCACGCCCATGCTCTGCATCGCCGGGCTGTCGTCTATGGCGTTGATGATCTGGTCGGTGTTCTGGCTCAGGACCACCGGGTCGAACAGCGTGGTGGATTCGCCACAGGCGGCGGCGAGCGCCACGAGGGGAAGCACCGTGGTCCGGAGCCGGAGGGACAAGGACGCTCTCATAGTCGAGACTCCTCGAGTTCGGGACTCCTCAGGGGACGTGGAACCTACGCACCAATCCGTCGCGTGTGCAGCCATCGGCTGGAGCCCGTTCCGTTACGCCCGTCATGCGGCGGCGGTCTCTATACTAAGAAATCTGAGACGATACGGAGGATCCGCGCAATGACGATCAAGTTGTTGGGGCCCGTTGTGCTGGTGGCGCTGGCCGTCGCGGCATGCACCGATGGGACCGGATTGGGCGACCCGGCGCCGATATCCGCCACGCTGCAGTTGTCCGGCAGCCCGACCGCGAGCCCGAGCTTTCAGGTGGTTGACGCCCGGAGCGCCGGTGCGGTAGTCGGGCTGGCCGATGTGGACTCGCTCAACGCCCGGGTGACCCGAGTGGAAGCGTTGCCGCTGGCCTTCGAACCGGATTCGATGGACGGCGGCGCCTGGCAGTCTGTGGACGTGTCCGGCAACGGGCTGATCAACCTGGTGAAGCTGCCGACGGAAACCCAGGGGGCCCTGGTGGTCGCGGCGGACAGCATCCCCTCCGGGGAGTACGTCAATCTGCGCTTCTTCATGGAAGGTCTCACGATCTGGTTCAACAAGCAGATCCAGGTGGGGCAGATCGTCTTCCAGCCCAACACGCCCTACACCGTGACGCTGCCGTCGGGCGCGCAGTCCGGCCTCAAGACCAGGGCCCGGTTCACACTGCCCGAGGGCGGGGCCCAGGTGAGCATCGTGTTCGACGGCGGTGCCACCCTGGCGAATCTCTCCATCACCGGCACCGGCGCGGTGGTGCTGGCCCCGGTGCTCACGCAGCGATAGCGGACGAAACGCCCTGGCGACGGCCCGCGCGCCTCGGTATCCTGCGGTCCATGCCGAGGCCCAGGAAGCGCGCGGTGCCGCCGGAGGTGCTGCTCGACGCGGCGGATCTGGATCGCGATCCCGTCAGGCAATTCACGGCGTGGTTCGGGCCCCGGGCGGCGTCCGGGGTTCCCGAGGACCATGCCATGACGCTGGCGACCGCGACCGGCGATGGCCGCCCGTACGCCCGCACGGTCCTCCTGAAAGAAGCGACTGAGCGTGGCTTCGTGTTCTTCACTAACTATGGCAGTCCCAAGGCCCGCCAGCTCACCGAGAATCCCTGGGCCACGCTGGTGTTCTACTGGCCCGAGGTGCACCGCCAGGTCCTGGTCTCGGGTCGCGTGTCGGCGGTGACGGAGGCCGAATCGGACGCATACTTCCGCACCCGCCCGCGGGGTAGCCAGCTGAGCGCGTGGGCATCCAGGCAGAGCGAACCGATCGAAAGCCGTGAAGCCCTGGAGCGAAGGGTCGCGGAGCTGGACGCCCGGTACGCCGGCCGCGACGTGCCGCGGCCGCCCTTCTGGGGTGGGTTTCGGCTGGTGCCCGAGACGTTCGAGTTCTGGCAAGGGCGGACCAGCCGCCTGCACGACCGGTTGCGTTATCGAAGAGACGGTGCGAGGTGGGTGGTGGACCGACTGGCGCCGTAGTCCCTCCGCGCTCCCGGCTGATTGCTGAGTGCCGACCGGTGTGTACATTCTCCTCACATCGTATCATCCTCAAAGCGGCAATCCGCGGAGGTCGTCATGCGCATCCGACGTATCCCTGTTACCCTCCTCGCGCTCGTGGCGCCCTCGCTCGGCGCCCAGGAGCCGTACAAGCAGCCCCCGGACATCGTGCGGCGGATTGTCGACGCGCCGCGCCTGCCGTCCCTCGCCCCATCGCCGGATGGTAAGACGCTGCTGCTGGCGCACCCCACGGGACTTCCCACCATCGCGGATTTCGCCCAGCCGCTCCTGCGATTGGCCGGGCGCCGCATCAACCCGCGAACCAACGGGCCGTACAGCGTGTCCGGATTTCGGGCCCTGACGCTGCGTGACGTGGCCACGGGACAGGAACGGCACGTGACCGCGCCGGAGACCGGACGACTGGGGTCGCCCATGTGGTCTCCGGATGGGCGACGCATCGCGTTCAGCCACACCACCGAAAACGTCATGGACCTGTGGGTCGCGGACGTGGCCACGGGCCAGGGCCGCCGCGTGGCCACCGGCTTGAACGGTGCCGCGGGGGCGCCCTGCGAGTGGCTGCCGCGCTCGGAGGCCCTGCTCTGCCGCCTGGTGCCGACCGGGCGGGGAGCACCGCCGGAGGCGTCCCTGGTTCCGAGCGGACCCATCGTGCAGCGGAACGCCGGCCGGGCCGCGCCGGTACCCACGTTCCAGGATCTGCTGGATTCTCCTCATGACGAAGCGCTGTTTACGTATTACGCCACGGCGCAGCTCGCCATCGTGGATCCGGCCGGCGGCGCGCCCCGGTTGGTCGGGCGTCCGGCCATCTTCGCCACGGCCGACGCCGCTCCCGGCGGCGAGCTGATGCTGGTGAGCCGGATCCAGCGCCCCTACTCCTATCAAGTCACGATGAACGACTTCCCGCAGGAAGTCGAGGCGTGGTCCCTGACCGGGGACAAGGTCGCGACCATCGCCTCCATCCCGCTGGGGGAGGACGCGCCCATGGACGGCGTGCGGCCGGGGCCACGCGCCTTCCAGTGGGTGCCCGGACGTCCGGCCACGCTGATGTACGTGGAGGCCCTGGATGGCGGGAATAACCGCCGTCCCGCCGCCGAGCGCGACCGCGTCATGCTCCTGGACGCGCCGTTCACGCAGCCCCGGGAGCTGACCCGGTTCGCGTTCCGATTCCAGGGAGGTGGCTTCGGGGGCGGGGGTACGGCGTTCGGCCGTGACGGGCTGGTGCTGCTCACCGAGTCATGGCGTCCGACGCGACAGACCCGCACCTGGAAGCTCGATCTCGACGAGCCCGGGGCCGCTCGTCAGCTGGTGTGGGATCGCTCCTCCGAAGATCGCTACGGCGATCCGGGAAGCCCCGTGCGGACCCGGGACGCGGCCGGGTTTTCGGTGTTGCGGCAGTCGCCGGACGGCAAATGGATCTATCTCGGCGGCAGCGGGGCCTCGCCGGCGGGGGAGCGGCCGTTCCTCGACCGGATGCACCTCGACACCAAGAAGACCGAGCGCCTGTGGCAGTCGGCCCCGGACGTGTACGAAAACGTGTCGACGGTGCTGGATGACGCCGCGCGGATGGTGATTACCCGGCGGGAGAGCCGCACCGCGCCGCCCAACTTCGTCCAGCGGGACCTCCGGAGTCGCCGCGAAACGCCGGTCACCGCGCTGGAGAATCCGGCGCCGTCGCTCTCGACGGTGCGGCGCGAGCTGATCACGTACGCGCGGGCCGATGGCGTGAAGCTCTCAGGAACGTTGTACTACCCCACCGACTACGTCGACGGCCGCAGGGTGCCGGTCGTGTTCTGGGTGTACCCCCGCGAGTTCGCCTCGGCGGACGCTGCGAGCCAGGTGGTCGGCAGCCCCAACCGCTTCGTGTTGCCGACCGGCGCGTCGCACTTGTTCCTCCTGACGCAGGGGTACGCGGTGCTGGATAATCCCACGCTCCCGGTCGTGGGCGGCGATTCGGCCAACAACACCTACGTGGAGCAGACCGTGGCCGGGGCCAAGGCGGCTATCGACTATCTGATGACCACGGGCGTCGCAGACGGCAACTTCGGCGTGGGGGGGCACAGCTACGGCGCGTTCACCACGGCCAACCTCCTGGCCCACTCGGATCTGTTCAAGGCGGGCGTGGCGCGAAGCGGAGCCTACAACCGCACCCTGACGCCGTTCGGGTTCCAGGCCGAGCAGCGCTCGTATTGGGAGGCGCCGCAGGTGTATCAGCGGATGATGCCGTTCGCCTACGCGAACAAGATCAATGAGCCCATGCTGATGACCCACGGCATGAACGACAACAACTCCGGCACGTTCCCCATCCAGTCGGAGCGGATGTATGCCGCCTTGAAAGGGCACGGGGCCACGGTGGAGTACGTCCAGTTGCCGTTCGAGGCGCACGGCTACGGGGCCCGCGAGAGCGTGATGGACGTGGTGGCCCGGATGATCGAGTGGTATGACAAGTACGTGAAGCCGAGGGCCGCGGCGACGCAGCCGTGATCGGGCGGTGACGGTCGCCGAAGGCGGTCCCCGGCAGGCCACCTGGACCTTCGCCCTCGAGGCGGAGTTCGGTCACCGCGACATCACGGCCGAAGTGACGGAGCTGGTGGCCCGCTCGGGGGTCCGCACGGGGGCCGCGATCGTCTCGCTTCAGGGCTCCACCGGGGCCATCACCACCATCGAGTACGAACCGGGCGCGCTGGCGGACCTGCGCCGCGCGCTGGACCTGGTGGCCCCGGTGGACATCGAGTACGCGCACCATGCCGCCTACCATGACGGGAACGGGTTCTCCCACGTGCGGTCCGCGCTCCTCAAGACCAGCATCTCGGTGCCGGTGATCGCCGGCCGGCTGGCGGTGGGGCGGTGGCAGCAGATCATCGTGATCAACCTCGACAACCGCCCGCGGCAGCGGGAGGTGGCGGCGGTGGTGGTGGGAGCATGAGGTGGAAATCGTTCGGCGCCTCCGGCCTCAAGGTCACGGAGCTCTGTCTCGGCACCATGACCCTGGCCGGGCAGGCCGATCGCCAGGCCAGTGACGCCATCCTCGACGCGGCGTTCGCGGGCGGCATCCGGTTCTTCGACACGGCCGACGTGTACCCCATCCCCATGCTGCTGGACACGTACGGGGACACGGAGAGGTTCCTGGGTCGGTGGATGGCGCTCCGGAAGAACCGCGCGCAACTGGTGGTAGCCACCAAGGGATATTTCCCGTCAGGCACCCTCCCCATTCATCGTGGCAACTCGCGCCTCCATCTGATGCGGTCCTGCGAGGCGTCACTCAAGCGCCTCAAGACGGACTATGTGGATCTCTTCCTGTGCCACGGGTGGGACCCCACCGTCCCGGTCGAAGAGACGCTGATGGCGCTGGAGCAGCTGCGGCGGGATGGTAAGATCGTCTACGCCGGCCTGTCCAACGTGCGCGCCCAGGAGGTCGCCGAGGCGCTGGTGGCGGCGGCACAACTGGGCATCACCGGAATCGACGGCCTCCAGCCGCGCTACAACGTCTTCCAGCGCGAGGCTGAAGAGTCGCTGTTCCCGCTGGCGCGCCGGTTCGGGCTCGGCACCATGGTGTACAACCCCATCGCGGGCGGCCTGCTGTCGGGCAAGCACCGGCCCGGGAAGCCTCCCGCACGGGGGACCCGGTTCGCCATGCCCCAGACGGGCGAGGTGTACCGGAAACGCTACTGGGACGAGCGGTTGTTGCGGGAAGCGGTGGCCCTGAAACGGGAAGCGGAGACGCACGGGCTCTCCCTCGTCACCGCGGCCGTCGCCTGGGTGCTGTCGAACCCGGACGTCAGCTCGGCGATCATCGGTGCCAGCCGGCCGCAGCAGCTGGCGGACCACCTGCGCGCCCCGGGCACCACGTTGCCGGCCGCACTGGCCCGGCGGCTGGATCGCTGCTGGTTCGACCTGCCGCGCCGGCCCCCCGACCTGGACACGCCGCGCATTGCTGATTGGTACGGAGCCTGAATTATCGCTTCGTCTTCCAGACCTCGATCCTGGCCCGATCCCCCACGTAGGCGTTGGCGAGCCAGCCCGTGAGCCCCACGATCACCGATGCGAGGATGGCGCTGCCGAGGCCCGCGAGGTGGAACGACGGCATGAGCCACGCCACCAGCATCACCATGGATCCGTTGACCACGAGCAGGAACAAGCCCAACGTCAGCAGCGTGATCGGAAGCGTCAGCAGAATGAGCAGCGGACGGACGAACGCGTTGATCACGCCGAGCAGGAGCGCCGCCAGCCAGAGGGAGAGGGCGCCGTCGAAGCGGACGCCGGAGAGCAACAGGTCAGCCAGCAAGAGACCGAGGCCGGTGATGAACAGGCGAGCCAGAAATCCCATCAAGGTAAGCTAACGTGCCGGACCTGATTCAGTTCCGCGAGGCCGCCTACCGTGTCAACGGGCGCGTCCTGCTCGGCCCGCTGAGCCTGAGCGTGTGCCAGGGCGACCGGGTGGTGCTGCTGGGCAAGAGCGGCGCTGGCAAGACCACGGCCCTGCGGCTGATCAACGCGCTGTTGTTACCCAGCGCGGGCGAGGTGCTGGTGTCCGGCCGGAGCACCAGGGACTGGGACCGTGTCCGGCTGCGGCGGAGCATCGGGTATGTGATCCAAGAGATCGGATTGTTTCCGCACCTGAGCGTCGAGCGCAACGTAGGTCTGGTGCCTCGCCTCGAGCGCTGGCCGGCCGCGCGGGTGCGGGAGCGCGTGGCCGAGCTGCTGCGGCTCGTGGGACTGCCGCCGGGCGACTTCGCCCGCCGCCTGCCGCACGAGCTGTCGGGCGGTCAGCGGCAGCGGGTGGGCGTGGCCCGGGCCCTGGCCGCGGACCCGCCCATCTTGCTGTGTGACGAACCGTTCGGGGCGGTGGACCCGCTCGCGCGGCAGGAGCTGCAGGTCGAGTTCAAGACGCTGGCGGAGCGGCTGGGCAAGACGATCGTATTCGTGACGCACGATGTGCGGGAGGCCGTGGCGCTGGCCAGCCGCATCGCGCTGCTGGATCAGGGACGGCTGGTGTTTGCGGGGACCGTGGAGGAGTTCAACCTGACCCCGGACCCACAGGTCACGGCGCTCCGGGGGCTGCTGTGAGCTTCTTCCGGTACGTGCTCCTCAATCGCGCGGAATTGCTCACCTCCACCGTGGAGCACATTGGACTGGTGGCGGTGTCGTCCGGTCTGGCCATCCTGATCGGTGTGCCCGCCGGTATCCTGCTCACGCGGAACCCCAGGCTTCGCGCGCCGGTTCTGGGGTTGGCCAACGTGGTACAAACCATTCCCAGCCTGGCGCTCTTCGGCTTCTTGATCCCCATCCCGTTCATCGGGGGCATCGGGGCGCGCACGGCCATCATCGCGCTGGTGCTTTACGGAATGCTGCCGCTGATCCGGAATACCTACACCGGCATCGCCTCGGTGGACCCGGCCGTGCGGGAGGCGGCGCGGGGGATGGGGATGACCGACGCGCAGGTGCTGTGGATCGTCGAGCTGCGGCTGGCGGCGCCGGTGATCCTCGCGGGCATCCGGATCGCGGTGGTGCTCGGGGTGGGCATCGGCACCATCGCGGCCGCGATTGGCGGTGGCGGACTGGGTGAATTCATTTTCCGCGGCGTGGCGATGGTGAACAGCGCGGTCATTCTCGCGGGCGCCGTCC
>Ga0209342_10001711_pt1 | contig 24325 bp, 10 predicted proteins | sample RifCSP16_2_FD_184023 | JGI IMG/M metagenome (GOLD analysis project Ga0209342, IMG submission 184023) | Soil microbial communities from Rifle, Colorado - Rifle CSP2_sed 16_2 (SPAdes) (version 2) | ecosystem: Environmental > Terrestrial > Deep subsurface > Rock core/Sediment | place: Rifle... | reverse complement strand
CTTGTCCCGTCTATCGGGGTTAGAAAACCCCGCCTATCATGGCATTGGTTTCGTGATGGGCTCGAGGAATGATAGATGGAGCATTATTACGATAACGATAGTAGGGACTTTCTTGTCCCGGATTAGCATATGATTATTTAGAGACGCATAGCAATGAGTCTCTACAGATTGTCGGATTCGGCACATGGTCAAATAATTGTAGAAATCCTATTCGTTAAATAGATTCCCGTTAAACAAATCTTCAGCTATGAATGCTGCTGATTCACTTCGTCTTCTTGGATTTGAAAATGGGCCGCCGTCGTTTGGAGAAAAAGGATTTCCGGGATTTTCTACACACTCGATTCCTGTGGAGTTATAAGGAGCGGCAACCATTCGTGCGAGATTAATCCTTTTTTCTTTTAGAGACTCACCCTTTATAAATTCATAGATTTGGCTTGGATCTCCATTTGTAAGGATGATTTCTCCATTGAGAAAGTTATTTGTCCAAGAACTTGAGGAACAAGCCTTAATATTTTCTAGTATTTTTCTAATCTCTCTAGCCGCTGCCTCGATAGCTATCGCAGGCTCGGTGAGCTTTTTTCCTGTGATAATTTTTATAGTTTCATTTTTATGCGGCTTATTGTCACCGAATCTTTGCACGGCTTTAGTTGAGTTTTGATATTTTTGAATATCTTCCTCCGTCACGTCTACGAGTTTATGGAAGATGGCAGTATCAATCTGAATCTGCGCAATTCCTACTGAACCCTTTCCAACGCCAATCCATTCCTGACCTAAGTCTAAAAGGTTAATATCTGCAAGCTCATTCAAGATTATCGTGTTAAGAAGCTCCGTAGGGATATTATTACGATTTGCGCTCTCTTTTAACTCCTGACTGCAAGGAGAAAGTTTATTCTCATACCAGTTAAGGCGTTCGCTGAAGCCCTTAGAGCGGAGTGTATCGGGGGTCATTCTTTCTAATTTCACAGAGGAACAGGGTTTTGCAGCAAGGGAATATGAGGCATTAAATAGAAGTAACATTGCTGATAAAGATATTGTAAAATAATACGTTAGATTTCCATTCATCTTGTATCTTGTCTGCACCAGTTCTAAATTCCAAGTAATAGTAAGCCCTTTGTTGCTTCACTTCAAGTGCATCTTGAGTCTTCGTCCTTAGCGTTTAGCTTTAATTTAATAATTCCCTGTAGCTTGCTACTGGGTTTCAATGTCATTTCGAGCAATGCGAGAAATCTAGATCTCTCACGTGTGTTCGAGATGACACCTGATGTCAGATTACCTCGTCAATTAGCTTATCGCTTGACTGAGTTGTCAGCCGAGGTGTCACAACGAGATCTGTTCATATTTTGATACCCTGCAGCTTGCTACAGGGTTCTTCATTGAATTTTGATAAATTAGCTTGATGGGAGCTATGCTATAATATTCTTTGTCCCACATTGTTATTTCAGTTTATGCTTCAAAGTAGACTTATATAATCTCGAAGTAATAGGAGGATTCTATGAATAAAAAATCCTTTACTGTAAGTGTTATCTTCACCGTGCTATTTCTTTTTTTCTCCTTTCAAATAAGTAGTACTACTGAACAAAAAGAAAAGGGTCTAATAAAACAAGAATTGATTAAACGAGGTGAACACCTTGTACGATTTGGAGGATGCAATGATTGCCATACTCCGAAGGTGTTAACACCTAATGGTCCTGTCCCTGATAAGGAGCGTCTCTTGTCAGGTCATCCGTCGGATTCAAAGTTCTCTACTATCGATTTCAGTCTAGTTGAGAGTGGTAACTGGATTCTTTTTAGTCGTGATTTAACTTTAGCTGTGGGACCTTGGGGTGTAACCTTTGCGACAAATTTGACGCCAGACAAACAAACGGGAATCGGTTTATGGATAGAGGAAATATTCATAAATTCGACGCGGACCGGAAAGCATATGGGCGCAGGGCCTCCAATTCTTCCCCCAATGCCCTGGTGTTCAATCTGGAACATCTTGAGGATGAGGATCTGAAAGCAATTTTTGTTTATCTCCAATCATTGAAACCCGTTAAAAACCTTGTGCCTGCTTCTATTCCCCCATCACAATTGAAAACAAAATAACCCCATCACAATTGAAAACAAAATAATTGTAGAAAGTTAGAAAGGTTGCAATATTTCTGTCATTGTGGTTAATTTAAATAACTTATGTTACGTAGTTTTACGAATTTGTCATGCCCAAATGTTTTTATCGGGCATCCATAAATAATTTGATACTGGATTCCCACTAAATACATGCGGGAATGACAGCTTTATGTTCCACTTGAACGTATGAGTGCGTAACATCAGTGACTAATAAACAAAAACGGAGGGATAGAGATGAAACTCAATCGAGATACTGCAATTACATATCTGGGACATGCTACTTTTAAGATTAAGTCACCTAAGGGTAAAACGATACTGGTAGACCCCTGGGTTCAGGGAAACCCTGCTTGTCCAAAGGAGCATCAAAAGTTTGACAAGATAGATATTATGGCGATCACACACGGTCATTTTGACCATATAGGTGATGCTGTGACCCTTGGAAAGGAATATAAACCTAAGGTCGTTGGGATTTATGAAACGTGTGTATGGGTTAATTCAAAAGGGGTTCAAGCTATAATGCCTATGAATAAGGGTGGTACGCAAGAGGTGGATGGAATCAAATTTACAATGGTTCATGCAGATCATAGCTGTGGGATTCAGGATGATGATGGAAAAATTATTTATGGCGGTGAGGCCGTAGGTTATGTTATAGAATTCGAAAACGGTTTTAAGATATACCATGCTGGAGATACTGCGGTCTTTAGCGATATGAAACTTATTGCTGAAATCTATAGACCTGAGCTTGTTATGATTCCAATTGGAGATCTATTTACAATGTCTCCAGTAGAAGCAGCACACGCCTGCCGTTTTCTTTCACCTAAGTATGTAATTCCAATGCACTACGCTACATTTCCTGTTTTAACAGGAACCCCTGCACAATTGAGGGAGCTTACAAAGGACGTGAAGGGAATGGAGATTGTAGAGCTAAAACCTGGAGAGACGCTGAGTTAGTATCTATAGTATGGTGATTATATTTAATTGCATAATTTTCCATAATTGTCATTGCGAACGAAGTGAAGCAATCTCTCATTTTAGGATTGCTTCGTCGCTTTACTCCTCGCAATGACAGGTGACTTGTGAGGAGGAAACCAATATGTCCGAGAACCAAAAGAGGCAATATGTTAATTATACATTCTACAAAGTAGATCCAGTTTGGAGGAGGCTTCCTGAAAAAGAAAGAGTGCGAGGGGAACGGGAATTCGCTGAGGTTATAGAAGGGTACTCTAACAAAATAATGGTTTTTACATACTCAACCTTTGGTCTTCGCGCTGATTCGGATTTTATGATATGGAGAATAAGTTACGAACTTGATGATTTTCAGGAGATGTCATCAAATCTCATGAAAACCGGGCTTGGGAAGTATCTTAATAATACTTGGTCCTTCCTCTCCATGACCAGATATTCAGTTTATGTAGATAAGCACTCCCATGAAGGGCAGGAAGGTAGAAGACTCAGAGTCATACCTAGTCAATCGAAATACATATTTGTTTATCCGTTTGTAAAGACGACCGATTGGTATCTTCTTCCAATGCAAGACCGTCAGAGGATGATGGATGAACACATTGCTCTCGGACACAAGTATCCTACTGTTAAGATAAACACATCATATTCATTTGGCCTTGACGATCAGGAGTTTATCGTCGCTTTTGAAACTGATAAACCGGAAGACTTTATGGAAGTTGTGATGAAGATGAGGGAACAGGAAGGAAGAAAATATACCCTCCGTGACACGCCTATATTTACTTGTGTTAAGAAAGACATTGGTGAGATTTTGGATTTAGTAGGCTGAGTTTAGAAGAGGCTGTTTTCCATTTCCCCTCTTGAATTGTAATTAGGTTTTTCGTATTTTATGTGCGATAATTGGATAAAGTAACAGTTTGCAGAATAACATGTCTTTTAGGATATTATACTGCATTTTTGCACGTTAATTAATAGTTCGTTCGGACGCTTCGCGCCGAACGAACGGAGCGGCGGTTATCACCGCTTGTTCTTGGCGCTTTGCGCCGTCGAACAAGCGGCTGGAGCGGATGCTTCGCTGGGATGCAAGCGCACCGCTCAGCCGCCGCTCCGTTAGGCACTTACGCAATACGAAAAGGAGGATTTCCCATGTGGTTTTTTTGCAAACGTAAAACACCTTGCGATCACATCGTACGCGGCTACTTCGGTCTCGGCGACCATGAACATGTGGTTCATATCACCAGTAGTGAAGACTTTCTCCTGCATATCTGGGCTAGAAACGTCGAAACCTCGCAAGGCGGCGTACAGATATTGACCCCTCCGAGTCAGTTTAGAGGAAGCGGTTCAACGGGGCCGCAAGATGGATTGGTTCTCGACGTTCCCGCGCAGACAGGCAAGGATCTTGGTTGCGTAGGGGCACAGGGCGGCGAGACCATAGATATCAGCAATGCGTTTGGCGCCAGGGTAACCGTGTTTCTAACTGTGATCACGGCCAATGGCGCAACGGTCGCGATGACCTGGACATAGAGGGCTCAATAACCCAGTAGGGTAGGCGAAAGCGGAGCGTCGCCCACCAAAACTGCCAAACAATCGCATCAACTCGGACTGCCAACTACCCTGCGCTTCGTTGGCAGCCGGTTATGCACAGTGTTATGTGTGTAAGAAGGATAAACTCTATTATGTTTTTCCTCCTGATTTGGGATGATAAGAACAGTGAATTTATATAATAGTAATGCGTCATGCTCAGTAGACACAGAAACCATTACACACCCATCAAAATAAAAAAGGAATAAAATGAACAGAGAAACAGAAAACCAAAACTCATCTGCCCAATTCCTGAAAACGGATAGGGGAAAAACAAAATCCAATGCGATTGAAACACCTTCAATTGCCTTGCCAAAAGGTGGCGGAGCTATAAAAGGCATTGATGAGAAATTTTCTGTGAATGCTGTAAATGGTACCGCTTCTTTTTCCATACCCCTTCCTTTCTCTCCTGCCCGGGGCGCTTCGCCTGCATTGGGTTTATCTTATAATTCCGGCGCCGGAAATGGTGTTTTTGGGTTAGGGTGGGCATTGAGTTTGTCATCTATAAAACGTAAAACCGACAAAAGACTCCCTCAGTATTTGGATGATGTGGATTCGGATACCTTTCTTTTTTCTGAGGCCGAAGACCTTGTACCCGAATTCAGAAAAGAGATAGATGGCAGTTTTAGCATAGATACAGATGGGAACTATATAATCAAAGAAAAAGATTCAGCAGACGGCATATTTACTATTAGATTCTATAAACCGAGAATTGAGGGTTTATTTGCCAGGATTGAGAGGTGGTCAAGCAAAACATCACAAGAAATTAAATGGCGGGTGATTACCAAAGATAATGTAACTACTCTTTTTGGTTGGAGCGCCGGTTCAAGGATTGCCGACCCTAAGGATGCCGATAAAATCTTTGAATGGCTGCCTGAATTTGTTTTTGACGACAAAGGAAATTGTGCTCATTACATTTATAAGAAAGAAGACGACAAAGGATTTAACCCTTCTCTGTTGCACAATAGAAACCGCGCTGAAAACGGAAATATTACTTACACCAATCTGTATTTAGAAAAGGTATTATACGGCAACAAAACGCCCTATAAAAATTTCAATGACGCCTATCCCAATGAAACCGATTACCTGTTCCAAACGGTATTTGATTACGGAGAGTATGACACTAACGCGCCATATACCAAAATAAAGGATTGGGATTTTAGACAGGATGCTTTTTCAGAATACAAATCCGGCTTTGAAATAAGAACCACAAGACTCTGCAAAAGGGTTTTGCTATTTCACTATTTTACTGAGCTTCCCAGTGGTTCGGCTTTGGTAAAATCCCTCAACTTTGAATACAACAATTCAAGCGAAGAAGATTTTAGTTTCTTAAAATCCATCACCACCTTTGGATACATTAAGCAAACGGATGGAACCTATACACATAAAAATCTCCTCGCTACTGAATTTGAATATCAGAAACACGATTGGAACAAAGATGTAAAATCCATTTCACCGGATGCTTTAGTTCATGCACCTGCCGGATTGAATGAACCGCTATATCAATTCACTGATTTATTTAACGAAGGACTCTCTGGAATACTCACCGAACATGCCGATGGCTGGTATTACAAGCACAATCTGGGTAATGGGAAATTTGAACAGGCGAAATTAGTTTCTCCCAAGCCCTCTTTTGCCGGTTTGGGCAGTCAGATGCAATTAGCTGATTTGGATGCTGATGGAGGGAAACAATTGGTGAGCTATGGCTCCCAACCCAAAGGATATTTTGAGCTAAGTGATGAGGACGAATGGCAACCATTCCGTACTTTTGAAAGCCTTCCAAATATTGATTTGGGTGATGCCAATACCCGTATGCTTGACCTGAATGGCGATGGCAAACCCGAAGTGCTGATTACTGAAGACAATGTCTTTACATGGTATGACTCTTCTGGCAGAAAAGGTTTTACGCAGGCTTATAAAACGGCTAAATCATTTGATGAAGAGAAAGGTCCTCATCTTGTATTTGCCGACCCCGAACAAACCATCTATCTGGCAGATATGTCGGGCGATGGCATGACGGATATTGTCCGCATTCGCAATGGAGAGATTTGCTATTGGCCCAACTTAGGTTATGGCAACTTCGGTGCTAAAGTCAGTATGGACAATGCACCAGTTTTTGACCATCCTGATACTTTCAATCCTGCCTACTTGAGACTGGCTGATATTGACGGCTCAGGCACTACAGATATTATTTATTTGGGTAAAAACAGATTCAGTTGCTGGAAGAATTTGAGCGGTAATCGTTTTAGCTCCGCAGCTTTTGAGATAGATGCCTTCCCGGAGATACACACACAATCTAAAATAACAGTAACAGATCTGCTTGGTAATGGCGTGGCCTGTATAGTGTGGTCCAGCAATCTGGCTAAGGATGCGAATGCTCCTTTAAAGTACATAGACCTGATGAGCAGCAAGAAACCGCACATCATGGTCTTTTACAAAAATAATCTGGGCAAAGAAGTAACCCTTGAATACACACCTTCCACCAAATTTTATATTGAAGATAAATTAGCCGGAAAACCATGGATCACCAAACTCCATTTCCCTGTGCATTGCATCTCAAAAACAGAAACCAGAGATAGGGTTTCGGGCTATCGCTTTGTGAGTTCCTATAATTACCACCATGGCTATTACGACCATGCCGAACGGGAGTTCAGAGGCTTTGGAATGGTGGAGCAAACAGATGCTGAATATTTTGACCACTGGGTAAAAGGCAATGCCAGTAATATTGTGGATGAAACACTTCATCAAGAACCTGTCATTACAAAATCCTGGTTTCATACCGGAGCGTTTTTGAGCAGGGGAAAAATACTCAATCAGTTTGCTCATGAATACTGGTATGAAGAAATGAACCTGCAGGGCTTTTCGGTAGTCAATCATGAATCGCCTTTGCCCTATGCACGGCTTATCGCTGCCCCGGGATTAGATGCATCCATCATAGACCATCTCAGCGCGCAGGAATGGCGGGAAGCCCTGCGTGCCTGTAAAAGTATGGGGCTTCGTTCGGAAGTGTTTGCAAAGGATGCCCCGCTTGTTGGCGCTACGCCGGCTCAACGCCAGCAAGAATTAACCCCATACTCCGTTGCTACACACAATTGCATCATTGAACTATTGCAGCCAAAAGGACAAAACAAACACGCCATTTTTGTTGTAAAAGAAAGCGAAGCCATCACCTACAGCTACGAGCGAAACACCGAAGACCCACGCATTGCCCATACCCTGAATATTAAATTAGATGAATATGGAAATGTATTGGAGGCTGCTTCGGTGGTTTATCCGAGAACGATAACGGATACTTCTTTGCCCACAGAAACACAAGAAGCCCAGAACAAAACGCTGATTAATTATACGCAAAACCACTTTACTAATGATATTAACACAGCCAATGCATACCGCCTAAGACTTCCATCAGAAGTAAAAACCTACGAATTGAAGGGTGTGGCTAAAGCCGATTCGTTATACTCCGTAGGTGAATTTGAGAATATTCTTACGGCTGCCAATGAAGCAGATTATCATCAAATTGATACAAATCCTGCACCTGGCACATCACAGAAGAGATTGATTGAACACATACGCACCATATATCGCAGCAACAATTTAAAAGATGCTTTGCTCCCGCATCAAATGGAATCATTGGCGCTGCCTTTTGAAAGCTATCAACTGGCATATACGCCAGCCCTTATTACCGATATTTTTGGAGCAAAGGTAAATGGCGCCCTGATGCTGGAAGGTAAATTCACCCACAGCGATGGCGATGACAACTGGTGGATTCGTTCGGGCACAAGGCAGTTTATGGAAGGAGCGGAAATAGCAAGCGATGCTCAAAAACGCTTTTATGCGCCCATTTCTTATACCGATCCGTATGGCGCTAAAACAAAGGTGAAGTATTACAGCAACTATTTCCTGTTTATAGAAGAAACAGAAGATGCCTTAGGCAACAAAGCAAGCGTTGACCTTTTTAATTTCCGAACGCTTTCACCCAAGCGGATGAAAGATGCCAATAACAATATTTCGGAAGCCATTACCGATGAATTGGGCTTGGTCAAAGCCATGGCAGTATTTGGTAAAGGTAACGAGGCAGATGATTTAACAGGGTTAAATGAATTTACTGTTGCTGCCGAAGAAACTCAGGTTACAAACTTTTTCAATGCCCCTGACTCTGTTCAATTAACTAACCTTGGAAAAAACTTACTACAACATGCCACAGCACGGTTTGTTTATGACTTTGATGCATATAAAAATTCCGGTAAGCCGGCAGCGGTAGCGTCCATCGTTCGGGAAGAACATTTTCAGAAAAACAACAATTCACATGTTCAACTCAGTTTTGAATACTCCAACGGCTTAGGGCAAGCGGTGATGAAAAAAGTACAGGCCGAACCAGGTCCGGCAAAGCAAGTTATCGTCAATCCTGATAATACTTACACCATTGCTGACATTAATACTGCCGCACTTAATCCCAAACAACTCCGCTGGATTGGCAATGGCAGAACCATATTGAATAATAAAGGCAATGCTGTTAAGCAATACGAACCTTATTTTTCGGTAACGCACCAATTTGAAGATGTAAAGGAACTGGTAGAGACCGGGGTAACACCTATTCTTTACTATGATGCTATGGGGCGTATGATCAAAACCGAAATGCCCGATGCTACTTTCTCAAAAACCGAATTTGACTCATGGAAACAAACTATCTATGACCCAAATGACACTATCCTGGAGTCTTCCTGGCATCATAACCGCACCAACCACCTGATAGATGCCGAACTGATTGCCGAAGGCAAAGACCCGGGCAGAGAAAAATTAGCTGCCGATAAAGCCGCCAAACATGCCAATACCCCCAATGTGCAGCATGTTGATACGCTGGGAAGACCAGTTTTATCCATTGACCACAATAAAAACATAAGCACAGAGGCAAATGAATTTTACCATACCAAAGTAAAATTAGACACTGAAGGTAATCTGCGAAGCGTAACCGATGCCCGCAACAATGTGGTGATGCAATACAAATACGACATGCTGGGCAATAAGGTGTATCAAAACAGCATGGATGCCGGACAGCGGTGGTTACTGATTAATATCCTTGGCAACCCGCTACGCACCTGGGACGAACGCAATCATGAGTTCCAATATTTTTACGACATTCTGCACCGACCTACGCAAAGCAAAGTAATAGGTGGCGATGGCGATATTCCGCTTAACCATATATTTGACAGAATATTTTATGGCGAAACGGAACCCAATCCCGAACTTAAAAATCTCAGAGGGCAGGTTGTAAAACATTACGACACAGGCGGAGTAATAGAAACGCCTGAATACGACTTCAAAGGTCAGCCTACATCAAACGCCAGAAAATTATTTAAAAATTATAAAAGTGTAGCCAACTGGATAGATGCCAATCTGGTTGCAGACCTTGAAGCCGAAAGCTATACCTTTATCACAGTAACAGACGCTCTCGGCAGAATTACCCAACAAACCGCCCCCGATGGCAGCAGCATCACCCCTTCATACAATGAAGCAGGATTACTCAATGGCGAAACCGTTACCCATGTCGACCCTCCCATTACCACAACCTATATCAAAGACATTGACTACAACGAAAAAGGGCAACGCAACAAAATCATCTATGGCAATGATGTCATCACCAAATTTTATTACGACAAAGAAACCTTCCGCCTCAAAAGATTAGAAACCAAACGCCATAACAACGACTCGCTCCAGGATTGGTTTTACACCTACGATCCTGTTGGGAATATCACTCACATAGAAGATAAGAATATCCCGGTTGTATTTTTTGATCACCAAAAAATCACCGGAGTTTCTGCCTATATTTACGACGCCCTCTACCGGTTGGCTGAAGCTACCGGCAGAGAAAATAATTCTCCACTTTCGTTTGACGGCAAAGATAATTGGAATGATGCTGCTTTCATGCAGCAGTTGAACCCGGGCGACCCGATTGGGGTGCGGAATTATACACAACAGTATCAATACGATAGCGTGGGTAATATCCTGCAAATGCGACACCAGGCAGCCGGTAACAACTGGACAAGAGATTACAACTATCAGGCAACAAACAACCGGTTAATCAGCACACAGGTTGGAGCAAATACCTACACTTACCCACACCATCTCCAACACGGCTTTATGACTGCCATGTCTCATTTGGAGGATATGGGTTGGAACTTCAAAGAAGAACTGGTAAAAACCATACGCCAGAGACGCACCGACGGCGGCACACCCGAAACCACTTACTATCAGTACGATGGACAAGGGCAGCGGATAAGAAAAATAACAGAAAATCAGGCTGATGCTGGCAATACGCCAACCAAGAAAGAAGAACGGATTTATATAGCAGGTTACGAACTCTACAAAAAACACAGCGGCGCAGATATAGGGTTAGAACGTATCAGTTTAAGTCTAATGGACGAAGGTCACCGCTTTGTGATGATAGAAACGCGCAATGATATAGATGACGGAACTGAGAAACATCTGGTGCGCTATCAACTGCATAATCATCTTGGTTCTGCCAGCTTAGAGTTGGACGGCACAGGTAACGCAAAGGTAATCAGCTACGAAGAATACCACCCCTATGGCACCACCGCCTACCAGGCCAAAAACGCAGCCATAAAATCTGCCGCGAAACGCTATCGTTATACAAGCATGGAGAGGGATGAGGAGAACGGGTTGGAATACCACAGCGCAAGGTATTATCTCCCGTGGCTGGGAAGATGGCTTTCATGTGATCCATTGTTTAAGGAAAATCAGGTTACCAATCAGAACTCAAAGACTGCTGACAAAGAGGATAGAAAAAATCGAGATACTGAGACGATGCTTCATTCCTTTACATACGGTAATAGATGCGACGATAAGGAAAACTCTGATGGCAATAAGCTACCATATCAGTACCAAAGGGAAAACTGCCAGTTAGGGAAAACAGACGGACAATCGCACAAGCCCCAACAACAAAAAAATCCTATAGCCTCCCGGGAGCAGACCTTGCCGGGCCAGGGGGGGTTATCCGATCTGAAAAACTTAAACCTTTATGCTTACGGTTCACTAAACCCCATTATTTACCAAGACCCAACAGGCAATGTTCCCATTATACAAGCCTGGTATAAGGGGTACAAAGGGGCAACAGGGTGGGGCGCATTTGGGTATGGAGTCCTTTTTATATTTGCTTGGTTAGCACATGTAATTGTCAACCTGCTTGTATTAATTCTTTCTATTACATTATTCAATCCAGCGGGTCTTTTCGGTGCTTGGGATTTTAGTTATGGCGCAATCCAATCTACATTGGGGCTGGGACTCGGAATCGTGGCTATACTATTTGGCGCAGATGTTAGCCCTCATTGGGGAATGGGCGCTCAAGTCGAATTACCTGCTTACATGAAGTTCTATTATGGATACGGCGTCTCCTTAGGGCCTGTCACTTTTGGCGGTTATGGCTTCACACATTGGCAGCACGAAGCTGGGCATACCTGGCAAAGCCGGGTACTTGGGCCTTTTTATTTATTTGTCGTAGGTATTCCAAGTGCGGCGGGTGCAGCTTGGACTGAAAAGTGGGCAGACGCATGGGCAACTTAGAATTTGAAAGAGTTTGAAGGAAACTAACAGTCAAAATTCAAAATCATGGCAACAACTACAAAACATCAAAGGCTTTTTACCGTACTCGGAAAAATTACCAATGCTAACGGTCGCCCATTGGCCAACCTTAAGGTCGAAGCCTACGATGTAGATATGCGGGAGCGGCAAGCCCTGGCGAATACCTTTACCTATAAAGAGGGTAAGTATGAACTGAAGTAGACATTGCTACAAAAATCTTTACCAATATATAGATCTTAATTTTGAGGAGGGACAATATGGCAAAACAAATCGAAATCAAAAAAGAAAACCTCGTTCTCGGACGGGTGGTTGACAGGCTCAATCAGCCTTTGGCAAATCTCATTGTGCAGGCATACGACAGGGACATGCGCAGCGAGGAGCTATTGGGAAAATGTTCTGACAATACTGTATTTGAAACCATAAAATATGGAAGGAGTCAATTATGATACCGTCATTCACTTCCATACTAAACACCGCCAAAGACCTAGAAAATCTTTTTGGCAAGGTAAAAGATAAGCTGCTCAATAATCCTACTGAAGCCTCTACAAAATTGGCTGAGGTGTTGGGAGAGTTGAGTGTAATACTGGAGTTTGTAGAAAAGGAAACTGTTCGTTATCTGGAGATTATTTTTCTCCCTGATAAAAGCAATTTTATCCCATGCAGATCTGCTCTGCTTTCATTAGAAAGTGGCTATGTAATCATCAAAGGTTACGAAGCACGTGGGCATTGCCACAAGATCATGAACATCTATGAAAAATATCTTGACCGTTGGTTCAGCAAAGTGCTGGATGCACAGGAAGCACAGCAAATCAAATTGATGTTTGAACGAATGAACTCTGCCGATGCCGATATGATAGAGGGCATCAAGGAAATCACCCGCTGGTTGAAAGATGAGTCAGAAGCCATTCTTCAAATGGTGGATGCAGACCAATTGGATATGGCAAACCAACAAATTAAATCTGCAAGATTGGCTGTACAGCAAACCCGTAGGGATATAGTGGAGGCATTGGCACAATTGAAATTGCTGCAAGCGAGTTTTATTGTTTCTTCACAAACCGTGTGATGAATTGAATGAATCATAATAGAGGAGGATCGGTCATGAAAAAACTGCACTGTGTTCCGCCTTCACCAGAGATGATGGCAATGTTGTATATGGACTATCGGCGGTCAGGGCTTATGAAGAAGATGTCCTTTCGGGAATATTTAAAGTCTATCGGGTTCACGAATCCTGCCGAAGACGTAGTCGGCATGGATGACGCTGCCCGGTTCCGGCGTGGACCAGCCGGGCCTGAGCTAATTGATATTCCGTCTCGTCCTGTCACCGGAAAGTTACAGGTTAAAACGCTTCTGGTGGATTTCCCCGACAGGACAGGGACCCTTCCGGCTCAACACTATGAGGACATGCTGTTCTCTAAAGACGTCTATCCTACCGGCAGCATGAGGGACTACTACAAGGAAGTCAGTCTTGGCAAGGTGGAGGTGACCGGCTCGGTACACGGATGGCTGCGTATGCCCCAGCCATATTCATACTACACAAACGGCGAATCGGGTACGGCCTGGAATTCTTATCCGCACAATGCTCCGCGGCTTGCAGAAGATGCAGTGAACGCTGCCCTGCAAAAGGGGATCACGTTTGAAAAAGAGCTTGACAAGCTGAATCAAGGCATTGTCACGGCCTTGTTCATCGTCCATGCCGGACGCGGGGCGGAAGAGATGCATCCATCTATCAGAGGAAATGAAATCTGGTCTCATAAATGGAACTTGAAAAACACGGTACAGGTAGGGAATAACCTGTCTGCGACCATTTACCTCGTTGTGCCGCATGACTGCAAAGTGGGAGTGTGCGCTCATGAGCTTGGCCATCTTGCCTTTCAGTGGCAGGATTTTTACGACCCCAATTACGCAGAGGACGGCAACGAGTGGGATGGCGCAGGAGTCTGGGATTTGATGGCGGGGGGTTCCTACAACGGTAACAGCGCGCGCCCGGCGCATCCAGCCGGTCTTCACAAACTCCAGCACGGCTGGATCCGCGTAACTACGGTGAAGAAATCGCGGGGTCTTACAATAAAGCCCTACACAGCAAAATACGGCCGGGCATACAAGATCGTAAGTCCGAATTACGGCCCGAAGCGGTATCTGGTGCTTGAGAATAGGAGAAAATCTGGGTTTGACTTCAATTTGCCCGGTGAGGGCTTACTCGTTTGGAGGATCGACGAGAAGGGAGAGATGGAAGCGCCAGACCAGCCGGGGATGCTGCTTATACAGGCTGACGGCAAACATGATCTGGAGAGACCTAATGACTGGAATGAAGGCGATACCGGTGACCCGTTTCCCGGTAAGGCAAAACAAACACAACTTAAAGATACCGGCTCGATCTCTACATCATTTCCCGAAGGTGCGCGTTCCGGTGTGACGCTTAACAATATTCGCATAGAACCTATTATTGGGGCAATCAAGGTGGACGTGAAATTTTCCAACAGTGGTCCAAGCTCGGTTAAGAAGCGCAAGTCAGTTAAGAGAAGCGGTAAGCTTATATCAAGAAGTGCAAAGCCGACCGGGAGGAGAAAGTGAGAGGAGAAAGAACGGCACACTCCTATGCTCTTGACAACTTTGCTTAATCGATACAAATGATATAGATTTTAATTTTTAAGAAGGAGGAATACTATGGCAAAGCAAACAGAAAACCAAAAACCAAACCTCGTTCTCGGACGAGTGGCTGACAAGCTCAACCGCCCTTTGTCTAATCTCATCGTGCAGGCATTTGATAGGGATATGCGTGGCGAGGAGCTATTGGGAGAAAGTACTACCGATATAGATGGGAAATACGATATAGCCTGGTCGCATAGCCAACTCAGCGGCCGGGGCAAAAAAGAAGCGGATATTGTCATTAAAGTATTTACCCGGGAAAAGAAATCTCTTCTGTACGAATCCGATATGGATGCTGTGCGTTTTAATGCTTCGCCACGGGAAGAAATTAATGTATCCATTACTACGGCAATAAAGCCCGAAGTGGTGGAGTATGATTATATCCTGAAACAGGTGACTTACTTAGCCGGTAAGGTAGCCATTACCGACCTGCAAGAAAGTAAAGAACACCGGGATATTACCTTCCTGTCTAAAGAAGCCGAGATACCGGCAGAAAAAATAGAGCATCTGGTGGTGGCACACCGCTTACAAGCCGAGTCAAAAATTGATGCAGCTTTCTTCTACGCCCTCTTGCGTAAAAACACCTTGCTTAAGAATGACTTTGCCAAATCATTCCACGCCAGGTTGATGATTGATATCAACACAGAGATTCAACCCCTGCTCTATGATGCAGCATTGGCAGACCCAAAAACCATACAACGGGATGTGGAAGCTGCCGCAAAAGAATCGATCGTATCGGCACAAGTAGCCAGAGGATGGAAACGAAATGTGGAGCAGTTGCAACAATATAAAAAGAAGGCGGAAGAATACTATAAAAACGAGCATCCCCGCAAAGTGCTGAACATCATCAGCCGCTTTGTGCTGGAAAATAAGATAGATGAGATAGGTAAAATATTCGAGGAAAACAAAAATGACCTGAATGCCTTTCTGCAAAAAATAACAGATGCTTCTTTCTTTAGCAGTGAAGCAAAAGCAACCCATGCAAAAACAAGCCTTGCTTTAGGCGAATTATTGGGATTTGATGACCTCATCATCAGTCAAATCAGTGAATCGCAAAAAATTAAAAAACCGGAGGATGTCAGAAAATTAGCCAGGCTGAACAAAGCAGCCTGGAAAGAGGAATTAACCAAATTGGCAGACAAAATAGACCTTGCCGGAAAAACTATAGACAAAAAACTGATTGACCTTCATGCATCGTCCATTGTGAGAAAAATGGAAAAGGCATATCCTACCATGGCATTTACCGCCCAGTTGGAAAGGGAGAAAAAGTCCATTCTGAAAAACCAAAAGGAAATTACCGCCTTTTTGTCCAAACACGAAGATTTTGACTTACGGCACAGCAATATAGACCTTTTCATAAAAGAGAAAAAAATAGCAAAGAAGCAAAGCGATGCTATTCGGGAAGAATTGAAATCCGTTCAACGTATTTTCAAATTGGTGCCGCATTACAGCAAAACCAATGCGTTATTAAAGGAGAAAATTCACTCCGCACAAAGCATTGTAGCTGTGGGCGAAACCCGCTTTGTAAACGAAATTGCTCCAAAAGCAGGCATCAAAGCCGAAGAAGCCAAAACCATTTTCAGAAGGGCAGAAAGAACCACTACAGCTGCCATGCTTATTGTGGGAGAATTGCAGGATACTATGCGTGCTATGGATGTTCCGGCTTTAGAAATGAAATCCCTTGCCATGAAATTGGAGGCTGTAAGCAAAGACTTCCCCAACCTGAAATCACTTTTCAAGCTTACCGATACCTGTGCCTGCGAGCATTGCCGTTCGGTGTATAGTCCGGCAGCATATCTGGTAGAGATATTACATTTTTTGGATAAGAGAAGTGTTACTGATCTTACGGTAATGCCGCATGTAACCACCAATCTTGCCAAAGATGTTTTGTTTGAACGCTGGCCTGATTTAGGGGAGATTGACCTGAGTTGCGAAAACGCCAATACCCCTGTGCCTTATATTGATCTGGTGTGCGAATTGTTAGAAGAAGCAGTTGCTCCTGATGCTGGCATAGACTACACCGGGGTGCTTTCAGATGGAGCTGACCCATTAAAAGGTACGATCTCCAATGGACTGCTCAATATGCTGGTAGCGGCAGGTATGCCTGTAACCAATCAGGCACAGATTTTTGAAACCGAAACATCCACAGGCTCATCTGCAACCCTGCCCCATTATTTGCGTGACAAAAAAGTCGTTTGCAAAATCATCAACACGGGAGGAAATAATTACAAGGTATTCCGGTTGAGACAAACACTGTCACCTGCAGAAGAGTTAGCGGCTGCGCCCGAATATGTGAATACAGCTACTTACAATACTTTAAAAGGAGCCAATTACGCTTTTAAGCTGCCTTTTGATTTAGACCATGCCGAAGCCAAAGCCTATTTCACTCGCTTTGATATTTCGAAAGCAACACTCATGGAAGATTTTCAATCAGCGGGAAACCCTACTGATGAAACCATTGCAGCAGAGAAGTTGGGATTAACCGATGCGGAAAGAAATCTGATCGTAACACCCAAAGCCAATTTGATTGACCAGCAATCCTATTGGAATGCTCCCGCCCAGTGGGATACGCCCCCCATTATGGGGAATGTCCTGGATTATATGAAAAGGGTTGATCATTTTCTGGATAAAACCGGTCTTACTTACAAGAATTTGGATTTACTACTTTCTTTAAGTTTTATTGACCCTGCAGACAATCTTTTCATTAAGCATCTTGACCTTAGCTGTGATACCGCCAAAAAAGAAATAACCAATCTAAACGGGGCAGCATTGGATCGCATACACCGCTTTCTGCGTTTGCAAAAGAAAACGGGATGGAAATTTGAAGTAATAGATGAGATTATTTCGCAAGCCAAATTGGGCAATGGAACATTGAATGACGCTTGCCTGGTTAAAGCCGCCAATTTATTAAAGCTATCAGAAAAAACAGGCATTAAGATAGACGAGTTGATAGGCTTTTACGGGGAAATTCCGCACACAATACTGAAAGACGATGCCCCCAAACCCCTCTATCAACAAATGTTTTTGAACAAGGCAAAGAATGGATTTATTGATGAGGGATTGATGCCTGAAAAAGTGGACGGCACTCAATTATTGAGCAATTTTATAACCAGTATCTCGGTTTGCCTGCAAATCAAAGAGCAGGATTTGAACAAGTTGCTGCCGCTGCTACCCGATGGTGACCTCACCTTTTCCAATCTAAGCAGCCTGTTTGCTGCTTCAAGGTTAATGAGGAAAATGAAGCTCAAAGCCGATGATTACGTTATGCTCGCCAACTTAACCGCACTTAATGTATCCAATTCACTGGCAGATACATTGGATTTTGTTGAAGCAGTTGATCGCTTAAATAAATCTCCGCTGAAACTTGCAGATGTCAAATTCATGCTTCAACATGAAGCAAGCAACCTTGCCGATAGAGAAATCAAAGACGATAAGATTAAGCAAATACTGGAGAAATTGCAGAAGGACTATCAAAGTAATTTTTCAGCAAACAAATCTCTCTTTAATGCTAATATGTCGGCCCAGGAGCAGAAAGAGATTTTGCAAAATGCCCTCTCCAAACTGAGCGGCGTTGGTGAAGAAGATGTAAAGACCTTTATTAAATTCATCGATAGAGACTGGACTTCGGCGAATGATGCAAAAACTTTCACCGATAATAAATTAAATGGCTTATTTGATACCAGTTCAATTAAGGCACAAATTGATGCCCTGGCAGCTGCACCCGGACCCGATATCAGCAACGAGCAGAACAATTTGGTCAAAGCATTTTTGGATGCCATAGCGGGTTATCAGCTCCAGGCAGGCAAGCAAACCATTCTTGAGCAAACACTTGCCACAACTTTCAAGGCAGATTTAGAACTGGTAAAGATCGCTTTGAAATATGCCATATTAAAACAACCTGCTCCGGGCACCAGCTTCTTATCCGGTATTTTAAGTGATGATGCACTTATTGATGTTGACATTACACACACAATCCCTGTATTACCGGCCATTACCGCTGGTGCGTTTCCCGACCAGTATCGTGCTCTCAGGCTGGCGCATAAGTTGTTCCCTTTGGTCAACTCTTTCAAATTGGAAAACCAGGACGTGGAGTGGTTTTTCAAAAACAATAAAGACCTGGGTTGGTTTGAATGGGACAGTATTCCATATCAAACAGGGCAGGTGGCGATTAATTATACCAAGTATATTGCCTTTGCAGAAATGATCGACCTGTTGAAACAACTTACGCCTGTACCCAACCCGGCTGATATAGAGCATCCAATCAGTTTCTTTACCATTGGAGCAATGCTTTTGCCGGCAAGTGGTGCCACCAGGAATCAATTTATCGAGGCATTTTCATTGCTGACAGGTTACGCCAAAGAAGATGTAGATGCGATTGATGCACATTTATTCCCATTGTTTAACCTCAACAATTATAAAGACGCCAAAGCGTGGAAGGCTATAAGTGATTGTGCCGAACATTTGAGAAAATTAGGTTCAACGGTTGTTCAGGTACAGGCGTATATCAAACCAGTATTGACGAGTGCTGAAACCAAGCTTTTACGCACTGCGCTGAAAGCAAGGTATGATGAAGATACGTGGCTAAGCACACTCAAAGAAATTATGAGTGCCATCCGCCCGCAAAAAAGAGACGCCTTGGTCGCTTACTTGTTGGCTGAAAATCCTGAAATGAAAACCGAAAATGATTTGTATGATTATTTCCTGGTTGATGTTGAAATGGAATCCTGTATGCCCTCATCCAGGATTGTACAGGCACACGGCACCATTCAGCTTTTTGTACAGCGTTGTTTAATGGGATTGGAGCCAAAAGCAGCAGCCGACGTAAACAACGACAAAGCCTGGGAACAGTGGAAGTGGATGAAAAACTACCGGGTATGGGAAGCCAACCGCAAGGTTTTCCTGTATCCCGAAAACTGGATTGAAGCCGAACTGAGAGATGATAAATCGTTCCTGTTTACCGAACTTGAAAATGAGTTACAGCAAAATGAACTGACCGAATTTACAGCAGAAGAAGCACTGATCCGCTATCTCGAAAAATTAGACAACATTGCGTTCCTGGAGGTGATGGCAACATGGTACCAGTCCGACATTAAAACCATGCATGTTTTTGCCCGGACCAAAGGCGGCGATCCTGCCATTTATTATTACAGAAGATTTGAAAAAGAACGCTACTGGACACCCTGGGAAAAAGTAGAGTTGGATATTTCGGGCGACCATCTGTTAGCATTTGAGCGCAACAATCGTTTAAGTCTGGCCTGGCCGGTGTTCAGTGAGGAGCCTGATCCAGATCCTCAATCTACCATTCCCGTCAGTACTGCGGGATCTGTGGTCAATAATGACAAACCCAAACGAAAACTAAAAATTCAACTTGCCGTCAGCGAATTTGCCAATAAGAAATGGCAGCCGAAGAAAATTTCGAAAGATGGGATACTTACTCCCTATTCATATTTTACTTCCGATGACAACCAGTTCAAAAGAGACATATATAATTTGATGTATTTTGAGCTTGGGCAACAAGTTTGGCTTTTTACTACTTCCTTTGATACGGGATATATTAGTCTTAATGGAATATTTAATATAGCAGGATGCAAAGGATACCCCGAACTTTCGTTTCAAGGTAATCAGTCTCTACCTGACTTTTTCCCTGATTTTAAAGATACATGGTTAAAATCACAGCGTTATAATGAACAAAACTTAATACCGGCTGATGACCTTTCTGTCAGAAATGCGATTTCATTCTTCAATTTTTATGAAATTTTGGGCAAAACTCCAGGCACATTCAGGTTGTCGTATCCACATCAATTTACTTTGATCGACCTGGTTGCTTTGCTCTTTGAATATTTACTGATGTATGCTTATGGTGTCAATACCGCTGCTTTTAGTGAACGGCGGTTTATTAAAATTCCACTGGGTACTTTACTTCCCTATTTCAAGGAAGACAGCAATCATGCCTATGTAATTATACCTGGTTTTTATGAAAGAGAAAAAGAACAGGAAACAGCAGATTCAGTTGTGGTGAACAGAACTGGTTCTAATGTGATGCAATTGATTGAGGATATTATTGCCTTATTCAACAAATATATCGCTAAATACAAAGCTGATCCGGGACAGGACATTAATGCATTGATTCAGGAGTTGGTGGCAGATAATGATTATCAGGAAATTGTTAATGAACTCACGGTGTATGCAAGCTTATCTTATGGCGAGCAATTCAAGAATATGTACCATCCTTTGATTTGTGCTTTGAAAAAAACACTCTACCGGGATGGCATTCCGGAATTTATGAAAAGGGAAACCCAATTGCAGAAAAACCCATTATTCAATTTTGAACAGTATTACGACCCAAACAAGAGTATTGTTCCAAAAACTTATGTATTGGAAGAAGCTGGTATAAAAACTTTGTCGTACCCTGTTGAGGATGTGGATTTCAGCAGCGATGGTTCTTACGGCGGATACAACTGGGAATTGTTTTTCCATGTGCCATTCTTATTGGCTACAAGGTTGACCAGGAACCAACGCTTTGAAGAAGCATTAACCTGGTTTCATTATATGTTCAATCCAACCGGTGCGCTGGAAGGCGATGTGCCTGAAAAATACTGGGTTACAAAACCATTTTATCTAACGCACACGGGCGACTATATTAACCAGCGCATCGACACGCTGCTATACAAAATTGCTGACCCCAATACACCTGAAAGAAAAGAACTGGAGTTTGTCATTGACGAGTGGAGAACCAAGCCTTTCAAGCCCCATGTTATAGCAAGGTTCAGGCCTGTCGCCTATCAAAAGGCGTTGCTGATGAAATACATTGACAACCTGACCGAATGGGGAGATTACCTGTTCAGGCAAGATACCATGGAATCTATTGTTCAGGCTACGCAGATGTATATTTTGGCTGATAAATTATTAGGTCCTAAGCCACGGATAATTCCACCTGTTATAAAAGCTCCGTATGAAACCTATAATCAGATAGAGGCTAAGTTAGATGCCTTTGGAAATGCTTTAATTGACCTGGAAAATATTTTACCAGATCTGTCAGCATTGCCCGAAGGTGGTGCTGAACTGCCACCGGCTCCCATTACATTATCAATGCTCTACTTCTGCATTCCGCAAAACGAAAAGATGCTGGAGTATTGGGACCGCATAGCCGACCGCCTGTTTAATATCCGCCACTGCCGGAATATAGATGGTGTTGAGCGCAGCCTTGCCTTGTTTGCACCGCCTATTGACCCTGGTATGCTGGTAAGAGCAGCGGCATCCGGATTGGATATTTCTGCTGTCATCGCCGGCATTAACGCTCCTACGCCGTTTTACCGCTTTACGGTGTTTGCACAAAAAGCAAATGAACTGGCACAGGAGGTAAAAGGTTTAGGCGTTGCGCTGCAGCAAGCATTGGAGAAAAAAGATGCAGAGGCTATGTCGTTGCTGCGAGACGAACTGGAAATAAAAATGCTCACCGCAATAAAAGACACGAAGCTGCTCAATATTAAAGAATCGAAGGAGCAGATTGAGATATTGAAAAGAGCGAAAGCTACTGCCGAAGAAAGGAATAAGTACTACTCCAGTATTCAAAAAATAATCTCTAAAGAGCAGTTGAATTTGGACAAATTAAGCGAGTCGCATGATTACCAAATGGCAGCACAAATTATACAGGCCACAGCCGGGGTTTTGGCTTTGATCCCTGATTTGGCTATCGGTGCTTCAGGTTTTGGTGGAAGTCCACATGCTGCTGCAAAATGGGGCGGCTCATTCCTGGCACATTCGGCTTCCGCAGCGTCCGGGGTGCTCACGGTACTCTCCACTGCGGCATCGTACGAAGCAAACAGGGCATCCATACTCGGCGGTTACGACCGGCGTTTTGATGACTGGAAACTGCAGGAACGTTTGGCTAAAAAAGAACTGGCGCAATTAGACAAACAAATGGCTGCTGCCGAAATTCGAAAAGAAATTGCAGAATCTGATTTAAAAAACCACGAGTTACAAACCGAAAATTCCAAAAAGGCAGCTGAGTTCATGCACACCAAGTTCACCAATAAAGAATTGAGCGAGTGGATGATCGGGCAAATCAGTGCAGTGTATTTCAAATCGTACCAGTTGGCGCATGACTTTGCCAAGAAAGCGGAACGCTGTTATCGCTTTGAGTTGGGTAACGATGATTCATTTATCTCTTACGGCTACTGGGATAGCATGAAAAAAGGTTTGCAAAGTGCCGACCATCTTATCTATGACATCAAACGTATGCAAACAAGCTATTTGGATAAGAACAAACGGGAATATGAAATCACCAGGCATGTTTCATTAGCACAACTTGACCCACTGGCATTGGTAAGACTTAGAGCAACAGGGGTATGTGATTTTGATGTGCCCGAGGTTTTGTATGATATGGATCATCCGGGACAATATTTCAGAAGGATAAAATCAGTAAGTATCAGTCTGCCTTGTATAGCCGGGCCATATACTTCTGTAAGCGCCAAGCTCTCATTGGTAAGCAATAAATACAGGAAGAATGCCACACCGGGTGCTCAATATGGAGAAGATATAGGTAACGATGAAAGATTTGCTTATAACATTGGAGCAATCCAGTCCATTGCAACCAGCAATGCCCAAAACGACAGCGGCATGTTTGAGTTGAATTTCAGAGATGAACGTTACCTTCCTTTTGAAGGCTGCGGGGCAATAAGTTCCTGGCGTCTTGAACTTCCAAAAGAAGTAAGACAATTTGACTACAACACCATTTCTGATGTGATTCTGCATGTAAAATATACAGCCAGAGAAGGCGGCAGCAGTTTACGAGGCTTGGCTGAAACTTCGTTACAAGAGAAACTGGGAGAAATTAAACAACAACTAAATCAGCAGGGTCTCCATATTGCCATTAACATGAAGCACGATATGCCCAATGAATGGCACGTGTTTAAGAAAAACGGAACAGTAGATTTACAAATTAATAAATCAAAATTGCCCTATTTTGTTCAATCGCTTGATGTAGAAATAGAGAATGTTATGTTCATTGCCCGGGTTAAGAACAATCCTGCTTCTTATTCAATAAACATTGATGGAAGTCCTACTAATTTATCAAGGATTGATGAATGGAAGTTGTGTCGAGGAAATAATGCGGACATTGAACTTGATACATCATTTGAATTGTCAGTAGTTCCGGCACAATTAGAGAATCTTGAAGAATTAATGCCGGTGGTAAAGTATATTATCCCGTGAGATACTAATGGTGTGAAATATGGTAAAAACACATAACAAATCGCTCAACCTGACCGTACACGCTGGCGATGAATTTAGTTGAGTCTGGTTTCTACAAGCGTTTTCGGCAGGTTAGCTCATTCGTTAGCATTCCGCAGATTCAAATCCGCATCCCTTTTTAATAAATTCATTATTCCAGTATCGTTTCTGGCAAGAATAACTTAATTTAATTATAAAGCGCAAG
>Ga0209342_10001710_pt1 | contig 24336 bp, 29 predicted proteins | sample RifCSP16_2_FD_184023 | JGI IMG/M metagenome (GOLD analysis project Ga0209342, IMG submission 184023) | Soil microbial communities from Rifle, Colorado - Rifle CSP2_sed 16_2 (SPAdes) (version 2) | ecosystem: Environmental > Terrestrial > Deep subsurface > Rock core/Sediment | place: Rifle... | reverse complement strand
CAAGGCCGAAGCCATCCGCCTGGTCAACGAGGCCGCGCAGCAATACTTCACCGGCAACGCCCAGGCCCTCAAGCAAATGGAGATGGTCGAAACCTCCCTGCGCGAGAACGCCAAAATCGTCATCACCGAGCACGGCATCAGCCCGACCTTGTTGCTGGGCAGCTTGCCGGTCAGTGTGTCGAGCGAAAAAAACAACGGGCGCGAAGTAAGCGTTCATGCCTGAGCCTAACCAGGACCAGATTACTGACAAAACGACCCAGGTCGGGTCGCCGGTAAGTACGACCAATTCATCGGCTAGCTTCAAAAGAAGTATGACTACACCCGCGAGCATGCCGAAGAGGAATTTGACCGGCGGCTGAAGGAGTATGAGGCCTATCAGAAGAAGAGCGGTGTCCCGACGCCGTAATTCGGCAGGCTGAGGGCCAGGCTTATCCCTGGCGCCGCTCAACATCCTGGGGCGTATATCCAAATGTTGGGCCGCTCGATGAATCGTACCCATCCGTTATGGTCAACCATCTGTGAGCCTCGCTACGAGGCTCACACCAATTACACAAGGAGATTAACCCATGTCAACGGACACGAACAAGATCGTCTCCCGCCGTTTCCTCAAGGAGATCTTTGGTCAGGGGAAGCTGGCCGTGGCCGATGAGATTATCGCCCCGGACCACGTCAACGGCGGCCCAGGCGCTCTGCCCGGGTTGCCGCCTGGCCCGGAAGGTAGCAAACAGCTCGTCATGGTGTACCGCAACGCCTTCCCGGACGTTCAATTCACGATTGACGAACAGATCGCCGAAGGGGATAAGGTTGTGACGAGGTGGACAGCGCGCGGGACGCATAAGGGCGAGCTGGCCGGCATCCCGCCGACCGGCAAGTCGGCCACTGTCACCGGGATGGGCGTAGACCGAATTGTGAACGGAAAGATCGTCGAGAGTTGGGGCGTCTTTGACCAATTCGGCATGCTGCAACAATTGGGCGTCATACCCAAACCGGAGCCGAGCGGGGTATAAGCATTCAACGGCAATCGCTTACCGTCAATCCATGCGTGCGCTCCGTTACGAGGCGCACACCAATCACACAAGGAGAAACTACCATGCAAAGCAACATCGAGCTCGTGAAAGAAGCTCTGGCAGTCGTTGAGGCTGGAGATGTGAAAAAGTTGTCGGGTCTGGTGACCGACGACATGACTTTCGAAGGCCCGGTGCCTGAGCCGCTGCCCAAGGCCGCGTATCTTGGGCTGATAGATGCCCTGATCCATGCCATCCCGAACTGGAAATTTGACGCCAACGGCTTCGCGGAGAGAGGCGACAAGGTCTCAGTAACCTTGAACGTAAACGGAACGCATACCGGCACGCTGGCCCTGCCCATGCTGCCTCAGCCGCTTTCGGCTACGGGGAAGCGATTCCAGGTGCCGGCTGAGCCTTTCGAGTTCACGTTTAAAGGCGGGAAGATCAGCCGTATCACAGCGAAAGTCGTCCCAGGTGGGGGCGTGATGGGTATATTGGCACAGCTTGGGGTGGCCATGCCGTCAGCCTAGCATTCAGGCCGCAACTGAGAGCGTTCGTGCTTGACGACACCACCGGGCTGGTCTCAAGGCGAGGACTGGATTGAAACCCGGCGCTCTCCACGGAGCGCCGGCGTAAACTGGGCAGCTTATTCGAAGGATCTAGGACCATCATGTCATGAACAAAGATGTATTCGAAGGCAAGTCGAAGCAAATGCGGGGCCAGGTCAGAGAAAGATGGGGCACGCGGCGCGTCACCGATGACGACTTGGATCGGGTCGCCCGTAAGTACGACAAATTGATCGGTGTGCTCCAGGAGAAGCATGGCTACACCCGCGAGCGCGCGGAAAAGGAATTGAACTGGCGGATGGCGAAGCATGTAGCCCATCAGAAGAAGAGCCGTGTCCCGACCGCCGTAATGCGGCGGGCTGAAGGCCAGGCGGGTGCCCTGGCTGGCGCTGAAACAGGCACTGAGCACGGTTAGTTTGGAAACACGGGCAATCCGTGTACCCCAAACACTCACACAGGAGAAGACAAAATGGTTAACTTCATTGTATGGCTCATCGCAGGGGCAATCATCGGCTGGCTGGCCAGTCGGCTCATGGGGACAGATCGGCAACAGGGCCTACCGCTGGATATCGTGGTGGGCGTCGTGGGCGCGTTCGTGGCCGGTTGGTTCATCACCCCTCTGGTTGGTGTCGGCACGATCAACCAGAGCAACTTCAGCATCCCGGCTTTGCTGGTGTCGCTGGTGGGCGCCATCATCCTGCTGGCGGTCGTCGGTTTCTTCCGCCGGGGAGGGCTGCGCACGCGCTGACGATCTTGCTTTACCTTAAGGATCAAAGGATTACCCGATAACGAGGCCGGTTGCGCCGCCGCAACCCCGCCGCAGAGTTGTGCGGAACAACCGGCCTATACGCCCAAGTGAGCTGAGTCCTCAGCGTTCGATGAGGACCCTGCTCAGCGAGCGAGGTCAAAATGTCAGAGAGACAAGTGTCACAGACCATCACGTCACAACGCGAACCAGGACTATAGAGCAACGCCTCTTCACGTTTAAAGCCACCTAAGTAATCTGGCTGCTTTTGGTCATGCTCGAAGCGCTCCTCGCGCTGCGCATCGGGCTGAAACTGATCGGGGCCAACGCCGATAACCCCTTTGCCGCCCCCCTCTACGGCTTCACCGACATTTTCGTGTTCCCCTTTGCGGGATTGATAGGTACGCCGACCGCCGATGGAATGGCGCTGGAAATTTCTTCCGTCATCGCCATGCTGGTGTACGCCCTGGCGGGGTGGGCCTTTGAAAGTGGTCCGGGTGATTTTCTACCGCCCGCGTGAAGCGGCGGTGGCCGTCACGCAACGGACGAGCAGCGAGTAGCACACTGAGTAAACACAGGAGAAGACAGAATGGACAATCATAGCGACAAACACGAGCCTGACGCAAATCATCCGATGGGCTTTTTAGCCGGGCTGCTGCTGGGGAGCCTGGCGGGCGCAGGGGCGATGCTGCTGCTGGCGCCGCAATCGGGGAAAAGGACCCGCACCCAAATCCAGCTGAAAGGCATGGAACTGCGCGATCAAATGGTCGAAGCCGGGAAAACGGCCGTCCAGAGTTCCTGAGGCTGACCACGCTCGGCCTGCTGGCGAGAGAGAGCGTCAGCCAGGGCGAATTTGACATTGTAGGAGACACAAGGAGACACCATGTCTGACTATCAGCAAATCAAAGAAGTCGCTGTGGATCGCCGCGAAGAAACGGTGACCACTCAACAACCTGGCTACGCGGCGACCGAGCAGGTCACACGCGATCTGGCGGCGGAGCGGCGGCTTGGCATGGTCCAGGTCACACGGATCATCTGGACCATTCTGGGTTTACTGGAGATTTTGCTGGCACTCCGCTTCGCGCTGAAATTGATTGGGGCCAATCCGAACGCCGGCTTCGCCGTTTTCATGTATGGCATTACGGGGGTGTTCGTTATGCCGTTCACGGGATTGGTGGCGACGTGGTTCTCGGGTGAAACGATCCTCGAAGTGACGACGCTCATTGCCATGGCAGTCTATGCGCTGCTCTTTTGGGTTGTCGTTGGCGTGATCCCCATCGTTGCGTATCGTGCCAGCGCCCGCACGGTCACGCGCTCGACGCGCGAGCAGACGCCGGGCGGCACGGGCAACGAGCGCACGACCCACACCACCTCGAGCGGGTCATAAGGCCGGTAGGCCCCACGCCGCCCCTTCACACACACATCATAAGGAAAGGGTAACCTCCATGAAATTCACCAAGAATATAGGGATGCTGTTGCTGAGCATTTGGCTCATCCTGACCGGGCTGATCGCATTGCTCAACTTCAGCTTTCAGGGCCTACCCTTGATCATGGCGATACTCGCCATTGCGGCCGGCGTCTTTATCTTGCTGGGGCGCTAACGGTTTGAAATACATATCCGCAAGACGGCCGCGTCATGTGTGAGGAGGATACCATGGATAGTCCAGTAACGACCCTGGTTGACATGCGCCCGGACATGGACATCGAGGCCGATGTCCGGCAAGCTATCTATGCCTTGGACCCCGTCAACTCGATTGACGCGGACGTGAGCGTGATGCACGGCCAGGTAACCCTGACCGGGTACATGCTCTCGGAAATGCTCGTCCCCGCGATCGAGCAGGCCGCGCGCAAGGTCACTGGCGCCCGCAGCGTGGTGAACCACCTGGTAGACGACAGCTCGCTCGTGCGCCGGGTGGCTACAGCGCTGGCGCTTGATCCGCGTTCCCGGGCCATCCCGCCCGGTTACCGGGTCGTGTCGTCACTCGGACACGCCATGGTGGTCGGCAACTTCGCCCGCGAGGCGGCGGCGCGCGGGGCGGTGACCACGGTCTGCCAGGGCGTTCCCGGCGTACGCTCGGTGAAGATCAAATCCATTCACGACTAGATTGCCAAAGACAGCATCGATAGGTTTACCCACTGCGGAACAATGTGTCGCAGGAGGCAAACCGGTATCAGAAGGTGAAACAATGTCCGCTTACGGGTTAGCTCGAAACTGGTGGTTGATCTTGCTGCGCGGCCTGTTCGCGGTTCTGTTTGTCCTGGCCGCCTTTTTCGGGACGTATCTCACCCTGGTGGCGCTGGTGTTGCTCTTCGGCGCTTACGCACTCGCGGATGGAATCTTAGGAGTGATCGCGGGTCTAAGAGGCTGTTTGTTAAAGCGAGAACTGCCCCATATACGGCGGTCAAAAAGCCTGCCGACCACCAAATGTGGCGACAAAAGACCATTTAAGAAACAGCCTCTAACCCGCCACACCGGCTCCCGGCCCTGGTGGTTGTTGCTGATTGAGGGGCTGATAGGCATCGTCGCCGGAGTCTTGTCTTTCCTCTCTCCCGGCCTCACCGCCCTCACCTTGTTGTATCTGATTGTGGCGTGGGCCATCGTCACCGGGACGCTGGAGATTGTTGCTGCCATCCGGTTGCGTAGAGCGACCGAAAAGGCAGGACTGCTGGTATTGAGCAGTATCCTGTCGGTGGCAGTAGGCGTGATGTTAGTGATATGGCCCAGGGCGACCGCTCTAGGCTTGATTTGGCTGATCGGGGCGTATGCCCTGGTCTTCGGTCTCCTGCAGATGAGGCTGGGTTTTCGGTTGAGGAACTTGCAAGAAAAGTGGTTGAGCCTAATGGGCCTTGCAGCCTGTCTGGGTTGGCGTAAATAGTAGCATGCAGGAGTGACTATGTTAGCTGATAACGTATTGATCCCGGAACAAATTGGCCGCTCCAATCGAGCTGTCCTGGCGGGCGTGCATGATGCGCTGTGGGAGGCCGACGGCCTTCGTTCGCTCGATTACAAAGACATTGAAGCGGAGGCCCGTGCAGGGGAAGTCTTTCTCCGTGGTCATGTCCGCAGCGTCATACACAAACACGACGCCGAACAGCGCGTCGCGGCCGTGCGCGGTGTCGAGGTCGTCCACAATGAGTTGGTGGCCGACGCTGACTTGGAAATCGCAGTGGCTCAAGCGCTGGCCGCGAATCAGCCTACGCGCGCCTCCATTCTCCGCGTGGGTGCATCGCGGGCTTTGTCGAGCCGCTGGTGAAAGAGCTGCCGATGGAGTACGCGATTGAAATGAACCGCCTGCTGCAACTGCAGATGGAAGGCTCGGTCGGGTAGAGGCAGGTGGGTCACATGGCAAGAACCGAAACCAGCATCCTGATCTCCCGGCCTATCGAGGCGGTTTTCGCGTTTGTGGCCGATCCTGAGAATCTGCCGAGGTGGGCCGCCCGGACTTACGACGTGACCATGACCTCGGCGGCACCCGTTACTGTGGGTACAACGTTCCTGGCGGTAGGTCGCTTTCTGAGTCAGAGAATCGAATCACCACAAGAGGTCATTGAGTACGAGCCCAACCGGCAGTATGCCCTCAGGAGCAGCTCAGGCCCTCTCGCCTTTGTCTTCCGCTACGCGCTCGAGCCGGATGGAGATGGCACTAAGATCGTCTTCGTCGGCGAGGTGCAATCTGGAGTTTTTTTCAAGTTAGCTGAGCCAATCTTCGCTGACGCTGTTACGCTACTATGCGACACCGATTTACGCCGCCTCAAAGCCCTGCTGGAAGCCGTGCCCAACGGGAGCCATTAACGACCGTGCCCGGCGGATGCTGGCGCTAACATGGCTGGCCGTCATCGATGAAGAGGAGTGAAGAATGATCAAGATTGCTGACCTCATTGGCATGCTGAGCAACTATCTTGAAGCACAGCGCCAACTGGACCAGTGCCGCCGGCGCGCGACCGGGAACGTTGAGTACTACTCCTATGGCTATATTCAGGATTTGAAACTTGCCGAAAAGGACCTGGAACAAGCGCTGAACGGCTACATCGATCAGCGGGTCGCGGAGAAGATAGAGCATCTCAATACGCGGCCAGCCTGATCCCTTGCCGGCGCCATTGATACGGTACGGTTCGGGAGTTGCGCCGTGATCCCGCTCCGCTCCCGTGCGCCTCGGGTGAATTGCTGGCCCGGAAGGCACCCTGGTAAAGACTGGTACAATGGTTCAGACAAATAGGGGCCAATCGCCAGATGTGGCACTAGGCGGTGGCCGCGACTAGTCTCGACCATATCTGGCGCTGCTCCGCCAGTGGCAATCCGGACGGCTGGCCCAGACCTACGCCGATCTGCTCGCCGACAAGCAGTACAGCCCGGCCTGCCGCTTTTTCCTGAGCGATATCTACCTTGCTGCCGTGGCTTGTACTGAATCGCCGCGGCCACGCACGCGAGTTGGGCCGCGTCACCCCCCGCCAAGTTCACACTTGCGTGCGCCACTGTGAGCGCGCAGCGAAACGCGCGCCATTTGCCCTCCCCTTCCATCTTAGATACACTTGGCCCTATGCTGGCCAAAGTTTATTCCTGCGCCGTCATCGGCCCGTTTAGTTACACTGAAGGGTGTCGCTTTTTGAGCGCCTATTTAGGCAGAGGGAAAACACCCCTACCTACGTAACTCGTCGTCGTCGGGGCTGTGGGCGCCGTGGGCAACTGGCGCACTTCCAGTTGTCCACACGTCCACAGCCCACCGGCGTGGTAGAGTCTTCCGATAGGCCTCTCGACCAAGGACACTCACGACATGCCTAAGACGAAATCGACCCATCGCTTAACCGCCCAGCGCAAGCTGGAGTTGTATCGAGCCACCCGCACGCCGGACGCGCCCGTGGGCGAGACGCGAAGCGTGCGCGCGTACGGCATCCATCTGGATGATCTGCGCGAGATCGAGCAGACTATCGAAAGCGCGGCCCTGGCCGCGCTCAAGGTCCACGGGCGCCACGGGCGCCAGCCGAGTGACGTCTCGCCCGAGCGCGTGCGCGTGCTCGAGCAGGAGCTTGGCGAGAAGACCCGCGCGCTGGCCGAGTTGAGCGTGGCCTTCACCGTGCTCCGCCGAGCGAAAAAAGAGCGCGAGGAGTCCCAGCGCGTGAGCCCGGCCGGCCGGTCCCGACGGAGACGCGCCCGGTGATGCAAGCCCTCGTGGCCGAGGCCACCCGCGCCGGGCTGCCAGAGAAACGCGCCTGCCAGATGCTGCGGATCAGTCCGCGCAGTCTGCAGCGCTGGCGCCGAGCGGCTCTGCCGAAAGCGCCCGCCGCGCCGCGGCCACGACCGCGGAATGCCCTCACCCGCGCCGAAGCCGCGACGGTGGTGAGCCTGATCCGCTCGGCGGAGCACGCCGATCAGAGTTGCCGCGAACTGGCCCTGAGCCTGGAAACGGGCTCGCAAACGGCCTGGCCGGTGTCGCACGTGACGGTGTGGCGCTATCAGGTGGCCCTGGGGTGCGCCGGCCCGCGCGGGCGGCAAGTCAGCCAGCGTCTCGGCCCGGCGCCCGACACCGACTGGGTCACCGGCCCTAATCAACTCTGGGACTGGGACGTGACCGTGCTGCGCTCGCCCGAGCGCTGGGTCTTCTGGTACCTGTACAGTCTGCTCGACCACTTCAGCCGCAAGAACGTCGCCTGGCACGTGCAGGACACGCTCAGCAGTGACCACGTGCAGGCGCTCTGGGACCAGGGCCTGACGAACGAGGCCCTGCTCGATCAGCCTCGCCCAGCATGGCCCAAGTCCCTCAGCGATCGCGGCGCCCCGATGCGCTCCCACTCGACCCGCCAATATTTCCTCAGGCTGGGGATCGGGCAGCTCTTTAGCCGACCACGCACGCCCGCTTCGCGTGACAACCCGCGCATCGAAGCTCACTTCGGCACCATCAAGACGCATCCCGTCTATCCTGACTGCTTCATCGATGTGCCGGCCGCCGTCACCTACTTCACCGGCTTCTACGACTGGTACAACCACGTCCATCGGCTGACGACGCTCGCTATGCTCACGCCGAACCAAGTGCATTTGGGACAGACCGCCACGCTCCTGGCGCAACACCAGGCCCGCCAGTCCCAGGCCCTCACCGGCCGGCGTGACGCTTGCCACACCCCTTTTACTCTGGAGGAGCTTATCGCCGAACCCTTACCCGATGTCTCCCAGTATCCGGTCTACACGTGGGCGGGACCTGGAAAGGCTTCCGCAAAACAGGCGACACCCCGTGCGTAACTGAGCGGGCCTCGAAGGCGCGATCGTCGAAGTCGAGGTAGACACCGCCAACGGCGCCCCCTCCCAGCGCGGGCCCGATCGTCATCACCGAAAACAACCAGGCCCTGACCCTGACCTGTAACGGCAATTCGGTGACGGTCAATGGGAACGACAACCACATCACGCTGCTGGGCACGTGTGGCAGTGTGACGATCCGAGGCAACTCAAATTGGGTTTCCATTCAAACGGCCACTTCGATTACGAATACGGGCAATAACAATATCATTCAGGGTCCCTAACTGGATGGCGCTGATTGAGCGCGAGTCGACTGACCTGGAGCGTGGTGCCACGCCCCAGGTGATTCTGAGTCAGAGGCAAAGCTGATTGGAAAAGTTGAACGTGGGACGCTACGTGCGAGCAGGGCGGTGCAACAGCGCCTGTCTCAAACTCGGACCTTTGAGCTTGTTGCTCGTCATGCTTCTGGCCTGCAATACGCTCTCCACCTTCGGACAGCCTCGTGCTTTGCCTCCTGCAGGCTCGCCGACGCTCGCTCTGAGCGCTATCCCAGACCTGGTCGAAGATCTGCCGAAAGCCAGGGGGACAGTGCAGCACACTACATCTACACCACCGTTCGTTTCAACGGCAACTTCACTTCCAAGCTTACCGCCAACATCCACGGCGACCCCGGTTCCCACTCCCCTGCCCGGCGCTTACATCTCCCAATCTGGGGACACGCTCGCCGCCCTCGCCTTGCGTTTCAACACGGGGGCCGACGCCATCCTGCGGCTCAATCCGGGCCTGCCGCTCACCCAAACGATCATGCCCGGATTGAACATCGCTTTGCCCCTGGAGAGTATGGTACCCAAAGGCCTGGCCACGCGATTGATACCAGACAGCGAACTGGTCTATTCGCCTGCCGCGATGAATTTTGACGTGCAGGCGTTTGTCCTGGCCCAGCCTGGCTTCCTGGCCACCTACACCGAAGTGCTCACTTACACTGAGTCGCCGAGAGCCGGATGGGAAATTGTGTCGCTCTACGCGCACCGTTACTCTATCAATCCGCGCCAGCTGCTCGCGCTGCTGGAATACCAATCGCACGCGCTCTCCAACCCAAGCCCGGACGGCTACACGCGCGAACACGCCTTGGGTGTGAATGGGCCCGAGCTTTTACCCGGACTTTCGCATCAATTGGGCTGGGCCGGCGGCCAACTCAATGCGGGCTATTACGGTTGGCGGGCCGGTGAGGAGGCAGGCGTGCGATTGGCGGACGGCACTTACCAGGCTGTGGATCGTAACCTGAATGCGGGAACGTATGCGTTAGTACGGCTGTTGGGACTACTCAACAAACGGCATGCATTTTTGCGGGCGGTCTCACCCGAGGGGTTTATGGCCACCTATGAGCGACTGTTTGGCGATCCCTTAGCGTACGCGATTGAGCCGCTCATCCCGGGTGGGCTGACGCAGGTCGAGATGCAATTGCCGTTTGAGCCAGGGGTCGAGTGGGCGTTCACCGCCGGACCGCACCCCGCCTACGGGCGCACGTCACCGCTGGGCGCACTCGACTTCGGGCCGCCCGCCGAGTTCGAAAGCTGTGTCGCCTCGCCCGAGTGGGTGGTGGCGGTGCGGGACGGGATCGTCACCTACAGCGGAGATGGCCGGGTGGAATTGGACGTGGGCGAAGGCTGGTCGGTCGTATACCTTCACGTCGCCACGCTCGATCGGGTTTCGGTCCGGACCCATGTCCGCGCGGGCGACCCGCTAGGGCATCCGAGTTGTGAGGGCGGCCCCGCCACGGCGGCGCACGTGCACATTGCGCGCAAGTTCCGGGGGGAGTGGCTTCCGGCGGATGGCTTCGCGCCGTTCGAGATGAGTGGCTGGGTGGCGCACTTCGGGCCTATGAGTTACACGGGCACGCTCACCAAGGGCGAGCGTGTAATCGAGTCATGCCGCTGCGCCCAAGCAGCGACGCGACTGTGGTTCGAGCCGTGACATACTTCACTTAACATCCCTCTAACGGTATACTCCCCGCGATGGAGTTAGTCCAAGCCTACCGGCAACATTCAGTCAAGACCGCCGACAACCTGCGCACCATCGCCCAATCGCAGCTCGTCCGCGACGTCTCGCGGCTGTCGTTGCCGCAGATTGACGCCGTGGTGGAGCTGGTGGCCCAGGTGATCCCGGCCGGCAACGTGCCCGGCGCAATCCTCAGCGGGCTGACGCGCCTGCCCGACCGCAAGCCGCCGCTCCCGAACATCAAGCGCGACATTCACTTACTATTCCGCGGCGTCGAGCAGGTGCTGGATCAGGCGGTGTACGGCGCGTTCTTTGCCGGGCCGGCGGCCGTCATCTGGGGCTACCAGAACCTGTTGAAGCTCGCCGGCAAGGATCCGGAAGACTCGTTTCCCGAAGGCACCTGGCAGTTCTACGTGGACTACGCCCTGCGCGAAGATACCGCGCGCCACGCCAATGAAACGCACGGCTTCGACACGCTCCTCCGCCAGCACCAGATTCACCTCTCTCCCGTAGACCGCCTGACCGCCTGGGTGATGGCGGCCATCCACTGCCTGCACCAATACCACGACCTTCTGGCGAACGAGTGGCGCGAGCGCGTCACGACCGCTCTGCTACGCGATGTGACACGAGACGAGCCGGAGGGCGCGCGCTATGCCAAGCTTTACGGCGAATGGGAAAAGCAGCGGCCTTACGGCCGGGGCCCGGATGCGGCGGCGCACGATACCTACCCCACCTACCGCCGGCGCAAGTTTCACGACTTCCTGGAAGGGGCGACGCGCGATCTGGATGAGGGCCTTCGCCGCCAGTGGCTCGACCAAGTACGCACTGCCGAAGCTCAAGACCTGCCCGCGTACCAGCGGCAAATGTCCATCCTGGCCTATCTCGACCCCGGACCATATGGCGAGACACGCACGCCCATCCCGCTGTCGCAGGCCCATATCGGCGTGATCTATCGCGGCAGCTACTCCCTCATCCCCGCCTGTGTGCCGGGCACCGAGCAACCGGCTGATGTGACAACTGTGCGGGCGCAAGTCGCGGCTTTGGTGGTCGCTCCTCCCACCGTGCCTACAGCGCCATTGACCTCGCTCGTTCAGGTCAAACGGACCGCGCTCGCCGGCCTGCGCGACAAGCTGAATCAAGGGCTCATAGCCGAGCTCGACAAGCTCCGCCTGGCGCCGATCCTGCTGAATGGTGATCCGCGTCCGCGTCAGTCACCACTCTCTGAACTGCGCCAGGCCGAACGGGGCGTGGGCGATCACGCCCTGACGATCTTCGGCACTGGTGAATCCATCGTGCTGGACCAAGCGCATATTTTCTTCGATGGGGCCTGGGGCGCGGCCCTGGCCGAAATCCTGACCAATGAGGCCCTGTCCTGGGCAGTCTATCTTCATCAGTTGGCGCCCGCGCAACCCGGCACGGCCCGTGCGCGTGCGCTCAGCCTCAAATTTCAGACGTCTGAATTGGACCTGATTCAACAGGCTCCGCGCGTGACGCCCGAGGCCGGCGCCGAGACCGACGCCGTGAATGTCAAAGCCATCCTGGCACTGCGCAAGCTCTTCAAACGCCGCAGTGATTTGCTGCAATTGACCGTCAATGATCTGCTCATTCTCTATCGCGCCATCCACGCGGCAACCTATCAACCCAAGCCCGATCTGGTGGCTGCCGTGCAACAACTGGCCCAGGACAGCACTACCCGTCAGGCAGCCCTGGCGGCGCAAGAAGCCATCGCGGATGCCCGCCGCGTCAATCCGGCCATCCTGATCCCGGTGGACGCCAGCCAGCGCTCTCCGCGCGACCGGCTGTACCCGATGAGCTTTGAAGTACCGCTCGCCGATCTGGATCTGCTCAACTTACATGCCCAGACCCTTGAAGCTCTGAACGCTTACCAGAACGCAGCCGGGGACCGCACGGCGCTGTATGCCAGGTTCGACCAACTTCAGCGAACTTATCTGGCCGCCTTAGCCGGTTTCGGGGCGGTGATGGGCAAAGCGAAGGAGATCGCGCTCCTCGGCGAAAGCGCCAGCGTCGGCACGATCAAGCTGCTCGCCCATCTGCCCACCCCACTGCAACGGCTGCTGGACACCATCCCCGGGCGCTTCGACCTGCTCAACGACATCATCAAAGGGCGCGAGGTGTTCTCAAACGTGGGTGCGGTCGCGCCGACCAGCACGCTCACCCGCTTCATCACCGCCAAAGACGACAATGAAAAGAAGACCCTGGCCTGGGGTGCCATCACCGATGCCCAGGGCGTGCTGCGGCTTAGCCTGCGCGACTTCCGGCCTCACGTGGGCCTCTTAGAAGCAGCGGGCCAGAAAGCTTTGGCTACCCGTCTGGCTCAGGATTATCTCGACGCTTACGCGAACGGCCTGAATGACTTCGTCCGCGACCTGCGGCGCCTCACCCTGGCCAGCCGGGAAACCCGCCTGGCGAAGAGAGAGCTAACCGATGAGCGATGATCCCTTGATCGGGCGGCAGCTCGCCAACTTCCGCATCGAGCGCGTGCTGGGGCGGGGCGGCATGGCCCAGGTCTATTTTGGCCGGGACGTGAAACTCAATCGGCCCGTAGCGATCAAGATGATTGATGCCCGGTTCCGGGGCAACCCCGCTTACGCCAAACGCTTTGTGCGCGAAGCGCAGGCGGTCGCCACGTGGCGGCACGAGAACATCACCCAGGTCTACTATGCCGACGAAGAGGGCGATCTCTACTACTTCGTCATGGAGTACATTGAAGGGCTAGACCTGGGCGAACTGCTCTCCCAGTACACGGCCAAAGGCGAGCTGATGCCCCACGCGGATGTGCTGCGGATCGGGCGCGCGGTTGCCAGCGCCCTGGACTATGCTCACCAGAAGGGCGTCATCCACCGGGACGTCAAACCCTCCAACGTGCTGGTTGCGCGAGATGGGCGCGTGGTGTTGGGCGACTTCGGCCTGGCGTTAGACGTTCAGCAGGGTTCGATGGGCGACGTGTTCGGCACCGCGCACTACATTGCGCCGGAGCAGGCGCGCCGTTCATCGGACGCGGTGCCCCAGTCTGATGTGTATTCATTGGGGGTGATTCTGTACGAGATGCTGACGGGGGTCGTGCCCTTCGACGATCCCTCGCCCACGACCGTCGCCATCCAGCATATCACCCAAAAACCACCGTCGCCACGCGAACTCAATCCCGACCTGGGCGCGGAAGCCGAAGCGGTGCTCCTGAAGGCATTGAGCAAATCATCAAAAGATCGCTATCAGACGGGCAGCGAGTTAATGGTGGCCTTAGAGAGCGCCTTACGGGCCACCCCGGTGGCGGCTGTTGGCGTGCCTGCCTCACTCCCGTTGATACCGGCCGGCGTGCAGCCCGCATCGCGACCCGCGCGCCTGTCGCGGATGACCGTGGCCGACGTCATCGCTTTGCAGCCGGAACCCGAACCGGCGCCGCCCGTGAGCCCGAGTGCGCCGCAAACCCCAGCCTCTGCACCTGCAGCGCTGCCGCTTCAACGCCCTTACACCTTACCCAAGCGATCTCCGGTCATGCTCTTTGCCTTGGGGGGCTGCTCGCTCATCCTCCTGGCGTTCACCGTCGTTGGGGGGTTGCTGCTGGTGAGCCGGCGTGGAACGCTCTTTCAAGCCTCCGCTCCATCTACCGAAGGGGTGGGGATGACGCAAGTCGCTAGCGTGGCGTTGCCAACGGAAGCGCTTGTGCCCGGTGCGACCAATACCGCCATCGTCCTTGAAGCCACTGCGCCGAGTGCGCCCAGCCCGGTTTCAACCGTGCCGCCCACCATAGAGTCCCCAACCACTGAATCCCCAACGGTTGCACCGCCGACTGTTGCCCCGGTTCCGACGGTGAAATATCCGAACGGCAAACATTTCAGGCTTTACAACGACGACAACAGCCTGTATCTACTCAACCTTTCCGAGAGCGTCGTCTCCATTTATTCGGTGGCGTTTGAACGCCTGAGCACGTCCGACGCGCCGCTCAATCGCTTCGACGGCTGGCGCTGGGCAGAGTTCTATCCGAACAGCAAGCCCGACTGGTGCATGGCGATTGAAATCCTGAGCAGCCCTTCATACCTGAACCCGCCCGAATGCAGCAAAGGTTATTTGAGCACCCGTACGCCCACTCGTGACGACGCCGTGGTGTTCTGGACGGCGCAAGAGGGCAGCCACCAGTTCCGGGTGCTATGGCGAGCCAGCGGCCAAGACTGGGAAGAAGTGGCGCGCTGCGAAATCGGCGCGGGAACCTGCGAGTTATTCTTCCCGTGATGGAAGACGATCTGCTCGGACGCCAACTAGACGAATACCGACTCGAAACCCTCCTGGGGCAGGGCGGCATGGCACGCGTCTATCGCGGCCTGGACACACGCCTTAAGCGCTACGTGGCGATCAAGGTCATAGACGCCCCGTTCCGCGCCGACACGGATTACACGATGCGCTTTGAGCGCGAAGCGCAGGCCATCGCACAGTTGGAGCATCCCCACATCGTCCGCCTGTACCGCTACGATGAAGCGGACGGTTTGCTTTACATGGCGATGCAGTACGTCGAGGGGGCCGACCTGGGCTTCGTGCTGGCGAGTTACCGGGCGGATGGGGAATTTATCGAGCCCGATGACGCCCGCCGCATCATTCGCGAGATCTGCCTAGCCCTGGATTACGCTCACAGCCGGGGCGTTATTCACCGCGATGTCAAACCCTCCAACATTGCGCTCGATAAGCAGGGCCGCGCCATCCTGACCGACTTTGGCTTGGCGCTTCTTACCGAGATTGGGACGCGCGGCCAGATTCTGGGCTCGCCCCACTACATCGCGCCCGAACAAGCGATCTCGTCCGCAAAAGCGGTGCCACAAACGGATTTGTATTCGGTCGGCGTTATCCTATATGAGATGTTCACGGGTCAATTGCCCTTCGACGCCGAGGAACCGATGGATGTGGCGCTGCTGCACATCAGCGAGACGCCCCGCCCGCCGGGGGAATTACGGCCAGAGATCGGCCCCAAACTGGAAGCGGTGATTCTGAAATGCCTGGCGAAGCATCCGGCCGAACGCTATCCCAATGGCGCGGCCCTGGCCGATGCTCTGGATCAAGCCCTGCAGACTAAGCCCGCCGTGGCAACCCCACCGACGGTTCCATCCTTAACGATTCCGGAACGAGTAGCCCTGGACTTAGCTGAGCGCCCGCTGCCGCCTCTGCCCGCCGCCATCGCCGAAACCCCACCACCGCCGACGGCGCTGGAATTGCCAGCCACACCTGTCATCGTGGAAGCCCCACCTTCGCCGACGGCACCCGATCTGACTCCGACGAAAGCCCCACCTTCCGCTCCAACCCGCAATCGCCTATTAATGCTGCTGGGTATCGGTGTGGGAGGCATTGTCATCATCCTTGCGGCGGTGGTCTGCGGGCTGCTAGCGGCTTGGTTCGTGTTCGGGCTAATGGAAAGAAATGGGAATCAACCTAACCAGGCTCCACCCATTGCAACCGCTACGCCGGCAGTGCAGGCAATGGAGAGTACGATCGGAGCGACTCCCAGCCTCATCCCAGGGACCGTACCAGAAACATCACCGACCATCTTTCTTCCTCTGGTCATTACTCCGGGCACACCCGCCGCCTCCCTGACCGGCACACCTACACCCTTTCCACCCTCCACGCCAACCCCGGCGAGTTACGATTTGCTCATCATCAAGGGCAAAGATGAGAATAGCCTGACCCTGGTTACCCAGTCCACAACAGCTTTTCCACTTGGGCTGCTACGCCTGGGCAATGGTCAGGGTGCGATCCAGAGCACGGAGTGGGGTGTTGACCGGCTTGCGAGCGGGGAGTGCGTCAGCGCGTGGAAGGATAACCAAGACCGTGATCTGCCAAAGGGCCTGAACTGCAAGGTAGTCGGCGAACGGCTGGTGCGCGAGGGGAAAGACCGCTTCTGGAAAGAGACGTTCGAGATTTTCTACAACGATGTGCGGATTGGAACGTGCGAGAAAGATCAGACGGAATGCCCGATCAGCCTCTCTCCGTAAAGGGCCGATAGAGGGCAAAGATCAGGCTCCGAAGTTGTTGGGTCCTTAATCTTGCGCAAGAAACAAAATGCTCTGAGCGTTGCGCGCTACGCAAGTTTGACCTTCTTCTCCGCCTTACGTGCACTTGGCCGCATGCTCAGCAAAGTCTACTCCTGCGCTGTCGTCGGCCTCGAAGGCGCGTCGTCGAGGTCGAGGTGGACACGGCCAACGGCCTGCCCTCGTTCGTGGATGTGGGCTCTAAATCCCATGCCATACTCCAGTTTATGGAAAGGCTGGCGAAGGCAGCTGACAAGACGAAACGCGGCTGAAGGCCAACCTGACGCCGTCCCCACCGTCAGCCTAGACTTGCAGGCGGTGCCGAGCCAAGACGCGGGATAGGTTGCGAACTACAGCTCTGCGTGTCGTTGGTTCTTATGCGGGCCGAGGAAGAAGAATGCCGCGAATTCGCGGCATTTTGATGAGTAGCGTGGGCTGGATTCGAACCAACCGCTTTGCGTCCGGGTTATGAGTTATGCTCTCAGAACGTCTATCTTTTGCCCGTTGGCGGTGGCTGATTCAGGACACTGACGGCAGCCGATCCCAAAGCACTTGATGAGTTGTGATCATTACGATAGCGGATTTTCAACCCGACGAGCTGCGCGCCCTGGCCGGCTAAACGGCGAGAGCAGTCTAACCCTCGTTCATGTATAATCACGAAAGAAGGTCATCTCTCATGCGGCGCAAGCGACTACCGGTACAACCCATCATCCGGCGCATGGTCCGGCGGCTGGCCAAGCAGTTCGATCCCGAACAGATCATCCTGTTCGGGTCGCACGCGCGCGGCGATGCCGGGCCGGACAGCGACATCGACCTGCTGGTGGTCATGCCCTTGACCAAATCCGAACGGGACGCTGAACTGGAAATGCGGCTGGCCGTCCATGACATCAAGTTCCCCAAGGACATCATCGTCGTGACCCCAGACGAAGTCGCGCGGCAGCGGCACATCCCAGGCACGATTGTGAGACCAGCGTTGCTGGAGGGCAAGGCGCTGTATGTTCGACGAGCCTGAAGTCTTGCGGATCGTCGGTGGTTGGGTGCAGAAAGCCGAAGGTGAAAATCGCCCGCCGTGTGCGGCGCCAGATCCGCAAACTCCTGCCGCGCTGACAGTGGTCGTACCTAACGAATCCATCAGGCGGGGTCTTCCTGTGCTCCGACCGGCAATCCGCAACCTCCGTGTGCGCGCGGCCCACCGATATCGATGGGTTGTAATACCCAACTCAGATTAACTCCAGCCCGTTTGCGGTTGAGCTTTTAGGAGTTCGCCCATTGCTGCTCCTCGCCCTCCGCAACCTCCGCGCCCGCATTGGGCGCACGCTCTTCACCGCCTTCGCCATCGCACTCGGCATGGCGCTGATCTTTGCCACGCGCATTGTCAACGTCGCCGCCGACGGCAGCGCGCTTTACGATCTGCGCCCGGCGCTGGGCGAGAGTATTTGCTGCTTCACCTGGCTGAGATAATCTCTGCGCCTCCTGCGCGGTCATCGGCCTCGACGGCGCGATCGTCGAGGCCGAGGTGGACACCGCCAACGGCCTGCCCTCGTTCGTGGACGTGGGCTCTAAATCCCAAAGCCGTAGTCCAGCTTATGGAAAAGCTGGCGAAGCCGGCTGACAAGCCGAAACCCGGCTGAAGGCCAGCCTGACGCTGTCCCCGTCGCCACCCAGACCTGCAAGTGTGCCATGCCAAGATGCGGGATGGATTTCGAACCACAGATCTTCGGGTCGTTGGTTTGTATGTGGGCCGAGGAAGAAGAGTGCCGCGGATTCGCGACATTTTGGCTATTCAGATATTGACCCCATCCAATACGAGAAGCGCGAGCATGAAGCCGCGGAAAATTATCATCGTGCGTTTCCCTTTGAACATTTGGCGCTGTCTCCTGGCCTAATGCAGGCGGGCAACCCACTCTGGCGGGTCGTAGCGGGTTAGGGCCATCGTTAGAGAAGGCCAACACCCAGCACGATGAGACCAATAGCCAGGACCACTGCGCCAACGTAAGCCAGATTGATGAGGGCGTTGGGCTTGGTGGCCGTGGGACTGAGCACAGATAAGAAGTAGGCGGCGGGCAGGAAGATGGCAGAGGCTGGAATCGCTGAACGCACCACCTGCTTCCAGGCCACGGACAAGTTGGCCTGATCAACGTATAGAAGTGCAACCAGTGACAATATCAGCAGTACCCCGGCATGGGCGTGTCCAGCCCGCCAAAGCTGCTGGCGGAGCGGATTTTGCCGATAGCGGGGATCTCGGATCAGCAGGGTGAGAATGCTGACGCCGCCAAAAACGACGGCGGGCATGATGACCAACAACTGCCCGGCAGAGGCAAGCGATTCAGGACTCATTAGGAGGTCTTCCCCGCCGTCGGTTCGGCCGGCCGGTAGGTCGCGATCACCACGCCGGTGGTCGTCGTCTTGGTGTCGACGAGCCGGAGAGCGGCGAAGGGACTGCCGTCGGGGAAGAGACGGCGCCCCGATCCGAGAACCAGCGGGTGGATTGAGAGCACATACTCGTCGACGAGGTTGCGCCGCATCAGCGACTGGACAAGCTCTCCACTGCCGAGGACAACGAGATCCTTGCCCGGGTGCTCCTTGAGCGTGGCCACGGCTGCCGCGGCGTCGCCTCCTTTGAGGAGCGTGGAGTTGCTCCACAGGAGCGGCTCCTCCAGCGTCGTTGACGCAACGTACTTCTGGGCGTTGTTGAGCACCTCGGTGAAGGGGTTGTCGGTTCGTTTGGGCCAGACGGTGTAAAAGTCCTCGTAGGTGCGTCGCCCGAACAGCAGGGCCGGCGTCTTGGCGATTCCTTCTGCCGCGACGCTGCCCATGACCGAGTCGAAGTAGGGCAGCGCCCAACCGCCGTGCTCAAAGCCGCCGCGGGGGTCCTCGTCGGGTCGGCCCGGCGCCTGCATGACGCCATCGAGAGTCAGGCTCATATTCACAACGACTTTGCTCATTGAAGTCCCTCCAAGCATCCTCATCATCACGTGCACGCTCACCCATCCCTGTGGCCGCAGCAGCGACAGCCAGGTCCGCTTGCTCCTCACTCTCCAGGACCCTCGATGGCCGGCGGGATGTTCTGGTTGAGCCGGAAGAGGTTGATCGGGTCGTACCGAGCCTTGATCGCCCTCAGCCGATCCCAGGTCGCCCCGGGGTAGGCGTCTCGAACCCGCGCCTCGCCCTCGTCGCCCAGGAAGTTCACATACGCGCCGGAGTCTGCCTGGTTCAGCGCCGCGGCGAAGTCCACGACCCAGGCCTCGCGCACGGCCCGGTCGTCGGGGCCATCGTAGAACGCGGCCACGTTCACCATGATTCTAGAGCGGCGGTGGGCGAACGCGGTGGCCTCGACCGGCACGCGGGCCATCGCCCCGCCCAGCACCCGGAGCTGCGCCACCCGCACCGTCGCGTCAGACGCCTGGAGATACTCTACGATTGTCTCTGCCGCGTCGCGGTCAATCGTGTTGACGAAGAGCGTGCGGGCCACCGCCGTCGGGTGGTAGCCGCCCGCTTCAGGTGGATACATCTCGGGGTAGCGCATCGGCCTCACCATGTCGGCGATGGGCTGGGCGAGCGCCCGGAACCGCGCGACGGCGCGTTCCCCGGCCTCTACCTCGCCAGCGTAGACCAGCAGCACCATCACGACGAGGCGGCCGTGCTGCTCGGCGGGCACGAACGGCATCGGCGGCGCGGGCATAACGTTGGCGATGGTGGACAACTCTTCCGGGGCGGCCTCCGCCTCGGCGATGAAGGCGGCGATCACGTCGGGTGTTGCCGGCAGCAGCAGCATGCCGCCCACGATCCTATGGACCTCGTGCAGCCGGAACTGGAAGCGGGTCGCCACACCGAAGTTGCCGCCGCCGCCGCGGATCGCCCAGAAGAGGTCCGGATGCGTCTCGGCATCCGCTCGAACGAGTTGGCCGTCCGCGGTCACGATGTCGGCGGCCAGCAGGTCGTCGATCGTGAGGCCGTGCTTGCGGACGAGGAACCCGACGCCGCCGCCCAGTGTGATCCCCCCGATGCCGACCGAGCCGGTGTCGCCGAACCCTGTCGCCAGGCCGTAGGCCCCGGCCGCGGACGTGTATTCGCCCGCGGTCAACCCCGTCTCGGCCCATGCCGTGCGGCGCTCGGCATCGATGTGCAGCGCCCGCATGTTCGCGAGGTCGAGCACGATGCCCCCGTCGGAAACGCTGTGGCCGGCGAGGCTGTGGCCGCCGCTGCGGATAGCAAGTTCCAGCCCCGCCTCGCGCGCCAGCGAAACGACTTGGGATATGTCCTTCGCGTCCGAGGGTCGGACGATAGCCGCCGGCCGGCGGTCGATCCCGCCATAGAAGATAGTACGCGCCTGTTCGTACCTGGCATCGTCCAGCGCTATCACCCGGCCGTTGAGCAGAGCGCGGAGGTCCGGGATCGAGACCGCGCTCCGGTTGAAGCCGTGGACAGTCGCTCCGCCGTCAGAACCGCTGCCGGCGTGATTTCTGGCGTTTTTGCTTTCAGGAAACAATTCCGTCCTCTCCTTACGACTCAGTCTTTTCGCCATCGCTGTAAAGGGTCCTTTCACTCCCAGGTAGAACACTTGTTCTATCCACATGATACCTGTCTGGCTTCGAAGAGTCAAGTCCCTCCGTCAATGGTCAATGCCAGCAGGGCTTTCCAAAGTCAGGCTGGGGCTGCCCGCAGGTCCGGTCCCGGGTGCGCCCGGCACGTCCCGCGTGGAGAGTGTTCACGCCCTCCCCCCCTGCTCCAGCTTAAGTTGTTCCGGTCCGCCAAACTGGTGGACGCGGATCGCCTGCATCCTGCGATCGGCCATAAGGCTGTCTTTGATGCCGAATCTGCCGGCCGGCTATTCGGTACGTCAGATCCGCTTCCTCCTCTCGGACGCAGTTGACAGACTAAGCCGATTGGGCCGCGGCCGCAAGGTGCGGAGGGCCAGGACAGCCACTATCCCTACGTACAGTAGGCTGCTGTACCGAAGGTCAGGATCGAACGCTCCGGATTTCCATTGATCTGATCAGGCCGTCTTCAACCTGATAGACGTGCTGAACCATCACGTCCGCTAGCACATTGCCCTGAAGATCACGGACTACCTGATGGACGTCAACCGCTACACGCCCGTCTTCTTCCGTGACGAATCGTTCAGGTATGACGGTGGGATCGATGAGGCTCCATTGCCGCGTCCAGTAACGTTGGACGTCGTCATGACCGATGAGGCGGCCGCCTTCCATGCCGTTGGGCCAGTCCACATCCGCCTGCATGACCCGCAAGACGGCTTCGACGTCGCGCGCGTTGAATGCAGCATAGGTTTCCGTTAGAAGCTCTTCGATCGTCATGGTTGAGACTCCTCTGACGCCATACGGCGGCTATGTCGAGTAATTCCTGGCGGCCAGGGACAGGATTGGAACCCAGCCGCTACTTGACGACGCGGAAGCTAAGATGTATTACCCCAGGGGACTCGATCACCCTGGTCCTTTCCAGTTTAATGGGCCCCGCGCCCAGGTCGTTGAACAAACGGGTACCGTTGCCGAGTAGTACGGGTATGAAGTGAAGATGTATCTCATCAAGCACTCCGGCTCTCAAGTACTGCTGAACGGCATTCGCACCACCTGCCACCATAACATCCTTGTCGCCTGCGTGTGCCCTTGCCTGCTGTAGAGCGCTGGCAATGCCGTCAGAAACGAAGGTAAATATCGTCCCTCCCTCCTTGACTACCTTTGGTCTGGGCTCATGGGTAAGCACAAACACCGGCATATGAAAGGGAGGGTCGTCTCCCCATGGCTCCTCTCCAGTGTTGAACATTTGTCGGCCCATTACGACTGCCCCAACATTTCTGAACATTTCATCAACAACTTCCTGGTAATTTCCCCTCGGCGGAAACATCCATTCATGGAGCCGTCCACCGCCTTCACCGACAGGATGTTGAGCGCTAACGTTCGGCCCGGCGATAAATCCATCCAGCGATATTGACATGTTGGCACTGACTTTTCCCATGTTCATTGCCCTTTCACGGCACTCTGACGATGCGCTATTTCAGGTGCGTTACACCGGGGGCGTCTATCACCCCCGTCGTTTCCAGTTCAAGTGGCTGTGCGCCTAGGTGGTCGAACAATCGGATACCGGCCATCAGGTACCGAGTATGCCGCGATCGAGCTCGCCGATCTCACGCGCCACGATGGCGTCAGCCATCGGCGGCGCCAGGCGGTTGAGCACAGCTGGGGCATTAATCTGCCCGATCCGGATCTCGAGCCGCTCGCGCCGGAGACCACCGATGATCTCTGCGGCCGCCCTGCTGTCCGATCGATTGCACCCCGATGAAGAGCAACTTCGCTCAGCTGAACAAAATCTGCTAGTGGTAGCTATTCTTGTTTTTCGGGCTGGTAAGTAAGCAAAACAACGTCTGAACCAAGCGTCTTTGTTTCTACAAGTTTCAGGGTCGCATTGCTCTCGTCTCTAAAGAGACGCTTTCCCCTCCCCAGAACAACCGGATAGACCAAGAGCCGATATTCGTCGATGAGGTCCCGTTGCATCAGCGAATGGACAAGACCGGCGCCGCCGGAGATTAGGATGTCCTGACCGGGCTGTTGCTTTAGCTTGGATGTTTCGCGCGTGATGTCCCCTTTAATCAGCCTTGAATTGTTCCACTTAAGATTAGGTTCTTTCAGGGTCGTTGAAACAACGAACTTGGGCAGGCTGTTCATCCGGTCAGCGAAACCCTCTTCATCCGTCATCGATGGCCAGGCCTCTGCAAATTCCTGATAGGTCACCCGTCCCAACAGCAGAGCGTCGCACGCGAGTAGTTCGTCGAGCTTAAACTTCCCCGTTTCGTCATTCCAGAATGGGAACTGCCATTTATCTGGCGCCTCCATGACGCCATCCAGTGTCACGAACTCTGAAACGATGACTTTTCTCATTTGTAGCTCCTTTCAGCTAAATGCTGAACAAAATCTGCCTATCGGCGCGTCGCGCCGATGCTTCGCCAATCTGTAAGAGTTCTGGATACATGCGAATCACGCGTCAGGTCACTCCCTCGCTCACTTATCTCTCAACGGGCTTGTAAGTAAGCAAGATCTTTCCAGACTTGAACTTGCGCGTCTCCGTCAATGTAAGATCGGCTTTCTTTGGCAAGCCCTCAAACAGTGAGGTGCCTTCTCCAAGCGCGACCGGATTCACCAATATCCGGAACTCGTCAATCAAGCCTGCCTGCATCAAGCTAACGCATAAGTTGTTACTGCCGAACATGGCGATGGTTTTGCCGGGCTGCGCTTTGAGCCTCTTAACCTCCCCGGCAACATCATCGCTAATGACCGTAACGTTATTCCAACCCGGCTCAAAAGACTTGTGGCTGAAGACGACTTTGAGTTTTTCGTTCATGAATTGGACGACTTCAGGCTGCATTTCTTCAGCTTGCGGCGTGGGCCAGAAGCTTTTCATCAATTCATACGTCTTGCGTCCGAATAGCAGCGTGTCGACTTCTTTGCTCTGCTCGCGCGAGAACGCTTCGAAATGATAGTCGTCGCTGTTGAACCAGGAAATGTCGTGACCTGGACCTTCAAAGTAGCCGTCCAGGCTCACATGCATGAATAGAAATATTTTTCTCATGTTTGTTCTCCCTCTATTAATTGTCAGGCTGATAACGTAGTAAAACCACTCCTGAACTGAACACCTTGCATCCGGCGAGCTTCAGGCCCGTCGTCTCCATCCCGTTATCGAGTGCCGAATGGCGATCAGGCCGGCCAGCATGAGGAGAATGCCGAGGACGATGATCAGGTGGATGAGCGTCCAGTGC
>Ga0209342_10001709_pt1 | contig 24336 bp, 37 predicted proteins | sample RifCSP16_2_FD_184023 | JGI IMG/M metagenome (GOLD analysis project Ga0209342, IMG submission 184023) | Soil microbial communities from Rifle, Colorado - Rifle CSP2_sed 16_2 (SPAdes) (version 2) | ecosystem: Environmental > Terrestrial > Deep subsurface > Rock core/Sediment | place: Rifle... | reverse complement strand
GGGCGACAACACCCAGATGGCGGTGGAGCTGATCACGCCCATTGCGATGGAGAAGGGGCTGCGCTTCGCGATCCGCGAGGGCGGCCGCACCGTCGGCGCCGGCACCGTCACCGAGATCATCGAGTAGGAGGGTTGCGTCCTCGGACGCGAGCTTGATCGATGCTGAACGAGAAGATCCGCATCCGGCTGAAGGCCTACGATTACCGGATCCTGGACCAGTCCACGGGCGAGATCGTGGACACCGCCCGCCGCACGGGCGCGCGGGTGGCGGGACCGATCCCCCTGCCCACGATCACGAACCGCTGGACGGTGAACCGCTCGCCGCACGTCGACAAGAAGAGCCGGGAGCAGTTCGAGATCCGCACCCACCGCCGCCTCATGGACATCTTCGAGCCCACACCGCAGACGGTCGACGCGCTCATGAAGCTCGACCTGCCGGCGGGCGTCGACGTGGAGATCAAGGCGTTCGGCAAGGAGCATGCGAAATAGGGTGCACGAGGCAGCCAAGATGTCGGTCCAGGGAATCATCGGCCGGAAGGTGGGCATGACGCAGGTGTATGCCGAGGACGGACGTGCGTTTCCCGTCACCGTCATCGAAGCGGGCCCCTGCGTGGTCGTGCAGCGCAAGTCGCGGGAGAAGGACGGCTACGTGGCGGTGCAGCTCGGCCTCGTCGAACGGCGCGCCGCCAAGCGGGTCACGAGGCCCATGAAAGGCCACTTCGAGAAGGCGGGCCTCCCACCCTGTCGCGTGCTCCGGGAGTTTCGACTGGAGGCGGGGGCCGAGATGAAGATCGGGGACCGAGTCTCGGTGAGCCTCTTCGCACCCGGCGACACCGTGCGCGTGACCGGGGTGAGCAAAGGGAAGGGCTTCCAGGGCGTGGTGAAGCGGCACCACTTCCGCGGTGGGGCCGCCACCCACGGCTCGATGTTCCATCGCGCCCCGGGCTCGATCGGGGCCTCCGCCTTCCCCTCCCGGGTGCTCAAGGGGATGCGGGCGGCGGGGCATATGGGCCAAGACCGGGTGACGGTGCGCAACCTCGAGGTCGTGCGGGTGGACTCCGGGAACAACCTGCTCGTCGTCCGCGGCGCGGTGCCGGGGGCGGGCGGGTCGTACCTGGTGATCAGGAAGAGCTGACATGGCGCAGCAGAGGACTCGGAAGACCCCAGATGCGGCGGCCGGCCCGGCGTCTCCCAAGACGACGGTGGTGAACGCAGCCAACGAGACGCTGCGCGAGATCCAGCTCTCGCCCGAGGTCTTCGGGGTGCGGGTGAGCGGCCATCTTCTCTACGAGGCGGTCAAGCAGCACCGAGCGGGCGGGCGCCGCGGGACGCACATGACCAAGAACCGGGCCCTCGTCTCGGGCTCCGGACGCAAGCCTTGGCGTCAGAAGGGGACGGGGCGGGCGCGGGTGGGCGAGGCGCGCAACCCCTTGTGGCGGCACGGGGGGACGGTATTCGGGCCGCAGCCCCGCGACTACTCGTACTCGATGCCCCAGAAGGCGCGGGCGGCTGCCCTGCGCGGAGCTCTGACGCAGAGGCTGCGCGAGGGTGCCCTGAAGATCGTGGATGCCCTGCCCCTGGAGGGCGTGAAGACAAAGGGGCTCCGCGACATGCTCGACCGGCTCGGTGTCGAGGGCAAGGCGGTCATCGTCGACCACGAGCCGGCGGACACCCTCGTCCTGTCGGGCCGCAATCTGCCGGGGGTGAAGGTGGTGGCGGACACGCACCTCACCGCGTACGAAGTGCTCGATTGCCGACACCTGGTGATCTCCCAGGAGGCCCTCGACAAGCTCGAGGAGCGGCTGACGCCACCGGCGACGGGAGGGGTGCGATGAGGAGCCTCTACGACGTGATCCGGCGGCCGCTCATCACCGAGAAATCCAGCGCCCTCAAGGACTCGCAGCGCACAGTCTGCTTCGAGGTTCACCGCGACGCCACCAAGCCCGAGATCCGCAAGGCGGTCGAGACGCTGTTTGGCGCCAAGGTCGCGGACGTGAGGGTCGCCAACATGCACGGAAAGATGAAGCGTCAGGGTCGCTACGCCGGGCGACGTCCCGACTGGAAGAAGGCGTACGTCGTCCTGCGGGAAGGCGAGAAGATGATCGAGTTCTTCGAGCAGGCGTAGCGGGAGAACGGAACGATGCCACTCAAGGAGTACGGAGCAACGTCGCCGGGACGACGCTTCATGACGACGCTCGACTTCTCCGAGCTCACCCGGAAGGAGCCCGAGCGTGCGCTCACACAGCCGCTCCGCCGTAGCGGGGGCCGGAACAACAAGGGGCGCATCACCATCTGGTTCCGCGGCGGGGGGCACAAACGCCGCTACCGTGTGATCGACTTCCGGCGCGACAAGCGGGATGTCCCCGCGAAGGTGGCGGCCATCGAGTACGACCCCAACCGCTCGGCGCGTATCGCCTTGCTGCACTACGGCGACGGCGAGAAGCGCTACATCCTCGCCCCGGACGGGATGCGGATCGGGCAGACGATCCTCGCCGGCGATGGTGCGGACATCCTTCCCGGCAACGCGCTGCCCCTGCGGGCCATCCCCGCCGGCACCATGATCCACAACATCGAGCTGCGGAAGGGGCGCGGCGGGCAGCTCGTCCGAAGCGCGGGCGCGGCCGCCCAGCTCGTGGCCAAGGAGGGGGACTACGCCCAGGTCAAGCTGCCCTCGGGTGAAGTGCGCAGGGTGCACGTCGAGTGCATGGCCACCGTGGGCCAGGTCGGGAACATCGACCACAAGAACGTCTCCTTCGGAAAGGCGGGCCGTCGCCGCTGGCTCGGTCGGCGGCCCCACAACCGTGGTGTGTCGATGAACCCAATCGACCACCCGCACGGCGGCGGCGAAGGTCGGACCTCCGGCGGACGGCACCCGGTGACGCCCTGGGGGAAGCCGACCAAGGGCGCCAAGACGCGCAACAACAAGCGGACGGACCGGTTCATCGTCAAGAGGCGGAAGTAGGTCATGGCGCGATCGCTGAAGAAGGGTCCTTTCGTGGATGACCACCTTCTCGAGAAGGTGGTGGCAATGAACGAGGCCGGAGACCGCAAGGTCATCAAGACCTGGTCGCGGCGCTCCACCGTCGTCCCCGAGATGGTGGGCCACACGCTCGCCGTCTACAACGGGAAGAAATTCGTGCCCGTCTATGTCACCGAGAACATGGTGGGACACAAGCTGGGCGAGTTCTCCCCCACCCGCCTCTTCAAGGGGCACTCGTCGAGGGTGGAGAAGGTCGCCCAGGTGGCGGCGGCGGGCGGGGCGCCGGGGGCGGCCCCCGGCCCGGCGCCGGCTCCGGCGCCGAAGCCCTAAGGGAGATGGTCATGCTCGAGGCAAGCGCCACCACCCGATACCTCCGGACCTCCGCCCAGAAGGCGGGCCTGGTGCTGGACCTCATTCGCGGCAAGAAGGCGGGGGAGGCGCTCAGCATCCTCCGATTCACGAAAAAGGCGGTGGCCCGCGAGGTGGCAAAGACGCTCCGCTCGGCCATCGCGAACGCGGTGCAGGTCGCGGACCGCAACCAGAAGCGCCGCCTGGACGAAGAGGAGCTCGTTGTCACCGGTTGCTGGGCCAACCAGGGCCCATCGCTCAAGCGTGTGCGGCCGGCCCCCATGGGACGCGCCTACCGGGTCCTGAGGCGCACCGCCCACATCACCGTCCGGGTGGCGGAGAAGGAGTAGGAAAGAGCGATGGGTCAGAAAGTTCATCCCATTGGCTTCCGTCTTGGGTTCAACAAGACCTGGCGAAGCCGCTGGTACGCCGAGCGGGAGTACGCGAGCCTCCTCCACGAGGACCTTGCCCTGAAGAAGGACCTCAAGCGGCGCTTCAGCCATGCGGGCGTGAGCCGGGTGGAGATCGAGCGCGCGGCCAACAAGCTCAAGATCACCATCTTCACCTCTCGGCCCGGCATCATCATCGGACGAAAGGGCCAGGAGGTGGACAAGCTGAAGCAGGAGGTCCAGAAGCGGACCGGCAAGGAGGTCTTCATCAACATCCAGGAGATCCTCAAGCCGGAGCTCGACGCGCAACTGGTGTCGGAGTCGGTGGCGCTACAGCTCGAGAAGCGGATCGCGTTCCGGCGTGCGATGCGGAAAGCGGTGGACGCCGCCCTGCGCTTCGGGGCACGGGGGGTCAAGATCCGCGTCTCCGGCCGCCTCAACGGGGCGGAGATCGCACGCTCGGAGTGGTACCTGCACGGTCAACTGCCTCTGCACACCCTGCGGTCGGACGTGGACTTCGGCTTCGCCGAGGCCGAGACCACGTTCGGCCAGATCGGGGTGAAGACGTGGATCTACAAGGGCGAGCTCGACGCCCCCCACCCGAGCCGGGGCCTGGCCGGATAGGGGTCATACCATGCTGATGCCCAAGAAGGTCAAGTTCCGGAAGCAGCAGCGGGGCCGCCGCAAGGGCAAGGCCTGGACGGGAGGCTCGCTCGCCTTCGGCGACTTCGGCCTGAAGGCGCTCGAGTGCGGGTGGGTCACCGCCCGCGAGATCGAGGCGGGGCGAATCGCCATCACCCGCTTCATCAAGCGGAACGGCCGCATCTGGATTCGGATGTTCCCGGACAAGCCCATCACCAAGAAGCCGCAGGAGACCCGCATGGGCAAGGGCAAGGGTGCCCCCGAGGGCTGGGTGATGGTGGTCAAGCCGGGGCGGGTCCTCTTCGAGATGGAGGGCGTGCCGGAGACGGACGCGCGGGAGGCGCTCCGCCTGGCCGCCCACAAGCTCTCCATCAAGACGAGGTTCGTCACGCGGGCGGAGGCGAACTGAGCATGAAGCCGAGTGCGATCCGGGAGATGGGTCTCGAGGATCTGCGGCACAAAGAGACGGAGCTTCGGGAGCAGCTGTTTCGCTTGCGGGTGCAGCGTGCCCTGGGCCAGCTCGAGAGCTCGATGAAGCTCCGGCAGACCCGCCGCACCATCGCGCGGGTCCTCTCCATCCTGAAGGAAAAGCAGGTGTCGCGATGACGGAGGCGATTGGACGGCGGTCGGGCCCGGGACGTCGCCAGGAGCGGGTGGGGCTCGTGGTGGGCGCGAAGATGCAGAAGACGGTCGTGGTGGCGGTGGAGCGGCTCGTGCAGCACGACTTCTACCGCAAGACCGTGCGACGCACCTCGCGCTTCACGGCCCACGACGAGTTGGGCTCGCGCGCCGGCGACCGCGTGCGTATCGAGGAGACGCGTCCTCTCTCCCGCCGCAAGCGGTGGCGGGTCACGGAGATCCTCGAGCGGGCGGGAGCCGCCGTGGAAGCGGTGGAGCTCGCCGGGAGCTGACGGGGGAGAGAGCGACGCCATGATCCAGATGCGCACCATCCTCCAGGTGGCCGACAACAGCGGCGCCCGGAGAATCTCCTGCATCCTGCCCCTCGGGGGTGCGACCGGCCGCTACGCGCGGCTCGGAGACGTGATCACCGCCAACGTCAAGGAATCCGCCCCCGACGCCCCGGAGGCGGTCCGGAAGGGCAAGGTCGTCAAGGCCGTCATCGTGCGCTGCCGCAAAGAGCATCGCCGCCGCGACGGAACCTACATCCGCTTTGATGAGAACGCGGCGGTGCTGATCAAGGACGACGGGGAGCCAGTGGGGACACGTGTCTTCGGTCCCGTGGCGCGGGAGCTCCGCGACAAGAAGTTCATGAAGATCGTGTCCCTCGCCCCGGAGGTGCTCTAGGGCCATGGCGAAGCAGAAGACGGGAGCGCGGACCCGGATCCGCCTCCGCAAAAACGACCTCGTCGAGGTCATCGCAGGCCGGGATAAGGGGAGGCGGGGCCGGATCATCAAGGTCCTGCCCGAGGCGGGGCGGGTGATCGTTCAGGGTGTGGGGTTCGTCAAGCGTCACACGCGGCCCAACCCCCAGCGCAACATCAAGGGGGGCATCGCGGAGCGGGAGGCGCCCATCCACGTCTCCAACGTGATGATCGTCTCGCCCGACGACGACAAGCGGACCCGGATCGGATCGAAGATCCTCCCCGACGGGCGCAAGGTCAGGGTCGGCCGCCGCGGTAGCGAGGTACTGGACAAGTGAGCGCGAGAGTCATGCCTCGGATCAAGGAGGCATTCTTCAAGCAGATCGTTCCGCGTCTGATGAAGGAGCGGAGCTATCCCAATGTCATGGCCGTGCCCCGCCTGAGGAAGGTCGTCGTCAACATGGGGGTGGGCGAGGCCACGCAGAACATCAAGGTCCTGGACGCGGCCATGGACGACCTGGCCCGCATCACCGGCCAGCGACCGGCGATGCGGCGCGCGCGGAAGTCGATCGCCGCCTTTCGCCTGCGCCAGGGCATGCCCATCGCCGCCACCGTGACCCTGCGCGGCGACCGCATGTACGAGTTCGTCGATCGGCTCTTCAACGTGGCCCTCCCCCGCGTCCGCGACTTCCGGGGAGTGGCGACGGGTGCCTTCGACGGGCGGGGTAACTACACGCTCGGCCTGAAGGACCAGATCATCTTTCCCGAGGTCGACTACGCCAAGGTGGAGAAGCTCCGTGGGATGAACGTCACCTTCGTGACCACGGCCCGGTCGGACGAGGAGTCCAAGCTGCTGCTCTCGTACCTCGGGATGCCGTTCCGGAGTCAGTGAGGAGGAAGGGGAGTGGCCAAACTCTCAATGATCGCCAAGGCCCGGCGCAAGCCGAAGTTCGCGGTGCGCAGCTACCACCGCTGTCGTGTGTGCGGACGGCCGCGGGCCTACATCCGGAAGTTCGAGCTGTGTCGCATCTGCTTCCGAAAGCTGGCGCTGGCGGGGGACGTCCCCGGCGTCGTCAAGGCGAGCTGGTAGGAGCGGCGGAGAGGTAATCCCGATGAACATGACCGATCCCATCGCGGACTTGATCACTCGCATCCGGAACGGGGTGCGGGCCAGGCTGCCCCGGGTCGACGTTCCGGCGTCGAAGCTCAAGAGCGAGATCGCCCGCATACTCCGGGACGAAGGGTACATCGCGAGCTTCAAGGTCCTCAATGATGACAAGCAGGGCAAGCTGCGCGTCTTTCTCAAGTACGGGCCGGGCTGGGAGAGGGCGATCACCGATCTGCAGCGGGTGAGCCGCCCCGGGTGCCGGATCTACTGCGGCAAGGACCAGATCCCGCGCGTGTACGGCGGGCTCGGTATCAACATCCTGTCCACCTCGCGCGGCCTCATGACCGGCCGGCAAGCCGCGCGTGCGGGTGTGGGCGGGGAGATCCTCTGCAACGTGTGGTGAGGGAGCCTCTGATGTCTCGGGTTGGACGAAAACCGATTGCGGTGCCCGCGGGCGTGAAGGTCAGCGTCTCCGAGGCGGTGCTGGAGATCCAGGGCCCGAAGGGCAAGCTGCAAACACCGGTTCCGCCGGGCATCCGCTTCTCCCTCGACGGCAGCCAACTCGTGTGCCAGCGGACGGGCGACGAGCGGCGGTTGCGTGCGTTCCACGGCCTGGCGCGGGCGCTCGCCCACAACGCGATAAGGGGCGTCACCGAGGGCTTCTCCAAGGATCTCGACATCGTAGGCGTCGGCTACCGTGCCCAGGTGGAGGGCAACAAGGTCGTCCTCTCCCTGGGCTTCTCCCACCCCGTCGAGTACCCGATCCCGGAGGGGATCAAGATCGCGGTGGACAAGCAGACACGGGTGACGATATCCGGCATCGACCGCCAGAAGGTCGGCCAGGTGGCGGCCGAGATCCGCTCCCTGCGGCGCCCCGATCCCTACAAGCAGAAGGGGATCCGCTACGTGGGAGAGGTCATCAAGAAGAAGGCGGGCAAGGCCGCCGCCGCCACCGGCGCCAAGTAGAGGGAGGAGCGGGAACCCCCGAGGGTAGCGATGAGGTTGAAGACGAAAACCGACATCCGGCGGCGAATCCGGGTTCGCATCCGCAAGAGAATCCACGGCACGCCGGCCCGCCCGCGATTGGCCGTCTTTCGCAGCCAGACCCATATCTACGCCCAGGTCATCGACGACGCCGCCGGCCGCACCTTGTGCGCCGCCTCCTCCCTCGACAAGGAGCTGCGCGGTGAGCTTCGGCGGGGCGGCACCCTGGCCGCGGCCAGGCAGGTCGGGGCGCTGATCGCGGGCCGCGCGAAGGAGAAGGGCGTCGCCGCGGTCGTCTTCGACCGCGGCGGGTTCCAGTACCACGGGCGGGTCAAGGCCCTCGCCGACGCCGCCCGCGGGGCGGGGCTCAAATTCTGAAGGACTTCACACAAGTGATGCGAGCGTGCCGATGAGATTCATTGCTGAGAAGATCGACGTCGCCAGCCTGGAGCTGAAAGACCAGGTGGTCTCCATCAACCGCGTGACCAAGGTCGTCAAGGGCGGCAAGAACCTGTCCTTCAGCGCGCTGGTGGTGGTCGGGGACGGCAACGGCCACGTGGGCTACGGCATGGGCAAGGCCCGCGAGGTGTCCTCCGCGATCAAGAAGGGTGTGGAGGCGGCAAAGAAGAACGTGGTGCGGGTCCCGATGACGGACACGGGCGCGACCATCCCCCATACCGTCACCGGGCATTTCGGATCCGGCATGGTCTTGCTCAAGCCGGCCTCGGAGGGCACGGGCGTGATCGCGGGGGGAGCGGTGCGAGCCGTCATCACCGCCGCCGGCATCCAGAACGTCCTCACCAAGAGCCTGGGCTCGACCACCGCCCACAACGTGGTGAAGGCGACGATGGACGCCCTGCAGAGGCTGAGGGCGCCGCAGACGGTGGCGCGGATGCGCGGGCTCTCCGTCGAGGACATCCTTGGCCCCGAGACCAGGCCCGCGAAGGCCGTCGCCGGGCCGGCTCCGAAGGAAGACTAGGGAGGCGAGGCGGCGTGGTGGCGAAGCCCAGGAAGGCAGCGAAAGCGGCGGCAACGATCCGGATCCGCCTCATCGGCAGCGTGATCGGCTGCCCGGACGACCAGCGGGCGACCGTGCGCGGCCTCGGGCTCCGCCGCCTCAACCAGGTGGTGGAACGGCAGGACACGCCGATGGTCCGGGGGATGGTCCGGAAGATCCCACATCTGGTGACGGTTGTGGAATAGGTAAGGCGCGGAGCAGTGCCCGCCACCGCGGTCCCCTCCCCCGACGTGGGGAGGGACAGGGTGGGGGGTCGATAAGAGAAGGGTGGAGGGGAAAGTGGGTCTTCACGATCTGAGGCCGGCCCCGGGCAGCATCCGCGAGCGCACGCGCGTGGGCCGGGGTCCCGGCAGCGGGCGGGGCAAAACGGCCGGCCGCGGGGAGAAGGGCCAGAAGAGCCGCAGCGGGTTTTCCCGAAAGACCGGCTTCGAGGGCGGCCAGATGCCGCTCCACCGGCGAGTGCCGAAGCGCGGGTTCAGCAACGTGCGCTTTCGGAGGGAGTACGCGGAGGTCAACCTGGGCCGTCTGGAGATCTTCGAGGCGGGGACGATCGTCAACCCCGAGGTGCTGGTGCAACACGGGATCGTCAAGCGGCTCCGGGACGGGGTCAAGATCCTCGCCAAGGGTGAGCTGACGAAGCCGCTGATCGTTCAGGCACACCGCTTCAGCGCCAAGGCGAAGGAGAGGATCGGCGGCCTCGGGGGACGGGCCGAGGTCCTGGAGCGCTAGGAACGCCGATGCTGCAAGCCCTGCGGAACATCTGGGAGATCCCCGACCTGCGCAGGAGGGTCCTCTTCACCCTCGGCCTGCTCGCGATCTACCGCGTGGGCAACCACGTCCCCACCCCGGGGATCAATGCCCAGGCCCTCATCGATTTCTTCGAGCAGAACAAGGGCAACTGGTTCGGTCTCGTCGACATGTTCTCGGGCGGGAACCTGGCCAAGGTCACGATCTTCGCCCTCGGGATCATGCCCTACATCTCGGCCTCGATCATCCTGCAGCTGCTCACCGTGGTCTGGCCCTACCTCGAGAAGCTCAGCAAGGAGGGCGAGCTCGGGCGTCGCAAGATCACCCAGTACACCCGATACGGCACCGTGCTTCTGTCCGTCATCCAGTCCTTCGGGATCTCGGTCTACCTCGAGCGGATGACGCTCGCCAACCAGTTTCGCATCGTGGACAGCCCCGGTTGGGCCTTCAAGATCATGACCGTGCTCACCCTGACCACGGGGACCGCCTTCATCATGTGGCTGGGCGAGCAGATCACGGACCGCGGCATCGGCAACGGGATGAGCCTCATCATCTTCGCCGGCATCGTCGTGGGGTTCCCGCGCGGGCTCATCGACACTTTCACCATGATCGAGCGGGGCGAGCTCAGTCTATTCGCGGCCCTCATCCTGATCGCGGGAATGGTGGCGGTGGTGGCCGCCATCGTCTTCGTCGAGCGCGGCCAGCGCCGTATCGCCGTGCAGTACGCCAAGCGGGTGGTGGGCCGGCGGGTCTACGGAGGGCAGACGACACACCTCCCGCTGCGGGTCAACACCGCGGGTGTCATCCCCGTGATCTTCGCGTCCTCGATCATCGCCTTCCCCCAGACCGTGGCGTCGTTCTTCCAGGCTCAGAGCCCATGGATGCAGGCCGTCTCGGAGCAGCTGCAGTGGGGGATGCCCCTCTACAACCTCCTTTACGTCGCTTTCATCATCTTCTTCTGCTACTTCTACACCGCGATCGTCTTCAACCCCGATGACGTGGCGGAGAACATGCGGAAGTACGGGGGCTTCGTTCCCGGCATCCGTCCCGGCAAGCGCACCGCGGAGTACCTCGATCACATCCTGGGGCGCATCACGTTCGGGGGCGCGATCTACCTGGCCCTGGTCGCGATCCTGCCCGAGTTCCTCATCACCGGCTTCAAGGTGGCGCCCCTCCCCGTGATCGGGCCGTCGCTCGACATGTTCCTGTCCGAGAACAACCTGGGGTGGATCACCGAGGGCCTGCACCTGAACTTCTACTTTGGCGGCACCTCGTTGCTCATCGTCGTGGGCGTGGCCATGGACACCGTGGCCCAGGTCGAGGCGCAGCTGATCATGCGGCATTACGACGGCTTCACGGGGCGGGGAGGCAAGAGGATCCGTGGTCGCCGCTAGCCCCCGGACGGCCGCCGCTCCCGCCGCGCGCGTCATCTTCCTTGGCCCCCCGGGGGCGGGGAAGGGGACGCAGGCGGCCAAGCTGGCGGCCCATCTCGGAGTGCCCAGGATCTCGACCGGAGACATGCTGAGGGAAGCGATCGCCAGGGGGACCGAGCTCGGGCGGAAGGCCGCTCCGATCATGGAGCAGGGCCTCCTCGTCCCCGACGATCTGCTGATCGCGCTGGTGCGCGAGCGCATCGCCCAACCCGACTGTCGGAGGGGGTTCGTGCTCGACGGTTTCCCCCGCACCCTGCGTCAGGCCCAGGGGCTGGCGATGATGGGTAGCGAGGGTCCCGAGCTGGTGGTCTTCGAAGTGGCGGTCCCGAAGGACGAGCTGCTGCGGCGGCTGTCGGGGAGGCGCTGGTGCCCGACGTGTCAGGCGACCTACCACGTAACGAACGACCCGCCGGGCCGGCCGGGGGTGTGCGATCGCGAAGGCACCGCTCTCGTGCAGCGCGAGGATGACCGGGAGGCGGTGGTGTCCCACCGGCTGCGGCAGTACGAGGAGCAGATGGCGCCGCTCATCGCCCACTACCGCGAGCGGGCCCGACTCCACCATGTGGAGGGACATCGTCCGGTCGAGGCCGTCTTCGAGGACCTCCGGTGTCTCCTGGAGGCTCGGGAGTGAGCATCCAGAAGTCGTGGGGCGAGCTGCTGAAGATGGCGCACGCCTGCCGAATCGTGATCGACACCCTGGACGCCCTCGAGGAAGCGGCGGTGTCGGGGGTGAGCACCCGGGAGCTCGATCGGATCGCGCGCGAGCACATCGAAACGGCAGGAGCGCGGCCGGCGTTCCTCGGCTACCGGGGCTTTCCCGCCACGCTCTGCATCTCGGTCAACGAGGAGATCGTGCACGGGATCCCCGGGAGCCGGAGGCTTGCCGCGGGCGACATCGTGGGGCTGGACCTCGGCTGCGTCGTGGACGGCTTCTACGGCGACGCCGCGCGGACGGTGGCGGTCGGGGACGTGAGCGACCAGGCGCGCCGTCTGATGAGGGCCACCCGCGAGGCCCTCTTCGCTGGAATCGAGATGTGCCGTCCCGGCAAGCGCGTGGGCGACATCGGGCACGCGATCCAGATCCTCGCCGAGGGCCACGGCTACTCGGTGGTCCGGGAGTTCGTCGGGCACGGCATCGGCAACAGCCTGCACGAGGAGCCCCAGGTCCCCAACTACGGGCCCCCCGGACGCCGGGAGCGACTGGTGCCGGGGATGTGCCTGGCCATCGAGCCGATGGTGAACGTGGGAGGGCCCGAGGTCGAGGTCCTCGCCGACGGCTGGACCGCGGTCACCCGTGACCGGAGCCTCTCCGCGCACTTCGAGCTTTCGGTCGCGATCACGCCCTTCGGGCCCTGGATCCTGTCCGATCCGTACCCCTATCCGGAGCAGGAGGGGGAGTCGGCCCATGCCTGAGGCGGCGCGGGAGACGCTGGAGATGGAGGGGACGGTGCGGGAGGCGCTGCCCAACGCGCTCTACCGGGTGGAGCTGCTCGACGAGCAGCGGACCGCGATCACCGCCCATGTGGCGGGCGGCGCGAGCCTGCTCCGCCTCCGCCCGGGGGACGTGGTGCTGGTGCAGCTCTTCCCCTACGACGCGGGACGCGGGCGAATCGTGAGGCGGCGGTGAGGAGAGCCGGGGAGTCACGACAGTGAAGGTGAGATCGTCGGTGAAGAAGCTCTGCGTCAAGTGCAAGGTGATCCGTCGTCGGGGGGTGGTGCGGGTCATCTGCGCCAACCAGAAGCACAAACAGAGGCAGGGGTAGAACATGGCACGCATCGCAGGAATCGACCTTCCGCGCCAGAAGCGGGTTGAGGTCGCGTTGACCTACATCTACGGCATCGGGTCCACCCGCAGCGGGCGAATCCTCTCCCGGGCGGGGATCGAACCCAGCGTGCGGGTGAAGGACCTCTCGGAGGAGGAGGTCAGCCGGATCGCCAAGATCATCGACGCCGAGGGTGGGGTGGAGGGTGACCTGCGCAAGGAGACGGCCATGAACATCAAGCGGCTGATGGAGGTCGGCTCCTACCGCGGCGGGCGTCACCGCCGAAACCTCCCGGTGAGGGGCCAGCGAACGCACACCAACGCGCGTACCCGCAAGGGGCCGCGGAGGGCCATGATCCGTGCCAAGGCCAAGGTATAAGGAGTCGAGCGAATGTCCAACACCACTACCGCCAGCACCACCACCACCACCACCACCAAACCCGTCGGGGCCAAGAAGGCCAAGAAGGAGAAGAAGCACGTCGTGCACGGGATCGCCCACGTGCACGCCTCCTTCAACAACACCCTGGTGACCATCACCGACCTCGAGGGCAACGTGATCACCTGGTCCAGCGCGGGCACCCTCGGCTTCAAGGGATCCCGCAAGGGGACGCCTTTCGCCGCCCAGCAGGCGGCGGCCGCGGCCGCAACCGCCGCCCGCGAGCACGGCCTGCGCTCGCTCGACATCCGGGTCAAGGGGCCGGGAAGCGGCCGCGAGTCGGCGATCCGCGCCCTTCAGGCCGCGGGCGTCGAGGTCAAGTCGATCCGGGACGTGACCCCCATCCCCCACAATGGCTGCCGCCCACCAAAGCGGCGCCGCGTCTAAGGAGTCGAAAGCCGTGGCCAGATACATCGGTTCCGTCTGCCGCCTCTGCCGCCGGGAGGGCATCAAGCTCTTTCTGAAGGGCGACCGCTGCTTCACCGAGAAGTGCGCGATCGAGAAGCGGAACTACGCCCCCGGGATGCACGGCAAGGGCGGCCGTCTCAAGACGAAGCTCCAGGGCTACGGCCTCCAGCTGCGCGAGAAACAGAAGGTCAAGCGGCTCTACGGCATGCTCGAGGGCCAGTTCGGGCTCACCTTCCGCCGCGCCGCCCAGGAGAAGGGAGTCGTGGGCGAGGTGCTGCTCCAGAAGCTCGAGCGGAGGCTGAGCAACGTCGTCTACCGCCTGGGCTTCGGTAGCTCGCAGGCCCAGGCCCGCCAGCTCGTCCGTCACGGGCACGTGCGCGTCAACGAGCGAAAGCTCGACATCCCCTCTTACCAGGTGAGGGTGGGGGACGTGATCGGGCTCGCCCCGCGTGCGACGAAGAACGCCTTCGTGCAAGCCTCGATCGAGGCGGTGAAAGGGCGGGGGGTGCCGAAATGGCTCGAGCTCGACCCCTCGGGCATGACCGGGAAGGTCCTCGCGCTGCCGGCCCGCGCCGATGTGAACTTCCCCATCCAGGAGCAGCTCGTCGTCGAGCTGTACTCGAAGTAAAGAAGCGGCCCCGGAGCCCCAAGGGCGACGTGGCCGCGGAGGACTGCAGAAGATGCTGTGGAAAGGGTTCCAGAAGCCGAAGCGCCTCGAGGTCGACCGCGACACGCAGACCGATCACTACGGCCGCTTCTACGCGCAGCCCTTCGAGAGGGGCTTCGCGACGACGGTGGGCAACGCCCTGCGACGTGTACTCCTCTCGGGCATCGAGGGGGCGGCCATCACCGCGGTCCGGGTCGAGGGCGTGCTGCACGAGTTCTCGCCCATACCGGGGGCGATGGAGGACACCACCGACCTCATCCTCAACCTCAAGCGGATCCCCCTCAAGGTGTACGTCGACCATCCCAAGTCCATGATGCTCCGGACCTCGGAGCCGGGGGAGGTGCGGGCGCATCACATCACCCCGGACGCGGACATCGAGATCCTCGAACCCGAGTCCCACATCGCAACCCTGGGATCGGGCTCGACCCTCGCCGTCGAGATGCGCGTCAAGCAGGGCCGCGGCTACGTCTCCGCGGACAAGAACTTCGACGAGGACCTGTCGATCGGCTGGATCCCGCTCGACTCCGTCCACTCTCCGGTCAAGAAGGTGAACTACTTCATCGAGCCGGCGCGGGTCGGCCAGGCGACCGACTATGAGAAGCTCGTGCTGGAGGTGTGGACGAACGCGGCGGTGACTCCCCGCGACGCGGTCGGACTCGCGGCCAAGCTGATGAAGGACCATCTCCAGATCTTCATCAACATCGAGGAGGAGGAGACGGAGGCGGCGGCGGTGGAGATCACGGCGATGGAGAAGGACGCTCTCCTCGACAAGCTGAACAAGAGCGTCGACGAGATGGAGCTCAGCGTCCGGTCCTACAACTGTCTCAAGAACGCCAACATCCGAACCATCGGGGACCTGGTCCAGAGGACCGAGGCCGAAATGCTGAAGACCAAGAACTTCGGCCGCAAGTCCCTCAACGAGATCAAGGAGATCCTGGCCGGAATGGGGCTCTCGTTGGGGATGAAGCTCGACGATCTCCAGCAGCCCCAGCAATGAGGCGGGGCCGGGACCGAGTGCCATGAGACACCGCATCGCCCACCGGAAGCTGGGGCGGACGACGCCCCACCGCATCGCGCTCCTCCGCAACCTCGCCACCACCTTCTTCGAGCGGGAGCGAATCCGGACCACCCTCGTGCGGGCGAAGGAGCTTCGGCCGTTCGCGGAGCGGCTCATTACGCTCGCCCGCCGCGACGATAACCGCCTTCACGCCCGCCGACTGGTCGCGCGGCACGTGCACGACACGCGGGTGGTGAAGAAGCTCTTCGACAGCCTGGGGGCGCGGTTCGCCAGTCGCCCCGGCGGCTACACGCGGATCCTTCGCCTCGGCCCCCGACCCGGCGACGGGGCGGAGATGGCCATCCTCGAGCTCCTGGGCTCCGAGTACAAGCCGAAGGGCAAGGAGGAGAAGGGCAAGGAGAAGGCCCACCCGAAGGCCGCCGAGGTCACGAAGGGAGCGGAGCCGAAGAAGCCTCGCCCGCAGGGAGGGCGGAAGAAGAAGGCACCGGAGCCGACGGCCGGTTAAGGGGTCCGTAACCCTACGTGACGTAAGTGCACCAGGCGTCGCGGCAAGGGGCTCGGCGGGCGGGGCCCCGGCGAGGACGCCGCTGGGCTTCGAGGCTGCGCGCCCGCAGACGGGGTGCACGCCGAGCCCCCTGTCCGCCCCGCGCGCGTCCGGTCACGGCGGCGGCGGTTGCGGACGCACGACCACCGAGACCCGGTCTCCGTCGTAGCTCAGGGCCGCCAGCAGGTAGATGCGGTCCGCCCGCACGCGACGGAAGACCCAGGAGGCCACCGTCTGCTCCGCCGCCGGCTTCAGCACGTCGGGGCCGTTGACGGACTGCACCGCGGTCGTCCCCCCCGCTCCCACCGAGAAGGCCACCTCGACCGTGCCCACCGCCCTCGCCATGCGCGCGAAAGGCGGGGCCACGGGACGGCGCCCTCGGACAAGGTCGGGCACACCGGGCTCGAGTGTGACGTCGCGGATGGCCGAAACGCCGTTCTCGGGGGGAAGGGGGGGAGGGGGTGGTGTGATGACCTCCACCGGAGGTGGTGCCGCGGCTTCCGCCGGCGACGGGGTCGGTGCCGCTTGTGCAGGTGGAGGGGCGATAGCGGCGGCGGTCGTCGCCGGGGCCGTCGTGGCCGCTGTCGCCTCTGCCGGGGGCGGAGGTGCCGCGGCGGGACTCGGCGCCACGGATCCCGCCCCGGCTGTGCCGCCGGCAGCCGGCTCGGGCGCCTCTCCCGCCCCCGGCCCCGCTTCTCCCGTTGCCGGTGCGGAGCCCTGCTGCGTCGTCTCGGCAACGGAGGCAGGGGCAGCCGGCTCCGCCGGCGTCTCCTCCGGCGCTTCCCCCTCCGAGGGGAGGGCGGCGCTGCGTCGAAGGTCGCGGAGGCGGATCTGAACGCCGCCCTCGCCGCGCCCGGGGCCGGGGGAGAACGCGGCCTCGAGGCGGAACGATAGCGTGACGTCCGGCGGCGGCGGTGCGAAGCGCCAGGTCCGGAGCGCCTGCACCACCGCGTCCGACCACGGCATTTCCCCTTCGACCACGCGGGCCAAGCCGATGCGCCCGTCGGGATCGAGGGTGATCTCGGCGACCACCACCGCCCTCCCGGATGTCCCGCCCGGCGCCCGGGGCAGCGCGCCCTGGCGCAGCTCCGGAATCCCCGGCTCCCGGGGGATGTCGGGAAGCTTGAGCGTGAACGTGATGGGCACCGTGAGACGCACCGACACCGGCTTACCCTCGACCTTGGTCACCTCGTACTCCCACTGCCGTGCGGCCGCGAGCGCCGCCTCGTCGAGGCCCGGTACGCTGCGGATGATGCTGACCGCCGACACCCGACCCTGGGTGTCGAGGACGAGCTCGAGGATGACGATGCCGCGGATGCCCTGTTCTTGGGCCTCGGGGGGGTAGACGGGCTGGACGTGCCGGATCTTCTTGGGAACGGGAACACCCTCCGTCCCCGCCGTCCGGGGCTCGTCTTGGGCGCGGAGGGCCGGCAAGAGGAGGAGTGTGGCGAGGACGAAGAGGGCGGCCGAAACTCGACGGTGTGGCCTCATGTGGGAAGTCTATCTCACCTGCTCCCGGTGGGCCGCTACTCCGCCTCCGTGGCCGCGCCCCGCTCGGCCTTGGCGGCGGTGACGATCTTGTCCTGGAGGTGGCTCGGCACCTCGTCGTAGTGATCGAGCTCCATGTGATAGGAGCCTCGCCCGCCCGTCATCGAGGTCAGCTCGGCGTCGTAGGTCAGCATCTCCGCGAGCGGCACCTCCGCCCGGATCACCTGCAGCCGGCCTCGCGGCTCCATGCCTTGGGGCCGCCCCCGGCGGCTCGAAAGGTCGCCCATGACCGCGCCTGCGTAGTCGTCGGGAACCGCGATCTCCACCTTCATGATGGGCTCGAGCAGCGTCGGCCGGCACTTGGCGACGGCGTCCTTGAAGGCGAGCGACCCCGCGATCTTGAAGCTGAGTTCCGAGCTGTCGACGTCGTGATACTGGCCGTCGTACAGCTCGACCTCGAAGTCGACCATCGGAAAGCCGGCCACGAAGCCCCGGCCGCGCGCCTCCAGGATCCCCTTCTCCACCGCGGGGATGAAGTTTCGCGGGATGGAGCCGCCGAAGATGTTGTCGACGAAGCTGAAGTCCGAGCCGCGGGGCAACGGCCGCATCTTGATCTTGCAGTCGCCGAACTGGCCGTGCCCGCCCGTCTGCTTCTTGTGGCGGCCGTGGCCCTCCGCCGAGCCCTTGATCGTCTCCCGGTAGGGGATCTTCGGCTTCTTGAGATTCACCTCGACCTTGTAGCGCTTGCGCAGCTTGGCGACCACCACCTCCACGTGGAGCTGGCCCATACCCGACAGCAGCATCTCGTGCGTCTGCGAATCCCGTGAGAGGCGGAGCACGGGGTCTTCCTCCTGCAGGCGCTGGAGGGCGATGGAGATCTTGTCCTCGTCGCCACGGGTCTTCGGCTCGATCGCGAAGGTGGTGGCGGGCTCGGGAAAGGCGATGGGCGGATACACGATTGGGTTCGCCTTGTCGGCAAGGGTCTCCCCGGTCTGGGTGTCCTTGAGCTTGGCCACCGCTCCCAGATCCCCGGCCCGCAGCTCGGGGATCGGCGTCTGCGTCTTTCCCTGCAGAAGGAAGATCGAGCCCAGGCGCTCTGCCGAGTCCCGCGTGGTGTTGTGGAGCGAGGAGTCGGCCTTGAGAGCGCCGGAGTAGACGCGGAATAGCGAGATCCGTCCGGCGTGGGGGTCAGCGATGGTTTTGAACACGAAGGCGGAGACCGCCTCGTCCTCCGGTCGCCGTGAGGCCTCGGCCTTCGTCGCGGGATCGGTGCCCCGAGCCGCTCCGCGCTCGGTCGGCGAGGGGAGGAGGTCCACCACCGCGTCGAGAAGAGAGTGGACGCCGACGTTCAAGGCGGAAGAGGTGGGGAGGATCGGAAAGATCTTGGCCAGCGCCACCGCCGTGCGAAGGCCCGCCGCCAGGCGCTCGTCGGGGAGAGAGCCCTTGTCGAAGAACTCCTCCATGAGCCCCTCGTCGGTCTCCGCCACCATCTCGACGAGCTTTTCCCGCTGGGCCTGGGCCGCCGCCCGCTGCGCTTCCGGGACCTCACCCGGCTCGGGGGGCCCGCCTTGGTCCCCACCGCGCGGGAGGAGGGCCCGGCCCGTCAGGAGGTCGACTACCCCCCGAAAGGACCTCTCTTCGCCCACCGGAATGGCGATGGGGATCGCGGCGCGTCCGAAAGCGCCCTGAATGGACTCGACCGCCCGCTCGTAGGAGGCGTTCTCGCGGTCCATGCGATTGACCACCAACAGCCGGGGCAGCGTGTACTCCGAGGCGTAGCCCCAGACCTTCTCCGTCTGGACCTCGACCCCCGCCACCGCGTCGACGACCACCGCCGCCGCATCCGCCACTCGGAGCGCGGAGCGCGCCTCGGCGAGGAAATTTGCATATCCCGGGGCGTCGAGCATGTTGATCTTGGCCTTCCTCCACTCCGCGAAGGCGAGGGCGGTCTGGAGGCTGATCTTGCGCTCGATCTCGTCGGGGTCGAAATCGGTGACGGTGGTTCCGTCCTCCACCCGCCCCTGCCGGTTGACCGCCCCCGCGACGAACAGCATCGCCGACACCAGGGAGGTCTTTCCGCATCCACCGTGCCCGACGAAGGCCACGTTGCGGATGCTGGGGGTCTCGTACACCTTCATGTCCGGTTCCTCCGTTGGGTGTTCCGCCGCGGGCCGTGTGCGTCCCGCCCGCCGGCCCGCGGATCATACACCGACCCCGCTTGTGTGCGGACCGGTGGCCCCGCCGGCGTTAACATTGAGCAATGGGGCTCCTGGGCGCGAGGCTCTACGTGGCCTTCGACGCCTCCGCGGTCACGGGGGCGATCGTGCAGCGCGGGTTGCAGGGCCGGTCGCTGCGTGCCTTCGCCCACGCGGCGCTCCCCGCCGGCGCGCTGGATCCCTCGGGGACGACGCCCAACCTGGTGCGTCCGGAGGAGGTGCGCGATTCGCTGCGGCGCGTCCTCGCCGAGGTGGACCACGCGGGGGTGGCGGGCACCTTGGTGCTGCCGCACGGCGTCGCCCGGATCGCCTTGCTCGAGCCGCCGGTCGGAGTGGACGAACGCGACTTCGTCCGCTTTCGCCTCGCCCCCTCGCTGCCGTGGCCAAGCGGGGAGGCGATCTTCGACTCGCTCCCCACCGGCAAGGGCCGGGTCGTGGGGGCGGCGGTGCGGAGGACGGTCGTGGCCGAGTACGAGCAGGCAGCGGCGATGGCCGGGGTTGCGGTCGAAGGCGTGAATCTCGATCCCCTCCTCGCCCTCGTCGGGCTGCGGCGCGACGTGCCCGAGGCGCGAGCGCACGTCATGCTCGGCGATGTCGCGTTCTGCCTGGCCGCCTTCCGCGAGGGCGCTCTCGTTGCCCTCCGCCACCGTCGGCGCGACCGCAGCGAGGGCGAGTCCGGGCGGCTGCTCGCGGAGGCGGAGCGCACGATGGGGGACGGGCCCTTGGGCCGCGTTCGGCTCGCCGTCTCCGGCCCCGGAGCGGCTGCCCTGCGCCGGGAGCTGGGGGAGGTGGAGCGCGGCTCCGACGGGGCGTGGGAGTGGCCGGAGGCGGCAGAAGCGTCCTGGCTTTCCGGGGTGCTGGCGTGAGGGCTCAGCCGGATTTCTCGACCTCACCCCGGCCGCAGCGCCCCGCGGGCTGGGAGGTCGCGGCGGCGACGCTGGCCGCCCTCCTGCTCGCGATCGCCGCCCACGGGGCCTGGCGGGCGCGGGCGGAGGCGGGAGAGGTGAAGGCCCGCCTCGCCGAGGTGCGCCGCGAGATCGACTCCGCGCAGTCCCGCCTGCGGGGCCTCGGGGCGCGCACCGCGGCGACGGAGGAGATGTTCGCGCTCGCGGCCGTCGCGTCCGAGGCGCCGCCGGGGCAGGTGGTGGCCGACGTCGCCGCCGCTCTGCCCGGCGACGTCCGGCTCGAGCGGCTCTCGATCGCCTACGGCCGGACGGTCTCGCTCGAGGTCGATGTCGTGGCCCGAGGTCCCGAGGCTTGGGACGGGTTTCTGGAACGGCTGGAGCGCGAGCCCTCCCTGCAGGAGGTCACATCGGGCCCCGAGACCCGGGAAGGCGAGGTGAGGACGACCGTGCGGGCTCGGTACGTGGGGGGAGGACGATGATGCTCCGGTGGCTCGCGATCGTGCTCCTCGCCCTCGCCGGCGTCGTTCAGGCCGGCCTCACCGCTCCCGCCGCGCGGGAGCGAGACGCGGCGCGGGCCGGGTTCGCTCGGGCCCGGGAGGAGCGCGAGCGGTTGCGGTTGCGTGGGGCGGAGCTCGAACGCCGCGCGGCAACGCATCCCTCCGCGTCGGAGGCGGCCGACGGCGCCGCCGCCGCCCGGAAGCTGCGGCGGTCGTTGCTGCGGGCGGCGGAGGGGGTGCCGGTGAGGGGGGTGCACATCGCGGTGACCGGCGCCGAGAAGCCTCCCCGCGCCGCGCACGGCCAGGTCAGCGCCGAAGGCCGCTTCCCGGACCTCCTCCTGCTCGCGGAGCGGCTGGGGAAAGACCCGGCTGGCTTCGTGCTCGCGCGGGTCAGCTTGGCGCGGAGCCGGGATGGCGCACGCCTGGAGGCCGAGGGCTTCACCCTGCGGGAGGGATGGTGAGGATACGGCTCCTCCTGATCGGCCTCGCGGCGATGGGGGCCGTCTTCGCCTCCGTCCGGGGCGCGGTGCGTCCGGCGGACCCGCACCCCGGTCCCTCCGCCCTCGAGCCCGTGGCGCCCTCACCGGCCGCCCGCGAAGCGGGCTCCCGCGTCGACCTCGGCGCGGTTCGCGATGTCTTCCGCTACGCGGACGAGGGCCCGAGGCCCACGACCGCGGGCGGCCCGTCTGCCGCCCGGCGTGCGCCGGGCCCGGCCGGCGAGGCGGCGGCACCGCCGAGAGTCCGCCTCGTGGGCATCGTGTGGCGCGGAGGGACGGCCCTGGCCGCGCTGGCCATCGACGGGGAGCTCGTGCTTCTCGCCGCTGGGGAGTCCGCATCCGGCCATGCCGTCCTCGCTGTCGGGGCGGACGCGGTACGCCTTCGCAGGCCGGACGGCAGCGAGGAGACCCTGGCTCTTCCTTGACCGCGAGGTCGGCCGCGCTCCCAACCGGCGTACGTTGACGCTCGCGAAAGTCGCGTGCTACGCTTCGGCCCCGTTCCGCGAGAAGGCGGCGGGTGAGTGGCGCGGAGACAGAGATTCGGGCGCCTCGTGCTCCTCGACGAGACCGAGGCGAGCGGCCTCGGCCAGGAGTACAGAGCCGCCCGGCTGGGGCCGAGCGGTCTCGATCGCATCGTCACCGTCCTCAAGCTTAACCCCGAGATCTCGGCTCACCCCGACGCCCACCCGCGCCTCCTCGAGCAGGCCCGCTTCGTTTCCCAGCTCCAGAGCGCCAACCTCCTGCGCGTCCTCGGCATCGGAAAGGTGGAGGAGAGCTACTACCTCTCCTACGAGCATCTCGAGGGCCGAAGCGTGCGCGCCATCCTCGACCGGTGCCGCCAGGACGGGTTCCCGTTCGCGGTGGAACACGCGCTTCAGGTCGCCAGCCGTACCGCGGCCGCCCTCGAGTACATCCACGGGCACAAGGACGCATCGGGAAAGGGCCTTTTCCACGGGCTGCTGAGCCCGTCGATGATCCTCATCTCCTATGAGGGGGAGGTGAAGGTGAAGGGGTTGGGCAGCTGGGCCGGCCTGTGTGGCACCTCGCTTGTCGCCTCGGCCGATCGGCGCTATCTCGCGCCGGAGCAGGCCGCGGGCGGCCCCGGCGATGCGCGATCCGACGCCTTCGCCCTCGGAGCCATCCTCTTCGAGGCCCTCACCGGCCAGGCCCCGGACGCCTCCGATCTGGTGGGTCGGCTCCGCTCCGTTCGCCTCGCGACGCCGACGGGAGGCGACGAGGTCCTGCCGCGGCCCCTGGCGGAGATCCTGCGGCGGTCCGTGGCCTCGGACCCGGCGGGGCGCTACCCGGAGATCCACGAGATGCGCCGGGCGATCGACACCGTTCTCTTCTCCGGCGACTTCGCGCCCACCACCTTCAACCTCGCCTTCTTCATGCACACGCTGTTCCGAGAGGACATCGAACGCGGGGCGAGGCAGCTCGAGGAGGATCGGCAGGCGGACTATCAGGAGTTCCTGGCGGAGACGGCTCCGCCGCCCGCTCCCACCGGGGTGCCCGATCTCACGGTACCGATCGCGGTTCAGCCCACGGCTCCGCTGCCGGCGGCTACGGAGCCCCTCGAGCCCCCATCCGCCCCGCCCGCCCGGGCCCCCCGACGCTCGGGCGGGGACGCGAGCTCGCCGGGGATCAGGGCATCGGCGCGGGATGGAGGGGCGAGGACGGCGACGCGGGCGGCAGCGGCCGGGCTCACCCTCCACCGCGCCCCGTCTCGTCTAGGGCGGAGCCGCGGGGTGGCGCTGCTGGCGGGGGTGCTGGGCGCCCTCGCCTCGGGCGGCGCCGCCGGCTATCTCGTCTACCTGCGCTCACCCGCCGCGTCCTCGACGCCGGTGACCACGATCAGCGCACAGGCGGCGGCGGCGCTGGCACGCGTCCGGGAGCTCGAGGCGCGGATTGCCGACCTCGAGCGCGAGAAGGCGGAGGCCGAGGCGCGTGCGGCGGAGCAGGCCCGGCAGACGGTGGAGGCACAGGCTGTCGCCCGTGGACGGCCCGTCGATCCCACGGATCTCCAGCGCGCGCAGGAGGAGGCGCGGCGCCGCGCCCGCATCGAGCAGCTTCGCCGCCAGGAGGAGGAGCTACGGCGACTCGCGGAGGAGAAGCTGGCGCAGGAGCGGCGCCTGGTTGAGGAGAAACGGGCGGAGGAGGAGCGACTCGGGCCCGAGCAGCGAGCGGTAGAGACGGGAAAGCCGGCGCCGTCCCCGGTCGATACCGGTCCCGGAACGAACGCGCCCCCCGGGCCCGCGGCGAGCCCCGTCGAGCCGGGCTCGATCCTCGCCCCCGCGTCTGCGACCATGGCAACCCCCGTTCCGCCCGCCACGGCGCCGACGTCGGAAGCGCCCCCGACGACCGCGCCCGCGGTCGCCCCCGGCTCGCTGGTCGCGCCCGAAGATCCCGACCTCACGCCCCCCGTCCTCGTCTTCCAGCCGCGGCTCGACTTTCCATCGATCGCGTTCCTACGGCGCGCCGAAGGAACGGTCCTCGTGCGCGCCCTCGTGGACGAGACGGGCCGCGTGAGCGAGGTCCGGGTCGTGCGACCTTCGGTGCAGCGGCTTGGGTTCGACGAGGAAGCCGTCGCCCACGCGCGCAAGCGCCGTTACCGCCCCGCGACCAAGAACAGCGTCCCCGTGAAGACCTGGGTCACGATCGAGGTGCGCTTCGTGGTGCCCAAGTAGGCCCGGGGAAAGGAAGGGAGGAGCCTCGCGGCCCCTCCCTTCACCCGACCCGGGTCCCTACGGGGTGTCCCCGCGAGGGGATCAGAAGTCGTGGCCTCCCGGGCCCCGATCCAGCTTCTCCTCCTTCTCCTCCGGGATCTCGGAGACCAGAGCCTCGGTGGTCAGGAGAAGCGACGCGATCGAAGACGCGTTCTGGAGTGCGGTCCGCACGACCTTGGTCGGGTCGATGACACCCCCCTC
>Ga0209342_10001708_pt1 | contig 24337 bp, 27 predicted proteins | sample RifCSP16_2_FD_184023 | JGI IMG/M metagenome (GOLD analysis project Ga0209342, IMG submission 184023) | Soil microbial communities from Rifle, Colorado - Rifle CSP2_sed 16_2 (SPAdes) (version 2) | ecosystem: Environmental > Terrestrial > Deep subsurface > Rock core/Sediment | place: Rifle... | reverse complement strand
CTCCGAATATAGCCAAAACCCGGTTGAACCGCAACCACTTAGAGGCTGGCGCGGGGCTTGACGGTCTTGGTGCCGCGGCCTTCTATTGAGGCTTTGGTTCTTCCCTAAGTTCCGCTTCTACGCCCAAGAACTCTCTCGCAAGAAGCCGAAACACCGCCTTCGTGTCAGGGACCACTCCTTTGCGTGGCTGTCGGTTCTTGTCCGACATTATGTACTCTTCGTCTATTTCGTCGGGGAATTCAGTTAAGAGGAATTCCTGCCTGTTTCGGGAAAAATCCAACAAGAGTTGCCCCTTCTCGAAGAATGTTTGCACAGGAATCAGGTAATAGCTGTCCTCCCGATGCTTGCCTAGGACTTTTCGGGTTAGCGAGTCAGGCGCGGTTTCACTTGCAAATGTGGGGCCGAACCGGCTCAACTCATTATCGCGCCCATCTTGACGCAGGTAAACGCGCTTCAACGGCAACTCGCGCCCGTCTTGGGCAACGACAACAATCAGCACGAGCGCATGCTTGTTCAGGGCCTCGTATTCTTCGCGGTCCTTGGGGAAGGCGACGTCATAAAACGCAAAGCGGGGAACTGGAGCGTCCTGGCGGTATTTTTCAGCGGCTTCCTCAAGTTCTCGATCTCTCACCTCGGGTGTGACTGGTTCTCGGTGCCTCACAGTTGTTCCCGTGACGTGCTGCTCTTGCGAGATAACGGGCAGGGAGGCAAATGAAAAAAGGGCTACGGAGACAAGAAGCTTCCGGCAGACGCCCCGCATAGGCTAGAGGCTGGCGCGGGGCTTGACGGTCTTCGTGCCCCGGGGGGCGCTTAGGCGCTGCTTGGCCGAGGGAATGGGGACGTTGACCTTGATGTCGGTGTACTGCGCCATCAGGTAGTCGCCGCCCACTTCGAAAAACTTCTGCTGCACCGGCACCCAGGAGGCCAGGTCCAGCCAGAGGTGGATCTTGTGGATCTGCTGGCGGATTTTTTCATCCTTGGGGGTGAGCTCCAGCTGCAAGACGGCGCGGTTGTCGAGCTTGGTTTCGCCGAGCACGGTGATGAGGTAGGCGTCCTTGAGCTTGTCGCCGGAGGTCCCGAAGCCGAGCAGCAGGAACTGCTCAACGAGCGAGCGGTGCTTCGAGAGGTCGAACTCCTGGATCTGGGCCATCTTGGGGTAGTAAATGAAAGCCTTGCTGCCGGTGAAGAGAATTTCCTTGGGCTCGGGGTTGAGCATTTCAATGAGGATGCGGCGGTTCTCGCTGTAAGTGAGCCGGCCGCTCTCGATGGACTTGTCCTCGACCACTTGCGTGAACTTGGTGTATTGCAGGCTGGCGGTGAGGGTCTTGAAGTGGTCGGCGGCCTGGTTCAGCCGCTCGACCAGCGCGTCCTCCGGCCAGGTGCGGGTCTGCGCCATTCCGCCGGGCGGGACGAGCAGCAAGCAGACCACAACGGCGGCGAGCGGGAAGAGCATCCTCACGGCTGACTCGGCGTTATTCGCGGACCCACACATCGTACCACACCACCGTTCCGTCTTGTGCCCGAATCGGTTGGATGCGGACGAGTGTGAAGGGGTGGCTCAAGTTGCGGGCGAAAACCTCGCGGGCGGCGCGCTGGGGCTCGGGGTCGTAGCTCGCGAGCAGCTCGGCGCTCACCCGGTAGCGGACGCCTTCGGCGTCGGCGTCCATGCGCACGATGTCGAGGACGGGCTGGGGATTGTAGACCGGCTGGTCGTGGAAGTAGCGCGCCGGCAGCAGCACCACCAGCAGGAAGATGACCCCGCACATCACGTCGTACTGCCAGGTGGCGCGCTCGTGCTGCCAGAGGATGAAACTTTTGAAGGTGCGGCCCAGGCGGCGCAGGGCGGAGGGGCGGTCGGCGGTCGGCGCGTCGTTCATCCCGTTTACGGTGAGCCTCTTCAGGGCGAACCCGTTCCCGGTGGATCCGTTCAGGGCGAGCCCAGGTGCGGGGCGGCGGCCGCGGGCTCGAGGATGCGGCCGTCGCGCATGTGCACGATGCGCCCGGCGTAGGCGGCCGCTTCCGGGTTGTGGGTGATCATGATGAGCGTCTGGCCCAGCTCCTGGTTCAAGTCCTTCAGCATCTTGAGCACGGTTTCCGAGTTCTGGCTGTCGAGGTTGCCGGTGGGCTCATCGGCGAGCACGATCTTGGGCTCGCTGACGACAGCGCGGGCGAGGGCGACGCGCTGCTGCTCGCCGCCGGAGAGCTCGCTCGGGCGATGGTGCATGCGCTCCTTCAAGCCCAGCAAACCGACCGTCACCTCGAAGCGGTGCGGGTCGAACCCGTTGCCTTGGATGTGCTGGGCGATGGCGATGTTGCCGTAGGCCGAGAGCGTGGGCAGGAGGTTGAAGCGCTGGAAGACGAAGCCGATCTTGCGCCGCCGCAGCAGCGTGCGCTCGGCGTCGCCCATCTGCCCGAGGTCGTTGCCGTCCACGAGCACGCGGCCCGAGCTCGGCGGCGTCAGGCCCCCGAGCACGTAGAGCAGCGTGGACTTACCGCAGCCCGAGGGACCCATGATGGCCACGAACTCGCCTTCAGCCACTTCCAGGTTCACCCCGCGCAGCGCCGGCACCTCGACGCGGCCGCTGTGGTAGATCTTCCACAGGTCTGTGCACTGGACGACCGGTTCCACTTGCCTATCCCACCTGTGCGATAAAGGCTTCGGCCAACCCGGATTGAGCCACCCTGTCCGCGCGCCCGATGCGGCCGCGCGGGCAATCCTGCATTTTACACCCGGCGGTTTCCTCCCGCCAGCCCCGCCGGCGGATTCCCTTGCCTGCAACCGCCGGCTCAACTATGCTGGGCGGCCTTGACTCCCACCCGCGCGAGCGGAGGTGGAAGTGCAGCCCCGACTCCGAGCTGTTCCTCCGAAAGTTTTTGCCCTGGTGAGTGTTCTGGCCGCCGCGGCGCTCGTGGCCGCCGCCGCGCCTGCCCCGGAGCTCCCCCCGCCCGCCGCTTCCACCTTCACGCCGGATACGCCGCTCTCCGAGCGCGTGGTCGCCTACCAAATCGAAGCGCGCCTGGACACGGAGAAGAAAACCCTCGAAGCCACCGAAACCCTCACCTACCGCAACCGCACCGGCCGCCCGCTTGACCTCTTTGCCTTCCACCTCTACCTGAATGCCTTCCAGCCGCAGTCCACCTTCATGCGGGAGGTGCGGCAGGGCAGCCCCGACTTCGAGTGGAAGGAGAAGTACCGCGGCTCGATTGAAGTGACCCGGCTCGAAGTTGTCGGCCAGGGCGACCTGACCGGCAAGATGGAATTCATCCAGCCCGATGATGGCAACCCGGATGACCGCACCGTGTTCCAGGTGCGGCTGCCGCGGCCGGTGCCGCATGGCGGCGAAGTGCAGTTCAAGATTGCTTTCCGCGCGCAGTTGCCCGAAGTCCTCGCCCGCACCGGCTACAAGCGCGACTTCTTCATGGTCGGGCAGTGGTTCCCCAAGGTGGGCGTGTGGTGGCGCGGCGCCTGGAACTGCCACCAGTTCCACCGCAACACCGAGTTTTTCGCCGACTTCGGAACCTACGACGTGAAGGTGACCCTGCCGCAGGGCACCGTGGTCGGCGCGACTGGAGTCGAAGTGGGCCGGCAGCCGAACCCCGACGGCACCCAGACCCTTGCCTTCCGCGCCGAAGACGTCCACGACTTTGTCTGGACCGCCGACCCCAGCTTTCGGGTGGTGGAAGATTCGTTTACCGGCGGCCTGGGCCCGGTGAAGATCCGCCTGCTTATGCAGCCCGGCCACCTGGCGCAGGCGCCCCGCTATCTGCAAGCCCTCCAGGGCACGCTGCGGCTCTACGACCGCTGGTTCGGCCCCTATCCCTACACCCAGATCACTGTGGTGGACCCGCCGCACGGCGGCTTCGGCGCCGGCGGGATGGAATACCCCATGCTCATCACCGCCAGCACCACCTGGTGGATGCCGGCCGGGCTGCTGCTCCCGGAAATCGTGGTCGAGCACGAGTTCGGCCACCAGTACTGGTACGGGATGGTGGCCACGAACGAGTTCGAGGACGCCTGGCTCGATGAAGGCATCAACGCGTACGTCGAAACCAAAGTGATGGCGGCGCTCTACGGCGAGGAGACCTCCGTCCTCAACCTCTGGGGAATGACCGCCGGCGACGCCCGCCTGTCCCGCCTCCAGTACCGCGCTGTGCCCGACACCGACCCCATGACCCGTTCCGCCTACGAGTTCATGTCGGGCGGGGCCTACGGCACGGTCACCTACGCCAAGACCGCCACCGTGCTGCGCACCCTGGAAAGCCTCATCGGCGAAGAGACCCTGCGCCGCGCCCTGCAAACCTACTTCCAGCGCTACCGCTTCACCCATCCCACCGAGGAAGATTTCTTGCGTACCGTCGAAGAAGTCTCGGGGCAGAACCTCGGCTGGTTCTTCGACCAGGCGGTGCGCGGGACGCACGTCCTCGACTACCAGGTCCGCACGCTCCGCTCCGACCGCGCCGACTGGCACGAGGAGAACCCGCCGGAAGAGAAAAAAGGCGAAACCCTCTTCCGCTCCTTCGTGGTCGTGCACCGCAAAGGGGATTTCATCTTCCCCGTCGAGGTGGAGGTCAAGTTCGACAACGGCGAAACCGTGCGCGAGCACTGGGACGGCCGCGACCGCTGGGTGCGCTTCCGCTATGAGAAGAAGGCCAGGGTGGTCTCGGCGGAGATCGATCCCGACCACAAGGTCTGGCTGGATACGAACCTCTTCAACAACAGCCGCACCCGCGAGAGCCATCGGCGCGCCACCCGCAAGCTGGCCCAGTACTGGCTCTTCTTGACCCAGTTCCTGGCCCAGTGGCTGGCCTGGCTGGCGTAGGGCGGGAGAGGTGAATGAGATGAGCCGAGGCGAACCCGGAGTGGTGGTGGCCGGGGCGCGCTTGGTCTGGCGCCGCCAGCGGGTGCTCTGGTGGGTGTACGGCGTCAACCTGCTGCTGGCCCTGCCTGCCGCCCTGCGCGCCAGCATGAGCTTTGGCGGCGTGCTCAACTCCAGCCTGGCGGGCGAGCGTCTGGTGAAGGGCTTCGACCTGACGGCTTTTATCGAGCTGCTCGCCCAGCCGGAGGTTTCTCCGGCTCAACTCTTGATGGGCTCGTTTGTCTTCTCCTTCCTATTCTTCGTTTTCTTCCTTTTCGCCACCGGCGGCGTGCTGGAAGCTTACCGTCGCGACCAGAGCCTGGGCGCGGGAGAGTTTTTCGCCGCCTGCGGCGGCTTCTTCTGGCGCTTCGTGCGCCTGCTGCTGTTCCTGCTGATTGCGCTCGTGCCCGTGGGGATTCTGGCCGGCCTGCTAAGCCGCGTCTCCGGCCGGCTGGCCAGCGACGCGCCCCGGGAGATGCTCGGCTTCTGGGTGGAGCTGGGCGGGTTCCTGCTGCTCTGGGTGCTGCTCGTGGCGATTCGGCTCTGGTTCGACCTGGCCCAGGTGCGCGCCGTGGCGGAAGGGGAGCGGGCCATGCGCCGCACGCTCTGGCGGGCGCTCAAGCTCACGGCCGCCAACTTCGGATCGCTCTTCTGGCTCTACCTGCGCATCACTCTCGTGGCCTGGGCGGGACTGGCGCTGGCGGCCTGGGTGTGGGTGAAGTTTGTGCCGGCGGAGTCGGTGGGGCTTTCCTTCCTGCTCGGCCAGGCCGTGGTGCTGCTCTGGCTGGCGACGCGCGTGTGGCAGCGGGCCAGCGAAACCCTCTGGTACCAGCGCCGCTTCCCGCCGGCCCCGCCCGCGAGTGCCCCTTCCGCCTAACTCCCCGCCTCGCCCCTACTCGTAGGCCAGGGCGACCAGGGCGTCCTGCCGGGCAGAAACTTCCATCGCTTGCCTCGTGCGGTTTTTGCGTTTTTTGCGCCGCCACCGTGTCATTCCGAGCCCTTGATTGCCTTGGCGGCGAGGAATCCGCATGCTACTTGCGGCGGGCTGAAATGCAGATCCCTCGCTGCGCTCGGGATGACAAACAAGGGCGTGCGGTTTTTGCGTTTTTTGCGGAAATTGCGGTTTTTGCGGATTTGAAGGCCGCGTTCTAGGGCCCAAAAAGCGGCCCGCGAAAAAAAACGTCCGCAAAATCCGCAAAAACCGCAGAAACCGTAGACTCGGAACCGGCGATTGTGCTAGCGCTGTAGGGGCGGGCTTTAGGCCCGCCCGCGGCGGGGGATAAACCCCCGCCCTACACCAGCGGGGTAGGGGCGAGGAATCCCGCATCGTGGGATTCCTCACTTGCCCCGAGAGGGGCCGAGGGGTCGGTGGTTGTCCGTTAGGAAAAGCCGACGACAAAGCCCAAAATCGGGGCTTCGTCGCCGCTACCAAGGAGAGGGATGGACGGGGGAAATGTCACGTTGTAAGGCGTTTGTTATGAGGGGGTCACTGACATTAGCGACAAATCTCCCCTGCTAATTGTTTTCTGCTCAACAAGATGGTGCTACCCCCCGGGGAGGGGTGAGAGGTGAAGTTGTTGAGAGGAAAGGTGATAGGTGGTGAGAATACCGGCAAATCTCGACCGCAGGGGCTGAAGCCCCGCAACTTTGAGTGCCCCTTGAATGTCAGGGCTAAATCCTTCGAGCCCTGCCGCGGCTTGCTTGAGGTTGTGAAGCCGTTACTCGTAGGCCAGCGCGACGATGGCATCTTGCCGGGCGGCGAGCCAGGCCGGGTAGACCGCCCCCAGCACCCCGCCCAACGCCGCCAGCAAGCCCGCCTTCACCAGCCACGAGAAGGTGATGAGGATCGTGAGCGTGGGGAACATCTCCTTGAGCAGGAAGCGGCCGCCGTAGCTGAACCCGATGCCCGCCACCAGGCCGGCGGCGCAGAGCAGGAGCGACTCGCGCAGCACCAGCCCGACGATGTCGGTCTTCGAGGCGCCGAGCGACTTCAGAATCCCGATCTCGCGTGTGCGCTCCAGGATGGTGGTGTACATCGAAAGGAAAATCACCAGGAACCCGACCACCACCGCCAGCACGATCATCGAGTTGACGAACTCATCGAGGCCCGGCAGTTGCGAGGAGGTCATCATCGAGAGGTATTCCTTGAGCAGGCTCAACTTGTGCCGGGGAAGGAGTTTGCGGATCTCTTCCGCCACGAGCTCGGTGTTCTTCGGGGCGTCGCAGCGGATGTAGAAGATGGAAGCCTTGTCGTGCGCGGCCGACAATTCCTGGAGCGTCTCAATGGGAACGAAGAGGCGCGCGCCCTTGCCGTGCTCGACCACCCCGCGCACGGTGAAGTCGTTCTCGAACAAACGGAAAATGTCGCCCACCTTCAGCTTTTCCGAGCGGGCGAACCAGTCGTCCACCAAGAGGTCGTTCGCTTCCTGGAACGGCCCGCCCGCGTGGTAGACGAACCCGTTGCTCACCGCTTCGAAGCTCTTGAGCTCGATGCCGTAGACCACGCTCAAGCCGCTGGTGTGAAACTGCAAGAGCACCGGCGCCACCGCCGCCACGTGCGGGATGGCCTCGAGCTTGTCCTTGATCTTGACGGGCATGGGGGCCCCGCTGAAACTCTGGAGGATGCTCGCGGCCGGCGGCTGCAGCATCAGGTCGGCCCCCACGCCCTCGATGCGCTTGGCGGTCTCGTGCAGCAGGCCGGTGGTCAGCCCCACGATGATGACCACCAGGCAGACTTCCACGCCGACCGCGACCACGGTGATGAGCGTGCGCAGCGGCCGGTGCAGCAGGTTCCCCATCAGCATGGAGCCGAGCGGGTTCATCGCGGCTCCTTGCCCGAGTCGGGCTTGTCGGCGGACGCAGACTTCAGCTCAACGGTTTCGACGCCGGCCGGCGGCTCCAGGCGGAACCGCTCCGGCGGCAGCGGCTGGTTGAGCGTCAGTTTCTTGACGATGAGTTTCAGCCGGTAGTCCTCCTGCGGCCGGACCAGCTCAATCGTGCGCGGGTAGGGGATGCCGTCGGTCTCCTGCCACTGCCCGTAGTGGATGTCAGCCAGCAAGCGCCCTTCGGCGTCGAAGCTCTGGACGCGCACGAGCGCCAGGTCCGTCCGGTCGAACCACCAGCGCCGCGCCGGGCGCCAGGCGCCTTCCGCCTCGACGATTTCCGTCACCGCGTAGTAGCGCCGCCCGCTGAACTCGTTCTCTTCAAGAAACGCCTGGGCGCGCGGGCCGGTTGCGGGCGCCGAAGGGAAGAGCGCCTCGAAGAGATGCTGGGGGCGGAGGTTCTCGATGGGTTTCTCGCTCCGGCGCTCAAGCTCGGTCGGCCCCACGACAAACTTGTTCTTGGTGGGCAGCAGGATGCGGAACTCGCGCTCGTCGGCCACCATGTCGAAAATCGTCTTGCGCACGATGGGCGCCTGGCCGAGCACGCGGATGTGCCGACCTGCCTGCGCAGGCAGGCTGTTGCCGCCCGTCCCCGGCTGCTGCTCGGCCAGCACGAAGGCCTTGACGTCGTGGTACTGCTCGATGACGCCGCTGTAGGCGGAACCGGTGGCGGGAACCAATTCGGCTTCGGCGTTGATAGTGTGCACGGCGTCGGCCTGGCGCTCCAGCCGCCCGCGGAGGTCCTCCAACGTGGCGGTTTGCAAGGCGAGGACTGGCAACCGCTCGGTTTTTTTCACCGCGCAGCCGGCCACTAGAAAAAATGCTAGGGCCGCTCCCGCCGCCAGCTTCAGTGTTTTCCCCGGCACCATTCCTCTCAATCGGCTCGCCGTTTGGCGCGCGAATTTTCCAGTGTAGCCGAGGGGTCGGAAAACGGTCAATCGGCCTCCTCGCCGTGCCGCCTCCAAAGAGGGCGGGGCGCTCACCGGCGGTTGCCGGCGTTGCGGGCGGCGCGCTGGCGGCGGTAGCGGGCGACGTTGCGCTCGTGCTCGGCGCCGTTGCGGGCGAACTGGTGGCCGCCCTGGTTGTTGGAGACGAAGTAGAGGAAGTCGGAGGCCGGCGGATTCATCACCGCCGCCAGCGCGGCACGGCCGGGATTGGCGATGGGGCCGGGCGGCAGGCCGGGGCGCTTGTAGGTGTTGTAGGGCGAGTCGCGCTCGAGGTCGCTGACGTTGATGGCCCCGTCGAACACTCCCTCCTTGGCGAGCCGCTCGGCGTAGATGACCGTCGGGTCGCATTGGAGCGCCAGGCGCCGCTCGAGCCGGTTGTAAAAAACGGCGGCAATGAGCCCGCGCTCTTCCGCTACGCCGGTCTCTTTTTCGACGAGCGAGGCCAGCGTGACGAGCTGATGAGGGGTGAACCGGCCGGGCGCGCTGGCCTTTTCCCGCAGCGGCGCGTAGACCCGCCGGAAGTGCTCGACCATGGTGCGCGCCATCGCCGCCGGCTCCGAGGGCCGGGCGAAGTGGTAGGTATCGGGGAAAAGGTAGCCTTCGAGCGAGGAGGCCTCGGGGGCGAGGTCGCGGATGAGCGCGGTGTCCCCGGCCGCCTCGAGGAAGGCTTCGCGCGAGGCGAGCTGCAAGCGCGCCACCTCGTCGGCGATGTCCCAGCGCGTCCAGCCCTCGGGGATGGTCAGGGCGTAGAGATGGACTTCGCCGCGGGCGAGCTTGGAGAAGACTCCGGCGGCGCTCGCCGGCCGGTCGAAAACGTACTCGCCCGCTTTGAGTGTCCGATGCGGCTGCGCGTAGGCGTAAGCAACGAACGGCCAGCGCCAGCGCAGCACGCCCTCGTCAGCCAGCCGCGCGGCGATGGCCCGCCGGCCCAGGCCCTGCTCGATGACCACGGTCTTTTGACCCTGGAATCCCTGGTACGGCCACAGCAGCAGCCCGGCCAGCGCGGCGGCAAGAACGAGCAGCGCTGCCAGAGCCCAGGCGAGCCGGGAAAAGCGGGAGAGCATCACGATTCGCCGGAGGTGCGGGCGGCGGTTCCGACGCGGGCCTGCTGGTCGAGCCAGGTTTGCAGGAGCAGGGCAGCGGCGACGCGGTCGCGGGCCTGCTTGCGCTCGCTCTTCGAGGCGCCGCGCTCGCGCAAGAGGTTGTCGGCTTCGACGCTGGTCAAGCGCTCGTCCACCAGCTCGACCGGCAGGCGCAGCTCGCGCCGCAGCCAGTCGGCGAAGCGCGCCGCCTGCCGGGCGCGCTCCCCGGCGTAGCCTTTGAGGTGCACGGGATGGCCGACCAGAATGCGCTCGACTCCGAGGGCTTCGACAATCTCCCGCAGGCGGACGAGATCGGCGCGGCGGTTCGTGCGCTTGAGCGTGGGCAGGCCCTGGGCGATGAGCCCGGTGGGGTCGCTCACCGCCAGGCCCAGGTTCTTTGAGCCGAAATCAACGGCCAGGATGCGTCCGCCGCTCATCCGTTCATTCTAGGACGGCCGCGCGCGCGGTGTCCACCCTGCCTGCGGCAGGCCCGCCGGGGCGGGCAGGCAGGTGAACGCTGCGGGGGGCGGCGGTGTCTGAAGAGGAAAGAGGCAAAGAGGCAGGGAGGCAAGGAAGCAAAGAGGGCGCGACTTTTTCCGGGGCCCGGGGTTAGAGAAGGCCAGAGGGGAAAAACAAGGAGAGACGAACGATGCGCACCAAGTATCTTGTCACTTTGGCTGTGGTCTTGATTCTGGCGGTGGCGCTGGTGGTGGTGCCGGCGAGCGCGGGCAAGCGGAAGCGGGCAGCGGTGCCGGCGACGCCGGCCATCCCGACCGGCGTCCTGCCGGACTCGCTCCAGATCCCGCCGGGGGCGGAGTCGCTCCTCGGCCAGTGGCTGTCGCCGGCCGAGTCGCTGGCGGTGGTGGCGGCGTTTCTCGAGCTGACGCCGGAGCAGGTGAGCTCGCTGACGACACTGCTCCAGCAGCGGCACACGGCCATCGCGCCGCTCATCCAGGAGATCGTCACGCGGCAGCAGCAGATCGCCGAACAGCTCCAGTCGGGCGCGCCCGACGCGCTCACCATCGGGACGCTCGTGATTGAAATCCACCAGTACTTGCAGCAGGTGCACGGAGTCCAGGCCACCTTCATGCAGGACTTCCTGAACCTGCTCAACGAGGAGCAGCGGCACCGCTACGCCGCCATCCGGCTGGCCGAGCAGCTGCAGCCCTTCCTGCCCGCCTTCCGCACGCTGCGGCTGATTTAGTTTTCTCCCGGGCGGTTCATCTGACGGGCGCCCTCCCGAAGCTTCGGGACGGGCGCCCGTTTTCTTGGCGCGAGCGTGGGGCACAGGCCTCTGGCCTGTGAACACCGGCGAGACGCCGGTGCCACCAAAGAAAAACCACAGAGCCGTGGCGGCATAAAGCCGCCGCTACACGACCCGGCGGTGCCAGTACTCGCGGAAGGTGCGGACTTCTTCGCCGTAGAAGTCGGCGAGGAGGACGCCGGCGAGCTCGCGGTGCTCTCCGCTCGGCTTGTGCTGGTAGGCGGCCGACCATTCGGCCACGAGCTTGTGGCCGACCGTGAAGGAATCGCGCACGGTGAAGCGGATGTCCTGCTGGGTATCGGTCGCCCCTTTCCAGTAGGCGCGGATGGCTTCGCGGCCGACGATGGGCTCGTCGAAGGGCGTCTCGTGGTAGTGGGCGTCGCGGGTGAAGAGCAGCGCGGCCAGGTCGGGGTTCTTGGTCTCCCAGGCTTCCTTGTACTGCGCCAGGAACCGGTTGGCGTCCATCGGTAGCGTTCTCCCGCAGGGTGAAGAGTCTCAGCGGAGAGTCTTGGCAACGTTTGAGATCCTTCGGCCTCCGGCCTCAGGATGACAGCCTTTTCTTTTCGCCGGTATTCTACTCCGAAGCCAGGGCGCGGAGGCGACGGACGGTGTCCGCGAGGTCGGCGGCCTGCTGGAAGAGCGAGATGGCGGCGAGGCCGGCGGCCCCGGCCTGGAGGCACGCGGCGGCGTTGGCCAGCGTCACCCCGCCGAGCGCCAGCACGGGAATCTTGGCGGCGCGCGCGGCTTCCGCGAGCTTCTCGACGCCGAGCGGCGGCCCATAAGTGTTTTTCGACGGCGTCTCGAACACCGGGCCGAAGACCGCGAAGTCGGCGCCGCCCGCCTCCGCGCGGCCGAGCTCCTCGAGGTTGTGGCAGGAAGCGCCGATGAGCAACTCGGGGTAGGCGCGGCGGACGTCCGCCACCGCGAAGCCGTGCGTGGGAAGATGAAGGCCCGCGCCGGCAGTGAGGGCGACGTCTAACCGGTCGTTGACGAGGATGCGCGTCGACGTTCCCTGCGCGCGGGCCACCGCGGCTTCGACGAGGGCGAGCAGGAGGCGCGCCGGCAGGTCGCGCTCGCGGATCTGGATCAGGTCGAGCCGGGCGGCGACGGCGCCGGTGATGACCGGTGCGAGATCGCCGCCTGCGACCGCGTTCCGGTCGGTGATGTAGCAGAGCAGCGGGCGCGCCTGCCCGGAGCGAAGCCGAAAAGCGCTAGACAGTCTCGCCATGGGTGCGCGACGGGGGCGCCGCGGCAGCGCCGGCGCCGGGCGCGAGGGCCTCGAGCAGCCGCTCCAGAGTCTGGCGGAAGTGGACGGCGTACCAGGCGCCCACGCCGAGGTCCACCAGGCCCAGGCCCGACAGCGCCCCGCGCAGGTAGTGGTTCAGCAGCCAGGGAGCCAGGCCCGGGTAGCGGAAGAGGAGGTAGTTCCGCTCCCAGTGCGACGTCCAGGGGAGGATGAACAGGAACACGCCCAGCTCCAGGCAGAAGAGGATGAGAGAGAGAAGGAAGAGGCGGGGAAGCATCCCACCCGCCGGTTAGTCCCGTTCCAACCGCTTGGGCTTGGTTGTTGATGTCACCTGAATCCCCCCGAGGCGGTTGGAACGGGACTAAGACGCCCCTTGCAGCTCGCGGATGCGCTCGCCGACGTTGCGATAGTCCACGTTGATGCCGTAGACCTCCATGAAGCATTCCAGCGCCGCCTTGCGGTTGCCCGCCTGCTCGTGGGCCACGCCCATGTCGTAGCGCAGCGCCAGGGCGCCCTCTTCGTCGATCCCCGGGGACTTCAGGGCGCGCTCGTACCAGCGCACGGCGATGTTGGGCAGGCCCTTGTCGATGAAGCAGACCCCCAGCAGGGTGCAGACCTGGAAGAGGTGGCTCGAGGAGCCGGTCTTCTCGGCCGCCTTCACCACTTTCTGGAACTCGCTGATGGCCTCTTCCAACAGGCCCATCTCTTTGTAGGCGATGCCCAGGTTGTAGTGGGTCTCGGGGTCTTCCACTTCTTCGACTTCGCCCAGCTCGTCTTTGAATTCTTGGAAGACTTCCGCCAGGGCGCCGACGGGCGCTTCCCCCGGCACGGGCGCCTTGCCGCGCGGGGGCGCGGCGGCCTTCGAGGGCGGCGTCGTCGCCGCCGGCGGCGCGCCCTTGCCCGCCAGGGCCTGGTCGAGATCGCCGGCCAGGTCGGAGAAGAAGTCGCTTGCGCTCATGGGACCCGCGGCGGCGGGCGCGGCCGGCGGCGGTGGCGGCTGCTCCAGGGTGATTTCGAAGGTCTGCCCTTCGGCCTCTTCGGCGGCGACGCCGGCGGGGGCCTCTTCGGGAGCCGCTTCGACGGGCGCGGCTTCGGCCGCCGGCGCCTCCGCCGGGGCGGCGGCGGCTTCCACGCGGGCGCGGAGCTCGGCCACGGCCGCCTCGCCGGGGAACTGCTCCTCGTAGCGGGCCACGGCCGCCTGCGCCTGGTCGGTGAGACCCTGGCTCAAGTAGAACTCGATTTCTTCACCGGCTTCCTTGGCGCTGAAAACGGGGACGGCCGGGGCCTCGACGACTTCGGCGGGGGCTTCGGCGGTGGTGGCCCACTCGGCGGAAAGATCCACTTCGTGCACAGCCTCCGCGGGGGCGGCGGGCACGGCCGCTTCCGCCGGAGCCTCCTTGCTGATTTTCTCCGAGTAGCGGCGGACCATTTCCGCCACTTCCTCGGCGCGCCCGGCGTTGCCGGCTTTGCGGCAGAGCTTCTCCAGGCGGCGGGCGACCTGGACGACTTTCTGGTCGTTGCCGGTGCCCAGGTAGAAGTCGAGCAGCCTTTCGTTGGCGTCCAGGTGGCTGGGGACGCGGCTGATGACCTGCTCGGCCAGCTCGATGGCCTTGTCGGTCATGCCGTAGCTGGAAAAGAGGTCGATGTCGGTCATGGACGAGTTGACGTAGGTCTGGGTCTCTTCGTCCAGCTCGACTTCGGCGGGCCCCGCCTCCACCGCCTCCGCCATCACCGGGGGCGCCTCGTGGGCTTCGGCGGCCACCGCCGGCTCGCCCAGTTTTTCCCGCATGCCGCGCAGCTTCTGGGAGAAGTCGGGGTTTTCCGGCTGGAGGGTGACCAGCTCGTCGTAGGCCTCTTTGGCGCGGGCAAAATCCTCGGCCCGCTCGGCGACCTGGGCGCGGCGGCCGAGGGCTTCGAGCAAGGCGTTTTGGTCGCCGGCCTGGCGCGAGGCCTGCACCGCCAGCTCGGCCGCCTCCGCTGAATCCGCCAGCAGCGCCGCCACCCGGCGCGCCACCGCCGCCAGGTGAGCGGGGTCGCGGGCCAGGGCGGGCTCGGCGATGCGTTCGAGCACTTTCCAGGCGCGCCCGCCGTCTCCTTTGTCCGCCGCGTGCCGGGCGATTTCCAGCAGGGCGCCGAAGTTCTTGGCGTCGGCGGCGAAAAGCTTTTCCGCCAGCTTCTCGGCGCCGGCGGTGTCGCCCGAGTCAAGCCGGGCCTTGAGGAGCAGGTGCAGGGCTTCGGGGTGGTCTTCGAGGTTGGGGATTTTTTCCAGGGTGGCCAGGGCGTCGGCGGCCTTGCCGGTGCGCTGCTGCAACTGCGCCTGCAAGAGGAGAACCTCGGCGTCGTTCGGCGCCAGCGTGGTGGCCTTCTGTACCCACTTCAAGGCTTCGTCGGTATGGCCGCCCTGCAGGGAGTGCTCACCCAGGCGGCGGTAGATCTGGGCGGCCTGCGGCCCCTGGCCGTGGTGCTCGTAGAGGTCGGCCAGGCGCTGCTGGATCTTGACGTTGGAGGGGTCGAGGTCGAGCACCTTGGCCATGACTTCCATGGCCTTCTGGGTGGCGCTGCCTTTCAAGTAGGCTTCGGCCAGCTGCATGTACTGGGCCCGGGCGTCGGTCATCAGGCCCTGCATGCTGTAGAGGTCGGCCAGCCGTTCCATGGCGTTGGTGTTGGCGGGGTCGAGCTTGGAGATCTTCTTGTACATCGCGATCCCGCGCACCAGGAAGCCGTCGCCGACGTAGATGTCGGCGAGCTTGGTGTAGTAGGTCAGGGCCTCGGAGATGTTGTTGAGGCGGGCGTAGAGGTCGCCCAGGGCGTTCAGGGTGTTCTGGTCCTTGGGTTCTTCCCGGTGAATCTTCTGGTACTCGGCGACAGCTTCCTTGAACTTGCCCTGCGCGAGAAGCTTCTGCGCCGCTTCGATGGCTTTGGCTTTGTTAATGGCCACCGGGAGTCTCCCAAGACCAGGCGGGGCGAAAACGCCCTCGCCGCCGCAAATTAGCACGCCCGGCGGCGAGTGTCAACGCTCGCGCCGGGGAAACTCCTAGAAGGGCAAGGGGTTCTGCTCGGCGGCGTGCAGGATGGCGAGCGACTCCCGCACCGGGGCGAAGGAGCGCCGGTGGAGCGGCGTCGGGCCCTGCTGGCGCAGCCGCTCCAGATGCTCGCGGGTGGCGTAGCCCTTGTGCCGCGCCAGCCCGTAGCCGGGATACACCCGATCCCAATCTGTAATCAGCCGGTCACGGTGGACCTTGGCGAGGATGGAGGCGGCGGCAATCGAAACCGAGCGGGCGTCGCCGTGGATGACCGCCCGGCAGGGGATGGGCAACTCGAGCCGCATGGCGTCGCTCAAGATGAAGTCGGCCGGCGGCTTCAAATCCTTGAGCGCCTGCTCCATCGCCTGCCGCGAGGCCTGGTAGATGTTCCAGGCGTCGATGCGCTCGGGCAGGACTTCCGCCACCGCCCAGGCCACGGCGCGCTCCTGGATTTTTTCGGAAAGCAGCCGCCGCCGGGCGGCCGTCAGTTTCTTGGAGTCGTCGAGCCCGGGGATGCGGCGCGCAGGATTGAGGATGACGGCGGCGGCCACCACCGGGCCGAAGAGCGCGCCGCGGCCGACTTCATCGACGCCGGCGATGCGGAGAAAGCCGAGCCGCCCGGCCTGGCGCTCGTAGCGGCGTGTGCAGCGTCCCGCCACGCCGCGCAGTCTACCACAGGAGTGAGGCCGTTACAGCCGCACGCCTAGTCCAACCCCAGCCAAAGCCAGCGTCCCTCGTGTCGATAGTAGAGCGTTGAGATTCCATCGTAAGAGTCTTGAAGTGGGGCGTACTCTGTTGTCTTTCCCTTCGGTCCGTGCTCTTTGGGGTTGTCTATGTACACGAAGGGATCCAGCGGCAAGTGCTTGGGGTCGTACGGCCCCTCGTCTTCTCTGCCGTAGAAGTTAATGTTGGGCCAGTCGAAGATCGACAAGCCTCCTGGCTCGTACTCCGATGGGCTCGTGTAGGCCACGCGGCCTTTGCGCCCAGAACCAAGGTCTTCGACAAACACTAAGAGGTACGGCTCCTCTTTGTGCTTGCGATGACACCAGAAGACCGCGGTCTCTTCTTTCTTGTTTTTTGGAGGCCATCCGTAGAGATAAGGAGGGTCGATGTCTCCCGGGCTGTCATAGAAGCCGGGCACGGGCCCACAACCGAGCTCCTTCGCGATCTGCAGGAGTTCGTCGGGGAGTGTGCCGTCGCCTTTGGGCTTTGGATTAGGGGGCGCGGCCAGCAGTGTCATCGTCCCCAACAGCAAGAGGACGAAGAGCCGATTCATCATTGCGCTCACCTCCTGGCCGTAATGTCTGCGAGAGATGCCGCTAGTGTTTCGGGGGGACGTAGCCGGCCGGGAGCTTCGAACCTTCGCCGAAGAAGAACTTCTCCGCCTCTTTCGAAATAATCTCCCAGGCCTCCAGGGTGGCGGGGTTGAGCTGGTACTCGTTGAGGATCATCTTTAGATGTTCCTTCCACATGTCCCAGGCCTTCTTCGAGACGTTTTCGTAGATGCGCTGGCCGAGCTCACCCGTGTAGGGAGGCTCGTCCAGCCCCGGCAGGGTCTCGCCCAGCTTGGCGCATTTCACCATTCGCTCGCCCATGATGGCTCTCTCCCGAATAATAGTAGGCGCCAAGCATACCGCAACGGGCGTAGCTTGTGTAGCGGCGGGTTTACCCCGCCAGTTATTTCTTCCAGGGAGGCACGAAGGGCTGAGCAGGAGACGGGAACTTTTTCCAGTCGAACAGCCACGATCCTGAAAAAGGCCATCCGCGGGCTTCTTGTACCAAACCGGCTCGAACTGGATTCGTGAAGACGTACCAGGCCACGCGATTTAGTTCCTGCTCTGCTCGAATCACGTGATCATAAAAGCCCCTTTGCCAGAGCCGCCGAGTGCCGAGGGCCCGGGCTCGAGCCACCGCCACGCCTTTGAACGTCCGCACCAGCCGCGCGAGGTGGGCGGAGCTTTCTTTTCCCACCAGAACGAGGTGCAAATGATCGGGCATGAAGCAGTAAGCATACACGCCGAACGAGTAAGCTGAACATTCCAAGCGGAGCAGGTCGAGCAAGAAATCCACCCGCTGCGCGTTTGTGAACAGCTCCTTGCGCCCGCCAGTACACAGCGTGAGGAAATAAGACCGCGGACCAAGATAGGAGGGCGGCGGCAGGCGATTTGGTTTGCGCTGAAAAGCCGTCATGCGGGCCGCCCTCGGATGGCGGCGTAAAGCCGCCTCTACACCATCCGCTCATTCTACTCCTTGTGTAGCGGCGGGTTTATCCCGCGAGCGTGGCGGGCAGAAGCCCGCCCCTACACGCCCCGGCGGCTATCTCCCCCTTAGCCGGCAGGCGTTATGCGTCCGGGATGCATCCGAACGCATGGGAGACCCCTTCCAGGAGCGCTCTCGGAGGCGCCGGCACCCATCAGGGGTACAATGGGTGGGGTTCGGGAGTGTTGTAGAAGCCATCGCATCGGGGAGGTGTCGCAATGTCGCCACGGGATTCGGAGTTCGAGGAAGTTTACATGTCTCGGGTGAAAAACTGGCTGCCGCGCACGACAGCTGCGTTCGTCATCGGCGTGGTGGTGGTGATCCTGCTCTACGCCGCCATCGCTTACGTGCCCGCGGGGCACGTGGGGGTGCTGACGCTGTTCGGGCGGGTGACCGGGGAAGTTCTGCCCGAGGGCACGCATCTGGTCAACCCCTTCAAGTCAAACAACCGGATGTCGGTGCGGACGATGGAGTTGAAAGAGAAGGCCAGCGTGCCGTCGAACGAAGGGCTCGTCGTCACGCTCGACACTTCGCTGCTCTTCCGGCTGAACCCGCAGCAGGCCGCCGACGTCTTCCGGCAGATCGGCCCGAACTACCTGCAAGTGGTGGTGGAGCCGATGCTGCGCGCCGCCATTCGCTCGGCGACCGGCACCCACAACGCCATCGCGCTTTACACCGGCGAGCGGGAGAAAATCGCCAAGCAGATTGCTGACGAGCTGCGGATTGAGTTGGCCAAGCGCGGCATCCAGTTGGAGAACATCCTGCTGCGCGACGTCCAGTTGCCCCCGCTGCTGGCCCGCGCCATCGAGGCCAAGCAGCAGGCCGAGCAGGATGCCTTGCGGATGAGCTTCATCCTGCAAAAGGAGAAGCAGGAGGCCGAGCGCAAACGCATCGAGGCGGCCGGCATCCGTGACTTCCAGCAGATTGTCGCCCAGGGCATCAGCCAGCAGCTCCTGACCTGGAAGGGCATCGAGGCCACCGAGAAGCTCGCCGCCAGCCCCAACTCCAAGATAGTGGTCATCGGCAGCGGCAAGAACGGCCTGCCGATTATCCTCGGCGGGCAGTAGCCTGTCGCGGCAGTGTCGTCGAATCTCCCAGCGGCGGGAGCCGCTGGGTTGAACCCGTGAAGGGTTGCGCTCCATTCTTGTTCAACCCCGTGGCTCCCGCCACGGGGCCGGTCGGCAGCGAAGGAACAGCTAGCGGTAGCTCGCGCCCGGGTGGAGCAGGTTGAGCGCCAGGGTGAAGACCGGGTCGAAGAGCCGCCAGAAGAAGAACCAGGCGAGCAGCAGCCCGGCCATCCCGTAGGCGCGGGTGAAGTCGCGGAAGCGCCGCCCGGCGCGCTCGCTCATCAAGAGCGTAACCCCGGTCGCGCCGTCGAGCGGCGGCACGGGCAGCAGGTTGAACAGGAACAGCAGCAGGTTGAGCGTGAAGAGCACGCTCGCCAGCGTGGCCACGGCCGCCCAGGTCCCCGGCTCGGTGGCCGCCACCACCTGCGTGAAGGTGGCTCGCGGCGGCGCGCTGAACGCGCCCGCCAGCAACCCGGCGCGGAGGCCGAGCGCGGCCACGAGCACCAGCGCCAGATTCGCCCCCGGGCCCGCCAGCGCCATCAGCCCCGCTCTGCGGGGATGCCGCTCCGCCCACAGCGGATCGTACGGGGCGCTGGCCCAGCCGATCATCCATCCCCCCAGCAAATACGAGGCCACCGGCACCACCACCGTCCCCAGGGGCTCGCGCTGGATGTGCGGCAGGGGATTGAGCGAGGCCTGCCCGCCCAGCGCCGCCGTCGGGTCGCCCCCGAGCTTGGCCGCCCAGGCGTGCGCCGCTTCGTGGCAGGTTGTGGAGAAAAGAAAGACGATGTACCAGACCGCGCCCAGGGCGAACATTTCCGGGGTCGGATTCATGGGCAACTTTTCGGCTGACGCGCTAGTCCAAGCGGGATAGTATCACGGAGGGGAGAAACCGATGACCCGCGCGCTTGCTCTTGTGGCTGCGCTGGCGCTGGCGCTTTCTGCGCCAGCGCAGGTGCGCGTGGAAGGCTTCGCCGCCCCGGCGGACATCAAGGTCACTTACACGGAGCCCTCTGACGCCGGGCAGGCCGACCGCCTGCGGGAGCTGGCGGCGCGCTTGAAGCCGGTGGCCGACCAGCTGGACCCGCTCCACGAGATTCACATCGTCATCGTGCGCTCGCCGGCCGAGCTCAGCCGGCGGCTGGGCCGCGAGGACCAGCTGGCGGGCGTCAGTTATGTCCACGGCATCCTCTTCCTCTCGCCCGTCTCCTGGCAACGCAACCCCACCCAGGAAGCGCTCGAGCACGAGATGCAGCAAGCCCTGGTGCTCTATGCGGTCGCTCAACTGGCGGGCGGAAACCGCTTGCCCGACTGGCTGGAGTCGGGGCTGGTAAGCGTGCTCACCAAGCGCCCCTTCGCCGCCGCCACGGCGGAAGCCGTGGCGCAGCGCGCGCCGCTCCTGCTCGCTCGCTTCGAGGCCGACGACCCGGCGGTGGGCTACTGGGCGGTGCGCTACCTGGTGGAAGCGCGCGGCGGCCTCACCTCCATCCGCCAGTTGCTGCGCCTGACGGCGCAGCGCCCCGACAGCTTTGTCGAGAACCTGCAACTGGTCTACGGGGTTCCGGCGGGCCAGCTCGAGCGCGACTGGCGCGCCTGGCTGGCGGCGCAGGCCGAAGCGGAAAAGAAACGCGAAGGCCGCCGCGAAGGCCCCCTCGTCAAGCCCTAACCCCAACCGCCTGTCATCCCGACCCCTGGACCGCCCTGGCGGCGAGGGATCTGCTTTTTCCAAATGCAGATTCCTCGCTCCGCTCGGAATGACAGGCTAGTGGTGGAAACAGTTACTGGTCGGCAGGGGCTTCGGCTTCGACGCTGGCGAAAGCTTCCTTGATGCGGGTGGCCTTCTTGCCCTTCTTGCCGCGCAGGTAGTAGAGCTTGGCGCGGCGCACCCGGCCGGCGCGCAGGATTTCGATGGACTCGATGACCGGCGAGTGCACGGGGAAGATGCGCTCGACCCCGATCCCGAACGACACCTTGCGCACGATGAAGGTCTCCTGCACGTCCCGGCCGCGCCGTCCCACCACCACCCCTTCAAAGGGCTGCACGCGCGTCTTGTCGCCTTCCCTGATCTTTACGTGCACGCGCACGGTGTCGCCCGGGCGGAAGGCGGGCAGGCTGGCGTGCAAGTGGGCGCGCGCAATCTTTTCCACGGCGGACATGGCAGTGCTCCCCTGCTGGAACTGAGACGCTCAGTATAGCCGAACTTCGCCGTCCCCGCAATCGCTTCCGCCTTGCTCAGCCCGGTGGCCCCGGCCACTCGGGGTCCCCGTGGCAGGAGCCACGGGGTTGAACAAGAAGAGGCGAGGGTTCAATGGTTCAACCCAGCGGCTCCAGCCGCTGGGATCCGCCGGCAGGCTTGACGGTGCGGGGCGAGTCGGGCGACAATCGTTGCCGTAAGAAATTCATTGCTTGAGGGCTTTTTCCGTGGGTTTCTTGGACCTGCTGCGCGGCTTCAACCGCCGCCACTGGCACATCTGCTACGAGTGCCTGCGCAACGCCGGCAACGTCGCCGAGGACGCCATCTTCTATTACGCCGGCCCGCGCGAGCCGGGCATCGAAGGCCACGCCGTCGCCCGCTGCCCGCGCTGCGACACCTTCAACACCCGCTCCTTCCAGTTCCTGAGGGACACGGGGGAAGACTCGGCGCTCTACGGCCTGGAGCGGATCGTCAAGACCCACCCGCGCAGCCGCTTTGCGGTGAAGCCGGCCGCGGGGGCGCGCGATTCGGGCGCGCGGGCTTAGTGCCGTTCCAACTTTTTCCGCCGCCGAGCTTGGCCGGTGGTGCGGCGGGATAGCTGTAGCTTCTCTTTGCAGAGGCCTGGGCTCAAAGAGTTGGAACGGTACTAGTCGCGCTTGGCGTCTTCGAGCAGCCGGCGGTCTTCGGCCGAGAGCGGCACGCGCTCGAGCAGGTCCGGGCGGTTGCGCCGCGTCTTCAGCAGCGCCTGCTGGCGGCGCCAGCGGCGCACGTCCTCGTGGTTCCCGCCGACGAGCGTCTCGGGGACTCTCCAGTCGCGGAACTCGGCCGGCCGGGTGTAGTGCGGGCAGTCGAGGATGCCGCCGGCCGAGACGCGGGCCTCGGGGTGCGTGGAGAAGGACTCTTCCACCGCCGAGAGCTCGTGGCCGAGCGCTTCGGGCAGCAGCCGCGTCACCGCGTCCACCACTACCGCCGCCGCCAGCTCCCCGCCCGTCAGCACGTAGTCGCCGATCGATAGCTCGAGCGTGGCCAGGTGCGCGGCCACGCGCTCGTCCACGCCTTCGTAGCGTCCGCAGAGCAGAACAATGCGCTTCTGCTCGGCGAGCGCCTGCGCCACCGAATGGTTCAGCAGCTTCCCCTGCGCCGAGAGCAGCACGATGGCCGTCTGGGCGCGCTTCTCGAGCGTCTGGTCGGAGAGGATGCTTTCGACCGCGGCAAAGAGCGGCTCGGGCTTGAGCACCATCCCTTCGCCGCCGCCGAACGGCCGGTCGTCCACCGTGCGGTGCTTGTCGGTGGTGTAGTTGCGCAGGTCGTGGAGGCGGATGTCAATCAGGCCGTCCTCGCGCGTCCGGCGCAGGATGCCGTGGTCGAACGGCCCCTGGAAGAACTCCGGGAAAATGGTGACAATGTCGAAAATCATGAGCTGCGGTGTGCGTAGGTATATATACCTACGCACACCCCTAAACCACAACCGGCTACCCCTAGTTTGCCCCTGTTACTTGTAGGAGATCCACGGGTTGACACGTAGCATCTCATTTGGTATATATACCAAATGAGATGCCTCGAACGCTTGGCATCGTGTGAGGGCTCGGTATGCCGTCGCGTCTTGACATTGCGAAAATAGACATAGTGAAAGTCTTCGATCACTCGAACAAGAGCGTCCATTGGTCCAGCGATATCGCAACCATCCTATCGGAGAACCGGGCCTACTGGCGTCTCGCCCAAAAGACGACCGGACGCGATTTTATCACCTTTCTCTTAAAGAAGACCAAACTCAAAGAAGTCCGCCTCGCAGCCGAGGCATATAACAAGGAGTTAGTGCGTTACACCTGGGGTGAGGTATCACCCTTCACCCTGGCGTTGTCGCTCAAACGAGGCGGATACCTATCGCATGGAACTGCTGTCTTCCTACACGGTTTAACCGACCAACTCCCGAAAACTATTTACGTCAACAATGAACAAAGCCCCAAACCCGCACCAGATTCACTACAACAAGGCGCCATTGACCGTGCTTTTTCGGGGAAGCAAAGGCGCTCCCGCTATGCTTTCAAGTACGGGGAGTGGCAGATTGTGCTGGTAAGTGGAAAGTTCACAGGTCGCCTTGAGGTAGGAAGCAGCCTAGGGCCCGATGGTGAGACGCTCGACGCAACAAACCTTGAGCGCACACTCATAGATATTGTCGTCCGACCAGCATACGCAGGCGGTGTTTACCAGATCCTCGAGGCCTACAAGGCAGCCAAAGACCGTATTTCAGTAGGTATTCTCCTCGCAACGTTGAAGAAGCTTGACTATCTTTATCCTTATCACCAGGCAGTGGGGTTCTATATGGAAAGAGCTGGTTACGAAACCAATAGGTACATGAGGCTTCACAAGCTTGGGATCTATTTCGACTTCTATTTAGCACACGAGATCAAGGACAAAGCTTACGATAAAAAGTGGAGGCTATTCCACCCAAAGGGCTTCTAGACGACCTATCTCTCCTACCAGGAAGTCAAAATAGAAATCATAACTCTTCAATTCGCCTGATACAGAGGCTTCCACTGAGGGCCAATCAACTCTGTGGAACTCCCGGTAGTCTGGTATCTTGCGAATGAGGTCCAAGGGGACTTCCTTAATGGCAAACATGTCCCGAAAGAGGGTCAGGTTGTCATCCGCGCCTAGATCGATGTGGCCCTCAGTGACAATGCAATATATGTCGTAGAAGTCGCGGGCCCTCGCGGCGGGATGAGCACGATGCGGATATTCATCCATCTGCTGGCAGATAGCACGCAATTTCTCAATGGCAATCATGGGAAGGGTGTAGACATAGATGCGATAGTCATCGAGTTCGGCTTCTTGTTTTCCTTCGCAGTATTCGTACTTGCTTATCTGAACCTTGAATACTCTTTGCTGAGACGGCCCAACCACTGTCGCTTCTCGTTGAGCTCTGGTTAGGTCAGTGCCGATCAGTCCCCGCTTGCTGTTCTCGATTATCTTGAAGTTAATCTCGTAGCCACCCCACCTGTCGTTTACATCGCGGGGCCTCTTAAGAAACCTGTAATCGAAGAGAGCATAACCGGCAGATTGGAATCTCCGTTCGAGGGCCTGGAATGCTCTTTCTTGGGCCTCAGCCAAATCACAAAAATCCGCCTCCATCGAGAGGTCGACATCGAGCGATGTGCGAGATCCCACTTCGTGAACGAGACTGAGCGCATTACCGCCCTTGAGGACTAGTTGTTCGAAGAGCAAATCATCGGAAAAAATCGCGCTTATTGCGAGTCGGCGAACGAGAGCGAGATCCACAGATGCCTCGGTTTATGAAACGGAGGGAATGATGATGCAATAGATCATGCCGCCATCATATCGCGAAACGCGAGTTGAGCACGCCGGTCATTCCTTGGGTTCGAGTTTCAGGGCGGCGGAGTTGATGCAATAGCGCTGGCCGGTGGGCGCGGGGCCGTCGGGGAAGACGTGGCCGAGGTGGGCGCCGCACTGGGCGCACTGGGCTTCGACGCGCTGCATCCCGTGGCTCGAATCCATC
>Ga0209342_10001707_pt1 | contig 24340 bp, 24 predicted proteins | sample RifCSP16_2_FD_184023 | JGI IMG/M metagenome (GOLD analysis project Ga0209342, IMG submission 184023) | Soil microbial communities from Rifle, Colorado - Rifle CSP2_sed 16_2 (SPAdes) (version 2) | ecosystem: Environmental > Terrestrial > Deep subsurface > Rock core/Sediment | place: Rifle... | reverse complement strand
TTTGCTGGCTCTCAGTATAGGCGACAAGCTAATAATAGGAGGCGAAGTCATCCTAGAGGTGACTCAAAAGGGAAAGAAATGTCACGTTGGTTGTGCGATTATGCAACTTACTGGTAAATGCATTTTCCCACTAGAGGGGATTTTTGCCAGAGTCATGAAAGGGGGAATGGTCATGGCCGGCGTTGACATTAGGACAGTCCAGGAGCTAATGGGCCACTCCTCTGTCACCATTACAGAGAGCTACTCCCATCTCTCGCCGGTGCACAAGACAAGAGCAGTGGAACTGCTCAAGTTTGACCAGCCGGCGGGAACAAAAGGGGAACAAAACCCGCATACACCCCTCTAAGTCTTTACCCCTCAAGCAATAAAAAATGGAGGCGGTGGGAATCGAACCCACGTCCGAGAAGCTAAGCTCAGAACCCTCTACAGGCTTGTCCAGCCCTTTGTATCTCGCCTGGAGCCTTACCGGCGGGCGGGTCTGCTCCGGGCCAGTCTCTGTATAATTTCATCCTCCAGCGCAGAGACGCCATCAGAGGACTATCCGGTCTGATTCGGCGCCTGAGTTCAGACCAACCGGAAAGTCCGAACCAGACGGGCTAGCTATTGGTTAAGCAGCCAGTGCAAAGTTAGTGTTTGCACTTATTAGTTGGTCTTGACGGTTTTACGAGGTGCCAAGACCTCGGCCTGCCAGTTCTGTCAAAGACATCCCGTCGAAACCTATCGCCCCCAAATCTAGACTTATGCTTGAGGCTTTGTAAAAGAGCTCTTTTGATTCCTTCACTATAATATACGTAGTCAGGTTTGGAATTCAAGGTAATTCTAAGGGGTTATCAAGATGCACTCCAATCATCCTAAAATGGGCGTGAGTACGAAATGAGCTGGAACCGTTCACTTCCCATAGCTACTTGAAATCTAAGGGATTAGAGCATACTCAGTTATTCCTGTCGACTCTTAGTCCGAACAGTCCTTGGGTACACGCAGATTGACTTTGTCCAGGTTGCTGCCTATTTTATTATTAAGGGAAATTCTATGATAGACCCGCACAAAAAAGCCCCTCAAAAGATAGGTGCTCTTCCCACCCTCCCCTTTTCCATCCCGACTCAAAAGAAATTCATATCCTTTACAACCCAAGATGCCAGAATTCTCAAACAGCTTAAGAAACATCTGGCTCCGGAAGTCAAAAAGTTCGTAGAGCTTTTTTATCAACATCTTTTGAGTTTCAGCCAAACTCGCAGCCTATTGACTGACTTGGAGACCATCGCCCGTCTTAAAAAAAGTCAAACCGAATACTTTCTATCCCTCTTTGATGGTAACTACAGCCACAAATACGTCCAAGTAAGGCTCCAAATTGGTCAGGCCCACGAAAGGATTGGGCTTTCCCCGGTCTGGTACCTGGGATCCTATAGTCTGTACTTTCAGTTTCTGGTTCCAAAAATATTGGCGACTTTTGCCAAGAACCCTAACAAGCAGAAAAAAGCTCTTTTGGCTCTGGTCAAAGTCCTGTTAATGGATATGCAGTTAGCCGTGGAAGCCTACCACTCTCGGGCCCTGGAGGTCATCAAAAAGACCAATGAGAAACTGGCTCAACTAGTAGTGCAGAGGACCGGGCAGCTCAAGGAAATGGAGATGGGATATAGCGACCTGGTTGAAAACTCTCCGGAGATGATTTTTTCGGTAAACCAGCACCGCCAGATTCTCTCTATGAACCGTACCGGACTGGTGAAGTTGGGTTTCCAATCAGACGAACTCAAAGAGAAAAAGCTTGAGGATCTGGTCCCTCCGGCCTATAAGTTTCGTACCATTGAACACATAAGTCAGGTAATCCAGGAGGGGTACAGCGAACTGGAGACGGTTTTCTTATCCCAGACCGGAAACGAGATTGAAGTGGAGATCAGCTCTTCGGCGATGTACACTCCTACCGGAGAGTTTCAGAGAGCCAGGTCCTTTGCCAGAGATGTGACCGACCGAAAAAAATTAGAACGTCAGCTCGTGCGCTGGGAAAGGCTGGCCACGGTAGGGAGTATGTCAGCCAAAGTGGCCCACGAGATCAAATAAGTCTTTCCAGCTCTGTCTCTGAATATGGAGCTGTTAGAGGACGAGGTGGATGGTTATCAAAACGTGAATACTAACGAAGCCAAAGTACTATTCGGCTCAATCTCCTCAGAGCTGGAAAGACTTACCAATCTGACCGATGAATACCTGCAGTTTGCCCGGCTCCCTAAGCAGGCTCCGGAGCCGATCAATCTCAAAGAACTATTTCCCCGCCTGATTCCACTATTGGGGGCAGAGCTGCACCGCCGGGGCATTAAACTCTCTTTAGATTTGGCGGCTGATCTACCCCCTTTAGAAGGTGAAAAAAACCAGCTTATGCAGGTCTTTATAAATCTGATCAGGAATGCTGAAGAAGCCATGCCAGAGGGGGGGAGCATATTTATCTCCGCCCAACCCACCGACTCATTCTTGCGAATTCTGGTAGCTGACACCGGCTCCGGGATCGATTCCCAGGATTTGCCCAGAATCTTCGACCCCTTTTACACGACCAAGGATACCGGCACCGGACTGGGTTTGCCTTTTGTTCAACAGGTGATGCGGGAGATGCAGGGGAAGGTGACCTGTCAGAGCGAGAGGGGAAAGGGAACCACTTTTACCCTCTATTTTCCCCTAAAGGTAGGGACAGCAGATGACTGATTCATCTTTCAAAGTCGTTTTGATTGTAGACGATGATCCCGGGGTGCGGGAATCCTTGACCCGGGTACTCAGTAAAGACGGCTACCAGATTATAGAAGCCGAAGATGGGGAGAAGGCCTTAAACATCTGTCGGCAGGAACTGGTGCACATAATCATCACTGACCTGCGTATGCCTGGGATGGATGGGGTCGAGCTTTTGAAGGCGGTAAAGCTATTGCTGCCGGATGTGGCGGTGATCCTGATGACCGCCTACGGTTCAGTAGACAAGGCAGTGGAGGCCTTAAAACAGGGTGCTTCAGATTTTATTCTAAAGCCCTTCAAAAGAATCGAAATCGAAAAAGCGGTCCGCAAGGCCATCGAGCATCAGTCCCTTATAGTTGAAAACCGGTACCTTAAGCACCAGATGGAGGCTGGTCAGGAGTTCCCCAATATCATCGGCTCCTCACCGGCCATGCGCAAAGTTCTAAACTTAGTGGAGCAGATTGCCCCCTCCACTGCCACGGTTTTAATCTTAGGTGAAAGTGGAACCGGCAAGGGGGTCATAGCGGAAGCGATTCACCGGCTCTCTGATAGAAAGGAAAGAACCTTTATTAAAGTGAGCTGTGCCGCCATACCAGAGACACTCTTAGAAGCAGAGTTATTCGGTTATGAAAGAGGAGCCTTTACCGGGGCAGTGGCCAGAAAGGAAGGGAGATTTGAATTGGCAGACGGAGGGACTTTATTCTTAGACGAAGTGGGTGAGATTCCGCCGGCCATCCAGGTGAAACTCTTGCGAGTCCTGCAAGATGGAACTTTTGAGCGCCTGGGGAGCACCCGCACCCAGGCCACGGATGTCCGTCTAGTGGCGGCTACCAATACTAATTTAGCAGAAGCGGTGGAACAAAAGAGATTTCGCGAAGATTTGTATTATCGTCTGAATGTGATTTCCATTGATCTGCCTCCTCTCAGAGATAGACCAGAAGACATACCTCTTTTGGCCCAGCATTTCCTGAAAACCTACTCGGCCAAGAATAAGAAAGAATTTGAGGGATTCTCCAGGGAAGCCCTGGAAGTTTTGGCTCATTATTCCTGGCCCGGCAATGTGCGGGAATTGGAGAACACTATCGAACGCGCAGTAGTCTTAACCCGCAAGAAAATCATAGCTCCGACTGACCTGCCGGAGCATATTAACCAGGGCCAAAAGATCACGGAGTTTATCCGGGTGCCGATTGGAATGCCCTTAGAAGAGGTGAAGAATAAAGTGATAGAGGAGACTTTGAAGACCACCAAAGGGGACAAGACTCTGGCCGCAAAAATTTTGGGAATCACTTCTCGCACCATCTACCGCAAGGTGGGGAAGAAGCAGAAAGAAGAAACAGATTAAGGTCTGACAGTTTGTCAGGGTGACAGAGGTTTGCGGTCAGTTCCAGTTGTCAAGGATACATTCCTCCTCTCAATATAATAGACCGTTTTTTTCCAGATTGTAAATGGGCGTAACTTAGGCCGTAGGCCCTGTGTCTGGCGGAACGACTTGTTGGGCCGGCTTCTCTGTCTCCTTGCCCTTGGCGGCCTCCATCTGGGCTCGCTTCTTTTCTGCCTCCTCCATAGACCGTATATGCTGGACCACCCGATGAAAGGAGGAAACATCCTGAGCAACTGAAAGGCCCGGCAGCGCGTCCCCGCGTTGCCAGTTCGCGCGGTAAGCCGAGACTACACCAACAAACTGAACACTGTCAGACTGGCTGGAATACAGGACAGGCCCGCCGCTGACCCCGTTGATTGCGACACCATCAATCAAATATGCGCCTCTGTCCTCCCGTCTGGCGCTAACGGTCCCAGAGAAAAAGCATAGTGTATTAGGCTCAAGGGCGGGATAGCCGAGCCAGCCAACCTCAACACCAATGCTGATGGGCGCATCAGTTGGTCGGAGAGGTATCAAATCCTTCGGAAACTGGAGTTCTGATGGTGTAAATAGAATGACCGCCGAATCTGTTCGTCTATCTTTGAAGACAACACGGTCTGATTGCTTGAGGAATCTAGTCTTCTTAAAATCATGACTATGAATCCGAATGGGTTGCTGCCACTCGTCTGTATCGTCTATCACATGGCATGCAGTTGCAACACCGCAGAATACTCGGTCCTCAGTGTAGGCGCAGAGAAAGCCGGTGGCGCTTCCGGTCGGTGTCTCAATCTTTACCAGATACGGACTGACTTTGTTGATGACGGTATCCCAGTTCATCGCCGCCTAATGTATCAGAAGTAGCCAGTAAAATCAAGGTGGTATTGACGGCTGTTGTCTGTTGAAATGTCGGCTTGACACATTTTTGGGGTTTGTAAATAGGCCATTCTGGCGAAAGAAATCAGGATAAGGTTCCTGTTAAAACCGGTAGAGATTACGTCCTATTGACAGAGGTAAAAGATGAGATAATCGGGAAAGATGTGAAGTCTTTGAGTGGGATGTTTAAGTTTAAGGAAGCAGGCTAACAGATTTTTCTCTGCCGCTGAACGAAATTTGTTAATGCCTCCAATGCGTCCTGAGAACACCTGACAGTTTGTCAGAAGCATTTCCCCCCCTGTTTTGCTTTTGACAAAATTTCTTCCCGCTCTGATTGGTTTTCCCTCTTCCCGGCCTAAGTAGCTAAATTTCAACACACTGGGCAGATGCCAGTTTCGGCACAGGCTTTGCAATTTTGCTTTATGTAGGAGATAAGATAATGTCTGAGCAGATTTCCAAGGTTTTGGTTGTCAATCAAGATGTAAGCTTGGCAGAGGCGATTCATAAAATCCTGGCCAAGGAGGGGTATCGAGTGTTTTACCTGCCGGATTTTTACCAGGCCTGTTCTCGCTTGAAAATGGAGCATTTCAGCCTGGCCATTGCCGATTTGAATCAGTTGGAGTTGTTAGGGGAAAAGAGCCGGGCAGAAACTGACTGGAGCCTCTGGCCGCCGGTTATTCTTCTAACTGACTATGTGGAGAAAAACTTTGACCACCTGCTCTGGAAGGGCTTCAAGAAAAGTGAGGTAATTAAAAAACCTCTCAATAGAGAGAAGCTCTTGGAAGCCGTTGAGAAATTAAAAGATGATTTGAAAGAATCTCCAGCAGGAAAAATCTCCGGGAATGGCTCTTTATCTTTCACTAAAGAGATTAGAATTCACGGCCGGGGGGGGCAGGGTGTTGTAACCGCGGCAGAGCTGATTGCTTTCTCGGCCTTTGCGGACGGTAAGTTTGCCACGGCTTTCCCCTCCTTTGGTTCAGAACGGATGGGAGCGCCGGTGCAGTCCTTTGTACGGATCTCGACTCTTCCCATCCGGGACCGCAGCCAGATTCAAAATCCGGACATTGTGATCATTCAAGACCCGACTTTGATAGGTACCATCAATCTCACCGGAGGCCTAAAACCCGATGGAATGGTGATCATAGATACAGAAAAATCCAGCGCCGAAGTAGAATTGGGTTTTTCCGGCACTATCCTGACCATCCCGGCCTCCAAGATTGCCCTGGAAAAGATTGGCCGGCCCATACAGAATACTACCTTAGTGGGAGCCCTGGCCGGTGCGACCGGTCTGATCTCCTGGGAGTCGGTTGCCAAATCTATTCGAGAGCGTTTTCCAGAGGAAATCGGGGAGAAAAATGTGGCCTCGGCCTGGGAGGCTTATCAAATTCTGCGAAAAAGTTATGCCAAAGAACAAAACCTACATAGCTGAGCCGGGCTCGTCTTTGGCCAACCGCACCGGCTCCTGGAGGACCGAAAAGCCGCTCTTTCTGAACCAGAAATGCACGGACTGTAAGCTCTGTATAATCCTTTGTCCGGATGGAGTCGTCTTTTCGGTCAACAAGGTCTACCAGGCAAATTTAGATTACTGCAAAGGGTGTGGCATCTGCGCGGAAGAATGTCCGGTCAAGGATATTGTGATGGTCCGAGAGGTAAAGTGAGATGAAAAAGTTCTTAGAAGGTTCCCAGGCTGTGGCGGAAGCAGTCAAGTTATGCAAGCCAGAAGTAATCTCGGCCTATCCCATCACCCCTCAGACCCACATCGTGGAGCGTCTTTCTCAAATGGTGGCAGATGGAGAGCTAAAATCCGAATTTATAAATGTGGAGTCAGAATTCTCAGCCGCTTCAGTCATTCTGGGAGCCTCGGCCACCGGCTCCCGGGCCTATTCAGCCACCACTTCCCAGGGCCTTCTATTGATGGCCGAAGTTTTGTTCAACCTGGCTGGAATGCGTCTGCCAGTGGTGGTGACCTGTGCCAACCGCTCGGTTTCGGCCCCCATCAATATCTGGAATGACCACCAGGATGTAATGGCCATCCGAGATTCCGGTATAATTCAGCTCTTTGCAGAAGATAACCAGGAAGTTTACGATATGCACCTGCAGGCCTACAGAATAGCAGAAGACCCCCAAATCAGTCTGCCGGTGGTAGTCAATATGGATGGCTTCATTTTGACCCATGCCTACGAGCCGATCGAAACCCTCACCCAAAAAGAAGCGGATGATTTTCTTCCCCCCTACTCTCCTGAAAGAAAGCTGGATCCGGCACGGCCGGGAACATTCGGGGTCTTGGCTGACCCCAACTGGTACCTGGAAACCAGGTATGCCATGCAGAAGGCTCAAGAAGCGGCTAAAAGAGTAGTGAAAAAGGTGGCTTCTGATTTTAAGGCCAGCTTCGGCAAATTTCAGGGGGATGTCATTGAATCTTACCGGCTGGAAGGAGCCCAGACTGCGGCAGTGGCTTTGGGGTCTCTGGTCGGCACACTCAAAGATGTGATTGGCGAAGAAAGAGAAAAAGGGAAGAAAATCGGGTTATTAAAGATTCGTTGTCTGAGACCATTTCCAGAAGATGAAATTAAAGAGGCCCTGAAGGAGGCTGAAAACATCTTGATATTCGAGAAAGCACTTTCTTTAGGCTCAGGCGGGATCATATTTCACGAGGTGCGTTCGGCCCTATATACTTCACCTTCTCGGCCGAATCTGAAATGTTTTGTGCTGGGTTTAGGAGGCAGGGACGTGCCCAAGTCCAGCCTGAAGAAAACCATAGAATCGTTCTCTCCAGCTATGCCTGACCTAAACTTTGTGGATCTAAAGGAAGAACAAATAAAAGAGCATCTATATGTCCCAGTTAGCTGAACAGAAAGAGAACCTGCTTGCGCCGGGGCATAATGCCTGCTCTGGATGCGGCCTGGTTTTAGCAGCTCGGCTGGTCTTAAATGCAGCTGGCCCGGATATAATTGTCACCAATGCCACCGGCTGTCTGGAAGTTACTACCACCAATTATCCTCAGTCGGCCTGGCGAGTCCCCTGGATTCACTCCCTGTTTGAGAATTCATCTGCGGTAGCCTCTGGGATAGAGGCCGCCCTGCGGGCCCAGGGCAGGCTGGGAAAGATAAAAGTAATCGCCCAGGGAGGAGACGGAGCCACGGCTGATATTGGGATGATGTGCCTGTCTGGGATGTGGGAGCGAGGCCACGATATTCTTTACATCTGCTATGACAATGAAGCCTATATGAACACCGGTATTCAAAGATCTTCTCTTACCCCTTTCGATGCCTCAACCACTACCAGTCCCTCCGGAAAGGTCTCACTGGGAAATCCCACCCTGAAAAAAGATATGCCAGCCATTGCTTTAGCTCACCGGCTCCCTTATGTGGCCACTGCCTCAGTGGCCTATCCTCAAGATTTGGAAAAGAAAGTTAAAAAGGCACTCTCTATCCCAGGCCCCAAATATCTGCAGATCCACTCCCCCTGTCCTTTAGGCTGGGGATTCAAGACTTCTCTGACCATCAAGAGCGCTAAGGCCGCGGTGCAAACCGGCCTTTATCCACTTTTCGAATACGAGAATGGCAAACTTATTTCAGTTAAAAAAATAGCCAAGCCCCAGCCGGTGGAAGCCTATCTGAAGGACCAGGTGAGGTTTAGACATCTGTTCCGAGACGAAGCCGGGAAGACGCAGGTTGAAAAAATACAAGAATCGGCCAATGAGAACATCAAGAAATTCGGCCTGACAGGTTAAGCTGAAAGTTTCAAATATCAGAAGGAGGATTTAGAATGAGGAAGTTGTTGATAAGCTCGCTGCTTGGTTTATGTTTATTACTAGGCACCGCCTCCAATGTTATAGCCCACTGCGATACAATGGAGGGGCCAGTAGTGATCGCAGCCAACCAGGCTCTGGAGAAAAAAGATGTGAATCCGGTTTTAATCTGGGTGAGAGAGGAAAGTGAGCCAGAAGTTAAGTCTGTTTTTGAAAAAACGCTGACTGCCGGAAAGCAAGGTAAAGAGGCCAAAGAACTAGCAGACATGTACTTTTTTGAGACTGTAGTAAGATTACACCGGGCTGGAGAAGGGGAGCCTTATACCGGCCTAAAGCCGGCTGGAGCACACGTCTGCGAGGTCATCCCGGCTGGGGATAAAGCCCTGGAATCCAATTCGGAGGCGGCGCTGTTGCAGATGGTGCAGGATAAAGTCAAACAAGGGGTGACAGAGCTTTTCCTGAGGGTCCAGGAGAAAAAGAAGAATATATCTCAGAGTGTGGAAGCCGGGCGGGAATACGTAGAAGCTTACGTGACCTTTATGCACTATGTGGAAAGTGTGTATGAAACTGCCAACTTAAGCTGTGAAAAACACTCAGAACAGAGCTCTGAAATTCACCGGCAGGAAGAATAGAGCTAAGAATTTAAAAGGAGAATAAAGTCAAAGTAGCATAACGTTCTAGTGAATCTGCCTGACGGAAAGAGCCTATGTCAATCTATAATTCTGTTCTTATTTATCTGGTAGTCATTGTCGGTTTTGCGCTGGTGACTTTGCTTTTGGCCAAGTTAATACGGCCTAAAAAGACCCAGCTTCTCATAGCAGAGACTTACGAATGCGGTGAAGAAGTCCTGCAGAAAGAGCCGGGCCGCTTCCACGTGGGATACTATTTAGTGGCTCTGATTTTTGTCATCTTCGACGTGGAAGTAATTTTCCTTTTCCCCTGGGCGGTCTATTCCCAACAACTCGGAATTTTGGGACTGATTGAGATTTTTATCTTCGTCGGCATACTGTTTCTGGGGTGGATCTATGCCTACCACAAGAAAAACCTGGAGTGGCAATGAACAACCAAGCCAAACCGAGCGCCTTTGAAAGCATAGCTGACCGCTGGGAGAAATTCCCGGGGGGGGAGATGATTCTAACCAGCACAGAAAAGCTTTTCTCCTGGGCCCGGACCTCCTCGATGTGGCCTTTGACCTTTGGGCTGGCCTGCTGCGCCATCGAAATGATGGCCACCTTTGCCTCCCGGTTTGACTTGGATCGGTTCGGGATGTTTACCCGGGGTTCCCCGCGGCAGTCTGATTTGATGATTGTCTCTGGCACTGTCACCATCAAGATGGCTCCCCGCCTGAAAAGACTTTACCAGCAGATGCCGGAGCCAAAATGGGTCTTGGCCATGGGCTCCTGCGCCATTTCCGGTGGCATATTCAGAAATACTTACGCCACAGTCCCGGGTGTAGAAAGAGTTGTTCCAGTTGATGTCTTTGTGCCAGGCTGTCCTCCTACCCCGGAAGCTTTAATGGATGGCATCTTAAAACTACAGGATCTGATAAACCAAAAAGCTGTCAGAAATGACCCAAAGTGAGTTAGCAGGCCAAATAAAAGAACGATTCGGCTACGACAGCCAGCTCGACCAAGAAATAAAAATCTTGGTTGACCCGGGAGACTGGAGACCGGTGGCCCAATTTCTGAAAGACTCAGGACTAGACTACTTTTCCTTCATGACTGCCACGGATAAAAGGGAAACATTTGTGCTCTTAACCAGAGTGGAAAATCTCTCTGGCAAAATTGCGGTTCATTTGTCCTGTCGGCTTGATTCAAATGGAAAGATAGAAAGCTTAGCCGGCTTATGGGCAGGTGCGGACTGGATGGAGCGAGAGATTTTTGACCTGTTTGGAATTGAATTCGAAGGGCATCCCCATATGAGACGGATTCTTCTACCAGAAGAGTACCAGGGTTTCCCTTTAAGGAAGGAATTCCCACTTGACCAACGCTACGAACCTTACCGCTGAAGCGTACCATCCCCTGCAGACTCAGCTGGAAAAGGAGGGGGATACCCTTTTAATCAATATGGGACCTCAACACCCTTCCACCCACGGGGTGTTGAGAATAGTACTCAAACTTAAAGGGGAAGTGGTAATAGAAGCCGAGCCGGTCATTGGCTATCTGCACCGGGGGTTTGAAAAGTTGGCTGAAAACCTCACCTACATCCAGATTATCCCTTTGGTCGACCGAATGGATTACATTGCTCCAGTCACCAATGAGTTGGTTTTTTGTCTGGCAGTGGAAAAACTTCTAAAAGTAGAAATTCCCAAGCGGGCCGCTTATTTAAGAGTCCTGACCGCTGAGCTGCAAAGGGTGGCATCTCACTTAGTCTGGCTGGGGACGTATGGTCTGGACCTGGGGGGTGCCCTGGGTGGTGGCAGTACTCTCTTTTTGTACTGTTTTCGAGAAAGGGAAATCATCCTAGACCTGTTCGAAGAGTTAACCGGAGCCAGGATGATGTACAACTTCAACCAGATTGGGGGGGTACGCTATCAGCCTCCGGATGGGTTTGAGACCAGAGTCAAACAGATGATAAAGAAGTTGGAGCAGGCCATTGTCGAATATCAACAGATGTTGGAAGATAACTACGTCTTCCAGGTGCGGACCAAAAATATAGGAGTCTTGACCCCAAAGCTGGGTAAAGCGATCGGTGCAGAAGGACCGGTTTTAAGAGGATCCGGCTTGAAATACGATTTGCGCAAAGAGGAGCCTTACTCTTCTTATGAAGAATTCCAGTTTAATATCCCCACCGGAGATAAAGGAGATTGTTTTGACCGCTCTAGTGTCAGAATCCGAGAGATGAAGGAGAGTCTGAAAATTGTAAAGCAGGCCATAGAAGGGTTGCCAGAAGGTTACATTTCTGCCCGGCCAGCAGTGCGGGTAGCGCAGGCAGTCAAACCTCCAGAGGGAGAAGTCTATGCCCGCATCGAATCTCCCCGAGGGGAATTAGGGGTCTATCTAGTCTCAGATGGCTCGCCTAAACCCTACCGGCTAAAATGGAGAGCCCCCTCCTTTTCGAATCTGGCGCTTCTGCCACATTTAGTAGTCGGCCACAAATTAGCCGACATTATGGCTATCTTGGGCTCCTTAGACCCTGTCTTTGGCGAAGTGGATCGATGACAGATTTGATTTTCAGTTTAGCCATCCTGGCCGGCATATTAGTTGTAGTAATGTATCTAACTCTTCTGGAAAGGAAATTTGCCAGCCGGCTGCAGTCCCGAATAGGTCCCCAGAGAGTGGGCTGGCCCTTCGGCTATCTCCAGCCAGTAGCAGATGCACTCAAACTTTTGGTAAAGGAAGACGTGATTCCGAGTGTGGCTGACCCCAAAGTCTTCAACTTAGCCCCTATCGTTGTCCTTCTGCCAGTCTTGCTGGTGTTTGCAGTCATCCCTTACGGGGAGGATTTCGTCCTGGCCGACTTGAACATAGGAGTTCTCTATATCTTAGCTATCTCCTCTCTTACATTGATAGGAATTTTCATGGCGGCCTGGAGCTCCAAAAACAAATATGCGGTTTTGTCCGGCATGCGGGCGGTCAATCAGATGATCTCCTACGAAGTCCCTTTGGTCTTAGCCTGCCTGGTGCCGGTCATCTTGGCTGGATCAATGAATCTGACTGATATTGTGGCTTTTCAGAATAAAGTCTGGTTTATCTTTTACCCGGTTTTGGGACAACTATCTTTCCTGGTCTTCTTAATCTCAGCTCTGGCAGAAGCCAACCGCATGCCCTTTGACATTACTGAGGCTGAGTCCGAGCTGGTAGCCGGTTTCATGGTGGAGTACTCCGGGATGAAGTTCGCCTTCTTCTATTTGGCTGAATATGCCCATCTGCTGGCAGTTTCGTTCGTTGCTGCCATACTGTTCTTTGGCGGCTGGGGAGGGCCGATTTTGCCGTCTGGGGTCTGGTTAGCCTCCAAAGTACTATTCCTGTTTCTGTTTATACTCTGGATTCGGTGGAGCTTAGTCAGAGTCAGGTTAGACCAGATATTGGCCTTCTCCTGGAAGGTTTTGTTCCCCTTGAGCCTGGTCACGTTGCTCTTGGCCGGCATCTGGAAGGTGTGGTGAAATGAACTGGATGAAAGAAGCCTGGGAAGTAACCCGCTCAATGGGGCAGTCGATGTCGGTGGTCTTCAGAAATTTCTTAAGGAAGCCGACCACCATCTCCTATCCCTATGTCAAGCGAGAGCTCCCGGACCGGCAGAGGGCCACATTTGCCCTTTTGGTAGATAAAGAGACCGGGGAAGAAAAATGCACCGCCTGCTTAATCTGTCAGAATATCTGCCCCTCCCAGGTAATCTCCATGGTCAAAGAACAAAAAAATAATCGAGGATTTGCCAAGGAGTTTACCCTGGACTTAGGGGGTTGCATCTTCTGCGAGCTATGTGTGCAGGCCTGTCCTCAAGATGCCATCACCATGATTAAACTCTGGGAAAACTCGCAGATTGACCGAGAAAAACTGGTTTTGAAGAAAGAGGCTCTGTTGGCCAATCAGAAATATCAGAGTTCTGAAATTATTGGGAGCAAAATTCGGGACATGCAGGCTCCACCCAAAGCTCCGCCTAAACCCGCAGAATAAATATTTCCTAGCCGAAGATTGCTTATCAGATTAAAATGGATTATTATGTGGCAATTAAAAGGGAGTTACAGTTATACTGATGCCTGAGGGAACCCAGATTATCTTTTTTATTACAGCTGCCCTGCTTCTAATCAGTGCCTTGGGAGTGGCTTTCCTGAAGAATCTTTTTCACTCGGTCTTGGCCCTGGCCGCAGTCCTAGTACTGACTGCCGTGCTGTTTTTGACTCTCCAGGCAGAATTCGTGGCCGCGGTCCAGATTCTGCTCTACACCGGAGGAGTCATCACCCTAGTAGTTTTTGCCATAATGCTGACCGAAAAGCTCATCGGCACCAGATTGACCCAGACCAACCGCAAGATGGCAGTAGCCGGAAGCCTTAGCTTGGCCCTGGTTTTGTTTCTGGTCTATGCCATCCGACAAGAGAAGTTATTGGACTTTTCCAAAGGATTCTCCTTTGATGCCACCAGAGAGATTGCCTCCGGATTTCTCTCCGAGTTTGTAGTCCCCTTTGAAGCTCTCTCACTTTTACTTTTGGCCTCTCTGATAGGGGCCTTGGTCTTAGCCAAAGAGGATGAAAATGAGTAACTATCTTATTCTCTCTGCCATCCTCTTCGGAATTGGGACATTTACGGTCATCTCCCGGCGAAACGCGATTGGCATTCTCTTGGGCATCGAACTTCTGCTGAATGCCGTCAACCTAAACTTTATCGCCTTCGCCTTTCTGCGGGAGAATTCAGTTGGTCTGGTATTCGTGCTTTTTACTATTGCGGTCACTGTAGCAGAAGTAGCCTTGGGCTTAGCCATCGTGATTTTAATCTTCAGGCTGAAGAAGACAATTCAGGCGGATGAAGTGAATTTGTTGAAAGGCTGAAAATGAATCTGAATGCCCAGTTAGCCCTGTGGGTCTTCCTTTTGCCAACCCTGGCGGCAATTATTCTGGGAGTGGTTTATCCACTCCGCCGCTCCGGAAAACCGGCCGCCTACCTCTCAATTTTCGGAGTTGGCCTTTCCACTATCTTTTCGATCTGGAATCTAATCCTAATCAAATCAACTCCGGTCTCAGTTAGTATCAAATACCACTGGCTGCCAGCCTCAAGCGGAGCCTTAGCCTACGTAGGCCTCTGGCTGGATTCGATTTCAGCTGTTATGTTGGCAGTCGTCTCCGGGGTAGCCCTGGCCGTACAAGTTTATTCTCTGGGTTATATGTCTCAGGAGAGTAAACCCTCCCTGGGGAGATATTACACTTACCACTCTCTTTTTGCTGCGTCTATGCTGGGTTTAGTCCTGGCCAATAATCTTTTAGAGGTGTATCTCTTCTGGGAGCTGGTGGGAGTTTGCTCTTATCTATTAATCGGTTTTTGGTATCACAAACCAGAAGCGGCCCGGGCCGCCGTGAAAGCGTTCTGGGTGACCCGGTTTGGAGACATGGGGCTCATCTTAGGGATTATACTTTTATGGGGACAGACCGGAACCTTTGATTACCAAGAGATTTTTAGCTTAGTCAAAACCAGCCAGATTCCGCTGGGCTTCTTGAGCTTAGTCTCGGTTCTGATGCTTTTGGGGGCTTTCGGAAAATCGGCTCAGTTTCCATTTCACATTTGGCTCCCGGACGCGATGGAGGGGCCTACTCCGGTCTCAGCCTTGATTCACGCGGCCACCATGGTCGCGGCTGGAGTCTATTTAGTCATTCGCCTTTTTCCTCTGTTTGAATCAGTTCCCCTAGCCCTGGGGGTCCTGACTTATGTCGGTTCATTTACTGCTCTGCTAGCCGCCAGTTTGGCTACTCGTCAGGCAGATATCAAAAGGGTTTTAGCCTATTCAACCGTATCCCAGTTAGGCTTTATGATGGCAGCCCTAGGGGTCACGGCCCAGGTGGCTTCCTATTTCCACTTATTCAATCACGCCTTTTTCAAGGCACTTCTCTTCTTGGCAGCCGGCAGCGTCATCCATTCAGTGGGGAGCAACAATCTCTCTGAAATGGGGAATCTGAGTAAAAAAATGAGAATTACATCCGCAGTTTTTATAGCCGGAGGCTTGGCCCTGGCAGGAATCTGGCCTTTTTCCGGATTTTTCTCCAAGGATGAAATTTTGGTAGCAGTGGGAAGATCAGGCCAGGTCCTCCCCCTTCTGTTTCTGCTACTTACTACATTTCTGACCGCTTTCTACATCTTCCGGGCGGTCTTTTTGGTTTTTTACGGCCCCAAGAAAACTGAAGCAGATCCCCATGAATCTCCGAGGGTGATGACCTCTCCCATGCTGATTTTAGCGGCTCTTTCACTAGTTACCGGCTGGTTTTCAGGCGACTTTGAGCATCTGCTCTATCCAGGCCTGGAGGTCGAAACGTATCCTTCAGCTTTGCCCTGGATCTCTTTAGGGCTGGCCATAATCGGTATACTGACTGCCTGGCTCTTCTATCAAAAGCAAAAAAGAGCTCCGGCTCTACTAACCAGGAGCCTTTCTCCTTTAAGTCAAGCCATAGATAGGAAGTACTGGCTGGACGATTTGTATGGGTTAATGTACTCCAAGATTCTTTTGGGGTTTTCGTCGCTGATAGGCTGGATTGATCGCTACTTAGTCGACGGGGTGGTCAACTTATCCGCCTGGCTGACTGGCCAATCTGGCTCTAAGCTAAGAATTGCCCAGACCGGCAAAGCTCAAGACTATTTGATCGGGGTTACGGTCGGACTCTTGGTTTTAATAATCTTGGGATTGGGTTTAAGATGAATAATTTACGCGTCCTTTCCATCATCACTCTGGCTCCCTTCCTGGGTGCGGTAGTGATAATGTTCTGGGGGAGAGACCGGGCCAAGCTGGTGCACTGGACCGCGGCTTTGGTGACCTCTGTCTCTTTATTTTTTTCCATCTACATCTGGCTTGAATATGACCAGGTGGCCAAGGGATTCCAGTTTTTGGAATCTTGCGAACTAGTTCCCAGTCTAGGAATATCATACAGCTTGGGGGTAGATGGAATTTCGATGCCCCTGGTGTTGCTTACCTCTTTGGTGATTTTCTGCGGGGTATTTGCCTCCTGGACAATCAAGGAGAGATTTCACGAGTTTTATGCTTTGCTTCTGGTATTAGTCACCGGTGTTTTCGGGGTATTTGTCTCTTTGGATTTGTTTGTCTTGTTTTTGTTCTACGAAATTGCAGTCCTGCCTATGTATTTGTTAATTGGCATCTGGGGCTCCTCCAAGAAAATCCCCCCTAAAGGGCCTTTCTCCAGGATGATACAGAGCCTGAATCTAGGCCGAAAAGAGTATGCGGCCATGAAGCTGACTCTATATTTGCTTTTCGGGTCCGCTTTCATCTTGGTCGGCATTTTAGCCCTCTACTTCAAAGCCCCTCACCCCAGTTTTTCACTCTTAGAATTAGAGAAGATTGGTTTCCCCATCGGATTTCAGCATTTGTTCTTTCTGGCTATGTATGTCGGGTTTGGGATCTTAGCTGGCATCTGGCCCTTCCACACCTGGTCGCCGGATGGCCATGCTTCCGCTCCTACCGCAGTCTCAATGCTGCACGCCGGGGTTCTGATGAAATTGGGAGCTTATGGTGTGGTCAGAGTGGGGATGAGTCTGTTGCCCGAAGGCGCCCAATACTGGGCTTATCTGATGGGAACCATCGCGGTCGTCAACATCGTCTACGGGGCTCTATCTGCCATGGCTCAAACTGATTTGAAGTACGTGATTGCCTATTCCTCAGTCTCTCATATGGGAATTGTGATGTTAGGGGCAGCCACCCTGACCGAGACCGGAATGAACGGGGCCGTTTTCCAGATGGTGGCTCATGGAATTATGACCGGGTTATTCTTTGCCTTGGTGGGATTGGTCTATGAGAAATCTCACACTCGGGAAATCGGAGAGATGGGGGGATTCGGAAGTAGAATGCCGGGAGTAGCAGTAGCTTTTACGATTGGGGGCCTCTCCTCTCTGGGGCTGCCCGGACTTTCCGGATTCGTAGCCGAGTTTATGGCCTTTGTCGGGACCTGGAAAGGGATAGCCTTATGGTGGTTATTCCCGGCGGTCTTGGGGACTTTCTTGACCGCAGTTTATGTTCTAAGAGTGGTCAAGAAAATTTTCTTCGGTCCTCTGGATCAAAAACAGTATCCTGAATTGCCGGATGCGGTGGGGCCGGAGTGGGTAACCTTAGTGGTTTTGGGTTTTTGTCTGGTCTTCTTCGGAATCTTCCCTTTCACCCTCTTAGACCCCATCGATGTTTCCGTGATTGACTTGATGGGTAAATTAGGCGGGGCGCTGCAGTGATCCAACTCTATTTGGAGTTGGCTGTTTTCGGCCTGGCCCTGGTGGTTTTTGTGATAGATTTAGCTTCCAAGAAAAGAATCCAAAATTTAGTCTCGCTTCTGTCTCTTTTAGGAGTATTAGTAATTTTAGCCGCTTCGATTTTTGCTCCTCCGCAGGGTTCAGCTTTTAACGCTTCCATAACCAATGACCCTTTGGCAATTTTTTTTAAGAGACTCTTCCTTCTGGCAGCCGTAATCGGGCTTTTGGGCTCTTATGCCTACCAGCGCTCAGATTTTGGCAAGAGGGTAGGGGAATATCACTTTCTATTCTTAGTCTCTCTCTCCGGAATGATGCTTTTAGTCTCCTCTCGGGAATTAATAGTCTTATTTGTAGCCTTCGAAATTATGAGCCTCCCCTTGTATGCTATCTCCGGCTTTTTAAAAAAAGAGCCGGAATCGATTGAGGCGGCCCTGAAGTTCTTCTTAATTGGCACAGTCTCTTCCGCGATCATGCTGTACGGCTTTTCTTTTGTCTACGGAATCGTTGGAAGCACCTATCTGGAGCAGATTGCCAGCTTTTCCTCACCGTCAACTTTGTTTTACACGGGAATCATTTTAATCCTGGCCGGGATCTCTTTTAAGATTGCCTTAGTCCCATTTCATATGTGGGTTCCAGACACATATCAGGGTTCTCCTACTCCTTTTGTGGCCTATCTTTCTGTAGCTCCCAAGGCAGCCGGTTTTGCCATCCTGATTCGACTTTTCCTGGAAGGGTTTGGCCAGAATCTGGCCTTCTGGCAGCCGCAGTGGCTGGTCTTGGCAGCAGCCACAATGATAGTGGGAAATCTGTTAGCCCTCCCCCAAACAAATCTAAAAAGATTATTGGGATATTCTGGGATTGCCCACGTCGGATATGCCCTTCTAGGTCTGGCAGCTGCCTCTGTCTATGGAATAGCCATGCTTTTGTTTTATTTTGTGGTGTATCTGTTTGCCAATATGGGGATTTTTCTGATTGTAGAGTTGATAAATCGCAACAAGCACTCTGACGAGCTAAATGTCTATCAGGGCTTAGCTCAAAATGCACCCCTGCTCTCCCTGGTGATGCTTTTGTTTCTGCTTTCCTTGGGGGGTATCCCATTTTTGGCCGGTTTTTGGGGCAAGCTCTATATCTTTCTGGCCGCGGCCCAGGCTGGTTTTTTGGCGCTGGTCTTATTAGGGGCCCTGGTTTCTGTCGTGGCGCTATTCTACTATCTCAAGATTGCCCGGGCTTTATACATTGAACCACCTCCGGCCAAGAATAAGATTCAGATATCCTGGTCTTTGCGCTTGGCTTTGCTTTTGACCTCGGTTCCAGTGGTTGTCATCGGGCTATATCCTTCGCCATTAGTCAAGTTGGTTACTCAGATCGCCCAGAGTTTCCTGAAATAGTCTCTGACAAAATGTCCCAAGACAATCTGCCAATAAAATCTACTCGACAAATTTTCGCTTAAAATTCCGGAAGTTCGCTAAGTTTTCTTTTTCAAATCTTTCATCTGTGTAACCCGTTGCAGTACAAGCTAAATCATACCGCTTAGTTTCCTTCCTATTGCCCAGATTGGTATGCAGGTTGCAATAAGTATAAACAGCCTGATAAGTATGTGTATGCCTGATGGAAAGAGAAGATGCCTGAAATCTTAGAAAAGAAGACCTTAGCTCCTAAGATTCACCAGTTCAAGTTCTATGCTCCTCGGATAGTAAAGAAAGCTAAACCAGGCCAGTTTGTAATCCTGCGAGCCAACGAATACGCGGAGAGAATCCCAATGTCGATTGCCGGCCTGGACAAACAAAAAGGAACTCTGACCATCGTGGTTTTAGAAGTAGGAAAGTCCACCGCTTTTTTAGGGAGTCTGGAGACCGGGGATGTGATTTTGGATCTATTCGGGCCTTTGGGACAGCCAACGGAGATGGGGAATTTCGGAACGGTTGTCTGTGTTGGTGGCGGGATCGGAATTGCCCCACTCTATCCCTTAATCGAAGGTTTCAAATCATTCGGAAATAAAGTTATCACCATCATCGGCGCCCGCAGCCAGAATCTGTTGATAAAAGAAAAAGAGCTGGGCTCGGTCTCAGACGAAATCATCTGCACCACTGATGACGGAAGCTACGGGATGAAAGGTTTGGTCACAGATGCTCTGGCATATGTGCTAGAAAAAGAGAAAGTAGGATTAGTAATGGCCGTTGGACCGGTAGTGATGATGAGAGCGGTCTCAGATTTGACCAAGACCTATGCGGTAAAGACCATGGTCTCATTAAATCCAATCATGGTGGATGGGACCGGGATGTGCGGGGGGTGCCGGGTGGTGGTAGATGGAAAGAATCAGTTTGCCTGCGTGGACGGCCCGGATTTTGACGGCCACCAAGTCGATTTTGAAAATCTATTGATGAGACAGAGAGCCTATCAGATTCAAGAAAAAAATTCTTACGAAAGTTATCAGTGCAAAGTCCTTAACTCCGTGAAAGTAGTCTGATGACAGAGAAACCCAGAATGAGACGGGGCATGGAAGTCCCCCGGGCCAAAATGCCAGAGAGAGACCCTCAGGAAAGAGCATGTGACTTCCAGGAGGTTCCCTTGGGATTCACACCCTTGCAGGCCATGCTGGAAGCTTCCCGGTGTCTGTTATGCCAGAAAGAGCCCTGCCGATTGGGATGCCCGGTGGGTGTGCCTATAAAAGATTTCATGATAGCAGTTGCCAGCGCAGATTTTATGGGAGCTCTGCGGATAATCAGAGACGCCAATTCTCTGCCGGCGATATGCGGTCGGGTCTGCCCTCAGGAAGATCAGTGCGAAAAACTGTGCGGTCTGACTAAGAAGTTTGGGTCGGTTTCCATCGGCTACTTGGAGAGGTTTGTGGCGGATAAGGAGATGGAAAATGGGAATCTGGAGGTACCGGAAATAGCTCCTCCTAGCGGAAGAAAAGTCGCCATAGTCGGCTCCGGGCCGGCCGGTCTGACCTGCGCGGGCGAATTAGCCAAATTGGGCCAGGCGGTCACGATTTTTGAAGCCCTGCATGTGGCGGGCGGGGTCTTAATGTATGGAATCCCGGAATTCCGCCTTCCCAAGAAGATTGTCCAAAGAGAAATAGACTACTTAAAAAAATTGGGGGTAAAATTTGAGCTGGACACTCTGGTGGGCCGCACCCTGACCATTCCAGAGCTTTTCGCGGAAGGGTATGATGCCATCTTCATCGGTACCGGAGCTGGTCTGCCGGTCTTTATGAACGTCCCGGGAGAAAATCTAAATGGAGTCTATTCTGCCAATGAGTTTCTAACCCGAGTCAACTTAATGAAGGCTTACGACTTCCCCAATTACGACACTCCGGTAATGCGTGGCCAGAAAGTGGCGGTCATAGGCGGAGGTAACACCGCCATGGATGCGGTGCGCTGTGCCTTGAGGTTAGGGGCTAAACAAGCCATGATCGTCTACCGCCGCTCGGCAGAGGGAATGCCGGCCAGAAAGGATGAAATTCACCACGCCCAGGCTGAAGGGATAATTTTCCATTACCTTACTGCCCCGGTTAAAATCCTAGGGAATGGAGATGGCTGGGTGACCGGACTGGAGTGCCAGAGAATGGCCTTAGGGGAGCCGGATAGTTCTGGCCGCAGAAGACCGGTCCCAAGTCCAGATTCAAATTTTGTCCTAGAAGTAGATACGGTGGTGATTGCCATCGGAACCACGGCTAATCCGATTATACCTCACACCACTCCAGGATTAGGGACTAACAGATGGGGATATATATTGGCTGACCCGGAGACCGGAGCCACCAATATTCCTGGGGTTTATGCTGGTGGGGATATTGTCACTGGCTCTGCTACCGTGATTCTGGCAGCCGGGGCAGGCAAGAGGTCAGCCCAGGCAATTCATAAGTATTTGACTGAGCTTAAGGAGTCCAAAGTTGAAACAGTCACTGCCTAAAACTAAAAAAGCAAAGTTCGTCAGAAGCAAGACCTTAAAGGGAGACCTGATTATACTGCCGGAAATGTGCAAGGGGTGCAATTTTTGCATCGAGTTCTGTCCCCAGCATGTCCTAGAATCTTCAGGAGAATTCAATTCTCGGGGATACATTACCCCTCGTCTAAAATCAGAGGGGACCTGCACCACCTGTGCCTTCTGCCAGTGGATTTGCCCGGATTTGGCCATCTACGTGATCAAAGAGAACGGAACTACAAAATGAAAGCAGAGCAAGTCGTCCCGGCTGGCTCATTTTTCATGAGCGGCAATGAAGCCTGTGCCGAAGGGGCTCTGGCCGCCGGATGCCGCTTTTTTGCCGGCTATCCTATTACCCCTTCTACCGAGATAGCCGAGCATCTGGCTGAAAGACTCCCTGAGATTGGAGGAATCTTCATTCAGATGGAAGATGAGATGGCAGCGGTGAATGCGGTCTTGGGGGCCACCTGGGGAGGATTGAAAGGGATGACCGCCACCTCTGGCCCGGGCTTTTCCCTGATGATGGAAAATATCGGTTTAGCCGTAATGACGGAGACCCCCTGTGTGATAGTAGACGTCCAAAGAGGGGGCCCCAGCACTGGTTTAGCCACTAAAGTTGGGCAGGGAGATATGATGCAGGCTAAATGGGGAAGCCATGGCTCTTATGAGATAATAGCCTTGTCCCCTTCTTCTCCCCAGGAGTTCTTTGAGCAGACCATCAAAGCTTTCAATTTAGCCGAAGAGTTCAGGACCCCGGTCATAATCTTGGCCGACGAAGTAGTCGGGCATATGTCTGAAAAAGTCATCTTTCCCCAATCTGAAAAGCTGCTGATTAGCTCTCGCAGATTCACCAACCTAAGTCCAGCCGACTACCATCCCTTTCAAGCCAACGGCAACGGCATACCAGAGATGGTCAAGGCCGGAGATGGCTATCGGATTCATGTGACCGGCTCTACTCACGATTACCGGGGCTATCCCTATATGACCGCCGAGGCTCAAGCCAATCTGATCCCCCGCTTGGTGCAGAAAATCAGAGGCCGCAGAAACGAGCTGATTGATGTTAAAGAAATTGACTGCCAGGGAGCCGAAGTCTTGGTCTGTTCCTACGGAATCACGGCCCGGACCTCTTATTATGCCATCGAGCAAGCTCATAGCCTAGGCATTAAGGTGGGCCAGCTAAAACTGAACGTCGTCTGGCCCTTCCCGGAAGAAATCATCAAAAAGTGGGCCTGGCAAGTGAAAGCCATGATTGTGCCAGAAATAAACATGGGGCAAATGGTCCTGGAAGTAGAAAGAGCCGCGGCTGGAAAGTGCCGGGTTGTTTCAGTCCCTCACCCGGGCGGAGACATACACCGCCCAGAAGTAATTCTGGAAGCCATAAAGAAAAGTGCCGAATGACTGAAGAAATATTGACCCAGAACCATCCCCTAGAATCCTGTCTGCGGACCGAAAGATTCCCCCACATCTGGTGCGTGGGGTGCGGGCTAGGAGTGGCCTTAGGTGCCTTTGCTTCCAGCCTGTTAGAGAATAAATTCGATCTAGACCAGATGGCAGTTATCTCAGGCATCGGCTGCACCGGCAGAATGGCCGGGTATCTGAAAGTGGATTCCTTTCACACCACTCACGGAAGAGCCATCCCCTTTGCCACTGGCTTACACCTGGCCAATCCGAAATTAAAAGTAGTAGTCTTCTCCGGAGATGGTGATATTGTAGGGATCGGCGGCAATCATTTCATACACGCAGCCCGGCGGAATTTAGATCTTACCGTCATCTGTGTCAACAATTTCATTTACGGTATGACCGGCGGCCAGGTCGCTCCCACTACCCCTTTGGGCGCCCACACCACTACAACCACTTATGGCAATTACGAATATAGCTTTAACATCCCACTTCTGGCGGCTGCTTCCGGCGCCACATACGTAGCCCGCTGGACGGTTTTGGATATAATCAAATTGAGAAAATCAATCCAAGAGGCCCTGAACAAGAAGGGTTTTTCAGTGATCGAAGTGATCTCCCCCTGTCCCACTCTTTACGGGAGACTGAATCGTCTGGCGACCGGGGTGGAGATGATGAAATTCTTGAAGGAGCATTCCCTTTTCAAAAGGGAGGCTAAGTTAGAAGAAGCGGCCATTACCGACGGAAATCAGATTGTGGTCGGCAAGTTTTTAGATATTGAAAAACCCACCTACCTGGAGATGTACGAAAAAAGTGTGGGAGGAAAAATCAAACAATTGAAGTACGAAAAAATCCTGGCCGGGGAAGAATCCTGCCCGGAGTGCTGAAAATGTCTAAATGCACGGAGATTAGAATAGCCGGTTTCGGAGGACAGGGAGTAATCTTGGCCGGATATGTGCTGGGTAAAGCGGCCACGATTTACGAGAACAAATACGCCACTTTAACTCAGAGCTATGGTCCGGAATCTCGGGGTTCAGCCTGCTCAGCCCAAATTATCCTATCAGATTCAGAAATATTTTATCCGGCTCTAATTCAGCCAGATATTCTGGTGGTGATGTCTCAGGAGGCCGAAGCCAAGTTTTCCAACCAAGTCAAAAAGGAGGGCCTTATTCTGTATGACTCGTGCTTGGTCACCCCCAGTGTTAATGCTGCCAGGCTAGCCGGCATTCCAGCCACCGATTTAGCCGGGAGCTTAGGGAAGAAGATTGTGGCCAATATGATAATACTGGGGTTTTTGGCCAGGCAGACTAATGCCGTCAGTTTGGACGCCTTAAAACAAGCGGTGATTAGCATAGTGGCCAAACAGCATTTAGAATTGAATATGAAAGCCCTGGAAACAGGCTACTCTTACTTGCCCAGTAAACCAGTAGAAGTTGA
>Ga0209342_10001706_pt1 | contig 24341 bp, 38 predicted proteins | sample RifCSP16_2_FD_184023 | JGI IMG/M metagenome (GOLD analysis project Ga0209342, IMG submission 184023) | Soil microbial communities from Rifle, Colorado - Rifle CSP2_sed 16_2 (SPAdes) (version 2) | ecosystem: Environmental > Terrestrial > Deep subsurface > Rock core/Sediment | place: Rifle... | reverse complement strand
GCCCAGGTCGGCCTGGCTACGGACGGAGACGCCGACAGGCTGGGCGTCGTCGATAGCAGCGGGCGGTTCATCAACCAGCTCGTGACGTTCGCGCTCCTCGTCTACTACCTGCTGGAGGTGCGCGGCCTACGCGGCGCCATCGTCAAATCGATCACGACCACCGGCATGGCGCGCTGCCTCGGTGAGCTGTACGGCGTCCCCGTCCACGAGACCGCCGTCGGGTTCAAGTACCTCGGCCCCAAGATGCGCGAGACCGACGCCCTCATCGCCGGCGAGGAGTCCGGCGGCTACGCCTTTCGGGGCCACATGCCGGAGCGGGACGGCGTTCTCTCCGGGCTCTACTTCCTGGACCTGATGGCCCGCCGCGGCAAGGGCGCCGCCGAGCTCGTCGAAGAGCTGTTCGCGAAGGTCGGCCCCCACTACTACGACCGCATCGACATCCATATGACGCCGGAGGAGCGGACGCGCGTGGAGTCGCGCCTGGAAGGCCTGCGCCCGCAGACGATCGCCGGGCTGCCGGTCACCGGCAGCGACCGCACAGACGGTCTGCGCTTCCTGCTCGATGGCGGCGGCTGGGCCCTGATCCGCCTCTCCGGCACGGAGCCGCTGATGCGGATCTACACGGAGGTCCAGCAGGAGGAACTGGTGCCCCGCGTGCTGCGCGAGTGCCGGGAGCTGACCGGTGCCTGATCCCGCCGTCCTGGACGACCCCGAAGCGCGCGGCAGGCTCGACCCCGGCGGCATGGCCAGGGCCGTCCGCGAGCTGCCCGAGCAGTGCCGCGAGGCCTGGGACTCGGCCCACCGGCTTGAGCTAGCGCCTGCCTACCGCGAGATCGACCGGATCGTCATCCTGGGCATGGGCGGCTCCGCCATCGCCGGCGACGTCTTCCGCCTCCTCCTGGGCCGCGAGTGCCCGGTGCCCGTGCTCAACCACCGCCACTACGACCTGCCGCCGTACGTGGACGCGCGCACGCTCCTCGTCGCCTGCAGCTTCAGCGGCAACACCGAGGAGACGGTCTCCGCATTCGAGCAGGGGCTGGCCACGCCGGCCAAGAAGCTCGCTATCACCACGGGGGGCCGGCTGCTGACGGCCTCCCGCGCGAACGGCGTTCCCGCCTTCGTCTACAGCTACCACGGCGAGCCCCGGGCGGCCTTCGGCTACGGCCTGATGCCGCTCCTCGCCGTCGCCGAGGCGCTGGAGCTGATGCAGGGCGTGGGCCGTGACGTGGAGGAGGCGCTCGCGGCGATGGAGTCGCTGCGGGAGCGCATCGGCGAAGACGTGCCGATGTCGGAGAACGCCGCCAAGCAGATGGCCGCCCACCTGGTCGACCGGCTGCCCGTGATCTACGGCGCCGAGCTCCTCTCGGAGGTGGCGCACCGGTGGAAGACCCAGCTCAACGAGTCGACGAAGGTGTGGGCGTTCTACGAACAGCTGCCCGAGGCGAACCACAACGCCATAGTCTCGTCGGCGCTGCCGTCCGCGGTCGCCCGGCCGGTGACCGCCGTCTACCTCCGCTCGCCGGGGCTTCACCCCCGAGTGGCGCTTCAGTACGAGTATAGCCGTCGGACCATGGCCGCAGCGGGCGTGGACTGCCTGGACGTGGACGTGGAGGGAAGCGGCGCGCTGGCCCAGGTGATGACCGGTGTCCTGCTAGGGGACTACGTTAGCCTTTACCTAGCGCTGCTCAACGGCGTCGACCCGACGCCGACGACGGCCATCGACGGGCTGAAGGCCTGGCTGGCCCAGCAGGGCTGATGGGAGACGGTGTGGAACGCATTGTGTGTTACAATGTGTAAACAATGCGCTACAAGATCATCCAGGTCCCAGTAGATCGCGACCTTCTGGAGGCCCTCAATAAGGTGTCGCGGCGGCAGGCGAAGTCGCGCTCGGCGCTCATCCGGGAGGCCTGTGCCAAGTACCTCGCCACCGCCGAAAAGGAAGAACGCATACGGCAGTACGTCGAGGGATACCGGAGAATGCCGGAAACGGAGGACGAGCTCGACTTCGCCGAATCGTCCGCCGGATCGCTCGCCGAGCTCATTGAAGACGAAGCTTGGAACGAGGAATGAGGCGGGGGGAGGTTTGGTGGGCGAATCTGCCCCCTCCTGCCGGCCGGAGACCGGTGCTCCTGCTGTCACGCCACGAAGTCTACCGAATACGCAGCGCCGTAACGCTTGCGCCCGTTACCACGACGGTCCGCGGCATTCCGGTGGAGGTTCCGCTGGGGCCCGAGGACGGAATGTCGCAGCCATGCGTTGTCAACTTGGATAACATCGGTACTTTCAAGAGGAACAGGCTGCTCCGGCGCATAACAGAGCTTTCCGACGAGAAGATGCGTGAAGTCGGCAGGGCAGTCAGAAGTAGCTCGGGCGCGCGGCCGCCTAGCGCTTGGTGTACTGCGGCGCCTTGCGCGCCCGCTTGAGGCCGGGCTTCTTGCGCTCCTTCACCCGCGGGTCGCGGGTGAGCAGTCCAGCCTTGCGCAGGGCCGGGCGCAGGCTCTCGTCGAAGGCGAGGAGGGCCCGCGCGGTGCCGTGGGCGATGGCGTCGGCCCAGGCGGAGATGCCGCCGCCGGCGATCTTCACCTGCACGTTGAACCGGCTCCCCGCGTCGGTCGTCTCCAGCGCCAGCCGGACCTTGGTCTGGTGGATCGGCCGCGTGAACACGTCCTGGAACGGCTTACCGTTGATGACGACGGTGCCCGAGCCGGGGTAGAGCCGCACGCGGGCCACCGCTGACTTCCGGCGTCCGGTGCCGTAGTAGTAGCGCTCGCCCGGCGGGGCCGCGATCGTCTCTGTCTCTTCCTGCGTCATCCTACTTCTCCGAGCTTCTGGCGGCCGCGGCGGCCTCTCGCTTGCGGGAGGCGTTCACCTGCGCCGCGTGTGGGTGGTCCGGTCCCGCGTAGACCTTGAGGTGGCGGTAGACGTGGCGGCCCAGGCGGTTGCGAGGGAGCATCCCCCGCACGGCCGCCTCGATCACCCGGCCCGGTTGCCGTTCCATCATCATGCCCAGCGTGGTCGTCTTGAGGCCGCCCATGTAGCCTGTGTGCCGGTAGTACTTTTTGTCCTGCATCTTGTTGCCCGTGATCCGGACCTTCTCCGCGTTCACGACGATGACGAAATCCCCCATGTCCAGGTGGGGCGAGTAGTCCGGCTTGTGCTTGCCCATGAGCAGGCCTGCCACGCGCGTCGCCAGCCGGCCCAGCGTCTCGCCGTCGGCGTTCACGACCTGCCAGCGCTTGTCGATCTCGCCGGCCTTCATGCTATATGTCTTCGTTCGTTTCATCGTCAAACAGACCGTCCTCATAGCGAACCTTCATCAGGCAGAGCCCCCGCGCCGGCGCCGTGCGGCTGGCCGCGCCCGGCCTAGCCTCCCGTACCATCGCCTCGAAGTCCCCGGCGGAGAGCTTGCCCCTCCCCACCTCCACCAGAGCCCCGGCGATGCGGCGCACCTGGTGTCGCAGGAAAGCGTTTGCCTCCACGTCCAGCGTCAGGCAGCGGCCCCGGCAGCTCACCTCGGCCCGTACAACTCTCCGCCGCGTGCTCTGCCGCCCGGCCAGCGAGGGCTGCGTGAAGGCCGCGAAGTCGTGCTCTCCGGTGAGAGCCTCCGCCGCCGTCCGCATCGCCCCGACGTCCAGGGGCTCCGCGACGTGCCAGACGAAGCGCCTGCGCAGCGCCGGTCGCTGCCGCCCATTGTAGACGGTGTAGCGGTACCAGCGCGAGGTCGCCCTTCGCCGGGGGTCGAAGTCCGCCCCGACCTCTCTCACCGCCCGCACCGCGATCCGGTCCGGCAGGTGGTGGTTGAGGGCCCGCAGGAACACCTCCGGCGAGTGGCGGCTGCGGGTGCTGACCGCGGCCACCTGACCCCTGGCGTGAACGCCGGCATCCGTGCGGCCGGCCAGGGCCACCCTTATCGGTTCGCCTGTTAAGCTGCTCAGGGCGCGCTCAAGCGCGTCCTGTATCGTTCCCGTATTCAGCTGGTACTGGGAGCCTCCGAAGCCGGTGCCCTCGTACTCCAGCAACAGGGCCAGCCGGCGGACGGGCGCGCCCGGTACCATCCGCCCCAGGCGGGTCCGCCTTTGGCGGACGCCTAGCCCTCCCCCGCCAGCATCTCCAACTGGGCCATGCGGGCGCCGTCTCCCTGTCGCGGGCCCAGCTTCACGATCCGCGTGTATCCGCCGGCCCGGCCCGCGTAGCGCGGGGCCAGACTATCGAACACCTTCTCCACTATCTTCTTGTCGTACACGAAGGCCAGCGCCTGGCGGCGGGCGTGAAGGTCGCCCCGCTTGCCCAGGGTTATCACCTTCTCCGCCAGCCCGCGGACCTCCTTCGCCTTGGCCTCCGTGGTGATGATCTTCTCGTGCCGGAGGAGGTCGGTCACCAGGTTGCGAAAGAGGGCGCGCCGGTGATCGGTCGGCCGGCCCAGCTTGCGCCCGTCGATCCGGTGGGCCACGGCTACTCCCCGGGCTCCTTCTGGATCAGCTCCTTGAGCTTCCGCTGCCACTCCGGCACCTCTTCCTCCTCCTCGGACAGCGCTTCCGCCGCCTTCTTGGCGCGGGAGCGCTTGGCCGGCGGCGCTTCGGCTTCCGCCGGAGCCGCCACCTCCTCCACCGGGGCCGGCGGCGCTTCGGGAGCGGCTACCTCTTCCACCGCTTCGACAGCCGGACGCTGCGCGAGGATAGGGCTCTCCCCTTCCTCGATCGGCGGCGCCTCCATCACGTCTTCCGGCCTGTCCGCGGGCAGCAGGTCCATTTCGTTCAGCTTCTCCCGCAGCTCGTCGTACGACTTGCGGCCGAAGTTCCGGAGCGAGAGCAGCTCCTCTTCGCTCTTCTCCAGCACCTGGCCCATCGTCATCAGGCCGCTGCGTCGCAGGCAGTTATACGCGCGCATCGAGAGGTTGAGGTCCTCGATGGGCATGTTGTACTTCTCCGGCGTGAGCTGGACGCCGGCGCCCAGGCCGCGTTCGACCACGGGCAGCGGCGGCTGGCCCATGTGGGCGAACAGCTTGAACTGCTCGATGATGATCTCCGCGCTGCCGCTGACGGCGTCGGCGGCGCTGATCGTGCCGTCCGTCCAGACCTCAAGCTCCAGCCGGTCGAAGTTCGTCTCCTGCCCGACGCGGGTACGGCCCACGCGGTAGTTGACCTTTCGCACCGGCGAAAATATCGCGTCGACCGGGATCACGCCGATGGGGAGGCCGTCGGCCTGGCCGGCGGGTACGTAGCCGCGGCCGGGTTCCACGTTCAGCTCGACGCGGAGCTGGCCCTTGGGAGAGTCCATCGTGGCCAGGTGGAGCTCCGGGTTCATCACCTCGTAGTGCTCGGGGACCTGGAGGTCGGCAGCCGTCATCTCGCCCTCGCGGCCACTAACGTCCAGGATCAGTGTCCCTGGCCGGTCGGAGAGGGCGCGCAGCCGGAGTTGCTTAACGTTCAGGAGGAACTCAATCGTGTCCTCCTTCACGTTCGGTATGGTGGAGAACTCGTGCTGGACGCCTTCGATGCGCACAGACGTCACTGCGGCCCCGGACAGGGAACTGAGGAGGACGCGCCTGAGGGCGTTCCCCAGGGTAATACCGAAGCCGGGAAGCAGCGGCGCAGCGACTATGCGAGCGAAATCCTCCCCACTCTCCTCGATCTCGATCTGAGGTTCGTAGGACGGCTGCTCGGGCGCCGGCGAAGCGGCGACACCGTGATAGACCTGAGACTCTAGCATTTGCTATCCCCTACCGAGAGTAGTACTCAACGACCGTGGCCGGGCTGAACTTGGCCCCGATCTCTTCAACTTCAGGCTGGCCCAGCACGCGGCCCGTCAAGGAGTCCGCCTCCACGCTCAGCCAGGACGGTACGTTCTTGCTGGCGATCTGCTCCTTCACCATCTCGTGGTACCGGGACGATAGTCCCTGTGAGGTCCAGGCGATAACGTCACCTACCTTGAGCACGTGCGAGGGCGTGTGCGACTTGCGCCCGTTGACGGTGATGTGACCGTGCAGGACCACCTGCCGCCCTTGCGCCCGTGAATCGGCGAAGCCAAGCCGGTACAACAGGTTGTCCAGCCGCAACTCCAGGATGCGCAGCAGGTTGTCGCCGCTGACGCCATGCCTTCGCACCGCTTCCACGTAGTAGCGGTGGAACTGCCGCTCCAGCACGCCGTATACGGCGCGGGCGCGCTGCTTCTCCCGTAGCTGGAGGCCGCGGTCGGACACCTTGCGACGGCGCATTGAGCGCTGCCCGGGGGCGTAGGGCCGCCTCTCGAACGGGCACTTGGGCGAGAAGCACTTCTCGCCCTTGAGGTACAGCTTGTCGCCTAGGCGGCGGCACAGTCTGCAAACGGGTCCGTTGTAGCGGGCCATATCTCTCCTAAACTCGCCGCCGCTTGCGCGCCCGGCAACCGTTGTGTGGAATCGGCGTCACGTCGCGGATGCTGGTGACCTGGAGGCCGGAAGCCTGAAGGGAGCGGATCGCCGCCTCCCGGCCGCTGCCCGGCCCCTTGACGCGCACGTCCACCTGGCGGAGGCCGTGCTCCGCGGCCCGCCGCGCCGCCGCCTCAGCGGCCAGTCCGGCGGCGTAGGGCGTGCTCTTCCGCGAGCCTTTGAAGCCGGCCGTGCCGGCGCTGGCCCAGGAGAGCACGTTGCCGTTCGGGTCCGTGAGCGTGATCGTGGTGTTGTTGAAGCTGGACTGAATGAACGCCAGCCCAACCGGTATGTTCTTCTTCTCCCGCTTGCGGGTGCGTGCCTTGGTCTTTCGTTCCGCCATGTGGTCCTATCCCTACTTCTTGGCGATGGCGCGCCGCCTGCCGGCGACGGTGCGGCGGGCGCCGCGCTTGGTACGCGCGTTCGTCCTCGTTCTCTGGCCCCGCGCCGGCAGCCCGCGGCGGTGCCGTATCCCCCTATAGCTGTTGATCTCTACCAGCCGCTGGATGTTCTGGCGCACCCGCTTGCGCAGCTCCCCCTCCACCACGAAGTTCCGGTCGATGTACTCGCGGATGCGGGATATCTCGTCGTCGGTCAGGTCGCGGACCTTCGTCTCGCCGGCGACGGCGGCGTGGGTGCAGATCTGGCCGGCAATGCCGGGACCGATGCCGAAGATATAGCGCAGCGAAACGTCGACGCGCTTGTCGCGGGGGATGTCCACTCCGGCAATGCGAGCCATATGACCCTCCTACCCCTGCCTCTGCTTGTGGCGGGGGTTGCGGCAGATAACGCGCACCACCCCACGGCGGCGCACGACCTTGCAGTTATCGCAGCGACGTTTGACCGATGCAGATACCTTCACGGCAAGAAATCCCTACTTGAAGCGATAGGTGACCCTACCCCGAGTCAGGTCGTAAGGGGAGAGCTCCACCAGCACACGGTCTCCCGGCAGTATGCGAATGAAATTCATCCGGATCTTGCCGGAGGCGTGGGCAAGGATACTATGCCCATTAGGCAATTCTACACGAAACATCGCGTTGGGCAAGTTCTCCTTGACGACCCCCTCAACTTCTATGGACTCTTTTTTTCCCATGCGCGCCCCGGCCCCGCTACTGCGCGCGGCCTGCGGCGGTCACCTCCCTTGTGTGATTGCCTGCTGCACTCATAATCTACGGCAAAGTCAACACTTCCGCCGCGCCGTCCCGCACGGCCAGCGTGTGCTCGAAGTGGGCGGACAGGCTCCCGTCCAGCGTCCGCACCGTCCAGTTGTCCGGGTCGCGCTTCGTGCGCCAGTCGCCAACGTTCACCATCGGTTCGATAGCGATGACCATCCCCTCCTTGAGGACGGGGCCGGACTCCGGGTCGCCGTAGTTCGGCACCTGCGGGTCCTCGTGCATCTGGCGGCCGACGCCGTGGCCGACGTACTCCCGGACGACGGAGAACCCTTCGCCCTCCACGTACGCCTGAATAGCGGCCCCGATCTGGCCCAGCCGCGCCCCCGCCCGCGCCGCAGCGATGCCGCGGGCCAGCGCCTCGCGCGTCACCTCGATGAGCCGCTGCGCCTCGGGCGAAACGTTGCCCACCCCTACGGTCACCGCCGAGTCGGCGACGAACCCCTTGTACACGCAGCCCAGGTCGATGCTGACCACGTCACCGTCCGCGATCTCCCGCTCGCCCGGGATGCCGTGGACGATCTCGTCGTTCACGGACACGCAGACGGTTGCCGGGTAACCCTGGTAGCCCAGGAAGACCGGTGTCACCTTTCGCTTCTTGAACTCCCTGCGGACAATCTCGTCCAGCTCCTTCTCGATGAGGCCGGGCCGCAGCCGCTCCACGAGCACCTGCAGCATCTCCGCGACGATGCGGCCGGCATCCCGCATGATGGCGATCTCGTCCCGCGACTTGAGGATGATCGGCATGGCGGCTACCGCACCTCCTGAGGGCGGGCCATCGCCGCCAGCAGCCTATCGCGCACCTCTTCGACGGGAAGCTCACCATCCACCTCGACGAGTTTGCCGGCCTGCCGGTAGTAGTCCAGCAGCGGCTCCGTCTCCTTCGTATTCACGTCCAGCCGCCGGCGCACCACGTCCGGCTTGTCGTCCTCACGCTGGTAGAGCTCGCCGCCGCAGCGGTCACAGACGCCCGCGGCCTTCGGCGGCATGCTCTGCTCGTGATAGACGGCGCCGCACTGGCGGCAGTTCCAGCGCCCGCTGAGCCGGCGCACGAGCTCCTCCGGGGAGACGTTCACGTACAGCGCCTTGTCTATCGCCTTACCCTGCCCGGCCAGCGCCTCGTCCAGGGCGCGCGCCTGCTCCAGGTTGCGCGGGAACCCGTCCAGGATGAACCCCCGGGCGGCGTCCGGCTGCCCTATCCGCTCCAGTAGCATGCCGATGGTAAGGCGGTCCGGCACCAGCAGGCCCCCTTCCACGTAGGGCTGTACCTGCCGTCCCAGCTCCGTTTGCTTGCTGATGTTCTCGCGGAAGAGCCCGCCGCTGGTGATGTGGGCCATCCCCTTCGCTTCGGATATGAGGGCAGCCTGAGTGCCCTTTCCGGCTCCCGGGAGGCCTAGCAAGATCAAGTACAAACTTATCGTCCGCTCCCTACCTGATGAACCCTTCGTACTGGCGCATGAGGAGCTGCGCCTCGATCTGGCGCATGGTGTCCAAGACGACACCGACCACGATGATGAGGCCGCTGGAGGTGATGCCGAAAGCGGCTGAGCGTCCCCGCAGGCTGAAGTCGCCGCCTACTATGACGCCGAAGATGAACGGGGCCACCGCTACGAACCCCAGGAAGAACGCACCCCCCCAGGTGATCCGCAGGAGCACGCGGTTGATGTACTCCTCCGTGGGGCGCCCGGGCCGTATGCCCGGCACGAAGCCGCCCTGGCGCTGCAGGTTCTCGGCCAGGTTCTGCTGCCCGAACACGACCAGCGTGTAGAAGAAGGTGAAGATCACGACGGTGACGAACAGGAACGCCCAGTACCCCCAGCTTCCCGGGTCGAACACGTTCTGAATCCAATCGGCACTGTCGGCGATGAACTTGTTATCGGAGGTCGCGAAGATGCTGCCCACGTAGGCCGGGAAGATGATGATGGAGAAGGCGAAGATAAGCGGGATCATGCCAACGGTGTTCACGCGTAACGGGATATGCGTCTGGCCGGACTGCCGGTACATGCGCCCGCTACGGAAAACGCTGCGTGAGTACTGGACGGGGATGCGCCGCTGCGCCTCCTGGAAGACGACGATCGTGTAGAGCAGTCCGATGGTCAGCGCCCCGAGGAGCAGGGTACTGGTTACGGTGTCGCCCGTTCCCGTGTAGAGCTGCCCCGCCACGTACTGGGGCAGGCCGGCGATGATGCCGGCGAAGATCAGCACGGAGATGCCGTTCCCGATGCCGCGCTCGCTGATCAGCTCGCCTATCCAGACCAGGAACATCGTGCCCGCGGTCATGGAGATGATCATTGAAAGGGTGGGCAAGGCCTGCGCGCCGGAAAGGCCGATGCCGGCCGTGCCGGCAAACCCCTGCTGGCTCTCGATCAGCACGAGCTGGCCGTAACCCTGCACGAACGCCATGGGCACGGTCATCCAGTGGGTGTATATCTGGATCTGACGCCGCCCCTGCTCGCCCTCCTTGGACAGCGCCTGCAGGGTGGGCACAAGCGGCACCATCAGCTGCATGACGATGGACGAGGTGATGTACGGGTAGACGCCCATCGCCGCGACGCTCATGTTCTGGAGCGCGCCGCCGCTGAAGATGTTCATGAAGCCCAGGACCGTACTATCGCGGAAGATCTGGTCGAGCGCGACCGGGTTGATGCCCGGCACCGGCAGGTTCGACACGAACCGGAAAACCACCAGCAGCGCGAACGTAAACAGCAGCTTCTCGCGAATATCCGGCTGGAAGATCGCGTTGTAGGCCGCCTGCAGCAGCTGCGGCCGCTGTTGCGGTCGCGCTCTAGCTGCCGTCGCCATCGCCTGTCCTGTCGCCGGAGGCGACCTCCGAAGGGCCGATCTCCTGGGCGCTGCCACCGGCCGCTTCTATCTTCTCCCTGGCGGTCATCGAGAACTTGTGCGCCCTCACGGTGAGCGAATGTGTCAGCTCGCCCGCGGCAAGCACCTTCAGGGGCCGCCGCAGCGTACTCAGCACCCCCGACTGCTTCAGGAGCTCCGGCGTCACCTCCGTGCCCGCCGGGAAGCGCTCCAGGTCGCGCAGGTTCACCGCCGAGTACTCCTTGCGGAAGATGTTGGTGAAGCCGCGGCGCCGGGGCAGGCGCTTGATCAGGCGCGTCTGGCCGCCCTCGAAGCCCAGCCGGGGCTTGCGTCCGGCGCGCGCCTTCTGGCCCTTCAGGCCGCGCCCGGAATAGGTGCCGTGGCCGCTGGCGTTGCCGCGGCCTACCCGTTTGCGGGCGTGTTTAGCCCCTTTGGGCGGTCGAAGTTCGTGGGCGAGCATCAGTCCTGGGGAACCTCAGCAACCTTCACAAGGTGCCGGACTTTGTTAATCATACCACGTATAGCAGGACTGTCATCGTGCTCCACCGCGTGTCCCAGCCGCCGCAGCCCCAGCGCCTTGATCGTCCGCTTCTGGTCGTCGCGGTAGCCGATCGCGCTCTTCTCCCAGGAAACCCTCAGCTTAGCCATCGGCGGATGCTCCCGCGGTCACGGCCCTCCGCCTGGCCAGCGCCTCCTCCGGAGAGCGCAGGAGGGAGAGACCGAGCATCGTCGCCTTGACGACGTTCGCCGGGTTGCGCGAGCCGAGCGACTTGGTGACGGCGTCCTTCACCCCAGCCTCCTCAAGGACCGCCCGCACGCCGCCGCCGGCGATCAGCCCCGTGCCAGGGGCGGCCGGCTTGATCAGCACCCGCGAGGCGCTGAAGCAGGCCAGGACGGGATGCGGAATGGTCGTCCCCACCATCGGCACGCTGAGCATGTGCTTGCGGGCAACGGTGGTGGCCTTGCGGATCGCCTCCGGCACCTCGCGGGCCTTCCCCATCGCCGCGCCGACGTGCCCGGCGCCGTCACCGACCACGACCACGGCCGTGAAGTGGAAGCGCCGCCCGCCTTTCATCACCTTGGCCACGCGGTTGATGAAGACGACCTTCTCCGACAGCTCCATCTCTGAAGCGTCGACCTTCTCTCGCCTGGCGATGTACTTGCTCGGGTTGGACATGATCACCTCGTCAGAAGGAGAGGCCTCCCTTGCGGGCCGCCTCCGCCAGCGCTTTAATTCGACCGTGGTACTTGAAGCCGCCGCGGTCGAAGACGACGGCCCTGATCCCCTTCTCAGCGGCCTTGCGGGCCAGCGCTTCCCCCACCAGCTCGGCCACCTGAGTCTTCTTCTTCCCGTTCTTCTGGCCGCGCAGGCCGGCTTCCACGTCGGACGCCGCCACCAGCGTGCGTCCGTCGCTGTCGTCGATCACCTGGGCGTAGATATGGCTCAGGCTGCGATAGACGGCCAGCCGCGGCCGCTGCGGCGTGCCGGAGACGTGCTTGCGCACGCGGGCGTGGCGCCGAATGCGGGCTGCGTGCGTGGTCTTGCTCTTCTTCATGCTAGTGGACCGCCTTACCGGCCTTGCCGGCCTTGCGGCGTACGTACTCGTCCAGGTAGCGGATCCCCTTCCCCTTGTAGGGCTCCGGCGGCCTCACCTTGCGGACGTCCGCCGCCGTCTGGCCCACGTCCTCTTTGTTGATCCCCCTCACGATGACCCGAGACGTGCCCTCGACCTCGAACTCGATGCCCGGCGGCGGCGGCACCTCCACGGGCCTGGAGTAGCCGACGGCCAGGACCAGGTTGCTCCCCTGCATCTGGGCGCGGTAGCCCACGCCCTGCAGCTCCAGCGTCTTGGCGAACCCTTCGCTGACGCCGATTACCATGTTCTGGATGAGGGTACGGGTCAGCCCGTGGGCGGCGCGGTGCCGGGGGTGGTCGCTCGGCCGCTCCACCGTCAGCACGCCGTCGCTCAGCTTGAGCTTCATCGCGGGGTCGAGGTCGCGGTTGAGCTCGCCCTTGGGGCCCTTGACGGTGACCCGCGAGCCTTCGATCTTGACCTCAATCCCGCTGGGAATCGTGATCGGTACCTTGCCTACGCGCGACATCTTCGTTCCTCACCAGACATAGCAGACGACTTCCCCGCCCAGCCCCCGCCGCCGCGCCTCGCGGCCGGTAAGCAGCCCCTGAGACGTGGACACGATGGCGACACCCAGCCCGCCGTAGACGCGCGGGACTTCGCGCTTCTCCACGTAGACCCGCAGCCCCGGCTTGCTCACGCGCTGGAGCCCGGTGATCGTCGGCTCACGCCGGTCCGTGTAGGCCAGGTGGACGCGCACGGTGCGCTTCACACCGTCCTCCAGCACCTCGTAGTCGCGGATGAACCCCTCCTGCTTGAGCGTCTGCGCCAGGGAGACCTTCATCTTGGAGGCGGGCATATCCGTGAAGTCATGCCGCGCCGTGAGGGCGTTGCGGATCCTCGTCAGCATATCGGCGATCGGGTCTGTGATCATGGCCCTCGTCCTACCAGCTGGACTTCTTCACTCCCGGCAGGTGGCCTTCCAGGGCCAGCTGGCGGAAGCAGATACGGCAGAGCGCGAAGGTCCGCAGGTAGGCACGCGGGCGGCCGCAGCGGTGGCAGCGGTTGCGGTGCCGCACCTGGAACTTCGGCTTCTTGTGGAACGTCTTCTCGTAGAGTGCCTTTCGGGTCACTTCATCTCCTCTTATCGCCGGGCGAACGGCATCCCCAGCAGCTCCAGCAGCCGCTTCCCCTCCTCGTCCGTGCGGGCGGAGGTCGTGATGTTCACCTGGAGGCCGCGGATGCGGTCGATCTTATCGTATTCGATCTCCGGGAAGATGAGCTGCTCGCGAATGCCCAGGCTGAAGTTGCCGCGCCCGTCGAACGAGTTGGGCGAAACGCCCTGGAAGTCGCGGATGCGGGGAAGGGCGGCGTTCAGCAGCCGGTCCAGGAACTCCCACATGTGATCGCCGCGGACAGTGGTCGTCACGCCGATGGGCATGCCCTCGCGCAGCTTGAAGTTGGCGATCGAGCGGCGGGCGCGGGCGATCACGGGCTTCTGGCCGGTGATCGTCGCCACGTCGCCGGCGGCGGCGTCCAGCGTCTTCGCGTCGGCCACCGCCTCCCCCATCCCGATGTTGACCACCGTCTTTAGCGGCCGCGGCGCCTGCATCACGTTCTTGTAGCCGAACTCCTTCATCAGGGCCGGCGCCACCTCCTCGCGGTATCTCTCCTTCAGTCTCGGTGCCATCTCATCATCCTAGTCGAAGTTAGCGTCGCACTTCCGGCAGTAGCGCACCTTGCGCCCGTCCGGGAGGATGCGGTAGCCCACGCGCACCGGCTTGTTGCAGGAGGGGCAGAGCGGGCGCACGTTCGATACAGCGATCGGCGCTTCCCGCTCGATGATGCCGCCCACCCGCCGCGGCCCGGTGGGGCGCATGTGGCGCTTCACCATGTTGATCCCGGTCACGATGACCCGCTGCTTCTTGGGGATGACCAGGCGCACCGTGCCGGTCCGGCCGCGGTCCTTCCCCTTCATGATTAGCACGTTATCTTCCTTGCGAATCCGCTCCACTACAGCACCTCCGGCGCCAGGGAGACGATCTTCATGAAATTGCGCTCCCGCAGCTCGCGGGCGACCGGCCCGAAGATGCGCGTGCCCTGGGGGTTGAAGGCGTCCGACAGGATCACGGCGGCGTTATCGTCGAACCGGATGTAGGAGCCGTCGTTCCGGCGGTACGGCTGCGCGACGCGCACGACGACCGCGCGGACGACTTCGCCCTTCTTGACGGCGCCGCCGGGCGATGCCTGCTTCACGGTGGCGACGATTATGTCACCCACGCTGCCGTAGCGCCGCCTGGAGCCGCCCAGCACCTGGATCACCATCACCTGGCGGGCCCCGGAGTTGTCCGCGACCCGCAACCTGGAGTAGGCCTGGATCAAGAGGACTCCTCCTCTTCCTTGGCCTGTTCTTCCCGCTCCGGCCCAGCTTCGGGCTCTGGCTCCTCGGCGGGCTCCTCCGGCTCCGGCCCGGCTTCGGGCTCTGGCTCCTCGGCGGGCTCCTCCGGCTCCACCGCCGGTCCTTCGGCGGGCTCGGCCTCGGGCTCCGGCTCCACCGCCTCCGGCTCTTCCACCTCCGCCTTGGGCTCAGCGGCCTGCGGCTCCTCCGCCACAGGCTGCTCCGCGGGCGCCTCAGCCGCGGCCTCCGGAAGCTCCGGGGTCTCCAGCTCCGCCTCGGGGGCCTCCGCCTCGGCGGGCGCCTCCTCGGGCGCCTCCCCCGCAGCTTCGGCGGCGGCGGCAGGCTCGCCGGCGGGCTCGGGCGCTTCCTCCTCCTCCACCTTGACCTCGCCCAGGAGCTCCAGGTCTATCTCCTCCGCGGCCACCTCCGGCTGCTCGGCGCGTATGAGCACCTCCGCCAGCTGCCAGCGCTTGCCCCGGGAGCGGGGACGCGCCTCCACGATGAGAACGCGGTCGCCCAGCTTGGCGTTGTTCGTCTCGTCGTGCGCCATGTAGCGGCGGAGCCGCCTCACGATCTTCTTGTACAGGCGGTCGCGCACGCTGCTGGCGACGGCGACCACGACTGTCTTGTCCATCTTGTCGGACACCACCGTCCCCTCGCGGACCTTGCCGCTGCCGCGCACCAGCTCCACCACGGCTACTTCGCCTCCGCGGCGGCGGTTAGCTGCCGCTCCCGCCTGATCGTCTTCAGCCGGGCGATGAGGCGGCGGGCCGCCGGCAGTTCGCGGTGGTTCGTCAGCTGCCGGGTCTCCGTCAGGAGCCGCATGGAGAAGAGGCGTCGGTACGCCTCCTCCAGCTCCTTGTCCAGGTCCGCGTCCGAGAGCTTGCGTATGTCCTGAGTCTTGGTCTTCAGCTTCTTCGGCATCAGTATCCTCTTACGCCGCCGCCTCGCGGGCGACGAAACGGGTGGGGATCGGCAGCTTGTGGGCGGCCAGGCGCATCGCCTCCCGCGCGGTATCCTCGCGCACGCCGGCGATCTCGTATATGACGCGCCCCGGCTTGACGACGGCGACCCAGAACTCCACCGGGCCCTTGCCGGAGCCTTGGCGCGTCTCCAGCGGCTTCTTGGTGACGGGCTTATCGGGGAACACGCGAATCCAGAGCTTGCCGCCACGGCGCACGTAGCGCGTGATGGCGCGCCGGCCGGCCTCTATCTGGCGGGCGGTCATCCAGCAGGTGCCCAGCGACTGCAGGCCGTAGTCGCCGAAGGCGACGGCGTTGCCGCTGCCGGCGGTGCCCCTGCGACGCCCGCGGTGCGTCTTGCGGAACTTCGTGCGTTTAGGCTGAAGCATCGGGCTCCGCCTTAGCTTCAGGTTCGCTCTCGGGTTCGGCCACGGCGACCGTCTCCGCCTCGGCGGCCGGCTCCGGTGAAGGCTCCGGGGCGGCTTCCGCCGCCGGTGCCGTCGCCTCGGCGGCCGGCTCCGCGGCCTCGGGGGAAGCCCCGGCCCCGGCCCTGCCCGGCCCCCGCCGCCGCGCCGGCTTCGCCGGCTCCTCCAGGATGCGGTCTCCCTTGTAGACCCACACCTTCACGCCGATGCGGCCCAGCGTCGTGCGGGCCTCCGCGGTGCCGTAGTCGATGTCCGCTTTCAGGGTGTGCAGCGGCACGCGCCCCTCCATCCCCTGGTCCTTGCGCGACATGTCCGACCCGCCCAGGCGGCCGGACACCTTGATCTTGACGCCAAGGGCGCCCCGCTGCATCGCCCGCTGGATCGCCTGTTTGATCGCCCGCCGGTGGGAGATCCGCCGCTCCAGCTGGTCGGCGACCGAGCGCGCCACGAGGACGGCATCGGTCTCCGGGATCCGTATCTCGTTGATGTTGACCCGAATCTTGCGCCCGCTCGCCCTCTCAAGTGCGCCCCGCAGCTCGTCGACGCGCTGGCCGCCGCGGCCGATGACGATGCCCGGACGGGCGGTGTTGATGCTGACCGTGACCAGGTTGGCGTTCCGCTCTATCTCAACCAAGGAGATGCCGGCGTCCGGCAGCAGCCGCGTGATCGCGCTGCGGATCGTCAGGTCCTCCTTCAGGAGGCTCGCGTAGTCGCGCCCGGCGAACCACTTGCTGTTCCAGTCGTATATATAGCCGAGGCGGAAGCCGTGAGGGTGCACCTTCTGGCCCATTCCTACCGCTCCTCTTCCGAGACGACGATCGTGATGTTGCTGCGACGGCGGCGCACCCGGTCGGCGCGACCACGGGCGCGGGGTCTGGTCCGCTTGTAGACCATCCCGTCGCCCACGTACGCCTTGGCGACCCTGAGCGTCCGCGGCTGCAGGTTGTAGTTGTTCTCGGCGTTGGCCACGGCCGAGCGCACCGCCTTGGCGACCAGTCGCGCGTGCGGCGTGGGCATGAAGCGCAGCAACGCCATCGCCTCGTCCACGCGCTTGCCGCGGATCTCGTCGAGGATGATGCGCGCCTTCTTGGGCGCGAGGCCGGCGTTGCGGGCGAAGGAGCGCACCTCCACGGCTAGGACCTCCGCACCGAGCTGGTCTGGGCCGACTTGCCACCGTGGCCGCGGAACGTCCGCGTCAGCGCGAACTCGCCCAGCTTGTGGCCGACCATGTTCTCGGTGATGAAGATGGGCACGTGGCGGCGGCCGTCGTGCACGGCGATGGTGAGGCCCACCATCTCCGGCATGATCGTGGAGCGGCGCGACCAGGTGCGTATGACCGACTTCTGGCCGGAGCGGACCACCAGGTCCACCTTCTTCAGCAGCTTTGGGTCCGCGTAAGGGCCCTTCTTCGTTGAACGAGACATCAGGCGTCGAACCTTCTACGTACGATGTACTTGTTGGTATCCTTGCGCCGGCGGGTACGCAGCCCCAGCGTCGGCTTGCCCCAGGGCGTCTTCGGCCCGGGCAGGCCGATGGGCGCGCGTCCCTCACCGCCGCCGTGTGGGTGGTCGCGAGGGTTCATGACGGTGCCGCGCACGTGGGGGCGGCGCCCCAGGTGCCGCTTGCGCCCGGCGCGCCCCAGCTTGATCTGCGCGTGCTCGGCGTTCCCTACCTGACCGACGGTGGCCATGCAGTCCGCGTGGACGCGGCGCACCTCGCCGGAGGGGAGCCTCACCATCACGTAGTCACCCTCGCGGGCCATCAGTTGGGCGGCGCCGCCGGCACCCCGCACCAGCTGGGCGCCCTTCCCCTGGTGCAACTCCAGGTTGTGGATGATGTTTCCGGAGGGGATGTTCCGCAGCGGCAGCGCGTTCCCCGGCTTGATCTCCGCGCGAGGCCCCGCCATCACCGTATCGCCCACGGACAGACCCGCCGGCCAGATGATGTAGCGCTTCTCGCCGTCCGCGTAGTGGACGAGGGCGATCCGCGCCGAGCGGTTCGGGTCGTACTCGATGCTGGCGACTTTGCCGGGCACGCCGGTCTTGTCGCGCTTGAAGTCGATGATGCGCAGGCGGCGCTTGTGGCCGCCGCCGCGGTGGCGCACGGTGATCCGGCCCTGGTTGTTGCGACCGGCGTTCTTCGTGAGCGGAGCAACCAGCGACTTCTCCGGCCGCTTTCGCGTAATCTCATCGAACGTGTAGCCGCTGGCGCCGCGGCGCCCCGGCGATGTTGGCTTGTACGGCTTGACTGGCATCTCTACATACCTTCGAACAGCTCGATCTTGTCTTCCGGGGCCAGGGTCACCACAGCCTTGCGCCAGACCGGCGAGTGCTTGATGCGGTTCCCTTTTATCCGTTTGGGCTTGCCCTTGACGTTGATGACGTTCACCTGGGTCACGTGGACGCTGAACGCCTTCTCCACGGCCTGCTTAATCTGGTGCTTGTTCGTGCCGCGGCGGACCTCGAATAGGTGCTTGTTCTCGCCGCCCAGGCGTGTTCCCTTTTCCGTGATCAGCGGCCGTAGGATGACGTTCAGAGGGTGAATCGCCTTCGGCATGGCCTAGGCCTCCCCCTTCGGGGCGCGCGGGCGCCGGCGGGCGGGCTTCGGCTCCTCCGCGGGCTCTGCGGGCGCCTCCTTGGCGGCGGCCCTGGGCCGGGCCGGGCGACGGGCCGGCTTCGGCGCCTCCGCGACGCTGGCCTCCGCTTCTGCGGGAGGCTTTTCGGCCGGGGCCCGGCGGCGACGCGGCTTTGGCCTCTCTTCAACGACGGCTTCCGCCACCTCCGCCGCGGGCTCCGCCACGGCCGCTCGTCTGCGTCGCGGCCGCGGGGCCTCCTTCACGGCAGCCTCGACGGCCTCCGCGGCAGGCTCCTCGGCGGCGGCCGCCCGCCGGCGCCGCGGCTTCTCCTCCGCCGCCGGCGCCTCTGGCGCCGAGCCCCACAGCCCCTCGACCCGGCGCACCGCCTCCTCAGTGAGGAGCAGGTCGCGATGCGTCAGCAGATCGACGACGTTCAGGTAGGGCGCGGGCAGCACCTTCGTCTTCGGCAGGTTGCGGGCGCTAACCAGCACCGAGCGGTCAGGCTCGCCGGTCACGATGAGGGCGGAGCGCTCGATGCCCGCGTTTTGCAGGATGCTGACGACTTCCTTCGTTTTCGGCCGCGCCAGGCCGCCGAGCTTATCGATGACGTGGAGCTGGCCGTCGGCCAGCTTGCCGGAGAGGGCGGAGCGGATAGCCAGCCGCCGCATCTTCTTGGGCAACGCCTGGCGGTAGCTGCGCGGCCTGGGCCCGAAGACGACGCCGCCGCCGGTGCGCACCGGGGAGCGGGCGCCCCCCTGGCGGGCGCTGCCGGTATACTTCTGGCGGCGGATCTTACGCGTGCTGCCCTGTACCTCGCCGCGGGTCTTCGTACTGGCGGTGCCACGACGCTGGTTGGCGCGCTGGGCGACGAACGCCTGGTGAAGCACGGCCAGGTTCGGCGTGATGCCGAAGACGGCCTCGTCCACGTTTATCTGGCGCACCTGCTTGCCCTGGGCGTTGTGTACGGCCAGCTTCATGCCAGCGCCCTCCCGTGCCGGGACCGGCGTAGCCGGAGCAGCACGTCCTCGTTGCCGGGGACGGCGCCCTGGACCATCAGCAGGTTGCGGGACGGGTCGGACTGGACCACCTTCAGGTTCTTCACCGTTACCTGCCCTGTCCCCATGTGACCGGCCATCTTTACCCCTTTGATGACGCGGCCCGGGTCCGTCCCGGCGCCGATGGAGCCGGGGGCGCGGGCGCGATCGGACTGGCCGTGGGTCTTCGGTCCGCCATGGAAGCCGTGGCGCTTCATCACGCCCGCGAAGCCGCGGCCCTTGGAGGCGCCCGATACGTCCACGAGGTCGCCCTCCTGGAATATCTCGCAGCCCACCTTCTTCCCGACCTCCCACTCGCCGATGTCGTCGACGCGGAACTCCCGCAGGTACTTGAACTGGCCCAGCCCCTTCATGTGGCCCTTCTGAGGCGAGGTGATCCGCTTCCGCGTCCCGAAGCCGAGCTGGACTGACGCGTAGCCGTCGTCCTCCTTCGTCTTGACCTGGACGACGGTGCAGGGGCCGGCCTCGATCACGGTGACGGGCACGGCGGTGCCGTCGGCGGCGAAGACCTGGGTCATGCCAAGCTTGCGCCCCAGGATGCCCTCGATACTCACAGCTTGATCTCGATGTCCACGCCGGAGGGCAGTTGGAGCCGCATGAGGGCGTCCACCGTCTTGGACGTAGGGTCCAGTATGTCCACCAGCCGCTTGTGGGTGCGTATCTCGAACTGCTCCCGCGAGTCCTTATCGATGTGGGGAGAGCGGATGACGCAGAACTTCTTGGTTTCCGTGGGCAGGGGCACGGGCCCGGCCACGGCCGCGCCGGTCCGCTCCGCCGCTTCGACGATGAGGACGGCCGACTGGTCGAGGATCCGGTGGTCGTAGGCCTTGAGGCGGATGCGAATCTTCTGGCGGGCCATGGCGCTACCTGCGGACGACGCCCCGCACCCGGCCGACGATATGCTCGGCGATGGACACGGGGACCTCCTCGTAGTGATCGAACTCCATCGTGTAGGTGGCGCGGCCCTGGCTGATGGAGCGCAGGTCCGTCGCGTAGCCGAACGTCTCGGCCAGCGGGATGATCGATGAGATGACGCGCAGGTGGCCGCGCTGGTCCACGTTGGTCACCTGGCCGCGGCGGGAGCTGATGTCGCCCAGGACGTCACCGAAGAACTCATCCGGCGTCGCCACCTCCACCTTCATGTAGGGCTCCAGCAGGATCGGCTTCCCCCGCTTGAGCCCCTCCTGGACGCCGAGCGAGCCGGCCATCCGGAACGCCATCTCCGACGAGTCCACCGGGTGGTACTGCCCGTCGACCAGCGACACCTTGACGTCGATAACCGGGTAGTTGGCCAGGACGCCGGTATCCAGCGCCTCCCGCACGCCCTGCTCGACGGCGGGGATGAACTCGCGGGGGATGGCGCCGCCGACGATCTTGTTCTCGAACTTGAAGCCGCTGCCCCGCGGCTGCGGCTCCACCTCTAGCTGGACGACACCGAACTGGCCGCGGCCCCCGGTCTGGCGCACGAACCGTCCCTCCGCCTTCGCGGGCTGGACGATCGTCTCCTTGTGGGCGACCTCCGGCCGGCCCACGTTCGCCTCCACGTTGAACTCCCGCATCATCCGGTCGATGATGATCTCCAGGTGGAGCTGGCCCATGCCCGAGATGATCGTCTGGCCGGTCTCGGAGTCGTAGCGCGTGCGGAAGGTTGGGTCCTCTTCGCCCAGGCGAACGAGCGTCTCCACCATGCGGTCCTGGTCGTCCTTCGTCTTGGGCTCGATGGCCACGGCGATCACCGGTTCCGGGAACTTGATCGCCTCCAGGAGGATGGGGGCGCTCTGGACGCAGAGAGTGTCGCCGGTGAACGTGTTCTTCAGCCCGACGGTGGCCACGATGTCTCCCGCCTGCACGCCGTCGATGTCCTCACGCCGGTTGGCGTGCATGCGCAGGATGCGGCCAAGCCGCTCCTTCTGGTCGCGGGTGCTGTTGAGGACACCCTCGCCCTGCTTGGCCGTGCCGGCGTAGACGCGGAAGTAGACCAGGCGCCCCACGTAGGGGTCGGCGACAACCTTGAAGGCGAGAGCAGAGAACGGCTCATCGTCCCTGGGGTGCCGTTCCAGCAGCTCGCCCGTCTTGGGGTGGTGTCCCGTGACGGGCGGTACTTCGATGGGCGATGGAAGGTAGTCTACGATCGCGTCCAGCAGCGGCCGTACGCCCTTATTCTTGAGGGCGCTGCCGCAGAGGACGGGGTTGACGAGATTGCCCACGGTGGCCCGGCGCAGCGCCTTCTTGAGCTCGGCGGCGGTGACCTCGTGGTGCTCCACGTAGCTGATGAGCATCTGGTCGTCCACCTCGGCGATCGCCTCGATCAGCTGCTCGCGGCGGCGCTGCGCCTCCTCGCGGTAGGCCTCGGGGATCGGCCCCACCTGCGGGGGCGCCTCGCGGTCGTCAGCGAAGATGATCGAGTTCATCTCGACCAGGTCGACGACGCCCTGGTGGGCGTCCTCGACGCCGATCGGCACCTGGACCGCCACCGGCCGCGCGATAAGACGGTCGCGGATCATCTCCACCGTGTGCCAGAAGTCGGCGCCGACACGGTCGACCTTGTTGACGAAGCAGATGCGCGGGATGTGATAGCGGTCGGCCTGGCGCCAGACGGTCTCCGACTGGCTCTGGACACCGGCCACGGCGTCGAATACAACAACGCCTCCGTCCAGGACACGGAGGCTGCGTTCGACTTCAACGGTGAAGTCCACGTGGCCGGGGGTGTCTACGATGTTGATCACGTGGTCCCGCCAGTCGGTGGTGGTGGCGGCGGCGGTAATCGTGATCCCCCGCTCCCGTTCCTGCGCCATCCAGTCCATGACGGCAGTACCGGCGTCCACCTCACCGATCTTGTAGGTGCGTCCCGTGTAGAACAGGATGCGCTCGGTGACCGTGGTCTTGCCGGCATCGATGTGGGCGATGATCCCGATATTGCGTAATGATTCGATTCGCGCTTGCCTTGACATGTTGGCTGCTTTCGGCTTCCGCCGCAGCGGGGTTTCGGTTACCACCGGTAGTGAACGAAGGCCTTGTTCGCCTCGGCCATGCGGTGCGTGTCGTCCCGGCGTTTGATCGCCGTGCCCTGCTGGCGGTAAGCGTCGATTATTTCGGTGGCCAGGCGCTCCGCCATGGGGCGTCCCTGGCGGGCCCGCGCCGCGCCCAGAATCCAGCGCATGGAGAGCGAGAGTTGGCGCGATGGACGGACCTCCAGCGGTATCTGGTAGGTGGCCCCGCCCACGCGGCGGGGCCGCACCTCAAGCGTCGGCATGACGTTGCGGATCGCCCCCTCGAACACCTGGACCGGCGGGTCCTTGGTCCGCTGAGCGGCGATCTCCAGCGCATCGTAGATGATGCGCTCGGCGGTGCTCTTCTTGCCACGTTGCATCAGCTTGTTAGTCATCATCCCCACCCAGACGCTGCCATACTTGGCGTCGGGCGGACGCGGACGGCGGACTACTTTTCCCCTGCGAGGCACTGATCAGGCTCCGGAGTCTACTGGGGACCTTCGCTCTTGCGGGCCCCGTACTTGCTACGCTGCTGCCTGCGGCCGCTCACGCCCAGGGCGTCCAGGGCGCCGCGGACGATGTGGTAGCGCACGCCGGGCAGGTCCCGGACACGGCCGCCGCGTATCAGCACGACGGAGTGCTCCTGCAGGGTGTGGCCTTCGCCGGGGATGTAGGCGGTGACCTCTATCCCGTTGGTAAGACGGACCCTGGCTACCTTGCGAAGGGCCGAGTTCGGCTTCTTGGGCGTCTGGGTACGAACGTTGGTGCATACGCCGCGCTTCTGCGGCGAGCCTTCCGCGCGGACGGTGCGGTTCTTAAGGGCGTTGTAACGGAAACGCAGGGCCGGAGCCTTGGTCTTCTTGACCATTGGCTTCCGCCCAAGACGTACCAGTTGATTGATAGTTGGCACCCTGCGAATCCCTTCTCCACCTGCCTGCCGAAAGGCAACAAAAAGCCGAAAGCCCGACACTTCCCACTCAACCGGCGCGGGTTAGAGCGGTGCACCGATCGCGTCGGCGAGGTCTTTCGACCGCAGTCTCACGTATTGAGCGTAAGAACCTAACGCCAAACGGTAAGGATAGCAACCAGGCGGTGCGCTGTCAAGCTTGGCGGCGACCCTGCTCACACCCCCGCGTAGGAGTGCAGCCCGCTCACCCACAGGTTTACGACGAAGTACGTGAACATCACGCCGATGAAACCGAGCACAAGGATGACCGCCGCCCGCGTCCCCGTCCAGCCCCGCAGCCCCCGCGTGTGCAGGTAGGCAGCGTAAATCAGCCAGGTCACCAGCGCCGAGGTCTCCTTCGGGTCCCAGCCCCAGTAGCGCCCCCAGGCCGCGTTGCCCCAGTACGCCCCCAGCGCGATCCCCAGCGCCAGCAACGGGAAGCCGACCATCACGGAGCGGTAGCCGATCTCGTCGAGGACGCCCGCCTTCGGTAGCCGTTCGAAGCGGTTGCGCTCCCCGCCCTGGAGCAGGTACATCGCGCCGGCGCCGAAGGAGACGCTGAGCGCGCTGTAGGCCAGGATCATCATCGCCACGTGAAGGGCCAGCAGGTCCTGGTTCTGGAGCGCCGGCACCAGCGGCCGCACGTCGGAGGGGAAGAAGGCGGCGGAGACCGCCATCAAGGCCAGGACGACCGGCTGGATGAAGGCGCCCAGCGTCCTCTGGCCGGACCAGCGTTCGAAGACGATGTAGAAGAGCATGACACCACCCGCGAAGGCGACGGTGAACTCCCACATGTTGGACCAGGGCGCGTGCCCCACGGCCCGCCAGCGGGCGACCAGCGACGCGGCCAGGAACGCCGCCGCCGTCCAGGCCGCCAGGCTCCCCAGCCTGCCGAACGAGTCCGGCAGCCGCTCGAAGGTGGCCACGGTCATGCCGCCGTCGCCGTTGGTGGCCAGCCGGCGCAGGGCGACCCGCGCGCCGAAGGCGTAGCCCCAGTACAGCACGACGGCCGCCGCCG
>Ga0209342_10001701_pt1 | contig 24370 bp, 21 predicted proteins | sample RifCSP16_2_FD_184023 | JGI IMG/M metagenome (GOLD analysis project Ga0209342, IMG submission 184023) | Soil microbial communities from Rifle, Colorado - Rifle CSP2_sed 16_2 (SPAdes) (version 2) | ecosystem: Environmental > Terrestrial > Deep subsurface > Rock core/Sediment | place: Rifle... | reverse complement strand
CTTGGGCCGCTGGCTGCGGCCCCGATCGCGGAGCGAGGTGGGGCGCGGATGATCCTTCTCCGGGCGAAACCCCGGGGTGACGGAGCCCTGGACTGCGGCCTCGGTCAGCTTTTCGCCGTGCTCCTTGGGGCGACCTCGGTGGGGAGGACAAGCCCGGCGGCGATGGCCTTGCCGAGCAGCGCCTGGAGACGCGCGCGGCTGCGCGACGACATCGCGGGAGCGCCACGCGCGAACGCCTCGACTACGCGGCGATTCTCGAACTCGAAGGTGAGACGGTAGGCGCGCGCGCGGTCGAACTCGCGGACGCGCTCACGCTCCGCGGGACCGAGCGTGTCGAGTAGCTCACGTTGGAGCGCCTTCAGTTCCTTCACCTCCCCGGCGGTCAGCGCCGACAGGCCACGGTCCGCCGCCTCGCAGGCGAGGAGGAACACCCCCGGCGGGTCGAGAGCGCCGCCGGGGGTGCCGGCGAGGACGAGCCGGATCGTCTCGGGGGCGAGGTGCGGCAGTTGGTCGGTGGCCTCCAGCAGCGCTCGCTGTTGTCGCTCCGTCTGCTCCATGGACGACGTGCGCCTGTCGATCTCGGTCAAGACGAGCTGGCCGAGCTTTTTCGCCTTCGGAAGCCAGGTTTCCCACGTGAGGGCGGCGAGAATGCCGCCCATCACGAGTGCGGTCATGACGACGATGCGCTTCGTCCAGAGCCAAGCGGTGTGGAAGAGGCTCTCGCCCCCCTCGTCCTCGTAAACGTCCTCCACGTCCCTCGGCTCGTGAACTTCGGCGAATCGCAGGACGGGCAGCTCGTTGACGGGAGGCGGTCGCTTGAGCGGCTCGCTCGAGGCCGGACCGGCGGCGCTCGACGCCGCCGGTTCTTTCGCTCGGACCGACGGCCACTGGCGATCCCGGTGGGTGAGGCGATCCACCCACCCGGTGAGGCCGGCGACCCATGCGGAGGGATCCATGCGACCGAGGCGATCGAGCCCCCGGCCCAGGAGAGCGCCGAACGCGGAAACCACCCGGAGCAGCGTCTCTTCGAGCCTGCCACGGCGCAGCGGTTCTTCGGCATGGCCTACCTTGTAGCGTCGGAGCATGTCATCCCAACCCTACGCTCCTCGAGGCCGCCTCGGATGTGTTGACTCTCACACGGTGTTCAGGCCGGCACTTGGTCCCGGTGGTCGGCGAAGAACCGCTCGAGGGCGACGCTCTGGCCGGCCATCTGGGCGCGGAGGCGCTCCATCTCCGCTGGGGGCATCGACGAGAAGGCCCCTGCGGCGGCGACGTTGGCGTCGATGTGCTCCCGGCGGGGCATACCACAGACGACGGTCGCCACGGGAAGGCTCCAGGCATAGCGGAGGAGCGACGGGACGTCGGCTTTGTCCGCCTCGCTCCCGATGAGCCTTTCCTGGGCGGTCACCTTCATGAGGAGGACGCCCACGTTCTTTCGGGTCGCGGCAGGGAGGGCCAGCTCCTCGAAGCGGCTCGCCCGGGCGGGGTTCATCGCCATCTGCACGCAGTCGAGGTCGTGCCGCTCGATGGCCTTGGCCATCACCGCTCCGTCGGTGTGGCTCGTCATCCCGATGAAGCGCGCGATCTTCTCGTCGCGCAGCTCGTAGAGGGCCTTGAGCACCCCGTCCGGGGCCTCGATCCTCGCGAGGTCGGCCTCGTCGCCGAGGCTGTGGATGTGGAGCACGTCCAGGTGGTCGGTCTGGAGGCGCTTCAGGCTGGCCTCGACCTCGCGGCGGGCGGCGTCGCGTGTGCGGGCGCGTTGCGGGATCTTGGTCGCGACCAGGACCTCGCTCCGTCTCGACGCAAGGGCCATGCCCAGACGCCTCTCGCTCTTCCCCTCGCCGTAGTCGATCGCGGTATCGAGGTAATTGATGCCCAGGTCGATGACCTTGTTGAGGACGTCAAACGCCTCCTCTGCCCGATACATGAGGTAGCGGCTGCCGCAGCCGAGGGCGAGGATCGACACCGACAGACCCGTGCGCCCGAGGGTCCGGTGTGGGATCTTCCCCACGGTGGCGGGGTCGCCCGGCGGGGATGCGGGCAGGGCGGCCACGGCGCCGAGGGCCAGTCCGCCTCTTTCCAGGAACTCGCGGCGTGAAACCGATTCGCCCTCTGACACGGTCTACCTCCTTTGCCGTCGATGGGCCGTCTACAGGGCCGTGACCCCGACTCCGGCGAGGTACTGGCTCATGATCTTGACATAGTGAGGGAAGGCCACCTCGGGCTCCTCGATCTCGGGATGCCACTTCTTCTCCCACTCGAAGCAGTAGAAGCCCTTGTATCCGGAGCTGGCCAGCACCTTGACCTGCTCCTTCACCGGCACGTCGCCCTCGCCGGTCAGCACGTAGCGCCGCCCGTCCCCCTCTGGCCTCGAGTCCTTGAGGTGCGTGTGCCGGACGAACGGACCGAGGCGCCGGTAGGTTTCCGCCGGCGTCTCTCTTCCGGCCACGAACGTGTGGTGGGCGTCCCAGAGGAGGGCGAAGGCGTCGGAGCCGACCCCGATCAGCACCTCTTCGAGGTCCGGCGAGTGGGTGAAGTCGCCGTGCGACTCGATGAGGACGACGACACCGGCCGCCTTCGCGTGAGCGGCCATCTCCCGGAAGCCGTCGATGACGCGCTTCATCGCCTCCTCCCTCGGCTCCCCGGGCGGGATGTTGTCTCCGAACATGCGGACGTAAGGGACGCCGAGGGCGTGGGCGAGGTCGATGAAACGTCGGCCCTCGTCGAGCTCCGCGGCGCGCTTGCCTTCGTCCTTCTCGTGCATACGTGCCGAGGAGCCGAGATCGGTGATCCGCAGGCCGAGGGCCTCGAGGTCGCTCCGGCTCTCCTTGAGCTTGCCTCCGACGAACTCGGGCCGCTTCGTCAGGTCCATCTCGCCCTCGAGGCCGCGCAGCTCGATTCCCGCGTAGCCGAGGCGGTCGGCCTCGCCCAAGACCCGCTTCCAGCCCCAGGCGGGACAGCCGAGGGTGGAGAAGGCGATCGGGAGCCGCCGTGTGCGGCCTTGAGCGCGGAGCAGGACAGGCGCGGCGAAGCCGGCACCGACGAGCTTCAAGACGGCGCGGCGTGCGGGCATGAGACCTTCACCGGGGCGGGAGGATTATAGGTCATCCCTTGTCGACCCCCCACCCTGTCCCTCCCCACGGAGGGGGAGGGAAGCGCTGGGGCGAGGACTGCTCCGCGCTTTCTTCTGTTCGACCCGTTTCCAACTGTGGAGGAGCGACATTAGGGGGAGCCGCCGAGGCGTGCTACGATTGGCGTGCCGAGCCGCGTGGGGACCTCCGGCCCCTCCACGAGCTTGCGAGGAGGAGGACGGATGACCGCCGCAACGCCCGCCCACGTCGAGTACGTCGGTTTCCGAGCGACTGTAACGAGACGAGAGTACACGCTTCGGGTCCGACAGGGCGTCGACGCCGAAGACTTCACGCTGGTCATCCCCAACGAGGCGTTCCTGGCCCACCGCGCGCGCTACCAGGACGCTCCCGAGATCTGCTACCTGAAGCTGCAGCGCGAGCTGGCGGCGTCTCCCGGCACCCGGCCCGCCCGCCTCCTCAGCGTCACCGACCAGGATCTGGAGGAGTACCGAGTCGCGCACGCGCCCAAGTCGCCGGGCCGCGCAAAGACGCCGCCGAGCCAGGCTCCTCCCGCGCGGTGAGGGACTTCGACGAGCGCGCATTCTGGGTTGGCATCGTCCACTACGGTCGTCATTGGCAACCGGCTTCCGCAGGACGGGGGCTGGCCTGGCCACACCAAGGGCCAGGGACGCAGGAAGGGGAAAAGCGATCAGCTCCAAGGTATTCGTTGGCAATCTGAGCTTCGACACGACGGCGGATGAGGTGCGGGCGGTCTTCTCCGAGGTCGGAGAGACCGTCCAGGTCGTCATGCCCACCGATCGCCTGAGCGGCCGTCCGCGAGGCTTCGCCTTCGTCGAGTTCTCCGCCCCCGAGCACGCGGCGGAGGCGATCCGGCGGCTCGACGGATTCGAGCTCGCCGGCCGCCGGCTCCGCGTGAACGAAGCCGCGGAGCAGCGGCCGGGTCCGGGGGGCAGCTTCGGGGGCGACCGCTTCCCGGGGGGCGATCGGCCCCGTCATCGTCCGTTCAAGCGCAAGGGCAGCCGCCGCAACGCCCGCGCCTACAAGCGCAGCATCCGGTAGCGCGAAGCGGCGCCGTCGCTGGCCGTCTTCCGGGAAGGCGGGGCGTAAAGTCGCGCCGCCGTCTCTCCGTCGTACCATGCGCTTCGCGGGCGGGCGGTCGGTCGCCCCCCGACGGAGGCCCTGGCGTGCCCGAGATCCGCCCCTTCGCCGGCATCCACTACGACGTCGGCGAGGCCGATCTGGCGAACGTCCTCGCCCCGCCCTACGACGTCATCCCGCCCGCCTACCGCGACACCCTCCACGCGCGCGACCCCCGCAACATCGTCCGCGTGATCCTCAACCGCACGGCGGGGGAGGCGGGTTACGCGGAGGCGGGGGAGACCTTCCGTCGCCTCCGCGCGCAAGGGGTTCTCGTGCAGGACCCGCACCCGGCCCTCTATCTCCTCGAGCAGGGGTTCACGGTCGAGGGCCGCACTCGGCGGCGCTTCGGGGTGCTCGCGCGCTTCCGCGCCGAGGACCCGGAGAGGCGGGTCATCCTGCCCCACGAGCACACGCGCGCGGAGGCGAAGGAGGACCGCTACCGGCTGCTTCGGGCGACCCGTGCGAACTTCAGCCCCATCTTCCTCATGTTCCCCGACCCGCGGCACGACTTCAGCGAGCTGTTCGCGGACGCCATAAGCGGGGCGCCTGGTCGGCGCCACACCGACGACGGCGGGGTCGCCCACCGCCTCTGGCGCGTCGATGCGCCGGAGATGATCGCGGCCTTCCAGCATCTGCTGGGCGAAGCCAAGGCCTACATCGCCGATGGCCACCACCGCCACGCAACCGCCCTCCGCTACCGCGATGAGACGGGGCCGGAGGGGGCGTGGACGCTCGGCTACTTCACACCGATCGAGTCGCCGGGTCTCGTCGTCCTCCCCTACCATCGCATCCTCGCCGAAGGGCCGGGGCTCGAGGAGGCGGCGGGGCGCCTGCGCGATCGCTTCCGGCTGACGCCGGCGGAGAGCGTCTCCACCGCCGCCGACGCCGTGGCCGCCTCCGAGGCGCCTTACGCCTTCGCGCTCGCGGAGCCGAAACGGGGTGCGGTGGTGGCGGAGGCGCTGCCGGGCGCGGAGGCGCTGCTGCCGGGGGAGACGCCGCCTTGCCTGCGGGCGCTCGACACCTTCTTTCTCCACCACGCCGTGCTCGGGCCGCTCCTGGGTGTCCGCGAGTCGGCGGTACGCTACGTCCACTCGCAGGCGGAAGCGGAGGAAGCGGTGAGGAGCGGCGCCTGCCGCCTCGCGGTCCTGCTGCGCGGGACGCCCGTGCGCCAGATCGTGGACGTGGCGGAGGCGGGGGAGTCGATGCCGGCCAAGAGCACCTTCTTCCATCCGAAGCTCCCGTCCGGCCTCGTCATCCACACGCTCGTCGCGTGAGGGATCGCGCGCTAAATTGGAGAGCATGGGGCTGCCCCTACCGACCTCCGCCACCCCCGCCGCCGCCGGGCGCGTCTTCCGCGTCCCGTATCAGGAGCGGGCGGCCCAGGCCCGGGCCTTCGCCGCCGAGCACGGCCTCCGCCCCGCGGCGGAAGACCGGACGCGCATCGCGCTCCTCCTCGTCGACGTCCAGAACACCTTCTGCCTTCCCGAGTTCGAGCTCTTCGTGGCCGGCCGCTCGGGGCGGGGGGCGATCGAGGACAGCGAGCGGATCTCGGTCTTCCTCTACCGGAACCTCGACCGCGTCACCGAGGTCGTCGTCACCCTCGACACCCACACCGCGGCCCAGATCTTCCACCCGGTGTTCTGGGTGGACGCGCGGGGAGAGCACCCGCCTCCGCACACCGTCATCTCCGCCGAGGACGTCGAGAGCGGGCGCTGGCTCGTCAACCCGCGCCTCGCCTCCGTGGTGGCGCCCGGCGCCGGCCTCGACGTCGAGGCGTGGGCCCGCCACTATGTGCGGAGGCTCCGCGAAGGCGGCAAATACCCCCTCGTCGTGTGGCCGTACCATTCGATGGTGGGTGGTATCGGCCACGCCCTCGTCTCCGTGGTCGAGGAAGCGGTTTTCTTCCACGCGATCGCACGGCAGGCTCCGACCCGGGTGGAGGTCAAGGGGCGTCATCCCTTGACCGAGAACTACTCCGTCCTGCGCCCAGAGGTGACGGAAGGGCCGGGCGGCGAGCGCATCGCGGAGGCGAACCGCGCCCTCATCGAGCACCTGCTGTCCTTCGATGCCGTGGTCGTGGCCGGACAGGCGAAGAGCCACGGCGTCGCCTGGACGGTCGAGGACCTGTTGGCCGAGATCCGTGCCCGCGACCCCTCGTGGGCGCGGCGGGTCTATCTGCTCGAAGACTGCTCGTCATCGGTCGTCGTGCCGGGTGTCGTCGACTTCACGGAGCGGGCGGAGGCGGCCTACGCCCGCTTTGCGGAAGCGGGCATGCGCCGAGTCCGGTCGACGGACCCGATGGAGACCTGGCCTGGAATCGGGCCATAGCGAAGCCCCCCTGTCAGCCCCGCGCGCCAGAGCCGCCTAAACGACGGCCGGGTCCGGGACGTCGTCGAGCAGGCCGTCCTCGATCGCCTGCAGCAGGACCCCCGGGCGGTTCGAGCCCACGCCGGCGAGGCCGAAGCGGGCGAGCACGCGCAGCTCCTCCGGCTCGTCCACGACCCAGGTGGCGAGGGTGTGCCCGGCCGCGCGTACACGCGACGCCAGCTCGTCGTTCAGCATCCCCTTGTGGGGCATGACGATGCCGCAGCCGGCGTCGCGCGCGGCCTCGAGCACGTCGCCCACCCCGACGCGCACGAAGAGGTGCCCGCGTGTGATCTCGGGCGCCTGCTCGCGGCATCGGCGGAGCGCGCGGTGGTCGAACGAGATGATCGCGGCATCGTCCGCCATCCCGAGCCGCCGCACCTCCGCGATCGTCCGCGCCTCGATCCCGGACGCCTCGTCCTCGGTCACCGAGTCCGTCTTGATCTCGATCATCACCCGGGCCCGCTCACGGAGGAGGGCCAGGGCCTCGGTGAGGGTGGGGACGCGCTCGCCGGAGTGGGCGGACCCGAAGCGCTCCCGGTATCCGGCGGAGGCCGCGCGAACCTCGGCCAGGGTCTTCCGCCTGACGTCCCCGTGGCCGGTCGTGGTGCGGTCGAGCGTGGGGTCGTGGAGGACGACGACGTGGCCGTCGGCGGTGAGCTGGACGTCCAGCTCCACGATCGCCGCCCCGACCTCCAGGGCCCCCATGAAGGCGGCGAGGGTGTTCTCGGGTCGATGGGCGGAGTCGCCGCGGTGGGCGATGACGAGCGGCCTCATGAGCCTGAGGCTAGCGGAGAATCGGCGCCGATGCCAGGGTGCGCCCCTCAGAACGGCACGAGCAGGCCCACGGTCACCGCGATCCCCAGGTCGGGCTGACCCCGGCCGACCGCGCTCGAGCCGTTCACCTCGAGGATCGGGATGAGACCGCTCTTCATGGCATACGAGAGGCCGAGGCCGGGGAAGAGCACGAAGTTGGCCTCGGGGTCGAGCGGCACGACGAAGCGAGCGGCGGCGTAGACGTTGGGGTGGAAGGTCCAGACCAGTCCCGGGACGAGGCCGAAGCTCGCGTAGTCCCCCCGAACCCATGTGGGCCCGAGATCGAGCTCGAGGGCGAGCGTGGGCCGTACGAAGCGGCCGAGGCCCACGAGAGCAGTGGCGTCGTGCTGCCAGCCCTCGTGCTCCCCGCCGTGGGGACGGTAGGCCACGGTCGTGCCGAGGAAGACCGCGGCGTAGTTCGGCGGTGAGGGGGTGGCGCCCGACGACGACTGCGCGTCGGCGGGGATGGCACCGAAGATGACGACGGCGAGAAGGACCACCGTCCTTCCCGCTGCGGGCGGATGTCGCGCCGCCGCGGGCAGGCCGCGGCTCACCCTCGCCGCAGCGTGCGTTCCCAGACGTGCGCCTCGATGAACAGGTCGAGGAGATCGCCGTCGATCTTCCCCCGGCCCGCTTCCTCCTTCTTGAGGATGTCGAGGGCGCGCTCGGGCGGCACCGACTTCTTGTAGGGCCGGTCCCAGGCGGTGAGGGCATCGTAGATGTCGGAGATCGTCATCATCCGCGTCTGGATCGGGATCTCGGGGGCCGTCCACAGCTGGACGGCTTCTAGACCTTCGCCACCATTCCTTCTAGGGTAGCCGGAGCCGTCCAGCTTCGCGTGGTGCTTCCACGCGATCTCGGGGACCCGCCGCATCTCGCTCGTCCAGGGGAGCTCCTTGAGGAACTCGTAGGTGTTTTGCACGTGCTTGTTGATTTCCTCCCGCTCGTCGGGGGTGAGGCTTCCCTTCGTCACGGAGAGGGCCTCGACCTCCTCCGGAGTGAGGAAGGGCCGCTCGTTTCCCGCCAGGTCGGGGTAGGTGCGCTTCTCCAGCTCAATGACGGTCGCCCGCACGCTCTCCTCCAGGATCGAGGGGTTGTTGGCCTCGCGGATCATCTCGAGGAACTGGGCGATTTCCTCCCGCCGAGCCTGGAACACGTGGTCCATCTCCTCGAGCATCTCGCGGGGAGCCCCGGCCTCGATCTGGCGGATCTTGGCCTTGAGGTAGTCCACCTCCTCCGTCCGCTGGATGTACTCGAAGCGCTGCTCGACGAGCTCGAGATGGCTGCCGTACAGCTTGCCGGCCTTGAGAAGATACTTCTCCTTCACCCCGACCTTGCCGAAGTCGTGCAAGAGGCTCGCGTAGCGGATCTCCTGGATCTGGTCGCGGGTGAGGCGGATCTCGCGGAAGCGGCTGGTGGTGGCGGCGTCGACCTTCTCCGCCAGGCCCACGGTCAGTTCCGCCACGCGCTCCGAGTGGCCCGAGGTCGTGGGGTCGCGCTTTTCGATGGTGGTCACCGAGGCACGCACGAACGAGTCGAAGAGCCTCCGGATGTCCTGGATGAGGAGGGTGTTCTCGAAGGCGACCGCGGCCTGGCTCGCGAGCGAGCTCGCGAGCTCCTCGTCGACGGAGGTGAAGGGGATGACCGACTCCTTGACGAGCCCCACCGGCCACAGCACCATGGACGGGTCCCGCTTCTTGTTGATGAGCTGGACGACGCCGATGACGACGTTCTCGTGGTCCCGCATCGGAACCGCGAGGATGGACATCGTGCGGTAGCCAGACTTCTCGTCCCACGACCGGCTGATGCGGTAGGGCGAGTCCGAGGGCAGGCGGTAGGCGTCGGCCACCGGCACCACCTTGCCGGTGAGCGCCGCGTAGCCGGCGATCGACGTCTCGTCGAGTGGAATCGTGGACTCCTCGAACGAGACGACCACGGAGTCGTTCTGGGCCAGCTTGAAGCGAAGCCGGTCGTCGCGGGTGCCCTCGGGGTCCTTGCCTCGCTCGACGAGGTAGAGGCTCCCCGCGTCCGCCCCCGTCACCTCCCGGCTCTTCTTCAGGATCAGCTCGAGCAGCTTGTCGATGTCGCGCTCCGCGCTGAGCGCGACGCCGATCTTGTTCAGCTCGCTGAGCTCGTTGCCCTTGCGGTCGATGACGTTCTCGAGCTGCCGGATCACCCGGCGGTTGTGGACGGTCTCGAACGCGCGCTCGAGCCGCAACCGCAGGCGCGTGGGCGACACCGGCCGCATCAGCAGGTCGTCCACGAATGGGAAGCGGCGCAGCACGTCGTCGCTGTCGCGCGGCTCCGCCACTGCGACCAGCACCGCCTGGAACTTTCCCCCAGCGCCGAGCCAGGACTCCAGGGCCTCACGCTCCGCCTCCAGGCAGGCGGGATCGGCGAGGACGAGCGCCGCCCCGCGCCCGTCGAGGGACGCTTGCAGCGCCGCGAGGGTCTGCACCTCCTCGGTGGGGAGGCCGGCAGGCAGGTCTCCGGACACCATCTCCCGGGTTTTGCCCCAGATCAGGACCTGCGACATGGCGCGGCGGGCTTCTCCCGCCAAAGCCTAGCACACGGACTCAAGCCCGGGGCGGCCCCACCTCGTTCCACCGGGGGTTGTCCGCCACGGCCCGCAACGCCTTGCTGATCAGATTCTTGGCGGTATCGGGTAGACGCCGACCGCCAACAGCCCGCCACCCTCGGCTCCTCCGCGGGCTCGCCGCTGCACCGCCGCGCCTGGACCCTGGTCCGCCGCTTGCATTGACCCCGACCGTGGACCAGACTGGTTTCTGGCCGGCAAGGGGCGGGCCATGACGCGAATCGTTCGTGCGGCGGGCATTCTCTCGATCGCCGGTGCTCTGCTCGCGTCGCCGTCGATCGTTCCCAGGGCGGGGGCCGTCCCCGTCCTGATCACGAGCCGCGCGGCGCTGGGCGGAAACGACTTCTTCGACTGGGGGGTGCTGGGGCCGAACCGCACTCTCGTCGCCGACCCCTTCACGATCCTCTCCCAATCCGGCGCGCTCACGGCGACGGTCCTGAATCCTAGTGGATCGTTCGAGCGGCGCGACCAGTCGACCGGCTGGAGCGGCAATTTCGCTTCCGGGGACCGGCTGCTCTGGACGCGTGCGGACAGCGTCGGGCCGATGGTCATCACCTTCGACCAGGGGGTGCTCGGTGCTGGGGCCCAGATCCAGAGAGGTCTCTTTGGCTTCTTCGAGGGCGTGATCGACGTCTACTCGCCGGACGACCTGCTCCTCGCCTCGTTCCTGCTCGCCGGGGATTCGAATCAGATGCCTGGCACCGCCATCTTTCTCGGCGTGCGCGATACCGATCCCTCGATCGGCCGGATCGATTTCCGGGTCTCGCCCGAGCACCACTTCGCGATCAACCAGCTCGACGTCAAGGCGATCCCGGAGCCGGCGTCGCTCCTCCTCCTCGGCTCCGGCATCCTCGTGCTGTCGCTGCGGGCTCTGCGCCGCGAGTAGGGCTCCTCCCCCCTCAGAGGAGCGCCTTTAGCTCCCGCAGGTCGTCGATGAGCCGGTCGGGCCCCGCCGCCCGCACACCTTCGGGGTCGAGGCCGTAGGTCACCCCGACGACACCGACGCCGGCGGCGCGTGCGGTCGCCACGTCGATCGGCGAGTCCCCGACGACCCTGGTCTCCACCGGCCTCGCGCCGAGCTCCCTCCCCAGCCGAAGGAGGCCGGCGGGGTCCGGCTTGCGCGCCGGCACGTCGTCCGCTCCCCAGACCCGGGCGAAGCGTGTCGCCACCCCGAGGCCCTCCAGGATCGCCCGGCTGAAGTCGCCGGGCTTGTTGGTGAGGACGGCGAGCGTGCGGTCGGAGAGTGCCTCGAGGGCCTCCGCCACCCCGGGGTAGAGAACCGTCGAATCGAGGAGATGCTCGCGGTAGCACTCGCGGAAGACAGGGAGCACGTCCTCGACCGGGGCGTCGATCCCGGCGTGGGCCAGGCTCCGCTCGAGGAGGAGACGCGCTCCCTCTCCGACGAAGGAGCGCACGACCGCCTCCGGAAGCGGCGGGCGGCCGGGGCCGAAGCGGGCGAGGGCGGCGTTGGTCGCCGCGGCCAGGTCGCGAGCGGAGTCGATGAGCGTGCCGTCGAGATCGAAGACGACCAGCCTGACCGTCACCTTTATCCGGGCCCGATGTAGCCGAGGGCGCGGAGCCGCTCGCGGGTCGCCTCGTCGAACTCCATCAGCCGGTGGCCCGGTGGGAGCGCGAGCCACACCTGTGCGCCGCTCGGGTCACCCCGCGGGGCGGCGAAGAGGTTGGCCCCCCCGCCCCGCTCGGTCTCGGAGTCGATGTCGGGGAGCCGGTAGGGGAACGAGGACGGGCGCCTCGCCTCCTCGGAGACCGCCACGTCCGTCGGGCGCAGCGGGCGCCCGTCGCGCCTCCCGTCGAGGAACACCGGCGCGCCCATCGGGCGCACCGTGAAAGACACCTCGCGCGACTGTCCCGGGCGAGGGCGGGCGGCGAGGTCCAGGAACCGGCCGTTGCCGCCGAGGTTCCAACGCTCCTCCGGGCCGAGGCCAGTCGCTTCGATGTCCTCGAGCCATCCCTGGGCGGTGAAGCGGACGTCGAACCGGCCAGCGCCGGAGAGGCGGACGATGTAGCGGAAGGGGTTGGGCGCCATGGCCGCCTCCGCCTGCGCCTTGAGAAGACGCGCGCGCTCGGGGTGGCGCTGGATGACGTTGTCCCGCTCCAAGGGATCGCGCGTCAGGTCGAAGAGGAGCTCGTCGTCCTCGGGGGCGAAGCGTCGCACGTACTTGTCCGTGTCCGTGCGCACGCCGTGGGCGACGAAGCCCCGATGGCTGATCTCGGCGAGCGCCGGGCGCTCGGCGACGCCGCCGGCGAGCGTGCGCTGGAGGGGGACGCCGGCGAGATCCGGCGGCAGCGGCAACCCCTGGCTCTCGAGCATGGTGGGCACGATGTCCACCGCCTGCACTTGCTGGGCCACGCGTTGGCCTGCCCATCGACGGGCGGGGAACTTCACGAGGAGCGGGACGCGGATGAGCTCGTCGAAGACGCTGCGTCCGTGCAGCCACTGGCCGTGGTCGAGAAACTCCTCGCCGTGGTCGGCCACGAAAACGATGAGCGCGTCCTCGTAGAGACCCGCCGTCTTCAGCGAGCGGAGGAGGCGGCCGAACTCGCGGTCGCCGTAGGCGATGTCACCGTCGTACTGCGCGAGGAGCCGCTCCCGGTCCAGGGGCTCCCTGTAGTCGGTCCGCGGGTCCTGTCCGGGATGACCCTCGGTGGGGTGGGGCTCGAACATGCGGTCGAAAGGCGAGGGCGGCGCGTAGGGCACGTGCGGGTCCATGGTGTGGACGTAGAGGAAGTTCGGCAGCCCACGTCGCGCCTCGAGCCAGGAGAGCGCGGCGTCGACCACCACGTCCGCCCCCACGAGCTTGCTCGGCCGATCGCCCTCCCCGTGCAGACCAGCGAAGAGGTCGAAGCCCGGATCGAAGGCCGATTCCGGCGCGTAGATCACCGAGTTCGCGATCGCGGCGCCGGTGGACCAGCCTCCCTCGTCCAGCCGCTCCGCAATCGTCGTCGTCCCGGGGTCGAGGGCGTCGCGGAGCTGGACCGCGCGGTGGTGGCCGGGGAGCACCGAAGTCAGGATCGAGGCGACCGATGGCTTGGTCCAGGAGGCGTGGACGATCGCGTGCTCGAAGACGACCGCGTCCTTGGCGAAGGCATCGAGCTCGGGCGTCGTCGGTCGCTCGTAGCCGTAGGCTCCGGTGTGGTCGGCGCGCAGGGTGTCGACGAGATAGAGGATGACGAGGGGGGCCCGCCGGTCGGGGACGCTGATCGCGGGCGTCGCCCACCAGGCCCGCGCCGGCTCGCCCGTCTCCTCGAAGCCGTGCGTCTCGAGGACGAGCTCCTGCCCCCGGCCCGCGTGGCTCGAGAGATCCACCGTCGCCTCCACCCATCGGCGGTGGTTCTCGTGGGCGATCGGATCGAGGAGCTGGGTCCAGATGAGGTCCTCGCGGTCTCGCTTCCTGACCTTGACCGTGAACTCGACGCCGGGTCGGTCGTGGTGGCGGGGGTCGATGGCGACGGCGAAGGTCAGCCGGGCGCGCTTCGGGATGTCGACCGCGAAGCGAAGGCGCCCGGGCGGGCCCGCCGGCAGCGCGCGACGGAGAACGTCGTTGATCCGGACGCCCTCGCCGGCGGCGGCGAGGATCGCCTCCCGGCCCTCTCCGGCGGCCACGGCCTCGAGGAGTCGGTTGCCGGGGGGCAGCAGCTCCACCGGCCCGGGGGCGCTCCCGCAGGCGGCCAGGACGAGGCCGGCGGCCGCGACGAGGCCCCACGATCGTTCAAGCATCAAACCCAAAACGCCACGCTAACACGGAGGGCGCTGGTGGGTCGAGCGGCGCGCTGTAGAATGCGACGCGCGTGGACGAGCCGGCTCTTTCCGTGGTCCTGCCTCTCGCCGATCATCGGGGGTTCGCCGTGGCGAGCGCGAGGGCCTGGTCGGGGCAGACCCTCGCCGCCGGCCGCTACGAGGTCGTTGCCGTGGACGACGGGCGCGACCCTCGGCGGTCCGAGCGCGTGCACCGCGTCCTGCGCGGCGCGGACCGGTTGATCGTCCGCCCGGGCGGGAGCGAGATCGAGCTGTACCAGGCGGGCGCGGACGCCGCTCGAGGGGACGTGCTTCTCTTCACGGAGTCCCACGCCGTGCCCGCCCCCGACGCCGCCGAGGCGCTGCTGCGGCACTTCGAGCGTTCGCAGGCCGTGGCCGCCACCCTCCGGTCCGGCCACATCCCCCGCCACGGGCTGGCCAAGCTGGAAGAGTGGGTCGGTGAGCGCGTTGCGACCGAGCGCCTCGCCACCCGCTGGTGGGCCGGTGTCTCCCTCCGCGGCTTCTCCCTGCGCCGTCGTCTGTTCCAGGAGCTGGGCGGGTTTCGAACCGAGCTCGAGCGCTTCGCGGAGACAGCCTTGGCCATCGAGATGGACCGACGCGGCCTCAGGGCCGACCTGGCGCGGGAGGCGCTCGTGCACCACGCCGACTGCGCCTGGCCCGGCGAGTTGGAGCGGGCGCTCCTCGCCCTGGGTCGTGGGCGCCGCGCCTTCATCGAAGCGGGTCCCCCCGACCTCGTCGAGCCATACGTCGGGGCCCCCGGCGAGCGAAATCGCGCCGTTCTCGATTCCCGTCTCGCTCGCGAGCTGTGCGGCGCCCTCCTCCGGTCGCTCTTCTCCGCCTTCGGGGGCGGCGGGGGGGTGATGCGCGTGCGTGCCGACGCGTCCGCCCTTCTGCGCTGGGCGCCCATCGCTTTCGCCGGGGCCCGCGGCGCATGTCTCGGGCCCCGCGTAGGGGCGCGGGCCGCCTTTCTCCGGTGCATGCTGCCGGGCGGCGATCCCGAGCGGCGCCTCGAGCGCTTCTCTCGCGCCTGGTCCGAGGTGGAGGGCTGCGGGGAGATCCAGCACCTCGCGCGGCAGGTCCTCCCGCCGCCGAGTCTGCCGCTCGATCTCTCTCGCTTCGCTCCGGGTGAGATGGGCGACACGGACTTCGTCGGCTTCCACGGCCGTGAGACAGACGCGGAGGGGAGCTTCCGCTGGTCCTCTCCGGCGGCGCTTTGGCGCCTGGCGCTATCCCCGCGCGACTATCGGGCGATCCTGAGTGTCTCCCCACCGCCGGCGGATCCGCACTTGCGGCTCTACTTCAACGGCCACCCCGTTCGCGCCGCAAGCAACGGGGCCTCGCCTCGAGACGTCGTGTTCGATCTCGAACGACGCATGTTCCGCGCCGGCGGCGAGCAGCACCTCGCCATCCTCTGTAGTCCCTTCCGACCGTGCAGCCTCGGCAGCACGGACGGGCGCACGCTGGGCATCGCGGTCCGTGGTCTTGCGGTCCGGGCGAGAGGGGTCGCGCGGGGGCGCGCTCGTGTTTGATGAACGCCGATTCCGTCCGCGTCGGTCAGGCCCGAGCGCGCGAGCGCGACCCCCGAGCCGCCTAGCGCGTCCGATCCATCCCGAAGGTGATGCCGACCCGGAAGGCCCGCGGCGCGATCCATACCTGGAGCAGCTCCTCGGTCAGCGGCTGTCCCTCCACGCACTCGGGGGGCGCGTTGCCGGCCGGGCAGGTCTGGCGGCGGTAGATGTCTCTCTTGTCGAAGATGTTGTCCACCTGGGCGAAGATGTCGAAGGTGTAGCCGCCGGACATCGCGAACGTCTTTCTGACCTGCGCGTACCACACCTGATAGCCCGGCTGGTAGGACGTGTCGACGACGCCGGGAGGCACTTCGCCGTTGATCTGGGCTCGCACGTTCGCGCGCAGCCCGAGGCGGGGGTTCTGCCAGAGCAGCTTCACGAATGCTGAACTCCGAGGGTAGCCCCCGATGTCCTCCTCGGGCTCCCCTCCTTCGGCGGGCCGGACTCGTTTGTTGTACGTGTAGGCGAAGGATGGCGTGAAGCCGGCGGGGAGGCTGACCGCGGCGGACAAGTTCACACCCTCCGAGTTGTAGCGGTCCAGGTTCCCGAAAGTGAACGGGAAGCCCGTCAGGTCGAAGACGATGCCGTCCTTGATCTTGTTGTAGTAGTAGTCGGCCGAGACCTGGACCTTCCGGCTCGCGTAGGAGTATCCGCCCGAGTAGCTGTCCGACTTCTCGGGCACCAGGTCGGGGTTGCCGACGAAGAAGGGCGGCGTGAAGAGGTAGAGCTGGCCGAAGTAGGGTGGGCGGAAGCCCTGGCCGAAGCTCGCCCGGAGCCGGTGGTCGGGCGTAATGGCGAACGTCGCGCCTACCTTCGGACTCCACTCGCTGCCGAAGTCGCTGTAATCGTCGTAGCGGACCCCACCCGTCAGTGTGAAGCGGCCGAGATCGAGCTCCTGCTGGAGCCAGAGGACGTTGATGTCCCGTTCGGGTTTCGCGTCCGCGCCGAGGCTGCCGCGCTCCAGCTTCTCCTTGCGGAACTCGTAGCCGCCCTGGAGCGGGTGCTCGTGGCCCCCCGCCTTCCATGACAGGCGACCGATGAGCTTCAGCTCCTGGTTCCACTCGCGCCACGGCGGCTGGACGGAGACGTCTCCGCTGTCGACGAAGACCTGCGTCTCGTCGCGCAGGTACTTGCCGTAGTTGTACTGGAGCCGCACGGTCGCGTTGGAGGCGAGCAGGAACTCCAGCTCGGGGGCGATGGTGTGGCGGGTCAGGTCGCGGATCGAGTTGTAGACACCCCCCATCTGCGTCGCCCCCGCGAAGAAGTAGGGATCGATCTCGCGGTTCTCGTAGTCGGCAAAAAGGCGCCCCACGATCCTCGGGGAGAACTGGAGATCGGCGGTGGCGCTGCCGTTCCACCACTTGCTCTTGGGTTGGCCAACCGTCTGGGGGTCCTCCGGCTGGAGATCGAAGCCGTCGTAGGTGCGCCAACCGCCGGTGGCGGTGAAGCCCCCGCGGCTGCCGCGCCACGAGAAGGTGTCGTTCACGCGGAAGTCCTCGTAGGAGCCGGCGCTCAGGAGGAGGGTGTTCTCGGCGCCCCGCTCGTCGGGGTTGTGCGTGATGAAGTTGACCACCCCGCCGAGGGCATCGGAGCCGTAGAGCGCCGACGCCGCACCCTTCACCACCTCGATGCGCTCGACGCCCGCAAGCTGGATGTCTTCGAGATTGAGGTTCCCGTTGGCGTCCTTGCCCAGATAGCGGCGGCCGTTCAGGAGCAACAGCACCCCGGCGTTGGAGATGCCGTTGATCGAGATGTGCCCCTGTCCTCCCCCCGCGTTCACCTGGATGCCGGAGCCGTTCTGCTCCGAGAGGAGGTCCTTGGCGGACCGGGCGCCGGTGTCGGCGACTTCGGCCTCGTCGAACACGCTCGTCGGCTCGGCGACGTCGAGAAGCAGCTGCTCCCGGCGGTTCGGCGTCCTGACCGTGACCGAGGTCGAGAGCGCCGCCAGGCTCAGGACGATCTCGAGCTGAAGCACCTCCCCGGCTGCCACCACCACTCCCCGGATTTCGGCTTCGGCGAAGCCCGTGAAGCTCGCCCGAAGGTCGTAGCGTCCCTCGGACAGCGCGTCGAAGCGGGCCACGCCCGCACCGTCGGTCTGTGCCCGGTGCGTCACGTCGCTCCCCTCCGCCACCACCCGCACCGTCGCGTCGGGGATCACCCCGTAGTTGTCCATCACCTTGACCAGGAGCGATCCCTCGGCGGCGAGCGCGGGGGTCCCGCCGGCCAGGAAGGCCAAGAGGAGGGTCAGGGCGCGTCGCGTGGCATGGGTTCGTTCGTGACTCATGGCTGACCTCTTTCTCGTTTCTCGCCCGTCTCCAGCGCCTCTGCTGCTGCGGGCGCGCCGCGCTCGACAGGCAGGCACATCATATTGAAAATGAACGCCGATATGACGGCACACTCGAGCTTCGATCGCTGGCCGAAGGCAGAGCTGCACCTGCACCTCGAGGGAACGATCTCGCCGGACACGCTCTGGGCTCTCGCTCAGGCCAATCACGTGGCCCTGCCCGTGGGAACCCTCGCCGAGCTCCGTGCCCTCTTCACGTTCGAGAGCTTCGAGCACTTCATCAAGCTTTGGATGCTCATGTGCTCCTGCCTCAAGACCGCGGCGGACTACGAGCGGATGGTGGACGGCTTCGTCGAGGAGTGCGTCCGCCAGAACATCCGCTACGTGGAGGCTCATTTCACGCCCTACAATCACGAGCTCCTGGGGTTCGGGGGCAGGCGCGCCCTCGACATCGTCACCCGCCGCCTCGAGGGCGCGGAAGCGGCGGGCGGGCCCGTGGCCCGCCTGATCGCCGACATCCCCAGTGAGGCCGCGGGCAAGGCGGGGCCCTACACGGCCGGGCTCCTCGAAGAGGAAACGAACCCGCTGGTGGTGGCCATTGGGCTGGGCGGGCCCGAGGTCGGCTTCCCGCGCGCGCTCTTCGCCCCGTGGTTCGCGCGGGCCCGCGCCGCCGGCTACGAGGCGGTGGCCCACGCCGGCGAGACCGAGGGTGCTCCGCACGTGCGCCAGGCCGTCCTCGACCTCGGCGTCCGGCGGGTTCAGCACGGGATCCGCGCGGTGGAGGACGAGGAGGTCCTTCGGCTGCTCGCCGAACGCCGGATCTGCTGCGACGTGGCCCTCACCAGCAACGAGTGCCTCAGGGTCGTTCCCGCGGTGAAGGACCATCCCGTGCGGCGGATGATCGCGGCGGGCGTGCCGGTGACCCTCTCCACCGACGACCCGCCGTTCTTCGGGACCGATCTCAACCGCGAGTACGAGCGCGCGCACCGTGAGCTGGGGTTCACTCCGCCCGAGCTGTGGGAGCTGAACCTAAACGGCCTGCGGCACGCTCTGGCCGAGACCGGCGTGCGCCGACGGCTCATGGCGGAATTCCGGGCCGCCGCCGAGGCCCTCGGTATCGGCTAGGCCGTTGACGGGCCCGTTCCCGCGCGTTAGCATGTTTCATATGGCGACCCATGTGGTTCACAATATGAACCCGAGGCGTGCCTACCCCGGCACCCAGGCGGTGCAGCGGGCGGTGCGCCTGCTGAAGGCCTTCGGCCCCGCCCAGGGCGAGCTTGGCCTCGCCGACCTCGTGCGCGCCGTGGGGCTCAACAAGACCACCACCTACCGGCTGCTCACTGCCCTCGAGGCGGAGGGACTCGTGGAGCGCGGGGGCGGCGACGGCTATCGCCTCGGGCCGGAGCTCCTGGCCCTGGGAAGCCGCGCGCTCGGGGCGGGCGACCTGCGCCAGGCGGCCGCCGGCGAGCTTCTCGCCATCGCGCAGCGGACGCGGGAGACCGCCCACCTCGAGGTGCTCGTGGGGGACCACACGCTGATACTCGACGAGGCGATGGGCAGCCACCGGGTTGGTACGACGCCGTCGGTGGGGACGCGCTGGCCCGCGCACGCCACCTCCACCGGCAAGGTGCTGCTGGCCGAGCTCGCCGAAGAGGACCTCGCAGCCCTCCTGGGTGCACCGCTCCCGGCGCTCACTCCCCGCACGATCACCGATCCCTTTGCCCTGCGGCGGGAGCTCCGGCGGGTACGCGAGCGCGGGTACGCCACCGGGATCGAGGAGCTGGAGCCGGGCTTCGTGGCCGTGGCGGTGCCGGTGCGCGCCCGAGGCGGACAGGTGGTGGCGGCGGTCGGGATCGGCGGGCCGCGGGTGCGCCTCACCCCCGAGCGTCTCGCCGAGGTCGCCAAGACGTTGCCGGCCCACGCGGCGCGGATCTCGCAGCGGCTGGGCGGGAAGCCGCGCTCTCGCGTCGCGATTCAGCGAAGAGAGGAACGACGATGACACGGAAGAGAATCGTGATCCTGGGCGGAGGCATGATCGGCTCCGCCATGGCCCTGGACCTGAAGCGCACGGGCCGCCACGACGTGACGTTGGCGGAGCTGCGGAAAGAGGTGCGCGAGCGCCTGGCGGCTCGACACGGCGTCGCAACTGTGGCCGCCGACCTGTCGCGGCCGGAGGCGATCACGAAGCTCGTCGCCGACTTCGACTTCGTCCTCGGCGCCCTGCCGAGTGTCTACGGCTTCTCTTCGCTGGAGGCCGTGATCGCGGCTGGCAAGGACTACTGTGACATCAGCTTCATGCCCGAGAACGCGCTCGAGCTCGACGCCCAGGCTCGGGCGAAGGGCGTCACCGCCGTGGTGGACTGCGGCGTCGCCCCTGGCGTCAGCAACGTGATGGCGGGCTTCGCCGACGCGCGGCTCGATCCCTTCCAGAGCCTCGCGATCTACGTGGGCGGCCTGCCGCGCGAACGCCGCTGGCCCTACGACTACAAGGCCGGCTTCGCCCCATTCGACGTGATCGAGGAGTACACGCGCCCGGCACGCATCGTCGCCCACGGCCGCGTGGTGGTGAAAGAGGCGCTCTCCGAGCCCGAGCGCATGGACTTCCCGGGGGTGGGCACGCTCGAGGCCTTCAACACCGACGGCCTGCGCAGCCTCGTCCACACCCTGAAGGTCCCCTTCATGAAGGAGAAGACGCTCCGCTACCCGGGGCACATCCAGCTGATGGAAGCGTTCCGCGAGACCGGCTTCTTCTCGAAGGAGCCCCTGCGGGTGGGCGATGTCAGCGTGCGGCCGCTCGACGTGCTCGCGAAGCTCCTCTTCCCGAAGTGGACGTTCGAGGAAGGCGAAGCCGATCTCACGGTGCTGCGCGTCGTGGCCGAGGGCCTCGAAGGGGGCCGCCCCACCCGCTACACCTGGGACCTGCTCGACCGCTTCGACCCCGCGACGGGTCTCCGGAGCATGTCCCGGACCACGGCCTTCCCGGCCACGATCGTCGCGGGCCTGATGCTCGACGGCACGTTCCGCCGGCCCGGCGTTCACGCCCCCGAGTCGCTGGGCCGCGAGCCCGGTCTGCTCGACCGTCTGCTGGCGGAGCTCGATGCGCGCGGGGTGACGTGCCGGCAGAGGGTGGAGGTCGAGGAGGCGGCGGTCGCCTGAGATGGCCACGAGCTACGACAACGTGCGCCCCGAGGTGCGGGCCGACGAGGCCCGGACCCTGCCCGCGCGCTTCTACACCGACCCCGAGCTCTTCCGCCGCGAGCTCCGGGCGATTCACCACGACATGTGGCTGCACGCCGGGCGCGCCGAGCAGCTCGAGGGGCCGGGCAGCTACTTCCTGGTGCGCTTCGCCGGCGTGAACCTGATCGTGGTACGCGACGACGAGGGCGGGACCGGCGCGTTCCACAACACCTGCCGGCATCGCGGGACGCTGCTGTGCAAAGAGGAGAACGGCCGCTTCCCGGGGAGCATCCAGTGCTCGTACCACGCCTGGACCTACGGCCTCGATGGCCGTCTGCGCAGCGCGCCCCTCATGGAGAAGGTCGTCGGGTTCCGCGAGGAGGAGCACTCGCTCGGCAAGGCCGCCACCGCGGTCTGGGACGGGCACGTCTTCGTGAACCTCTCCCCGAAGCCGCTCCCATTCTCCGAGCACCTGGCCGGCCTCGACCGCAAGTTCGCACCCTGGGGCATGGGCGAGCTGCGCCGCGTGGAGCGCCGGGTCTACCCGCTGAAGGCCAACTGGAAGCTCGTCGTCCAGAACTACTCCGAGTGCATCCACTGCCCGATCGCGCACCCGCAGCTCAACCGACAGTCGCATTACATGAGCGGCGACAACGAGCCGCCCCGCCCCACCTACCTCGGCGGGAGGATGGACCTGCGCGAGGGCGTGAAGACGCTCTCGGTGGACGGGCAGACGAGCCGCGAGCCGCTGCCCGGACTCTCCGCGGAAGATCGGAGGCGCGTCTACTACTACGCGCTGCTGCCGAACCTGCTGCTGAACCTGCACCCGGACTACATGCTGACGTTCCAGATCTGGCCTATCGCGGTCGACCGAACCGAGGTCGTGTGCGAGTGGCACTTCCACCCGGACGAGATCGCGAAGCCCGGCTTTGACCCGCAGGACGCCCTTGGCTTCTGGGACCTCACCAACCGGCAGGACTGGGAGCTCTCGGACAGGGCTCAGGAGGGCATCGCGAGCCTGGGCTACCGCCCCGGGCCGTACTCGAACCGGGAGGACCTGCTGCTCGCCTTCGACCGATTCGTACTGGAGCGCCTCGCGCGTAGCTGAGCGGCCCGCACGCCGCGACCGCGTGGGCCGGGTGGTTATCGCGACGCGTGAAGCCGCCCTGTAGCGCTGGTGTGGAAAGGGTGCGAGGCGCTCGAACCAGGTGGGCGAACAGATCTGGGTCCCGGGATCGTGGAGCGACATCCCCGTCTGGGAGCTACGGATCGGCGACCACCGCGTCTTCTACGACGTGGACTCGGACGCCCAGCAGGTCATCGTGAGGGCCATCCGCCGTAAGGGACGCTCGACGACCAAGGAGATTCTATCAAGGTCATGGCCCTTCGCGACGCGAAGCAGCAACTGAGCGGCTGCGTGGTCCGCGCCCAGCGTGAGCGAGTGCTGATCACCAAGCAGGGTCGGCCCGCCGCGCTCATGATCGGCGTAGAAGGCCACGATCTCGAGGACGTGCTCCTCATGCAGAACCCGCGCTTCTGGAAGATGATCGAGGCCCGCCGCGCCGAGCCTACCGTCAGTCTCGAGGAGGTGCGGAGACTCCTCCACGTACCGGCGAGGGCGAGACGACGCCGACAGCGCTGACCTGCCAGCCTTCGCTCCGGGCGGCCAGTCCCAAAGACGCCGGCAAGAAGAGAAGGAGGGCGCCGGGCTACGCCGCCTCGAGCACCAGGGCGATCCCCTGGCCGCCGCCGATGCACATCGTGACGACGCCGTATCTCTTGCGGGCTCGCCGGAGCGCGTAGGCGCAGGTGAGCGTGAGCACGGCGCCGGTGGCGCCGAGCGGGTGCCCGAGGGCGATCGCACCGCCTTGCGGGTTCACCTTCTCTGGGTCGATGCCCATCTTCTCGAAGTCGCGGATGCAGGCGAGCGCCTGAGGGGCGAAGGCCTCGTTGAGCTCGACGTGGTCGACCGCGTCGCCCTTGAGGCCTGCGCTCACGAGCGCCTTCTTCACCGCCGGGACGGGTCCCCAGCCCATGATCTGCGGATCGCAGGCGGCCACCCCCACCCCGGCGAGACGCGCGAGCGGCTTCGCCCCGTGCTTTGCGGCGTCTTTTTCCTTGCCGATCACCATCGCCGCCGCCCCGTCCACCACCGCGCTGGCGTTGGCGGCGGTGATCGTTCCCCCGGGCTCGAACGCCGGCCCGAGCCGCGACATCTTCGCGAGCGAGACCTCGTCCAGGATGTGGGTGTCGCTCTTCACCGCGACCGCCTCGCTCGCGCCGTCGCGCTGCACGAGCACGGGCTCGATCTCCTCGCCGAACCAGCCGGCGTCGCGCGCCTGCTTCGCGTTCGTCTGCGAGCGCAGCGCGAAGCGGTCCGCCTCCTCCCGCGTGATGCGGTAGCGGCGGCCCAGCTCCTCGGCGGTGTTGGCCATCGCCATCTGGGCCCCGGGATCGTAGAGCGACATCAGCAGCGAATCCTGGAGCTGCGTCCCCGGCGGGAGACCCTTCACGTCCAGCGGCCCGTACTTCTGCACGGCCTCGCCCACCTTGCGTCCCCGCTGGCCGTAGAGGCTGAAGGGGTACTGCATGCTCTCCGCGCCCCCCACCACCAGGAAGGGACGCGCCGCGTCGTGTCGCATTCCGGCGAGGATCATCTCCATGCCCACCGCCACGGCCTCGGCGCCGCTCCCGCAGATCCGGGCGACGGTCAGCGCGGGCACGTCGTAGCCGAGCCCGCCGCGCCAGCGCATCCCCTGGGCGCCGTAGATCGAGTCGCGGTGGCTGTGCGCGGCCATCCCCATCACCACGTGGCCGACGAGCGCCTTGTCGACGGACGTGTGCTCGAGCGTGGCGCCGATCGCCATCCCCCCGAGCTGGGTCGCGGTGAAGCGGGAGAAGAGCCCGGGGGCCCGGTTGTTCTCCAGGATGTCGGCGCGGGGCGTGCGGCGGGCGCCGTCGAGGATGACGATCGACTCACGACGCGGCATGGGGTCCTCCCCTCACTCGTTGAGGAACTGCGCCGGCACGCGCGGGCCGTTCTGGATGAAGTTCTTCATGCCGATGTCGTAGTCGACGGTGCGCTTGCACGCGCCGAAGCCTTCCGCCTCCACCCGCATCCCCTCCGCGAGCGGCCGGGCGAGGCCGCGGCGGAGCACACCCACCAGGATCGCGTCGATCGCCAGCGAGTGGTGGCCGAGCTCGACGAAAGGCAGCGTCTCGGGGATAGCGAGGCGTGAGGGATCCACAGGCCGGAGGGTTGTCTTCCCCTCGAGATGAGCGCGGACGAGGTCCCGGGCCGCCGAGCGGACGTCAGCGGCCGGCTCGCCGGTCGCCCAGCCGAGCTCGCAGGCCTCCTTCGCGCCGACGGAACGCCCCGTGCGCAGGAGCTCGGCCGCCTTCTCGAGGCCGACGAGCCGGGGCAGCCGCTGCGTGCCGCCGTAGCCGGGGATGATCCCGAGGTTCACCTCCGGCTGACCCAGCATGAGCTGGGGGCCCACCACCCGCGCGTGGCAGGCCATGCACAGCTCCGCCCCTCCGCCGAGGACGGGCCCG
>Ga0209342_10001700_pt1 | contig 24378 bp, 16 predicted proteins | sample RifCSP16_2_FD_184023 | JGI IMG/M metagenome (GOLD analysis project Ga0209342, IMG submission 184023) | Soil microbial communities from Rifle, Colorado - Rifle CSP2_sed 16_2 (SPAdes) (version 2) | ecosystem: Environmental > Terrestrial > Deep subsurface > Rock core/Sediment | place: Rifle... | reverse complement strand
GATGAGGGCCATTTCAATTGCGTCAACGCCTCGCTGTTGTACTGCTACCTGGCCGGGCGGTTCGGGTTGGACGTGCGGGGGCTCGAATTGCCGGGCCACGCGATGAGCCGGCTCTATCTGGACGGCGCGACGATCGACGTCGAAAGCACGTGCCCGCGATGGTTCCGGCTGATCGGCGATCCGCGGCGTCAGGCCGAATTGATGGAGAAAACCACGGGTTTTCGGCACGACGATCGCCAACGGTCGGCCCGGTGCCGCGAGGTGTCCGGCGCGTCGCTGGTGGCCACGGTCTATTACAATCGAGGCGTGGACCTGCTGGGCGAGAAGCGGTTCGGCCCAGCGGTCGAGGCCAACGTAAAGGCCCTTTGGCTCGATCCGTCGAACGCCACCGCGCGTGGCAATCTACTGGCGACGTTGAACAACTGGGCCATCCGCGAGGGCGAGGCGGGGGCGTACAACGAGGCCGTCGGGCTGCTGCGCACGGGCTTGGCTCTTCAATCCGACTTCCGCCCGTTTCATGTGAATTTTGTTCACGTCCATCGTCAGTGGACCGAGGAACTCTGCCGCCGGGGACGGTACACGCAGTCGTGCGCCGTGCTGCTGGCCGCCCAACGCGATCTGGGCGACGAGCCGTGGTTTGGCCGGGCGCTGGCGGGCGTCTATCGCCGGTTGTCGGAGGAGGGTAAATGGCCCAGCACGTCGGAGGAACCCCCGATCGGGCCGTTGCACGCGGGCGAGCATTTCATCTCGGATACGATCGAGACGCCCGAGCCCGGCGCGCGGGACGATAGGCTCTAACGTACACGGGGCGCACTGTCCCTATTTGACAACCCGGGTTTCGTGACCTAGGGTTTGATTGGCCGGCTCGAGGGTCGGTCTGCGGGTGGGGGGCGATGTCTCGTCTTTTCTGCCGGTTTGGTCCGGTCTACTTATCACGGTAGCCACGCTCTAGGTATGATTCGGCCTGACGGGTCAAAGCCGGGGGTTGGCAACACCACGGTTGATACCACCGCCACGAGGTTCGAGCGCATCGCGCCGCGGGGGCATTGTCCACCACTGGAGAAACACCATGACCACCACCGTCGGCGAAACCCAGGGCGTGTTCGGCGTTGATTCGGAACATGGAACGCTGTGCGACGAAACGGTTCGCACGCGCATCTGCGGGTTGCTGGCCAGTTTTCGGCCGCGGCAGGCGCGGTTGGAACGCCGCGGCGATCAGCGGTATCCGTTCCCGTATCTGCTCCAACTGACGCCGGTGGACGAGGACGGCACTCCGTCCGGCGAAGAGACGGTCGTGGTCGTCGGCAAGCATATTTCGGAGGAGGGGATCGGATTCTATCACAACCGGCCCCTGCCTTATCGGCGGATGATCGTGTCGTTCGAGGCGGGCAACGGCTCGTCGTTTAGCTTCCTGGTCGATCTGACCTGGTGCCGCTTTACCAAGCAAGGTTGGTACGAGAGCGGGGGGCGATTCTTGGAACCAGTCGAGACGCCGCCGACAGGACGCTGAAGCGAACCGTCCGCGCAAATTCCAAAGGAGGACAGACATTCTTGTCTGTCTTTCCAGGGCCACATTTTTGTTTGTCCATGCGCAATGGCATCGGTTTCCGGGATTCTTTGACAGACAGGAATGTCTGTCCTCCTGGAGAGAGACTGTCCTCCTGCAAAGAGGCGGGGTGGCATGTCCACGGCTGGGAAAATCACGCCATTGTGGAAAAGCAGGAACCACAACTCGGTTTGCTACCTCACAAATCTGTCGTCGTGGACATGTTTCTCCATGCCTGACAACGTTCGTGGCGGCATGTCCACGCGACTAAACAAACGCCAACGCGAACTCCTATTGCGGAATCCGTGCCGGGCAGGCGTGGACATGGCACCCGCCTCTTACCATGTACCACCATAATCCGTTACTACACCCGGGTGTATGGATGCGTGGTTGCCTCCGCCGGCGCTTCGGGTTAGTATGAAGGCTTGCGGGCCCGGGAACGCGGAAGGATCTGTCGTGCGAATTTGTCTTTATTCCGAAGAGGCGCTGCCGGAACTCGGCGGCCAGGAGATGGTCGTCGATCGGCTGGCGCGAGGGCTTTTGACCCTGGGTCACGCGGTGACGGTCCTGGCCCCGTGGCGGCGCGGCCAGGACCGTGGGTACGACGCGCGGCTGCCCTACGCGGTGGTCCGGCATCCGCGGTTTCGCTCGACCCGATGGTTCGTGGCGTCGTACGGCTGGTGGCTCGGCTGGTTGCACCGGCGCGAGGCGTTCGACGTGGTCCACTGCCATAGCGTTCATCCGACAGGCTACGTCGCGGCCCGATGCGGGGCGATCCGTGGCGTGCCGCTGGTCATCAGCAGCCACGGCGGCGACGTGGACGACGTCAGCCCCTTGTATCGCAAGCCGGGACTTGCAAAGCATTATCGGCTTGCATTACGACGGGCCGACGCGCTGGTGGCGCCGAGCGAGTTCATCGAAGGGCGGCTTCGGCAGTGGTGCGACGCCGATGCGCGGATCGAACGGGTGGCCCACGGGATCGACCTGGACGAGTACGCGGCGAGCGTGCCGCGCCCCGTCGGATTGGACGCAAGGATTCAGCCGGGACGCTTTTTCTTGTTTCTTGGGCGGACCGTTCGTCGCAAAGGCGTGGACGTGTTGTTGGAAGCGTTCCACTCGCTGGGCATTCAGAATTCCATGTGCCTGGCGATCGCCGGTGTCGGGACCGGGCACGCGGAACTAGTGGCCCGGGCAGGCGAATTGGGACTGGCCGGCCGCGTCGTGTTCCTCGATTACGTCGAGGGGCCGACCAAGACGTGGCTCCTGCAAAATGCCTCGTGCAACGTCGTGCCGTCGCGCTATTCCGAGGCGTTCGGGCTCACGGTGATCGAGAGTTTCGCCGCGGGCCGGCCCGTGATCGCCTCGGACGTGCCGGGACTGCGCGAGTTGGTCACCGACGGGCGCAACGGCGTCCTCGTGCCGCCCGATTCGGCGGAGGATCTGGCCCGGGCGATGCGGCGGGCCGTGGATCAGCGCGAGTGGCTAGATCGGCTGGGCCAGGAGGCCCGCCAGACGGCACGGCAGTACACGTGGAACCAAGCGGTCGAGCGGTACGCGGCGATTTATGAGGATCTGATTCGCCGTCGGAGCATGACTCGATAACCGGCGAGTGTGCCACTGCTTGCGAAACCACCAAGAACGTCGGAATGGACGCGAAAGCACGGCGCCGCCGGAAAATATTGCGACGCCGAAAAGCCGCAAGCAGTGCGATCTCGGACGGCTTGGAACATTTTCTCCGGAAAGCAGTACACGCGCGGCATTTCGGCACACGGCAAGCGAATGCACGCCCTACGGCTTCTTAGCCTTGATCGTGAACGTGCGCGAGGCTTTCACTTTGCCGTAGAGTTCGAACGTATTGTATTCGACCGTGGCCGTGAAGGTCTCTTGGTCGCCGTTGATCTTGAGGTCTTTTGGCACTCGCCACGAGTACCCACAGGTGCCGTCTCAGCCAAAGGGCATTTTGCCCCGGGCCACTCGCTTGCCCGAGGAGTCGGTGATCCTGACGATCGGGTCGAGCGAGACGGGACGTGGCGGCTGCATCGTTTCCGGCGTGGCGCCGGCCTTTGCGGTGCCCAGGGCCTCGGCCACTTTGTCGAAGAGGCTTCCGCCTTTCTTAGCCGCGGCTTCCTTCTTCTCTTCCACCGATGGAGTTCGTTTGAGTTCACGAATCATCAAGTCGAGCTTCGGATCGATCAACACGGCGGCCACCTTGATTTCGTCGCCTGGGGCGAACGCCTGATCCTTGGCCGGGCTGGCGAACATGACCTCGGGCTCGTTCGAGAAATCGAGCACGAACGGCTTGTCCTTGCGGATCTTAATCGCAAATAGGGGCGGTCCATGGTCCATGGCGCCGCGCGGCTTGCCGTCGGCGTGGTAGTTTTGCGACATGCTGATCGACAGGGGACCGTACTCGATGTTAAGGCCACTGGCCGTGTAATCGCCCACCGGCAACGTGTATCGGCGAACTGTCTTCCATTGTTCGAGGGGTACTGGCGACAAATTGCCAATGGGTACGATTACCTTCTTGCCTTGCAGTGAGCCGGTGATCGATAGTCGGCCAATTTTTCGCCGCCCCCGGCCCACCTCAAACGTGCCCAACTCGCCCCGATAAGGTTTGACGTGGAATTGGACGCCCGAGGGGCTGGCCGCGAGCGAATACCATCGGCCGTCGACGTGACGCATGCTGCCCAGCCGGTCGGCGCCCCACCAATACTCTCGGTTCTTGGGCTTGTCGATCGGCGTCAGTTGCAGGCCGGTCCATATACTGTCGAAACGGCCCACGATGATGGCGTCGTGCCCCAAAATTGCGTTGAACTCCTGAGCGCCGATGCGGATTTTACCACGCCGAGCGACGGCAGGAACAAACGACACGGAGCCGTACTTCGTTTTCTCATATTCACTCACGGTCAGGCGAGGCATCATCTTCAGCGGATTCTTGCCCATGCCAGGATCCTGGATGAAGTCTACGCTTAGATAGTCGAAAGGAACCATCTGCTTGGATTTCCAGGGAATCGCTGCGCCCGGCGGCGGATCTTTCATCGGTCGCAACACGGGATCATTGGTCAAGTCCAGATCGCCGTCAGCGTCGAAGAAGAGAAGGTCGTAGCCCTTGCCCGTCCCTTCCGACTCGTCAATTACGAAGTGGAACAACCGCCCGGAATCCTGCTTGAAAGGATCGCGACCAAGCCTGATCGATCCGTACCAGGGTTTTTTGGATTTCAGGTCGGGATAGTTTTTTACTTTTTTGTCAGGTTCATGACCGCAACCTTCGCGCTGGCCGAGACGAAAATTAATATTCTCGTTTTGGTCCTTGATCTCCAACACGTTGAAGGCTTCGAGGTCGAAGACGGCGTCCTGCTCGGCCGACGGTGTCTCGGCCGCGGGCTGCATGGCGGTTGGCTCCTTCGCTACGTCTTGTCCAGCGGAAACAAGGGTTGCCGGCAAGAGAAATGCGGTCGCCAGCGTCAGCCCAATGATTCGTTTCGCGGGCCACATCGCGATAGTCCCCTTTTTGTGAAAAGACAAGTTCCGTCTGGACACGGTTTCCTGTAAACGTCATTGTAGCGATCGCGGCCTGGCGCGTCAAAACACATGGACGCATTACCTACACTTCCTGTTGCGTTCGTACTTCCCCCCTGCTACAATGCCCCCGTGCCCAACGAGGGGGACAAATCGGCACGGTGTAGAATCATTGCGCGAATGTCTTGGCAATGACAGCCGGCTTGTGTACGTGTCAAGCTGTTGCCGGGGATGGGAATTCTAGCGAGTGGAGGGACTCATGTCAGATAATCCATTTAATCCCTATCAGGCGCCACCGGACGTGTTTGCTTCGAGCGATGGCGGCAATCCGGATCCGACATTGGACCGCTCGGTAGACATGCTGAGACAGACGAAACCGTGGGTCCGATTCATTAGCGTTGTGACGTTCCTTGGCAGCGCCTTAATGGTGCTGGTTGGGGCATTCATGATGCTAGGCGGTGCGGCGGGTGCGACTCCGGGCTTCGGCGTGGGTGTGGGGATAGTCTATATTGTGATGGCCCTGATTTACATCATCCCGGCTCTATTTCTATGGATGTACGCCGACCGGATCGCATTGTTTGTTCGGGAGAGATCCACCGTCGCGCTAGCATCGGCCTTGGAAGCACAAAAATCGTTTTGGAAGTTTGTCGGCATCCTCATGTTGGTTTTTATTGCCCTGTACGCCGTTGGCATTTTTCTCGCCATCATCGTAGGTGTCGCCGCATCGGTTCGCTGAGCATCTCTTTATCGCTCGCGTCGAAAGAACACGGACCTCAACGTGTCCGCTTTCGTGGGCGAGAACCGGAGGTCAGGCACGGGGTGCCTGACCTACATTTGCTTATCTGCGTCCATCCGCGTTTATCCGCGGTTCCGTTCAAACCGTCACAGGATTCGGCGAGTCGGGGTCGATGCCGAGCGTTTTGATCGCGGCGGAGAGTTTTTTCTTCGGATACTCTCCGTCCAGCGCCAGACTCTCCAACGCGGCCAGCGCGATATGTTCGGCGTCGACCTCGAAGAAGCGTCGCAATTCCGCGCGGGCCTCGCTGCGGCCGAAGCCGTCCGTGCCCAGCGCCGTGTAGCGACGTTCGATCCACGGGGCGATCGACAGGGGTAGCGCGCTCACGTAGTCGCTGGCGGTCACCACCGGGCCGCGGCGCCCCTCGAGCGTCTGGCGGACGAAAGGCACCCGTGGAGCGTCGTCGGGATGAAGACGATTGTGACGCTGGCAGTCGCGGGCGTCCGCGAGCAACTCCTTGTAACTGGTGACGCTGTAAACGTCGCTTCCCACGCCGAATTGCTGTTCGAGGATTTCCTGGGCGCGAAGCGACTCGCGCAAGATGGCCCCGCTGCCGAAGATCTGTACCATCGGCTTTTTGCCGCCCAGCTCGCGCGAGGAGAGACGATAGATCCCTCGGCAGATTCCCTCGGTGCTGCCCAAGGGCAGAATGGGCATCGCGTAGTTTTCGTTCAACAGCGTGATGTAATAAAAGACGTCCTGCTCCTCGTAGTACATCCGCTTGAGCCCGTCCAATACGATCACGGCCATTTCGTAGGCGTAGGCCGGGTCGTAGGCTTTGAGATTGGGCACGGTCAACGCCAGCAAGTGGCTGTTGCCGTCCTGGTGCTGAAGCCCTTCGCCGGCCAGCGTGGTGCGGCCCGCCGTGCCGCCCAGCAGGAACCCGCGGGTGCGCATGTCGCCGGCGGCCCAGACAAGGTCGCCGATCCGCTGCAATCCGAACATCGAGTAGTAGATGAAAAACGGGATGAGGTTGATCCCGTGGCTCGAATGGGCCGTGCCGGCGGCGATCAGCGACGACATCGAGCCGGCCTCGGTGATCCCCTCTTCGAGAATCTGCCCGTCGGTCGCCTCGCGGTAGTAGAGGATCGTGTCGGAGTCGACCGGCTCGTAAAGCTGGCCGACGTGCGAGTAGATGCCGATCTGGCGAAAGAGGCTTTCCATGCCGAAGGTCCGGGCCTCGTCGGGCACGATCGGCACGATGTAGCGGCCGATGTTTTTGTCGCGCAGCAGGAAGGACAACAGCCGGACGAAGGCCATCGTGGTCGACACTTCGCGGCCGTCGCTGCCGGCGAAAAATTCGGCCATGTCTTCCCATTTCGGCGGCTTCAATTTGGCGGTCGGTCGGCGGCGGCTGGGCACCGGCCCGCCCAGCGCGCGGCGGCGCTCGCGGAGGTATTGTATTTCTGGACTGTCGTCGGCCGGGCGATAGAAGGGGGCGTCGGCCAAGCGGCGGTCGGAAATCGGGATGTCGAACCGATCACGAAAACGACGCAGCTCGGCCTCGTTGAGTTTCTTCTGTTGATGCGTGACGTTGCGTCCTTCGCCCGCCTCGCCTAGGCCGTAGCCCTTGATTGTTTTGGCCAGGATGACGGTGGGCTCTCCACGATGTTCGACGGCCGCCTGGTAGGCCGCAAAAACTTTCACCGGATCGTGGCCGCCTCGCTGGAGCGCGGCGATCTGTTCGTCACCGAGGTCAGCCACCATCGCCGCCAGACGCGGATCGACGCCGAAGAAACGCTCGCGGATGTACGCGCCCGGCATGACCGTGTATTTTTGGAACTCGCCGTCGACCACCTCGCCCAACCGGCGGACCAACAGGCCTTCGGCGTCCTTGTCCAACAAGGGATCCCAATTGGAGCCCAGAATCACCTTGATCACGTTCCAGCCCGCGCCGTGAAACGCGCCTTCGAGTTCCTGGATGATCTTGCCGTTGCCGCGCACGGGCCCGTCGAGCCGTTGCAGATTGCAGTTCACGACGAAAATCAGGTTGTCGAGCTTTTCGCGCGCGGCCAGCGTGATGGCGCCGAGTGTCTCGGGCTCGTCCGTCTCGCCGTCGCCCAGGAAGGCCCAAACGCGGCTCGGGGCTGCCGCCGGCAGGATTTTGCGGTCCACGAGATAATGGTTCAATCGCGCCTGGTAGATCGCCATGATCGGCCCCAGGCCCATCGACACGGTGGGAAATTCCCAAAAATCGGGCATCAACCACGGATGGGGATACGACGAGAGCCCGCCGCCCGTGGCCCGTTCGCGGCGGAAATTGACCAACTGCTGCTCGGTCAGCCGGCCTTCGAGAAACGCCCGGGCGTAGATGCCGGGCGCCGAGTGGCCCTGGAAATAGACCTGATCGGCCTGGAATCGGCCGTGCTTGCCCCGCAGGAAGTGGTTGAAGGCCACTTCATACAACGTGGCCGACGAGGCGAACGACGAAATATGCCCGCCGATGCCCGGGCTATGGCGATTCGCCCGAACGACCATCGCCATCGCGTTCCAACGGATGATGCTCTTGATCCGCCGTTCGATCGCGCGGTCGCCGGGATAAACGGGCTGACGGCTGGCCGGGATCGTGTTCACATAGGGCGTCGTCGCCGCGCAAGGCAGCGGCACGCCGCGGACAAACGCCTGCTCCCGAAGCCGCCCGAGCAAAAACTCCGCCCGCCGCGACCCAGCCGACCGGACGACATAGTCGAGCGCGTCGAGCCACTCCTGGGTTTCCTGGGGATCGACGTCGTGCGTCGGTTCGATCGTTCTTGCGTTTTGTTTCATTTGATTATCCGTCGAAGTCATCCGCAATCCAACTCGAACTATTTCACCACAGAGACACGGAGGGCACGGAGATTTTTTTGGAACCACAGATGGACACAGATAAACACAGATGGTTTTGTGATCCGTATCTGTGTTTATCTGTGTTCATCTGTGGTTCCTTTACATCGAGCAGGCTCGACGGCTAACGGGACTCCGTGTCTCCGTGGTGAATTGTCGTCAGTGACTCGGGCAGCGATTCAACAAAAGCACGGATTTCGTCGCGCACCCGGCGGTAGTGGGCCAGTGCTTCTTCCTCGTTCTTCGCGCCGACGGCCAGACGGGGCGGGTCGTCGAAGCCGTGGTAAACAATTCTAGCTTTCCCGGGAAACACGGGACACGTCTCGGCCGCGTGCCCGCAGACGGTCACCACGTAATCGAACTCGACGCCGCGCACCGCGTCGAGCGTCTTCGACTCGTGGCCGCTGATATCGACCCCCGCCTCGGCCATGACACGGACCGCCCGAGCATTCAGCCCATGCGACTCAATGCCCGCGGAATGGGCCTCGATTACGTCGCCTTTCAGTGCCCGGGCCCAGCCTTCGGCCATCTGGCTCCGGCAGGAGTTGCCGGTGCAGAGGAAGAGGACGCGGAGTTTTTTGGGCATGGTTCCGACCTCTGATTGTTGTCTATTGCAGGATCGCTTTGTGAATTATGGCAGTTGAGGCAAGTGCTTGGCAGCGGGCATCTATTCCGGCGAGTTTTACCTTCATTTTTACCAGTTGACACAATTACGATGGTGATATAGGTTGCCAATAGCCGGGAACAAAATTCGGCTTCATGCCGTGTGGTTGCTTGGTTTTGCCCGAGTGAACCCTATATTCTCGGCTTGTTTCTTTTCTTGGGTCGCCAACATCAGCCAAGGAGTTGCCTGATGATCCCAGGCCCATTCCTGCAGAATTGGATGAGCACGCCCATCAGGGCGTCGCCGGCTATCACGCCGGAGGCCACGGGAAAGGTATATTCCTTGGACGCTTTGGGGACCGATTTTTCGAGCACGTAGCCCAGAAGGGCCCCGATCAGGAACATCAGGCTATAGTACCAGTCGAACGTCCACGCCAAGCCGATGCCGGCGGCCGAGGGGATCCATTTGTCGTACTTGGGAAAGAGCTTGGCCAACAGCGGCAGAATGATTCCGACAAGCCCGCCGATCAGAATCGACCATTTTTTGACCGGTTCCAGCGTGTCGAAACCATTGCCCAGGGCGAGGGCCACGGCTTTCCACGTTTGGGCCGAAGGGGCGGGAAACTGTTTCGAGCCCAGCACCTCGGCGCTAGGCACCATGACCCGAAAACACAGGACCGTGACGAGCGTGCCGACGAAAATGCCCGCGAATTGGGCCAGGAATTGCTTCCGCGGATGGGCGCCCAGCAGGTAGCCGCTCTTCAGGTCGGTCAGCAGATCGGCCGCCGAGCCAGCCGCGCCCGCCGTAATGTTGGCGCTCATCAGGTTGACGTCCATCGCGCGGGCCGCGGCGACCGTGCCCGGCGTGCCCGCCGGATGGACCACGCCGAAGATCAATTGGGTCACCTTACCCATCGCGCCGACGGGCGTCGTGTCGGTTTCGCCGGTCACGCGGCACGCGACCAGCGAGAGCAGAAAACTCAGCAAAACGGCCAGAAGGCTTTGCCAATAGGGCATTCCGAACGATTCGTGGGCCAGCACGGCCAGCGCCACGAGCGAAATGCCCTGGCCGGCGACGAACCACGAACCGGGCGTTTCGATGGCCGACAGTTCGTCGTTCTTCTTTTTTCCAAGCGAGAACATCTTTCCAAGATCGCTGAACGCGCGAAGCACGCTGCGCCATTGAAAGGCGAAGGAAAGCAGGCCCGAGGCAACCATGCACGACGCGCCGCCCCAAACGGTCCAAAGGATGAGTTCCTTGTAGCCGGCGGCGTGGGTGACGCCCTGGTGCTGAAGGATCGGCACGAAGACACACCAGCAGAGCGTGCCGCCGAGAAACATGCTCACCGACACTCGCAGGCCGGTCAGCACGCCGGCCGCGATGAACATGGGCTCCCAGCCGACCATGACGGTTCGGTCCATCCAGGTCTGGCCGATGGTTTTCAGGTTGAGCCGCTCGACCAGCGCGGCCAACGAGAACGCGGCGATTTTTTCGTTGAATAGATCGAGTCCTTCAAACCAAAATTTACTGACCGCCGCGGCCAAGCCCGCGATACCTAGCGCCCGGGCCGCGCGCATGCCCTTGGCCCCGTGCGAATGGAGGGCGACGAGCGTTTCGGCGGCCGCGATGCCGCTGGGAAACCGGAGTTGCTCGATGTTGATCATCTGGCGTTTCATCGGAATGGCCATTGTCACGCCCAACACGGCGATGAAGAAAACCCAGGCGAGCGTCAGAGGGATCGACAGCGGCTGGTTGTGGATCATCATGTAGGCGGCGAACGCGGAGATGAGCGTGCCGCCGGTCGAATAGCCGGCCGAGCTGGCCGTGGACTGCATGCAGTTGTTCTCGAGAATCGTCATCTTCGAGCCGACCAGCCCCAACTGGTAAAACGTCGTCCAGATGGCGTAGGAGAGGATGCACGCCGTGATGGCCACGCCGAATCCCCAGCCGCTTTTCAGGCCGACGTAGAGATTCGTCAACGACAGCACGCCGCCCAAGAGCGAGCCCATCACCACGGCCCGAACCGTCAACTGCGGCATGCGGTCGCCGCGGCCCGTGTAGACCTGGTCGAACCACTGGCGTTCGATTTCGTCGGGCGTGCCTTGGAAACCGGCAAGGGGGAGTTCGAAAGTCTCGGGGGGCGGCGGGTCTTGTTCCGGCATTAATGGGCACCTTCTGCGTGAGAGGAAGGATTTGATTCGGCCGCTTTGACATAATCGGGCACCTGCGACTTGGGATCCAGCGCCAGAGCGCGGCGATAGGAGGCGAGGGAATCCTGTATGTGGCCCAGCGCCTCGGCTGTGTGGGCACGCCACAGCCAGGCCGCCGGTTGATCCTCGTTTTCTTCCGTGATCTCCTTGGCCTGGGCGTAGGTTTCTTTGAATCGCCAAGCTTCGGCCAAGGCCGCGAGCAAGGCCCATAGATATTCTCCGTCTTGGCAGCGGGCCACGTCGGCGTCGAGTTCCTTCCATTTTTCGGGAGTATAGGTGGTCGTTTTTCCTCTACGTTGGTAGTAGAGGGGCCAGAGTCGATTTTCATGGACACGCCAACCCTCGTTGGTCTTGCGAAGGCGAAAGATTTCGCGGCTGACTCGGAGAAATCCGTCGGTTGTGAAGCGAGTCTTGCACGTCAACACGGCGCGGTCGCCTGAGAGTTCGACGCGGACGTCGTCGTGCGTTAACTTCACGTCTTTGTCCGGGCCGGCGGCCGACTTGACGCGTCCGGACTCTTCTACTTGGGCTCGCGTCCAAGCGATGTCATACAGCCCCGGCTTTTCGCCACGTCCAACCATAAACACGGCGTCGTCCGACCAGATGGACATATAGGTCGCCACGTCGCGGTCGCGGATTCCCGCCACTTGCGAGTTGAGGACGAAGTCGGCGATCGCCTTTGCTTCGCCGTCGAGTTTCGGTGGATCCGGCCGTGAGTCTTCGGACGCGACCAGTGTCAACGGCATAAACAAGATTGCCGCGGTCAAGAAGATGCTTTGTCGGACGAGCATGATTAAATCTCCCCAGAGGGCCTTGTTCAGGATACCGATCCTGCCGTGTACGAGAAGACTTCATTTTATGCGTGGCGGGGGTCCGTGAAAAGCTGCGAGCAGCGGAAGTCAACCCAATGGATCAAATCGGCGATGACTTGATCCTTCTCCGGCTCGCCGAACAGGTCGTGGTAGAGGCCGTCGTAGAGTTTCAGGGTTTTATCGGGCGAGGCGGCTTGGGCGAAGAGATCGCGGGTCGCTTCGGGATCGACCACGGCGTCGGCCGTGCCTTGGAGCAACAGGAGCGGGACGTGGATGGCGCGGGCGGCGCGGAGGACGCGGCGGCCGGCCGAGAGAATTTCCGTGCCGCTGCGGACGGGGAATCGGCCGTGGAACACCAACGGGTCGGTTCGGAAATGTTCGACGGTCGCCGGATCGCGCGACAATCGGCGGCAGCCCAGGCGGACCAGTCGCAGGCCGGGCCAGATGCGGCTGACCAGCGAGGCCAAGCGGCGGAGCAACGGGAATACGTCGTCACCGACCTTCAGGGCGGGAGCGCTGAGGATCAAGCCGTCGACGGGGATTCGCCGCTCGATGACCAATAGGGCCGCGACAATGCCGCCCATGCTGTGGCCTAGGAGGAAGAGCGGTTTGCCGGAATTTTTGTGCCGCAACCGCTCGACGTAATGATCGACGTCGTCGAGGTATTCGGCGAACGAGCGGATCGAGGCTCGCGGGCCGCCGCTTCGACCGTGGCCGCGGAGATCGAGGGCATGGACCGCCACGCCGCGAGCGACGAGTGCCTGGGCCACGTGTTCGTAGCGTCCGCAGTGCTCCGTGAAACCGTGGACGAAAATGACCAGCGCGCGGCTTGGTGTTTTAGGTGTCCAGGAACGATTTGCGATCGAAGGATCGTCGCCCGGGACGGAGGGAGGGGAGTTGGGGTCGGGCGACATGGGCGTGACGCGGCAGTGGGAGCAATGGGGAACGCGAGGAACATTCCCCATTGTCGCTAATTTTGTTTTTGTGGGACGGCGAAAAATGTGCCTGTCTCCTTTGGCCGAATCGAAAGAGATAGCCCCCCGTGAACGGTTGCGCTTGCCCATATTATGCCAGCCTTACCGTCGCCCGAGGAGACCCCCGAGAAGACCTTTTTTTCGCGTCACGGTCGATCTTTCGCGGTCTCGGCGGTTCCCCAACGGTATCCCATGGGATACACTGAGGGGCAATCCAAACGGATCGCCGGGAACCCATCATGGCAAAGACCAAAACACGATCCCACGACGCGGTCGAGTACCCCAAGAACGGGCCCGACACGGCGGCCTCTCTTCAGGCCGCTTTCGAGGAAGGATAGGTCTCCAACTCCATGCCGAGCCGACGCACGCTCACTGACGCCATTGCCAGAACGGTATCGATCGCTCTTTCGCTGGCGTTCGTGCCGCGAGCGTGGCGGCCGTTCGGTTTTCTTGCCCTAGGCGCGGCGGCCGGCGCAGCCCTGTTTGTCGGCTACGTCTCCCGCGCCCATTCCTACCTGGGCAATTCGCCCGAGACGTGCGTAAATTGCCATATCATGGCGCCGCAGTACGCCACGTGGCAACACAGCAGCCACGCCGAGTGCGCCACCTGCAACGATTGTCACGTTCCCCACGATTCGTTCGTGTCGCAATACGCCTACAAGGCCCGCGACGGACTGTGGCACGCCACGGTTTTCACCATGCACTGGGAACCGCAGGTGATCCGTCTGTCGAAGAAGGCCGTGCCCGTGGTGCAGGGCAATTGCCGTCGGTGCCACGAGCGGACGGTCGAAGGCGTGTGCCAGGCGACCGAGCCCGGCGACCTGCGCTGCTGGGACTGCCACCGCGACGTACCCCACGGCTCCGTGCGGAGTCTTTCGGCCACCCCCGATGTTTTTCGCCCGCGGTTGCGCGGGATTGAGAAGGCCACCGACGCGCCGCTGGTGGGCGGACGCCGTTCGGGCCTCGACAAGGAGACGCCCTGATGAGCGCGAAGAACCGAGACAGGAATCGAAACAAGAATGGGGCGGCGTCCCAACGATCGGCCGTGTGGCGCGGCTACGCATTGTTCGCCGCGGCGGCGGTCGCCGTGTTTCTGCTGGGACTGCTGGCGGCGTCGATCTTCCAGCGCCGGGCCGAGTCGATGGCCCTGGCCCCGCGCGAGCCGATCGCCCCGCCCGAGTCGGACAGCAGCCATTGGGCCGTGAACTTCCCCCGGGAGTATGATTCCTATCGCCTGGCCCTGGACAGCGCGACGAAGACCAAATACGGCGGCGCGGAGCCGCGCGATTACCTGGCCGAAACGCCGGCCAACGTGATTCTGTTCGCCGGCTATGCCTTCGCCAAGGAATATCGCCAGGCCCGGGGTCATTTGCACGCGATCGAGGACGTGACCAAATCGGAGCGCGTCGGCCCGACCACCGCGGCCACCTGCTGGACGTGCAAAAGCCCCGATGTGGTTCGCTTGATGGCCGACCTCGGACCGGCCGATTTCTACAGCCAGACCTTCGATTCGCTGAAAAGCGAGATCACCCATCCGATCGGCTGCCTCGACTGCCACGATCCCAAGACCATGCAGCTCCGCGTGGCGCGGCCCACGCTCGGTGAAGCGTTGAAGCGGCAGAATTTCGACCTCGCCAAGGCGTCGCACCAGGAGATGCGTTCCTTGGTCTGCGCCCAGTGCCACGCCGAGTACTATTTCAAGGGAAAGGGCAACTATCTGACGTTTCCCTGGGACAACGGCACGATTTCCCAGGGCATAAGCCCCGAGGCAATGGCCAAGTATTACGACAAGAACAACTTTGCCGACTGGACCCACGCCGTTAGCGGCGCGCCGATGGTCAAAATGCAGCATCCCGACTATGAACTCTACAAGTCGGGCATCCACGCTTATCGCGGCGTGGCCTGCGCCGATTGCCACATGCCCTACCGCTCCGAAGGCGGGGCCAAGTTCACCGACCACCACGTCCAAAGCCCGTTGCTGAACGTGGCCAACAGTTGCGCCGTGTGCCACCGCTGGAGCGAGCAGGAGATTCGCGCCCGCGTCGAGAGCATCCAGGACAAAGTCCGCGAGGGCCGCGATCGGGCGGAACGAGTTGTGGCGATGGCCCATTTCGACGTTGCCGCCGCCCAACAGGCCGGCGCGAAGGACGACGAACTGACCGAGGTCCGCCGCCTGGTCCGCGAGGCCCAGCTTCGCTGGGACTACGTCGCGGCAAGCAACAGCATGGGCTTCCACTCGCCCACCGAGTCGATGCGAATCCTCGGCGCCGCGGTGGACACCGCTGGTCAATGCCGCGTCGAAGCGGCGCGAATCCTCGCCAAACACGGCGTAACCGGCCCGGTCGCCTATCCCGACTTCTCGACCAAAGCAAAGGCCCAGGCGTTGGCCAAGGCGTTTGCCGACGGAAAGGGACCGAACTTGCTACCGGCCGGGTAACCGTTCACACTCCGGGGACTGGCTCATTTTTCGGCCTCTCTTGGCGTTGCGCGCCGGATACGCTTGACGGCCGAAAAATGTGCCTGTCCCCATTGGCCCCACCCGTCGACGTTATAAGGCTACCCGTACTGCCGTAACCTTGAACCGGGGCTAATCGCCGTAAGGCCCCAAGAACCGTTCGCCGTTGAAATGGATCATGTGGGAAGGGGCATCGGCTACCCACACTTCCGTTTCCCAAGAGATGTCGCCCAGGTGTTTGACCATGGCCGCCCGGTCGAGGAAAGCAGTGACAAAGACCAGCCCGGCTTTGCCGTCTCCGAACAGCCGTTTCAATTCGTCGCGCCGTTTGCCGTCCACGGGCCCGTGGCTCGTCACGGCCTCGATCAGCACAAGCCATTTCTTCTTGACGTGATAGATCACCACGTCAGGCATTTTGCCATGTGAATCGACCGCGACGCCCAGCCGTGCAAGGGCAGCCTGGTCAAAGTGAGCCCATTTGGTGTCGGTGTCGCCGATGTAAATCGGCCGGCCGCCGGGGGTGAAACGCGGACAAAACTCCTCGACGATTTCCTTGATCAGCACGTTGTGGCCTCCGGGCGATAGGTCGATCTTCTTGCCGGATGCCAGCGTCAACGGGATTCGCGCCATATGGCGTTCCTTCGCATACCGCGTCTTCAAGGTCTCGACTGACGTCAACCACGACCGAAGGTTCTTTTTCCAGGTCTTCGCTCCGTACGTGCGCATCAATTTCAGCGCGCCTTGCTCAATTTGATAAACGGTGTCCGGGCTGTTGATCGGCCGGGTCGGCTCGTCGGGGTTCGCGATGAGAATGCCCGCTTCGAGAAATTGGTGAACCGTCTGTCGCCTGACCGTTTCACGGGTGTTCGGCGCGTAACGCTTGCCGTAGTGCTCGGCGAACCAATCCATCATCGGCGTAATGCCGCGCGGCGGGGCCGATGCCTTCGACCAACGCTTCTCGGGCGGCAAATCCAGCAACGCCAACAAAGTGAGGGCCGAACGTTCGTTCTGCTGTGCCTTCGGCAATCCGAGAGCCGCCAGTATCTCCCGCGCCTCATCCATGCGTTGCTTCACCCTGACCGGATCGCCCGTCGTCATGCCCAATTCCTCCCGAATAATGGTGTCTAGCTCGTCTTGATTGGGGAATGCGTCGCCAATCCTGCCGCCAATGCGTTCCAAGGTCATCCAATCGGGATACCTTAGACTCCGCAGGTCCGTGGCGTTCACTTGCGTATGCCCGCTGAATTGGCGGAAGTAGGCGTCAACCAGTGTCGAATGAAGATAAGCGGCCAGCCCCTTGGCAAATATTATAGGCAGACCGTCCCCTCTTCGATGGAAGTAATTCAAGTGATTCTCGAAGCCGTAATGGTCGCCCGACAATCGGGCCGGTTCGCAAACGGCGGCGGTGACTCGCCGCTTTTCTTCCTTCGAGGAGAATCGTTTCACCAGCACATAGACGCCGGCGGGAACAAGTAGATTTTCCGTGTCCGCCGAAACTTTCAGATAGTCGGGTTTCTTCCCGCGTTTGGGCCAAGCGACAAAACCTTTCACCAAATGAACGGGGTGGATCAAAGGGACGGTCTCGCCGTTGGCCTCGAACGCCAGCGAGTCTTTCACGCGAAAATCGACGACACGCCCGGTGGATACTCGAATTCCCAGATCGTCGAGGCTTGTCGTAAGCGATCGCACTCGCTCGGAAAAGCGGGCCCCGATCGTGTCGGGCACGAGGTGAATCACCAAATCAGGATCATCGGAATTCACCAGTTCATTGGGCGCGACTTCACGCGAGTAAATGTCGGCGTCCTCGACGCCGGCTGACGAGGAAACGATCGTCCCGCCGACCGATTTGCCTTTGACGGCCCGAAAGATCACGTTTTCCTGCAAAACGTCGGCGTCCTTGAAGGTCGTGTTGCGAGATTCGAAAACGTGGACTCTTCGTAACTCCATTTCTCGCAGGAACGCCTCGCGGAACGGGCGGAAATAAGGGCCGTTGCAGAAACTTCGCGGCGTAATCGCCACCATTTCGCCGTTTGCCGCGAGTAAGCGAAAGACAAGCCACAGGAAGGCCGTGTAAAGATTGCTCGTTTCAATTCCCACGGATCGCAACGCACGGCGGGCTTCAGATTCGCCGTTCAACTTGCGATAGGGCGGGTTCAGGATGGCGCAATGAAAAGCCGGACGAGTCGTTTCCCACAATCGGCGATTTGCAAGCATCTCAACGGCTACCCTGATGAAATCATCCTCGATCACCTCCGCTTGGAACCGCACCCCGTATGCTTGACAGAGAATTCCGCAATTCGCGATTGTTTGACGAAGAGGCTCAATGAGCTCGGGATCAACTTCGTAGGCTGTCAGGTGAATCGACGACGGTCTCCGCTCCAACTTACAGACGCGTGCTACCCAAGCCGCCGAGAGATTGCCGATACCCGCCCCAGGGTCGAGCAAATGCACATTCCCGCTATCCACTTCGGACAGATCGGCCATGAACCGGGCCACGGACGCGGGCGTGAAAAACTGCCCCATTGCAGCCCGGCGAATCGGATCCAGCCGTCTGCCAAGGTCCAGGCGAGTCAAATCAATTCGGTCGAGCAATCCCTCTTGCTCTAGAATCACCGCCATGCGAACTCAGCCAATAGGAATGATGGAACCTTCGCGCTTTCGTTTCCACGGAAACGAAAACACGACATCGCAACCAAGATGAATTGATTTCCGCGTTGACTATCCTACCCCTTCCGTCTGGAGGCAGCAAGCAATGTGGGCAACCCGAGGGGGAGTACCCCGTAGCAGCCAGTAGCTAAAGTAATGGGCGACTCGACCATGGCGACAGCACCGGCCCGGATTACCCCATTTTATTGGCGGCCAATCAATCATTGACAGTACAGGTCGCCATAACATCTCACGCAGCAAGAAAAGTACGCCAATGACACACTCCAATGGGGGGCCTCGTTGGTTTCTGTTACCGCCAGGATGGGCTGTCCGATGACGACGTCCCGGGGCCGTTCCGCTCCGTGCGAGCTAGAGTTATCCTATAGTTTTCCGCATTCTCGGTCCGCTCCAGGCAGCCGCAACCGGTGCCGGGGAAGATCGCGCGTAACGGTGCGACTACGCCACTAAAAACCATCCACGCATCGAAGGCATTCGAGCCCATGACCAAAACCCTCGAACAAAAAATCACCGACAAATCGGCCGTCATCGGCGTCATCGGACTCGGTTACGTCGGGCTTCCGTTGATCCGCGCTTTTGTCGGCGCGGGCTTTCGGACGATGGGGTTCGACGTCGACAAGACAAAAGTCGACAAGCTGTTGGCGGGCCAGAGCTACATCGAGCACATCGCGGCCGAGTGGATCGCCAAGTGCGTCAATCAAAAGAAGTTCGAGCCGACGGCCGACATGCGGCGACTGGCCGAAGCCGACGTGCTGTTGATCTGCGTGCCCACCCCGCTGAGCGAAAGCCGCGATCCCGACTTGTGTTACGTCGAAGAGACCACGCGGTCCGTGGCCGAGACGCTGCGGACGGGCCAATTGGTCGTTCTGGAAAGCACGACCTATCCAGGCACGACCCGCGACGTAATGCTGCCCATCCTGGCGGCCGGCGGGCTGGCGGTCGGCAAGGACTTCTTCCTGGCCTACAGTCCCGAGCGCGAAGATCCGGGCAATCCCAACTTCTCGGCCGAGGGCATTCCGAAGGTGGTTGGCGGCATCGACGCCGAAAGCCTGCGGCTGGCCGAGATGGTCTACAAGCAGGCCGTCGTCCGCGTGGTGCCCGTGTCGAGCTGTGAAGTGGCCGAGACGTGCAAGATTCTCGAAAACACCTACCGCTCGGTCAACATCGCCATGGTCAACGAGTTGAAAATGCTTTGCGACCGGCTCGGCATGGACGTTTGGGAAGTGATCGACGCGGCCAAGACCAAGCCGTTCGGGTTCCAGGCGTTCTATCCCGGCCCGGGGCTGGGCGGCCACTGTATTCCGATCGACCCGTTCTATCTGAGCTGGGTCGCGCGGAAGTACGGCATGACCACGCGGTTCATCGAGCTGGCCGGCGAGATCAACACGAGCATGCCCGACTACGTGGTGCGCCGCGTGATCGACTCGCTCAACGAGCAGGGCAAGCCGCTCAACGGCAGCAAGATTTGCGTGCTGGGCGTCGCCTACAAGAAGGACGTCGACGACGACCGCGAGAGCCCTTCGTTCGCGCTGATGAAAATGTTGCGCGACGGCGGGGCCAAGATCAGCTACCACGACCCGCACATTTCCGCGATCCGAAAGTCGCGTCATCACGATTTCTCCGGCCTGAAGAGCGAGACGCTCACGCCGGAATTCCTCGCCGGGCTGGATTGCGTGCTGGTCGCCACGGACCATTCGTCGGTCGACTACGATTCGGTCGTCCGCCACGCCCCCCTGGTCGTCGACAGCCGCAACGCGACGAAGAACGTGGCCAAAGGCCGCGAGAAGATTCGCAAGGCGTAGCGGTCGGGCATTCAGGCCCGGGCATTTGATCTGCTAATCTGCCTATGGGTTTTTGCGCGCAAAGGAGAAAGTGTGCAACGCGGGGCCTTGGGTTGAAATAGGGTTAGGTGGCGGCTGGTGGCCGAGAAGTTGGCTAGCGGCTTGGAGTTATGGCGGGTAGAATTGTCGCAAGTGGTGTCCATATAAAAAAACGCGGCCCGAAAAAGACGGAAAAGACATAATTAGGTATGGCGTCCTCGGGGAATTCCTCGGGCTGCCGCCAATAGAGATTACCCATGCCACCGAACCCCCGCAGGTTATCGCTATTTTGCAAACCAGTATTCCCTCAAATCAGGAATTATGCAATCACACACCTCGTATGTTGGTCGAAAAATAACGACAGGGGTTGATATTTTGGTATTGACTGGGATACTGAAGGAATCTACGTCGCCGACGGTTGGTGAACTAATCAATGACGTGGTGCGTATCCTTAATGCCATGACAGCTTGCTGGTACGGAAATGCCGACCTTTTCTCTGCGCCGAACCTTCGTGCCGTGCAGCGGTGTCATTTCATCGGCTGGTAGCTCTGCCGGCTGGCCACTGGAAATCGATTTTCACTTGCAGAGTAAGTGCTGGGGATAAGGCAATGGAAAAAGACCAGACAGGAAAAGTAACTATTGCAGACTCGCTGGCTTTGTACAAAAAGGATCGTGAGTCGATCCGATATGATACAGATCAGTGGATAGCTATGGTGCAAGCTGCAAATCTCACGACACCATTAGAAAACTCGACGTATTTGCACGCATTAAGTCTCACTGATGGCATGATGCGACGCATACGGTATCGCTTTCTAATGCTCACGGGTGCGTGCGGAAATTCATTTGTCTCTGCCCTCAAAGACACTGTGGAGTTAATGCTTTGGAGAATTCGCGTGAATCAAGGGGACGCTCGCGTCATTGTTATAAACGGCGACGCTGGCATACTAAATAATTTTGCAGGACGGTACCAAGATGTGCTTAGCGTGTGTGAAGCTACAGCTGACAATGATGTGCCGTTTTCGCACTTCATCGTTGGCGATTACGGAATGGTGCGACAGGAGGAACCGCATCCAATACTGAATGACACTTCTCCGGCAGATTCAATTAAAGCAAAAATGTACTTTTCAAACCACGAAAAAGTCGGGCTGTTTACTGAGACGTTTGATTCCTATTGGAGGCAAGTGAGCCCAGTTCGCGGCAGAACAGCAGTGGCGGCCCAATGAACGACGTTCTAACGGTTGTTTCACTAGTTATAGCAATATGCGGGGCAGCCTTCATGGCGATCGCTGCTATTCGCGATCATTTCAGGGACACAATCGCTGAAATACGAAAACAGGCAAATTTAGACGCCGACTTCATTAAGGCTTCAAAAAATGAAGCAACTAAGAAGCATGGTTCCAGGAAATATAAACAACTAAAGCGACGTCTTTTCTATTGGAGCCTAACATCAGCACTCCCGGTGACGGTGTTCGTAATCACAACCTACTACGTAAGCATACACACGCTGTCGGTGTGTTGGCAGGAGGTGCCGTGCCAACCAAGCATATGGCAGTTCTACAAGATATGGCTCATTGTATTGCTATCCATAAACGGAGTTGCAATCATTGTACATGCCACGCTTCTGTTGATTATAAAGGCAACTTCAGAAGACCTGCATGCGCACGCTGAAGCGAAATCCGCAGAGTCGCCAGAACAGCATCAGGGCGTAGTTATCGTAAAAAAGAAAATATCTGGCTTGCCAGTCAACGCCCCACAAGACGATCCGGGCCGTAACCGTTCACAGGTCGGGCATACACGGGGTTGAAAAACGAGTCAAGGTTGATACTATCGGGGTTTATGCAGCCCCTAAAATTTTTCCTTGCGATTGGTGCCTATTTTGGTGCTTTTTGCGTTACGCTCGGATGTGTGAAAATCGGCACGACCAAAGAAATCCCTTGTTTTTAAGGCTCGCCGGGGTGTGAACGGTTACATCCGGGCCTGTAAGAAATCTTGTGGGAAAGGAAGTAAAGCTGCCATGTGGGAATCGGTGTATTCTACCAGGGCGCGTACGGGTAACGGAACTGCGGGGGGCGGTTTTTTTGAAGGACTCTCGGGCGTGACGCACGGGTCCAACACGAGCGATCTCTGTCGGTCAACAGTGGGCCATTCTCGCCAACCTGGTGAATTCGAGGCTTTCAAAGCATCGTAGGCCGGGTTGTGACCCGGCGCAGAGTGCTGAATATCGGGAGCTATGGTCACGCTTTGTAGCTGTGGCATACCCCGCGGCTCAGAAAAGACGCTCACGCGAGCGAACGCACATTTTTCGACACAATCTCCGCGATTCTTGCGTTGGTTTCATCATCCTTGACGGCCACGCGAAACGCCCGTGGTTCCGACTGCTTCATCATCGAACCCACGTCGCGAAGAAACAGACCCTGCCGACGACAACGGGCGATGAATTCGGCGGCCGTGAAACGGTCTTCCCGCAAATGGCAGAGCAAATAATTCGCCGTGCCGGGGTGGACCTCGATCCTCCCCGAGGATTCCAACGCAGCGGCCAGACGCCCGCGCAGCCGATGTGTTTCGCGATAACGGTCGCGGTAGTATTCCGGGCTGTCGAGCGCGGCCACCGCCGCGATCTGTCCCGGCAAACCGACGGCCCAGGGCGGAGTGACGGTCAGAAGCTGCCTGGCGATTGCCGCCGGCGCGCAAAGATAGGCCGCGCGGACGCCGCTTAACGCATAGACTTTCGACATCGACTTCGAAACCACGACGTTCTCGCTCGCGGCGGCAAAACGCTCCAGCGATTCCTCTTGCCCCACGTAATCGACGTAAGCCTCGTCTATCCAGAAGCGGGTGCCGACCGGCGCGCGGCCGAGAACCGTCTCCCATTCCGCTCGCGGAACATGCACGCCCGTCGGATTATTCGGATTCACGAGCGCCACGAGGTCGTAACCTTGACGCAGCCGCTCCTCCAGCCTCGCGAGATCGAGACGATAACCCTCGCGGCGATCAAGCGGCAAGCGGTCGACGCGGCATTTGATCAGACGCTCCAACACGTGGGCGTATTCACCGTAGGTGGGATCGAGAATCAGCACGCGGGAGGCCCGCGTAAGCCACTGGTGAAACGCCAGAAAAATCAGATTGGATGACCCCGCCCCGGGAACGAGACATTCAAACGGCACGCCCCGCGCCCGGGCAATCGCCCGGAGCATGCCGTCGCAGCCCGTCGGAGGCGAAGTTCTCAGGATCCAGTCGAGGTGTTCGCGCAACCGAGCGAGCACCGCGGGCGCGGGCGGAAACCAGGCGTCGAGCACGTCGGCGTTGATGATCTCGCGTCGCCGTTCGAGTCGTTCAAACTCGTCGCCGATCGCCTCGAAGAACCGTCCACCGTGACGGCATCGCCCGGGCTCGATCCACGGCATCGCCAGCCGCCAGTCGACGCGGGACGCGATGCGCTCTAGCGCGCGCTCCCAACGGCCGAGTTGTTTTCGGCCGTCGGCCACGCTGATTTCCATCAGCTCGAATTCCACGGCGCCGCAACGAATCGTTTGCCCCAGCGCGTGGAACCCGATCTTGCGGTAAAGCGACAGCACTTCTCGACGCCCGATGGCCACGATCCGCGAGCCCCCGCGGGCCTCGATCCAGCGGAACGCGCCGTACATCAGCAGACCGGCCAACGGACTCGAACGGTACGGCGGCATGACGGTCAAAAGCCGCGCCTCGTAAAGCCCCTCGTCGAACGAAAACGGCAGCGCGTCGCGCGACACGTATTTGTCAATCGAGTACCGACCGTGGCCGGGCAGAGTGATGCTCACGAAACCAACTATCTTGCCGCCCCGTTTCGCCACAAGATACTCGTTGAAGTCATCCAACGAATCGCGCAATTCACCACGGCTGTTTTCAGGATGCTGGCCAAGTTCGGTCGCGTAAACGGCGTGCCGCATTCGGTGGATTTCTTCGCGGTCCAGCGTCGAGGCTATCTCCAAACGGAATCTCTCATGTCGCTGATCGGAGGTCGCATCCCGCGCTCGCTCAAGGGTCCGCATTGGTTCCACCTTCCTTCCATGCAAGAAATGGCCATTTTCACTCGGTGTTTGGATCGAGCCGAGTCCAACAAATAGCCAGGCGATGGAACCACCGCGATATAACGCCCCAGCAAATAATACGTTCCCC
>Ga0209342_10001698_pt1 | contig 24388 bp, 24 predicted proteins | sample RifCSP16_2_FD_184023 | JGI IMG/M metagenome (GOLD analysis project Ga0209342, IMG submission 184023) | Soil microbial communities from Rifle, Colorado - Rifle CSP2_sed 16_2 (SPAdes) (version 2) | ecosystem: Environmental > Terrestrial > Deep subsurface > Rock core/Sediment | place: Rifle... | reverse complement strand
AATGGTCGATCGGGTTACCACTTGGTCCTTCCTCAAACGTTAAATCAAGTGTTTTTGCATTCGGTTGGAAAACCCAAAATGCATTGTAACTCGGATTTGTCAGGTCTTCTGCATTCGATGGCGAAAGGGAAGTCAAATTATTATTATCTTTTGTTGCATAATAATATTGAACCTGTTTCCCGAACACCTGAGCCGGAATGGCTCCGGTATATTTGTTATCTCCAGTCGATGAAAGGGTTACGCTGCTAAATGCGCTAAGAGTATCAGAGCGGTATTTTACTTCAACACTGGTCATGCTTCCACCAGCATTCAACGGGAATACAGAAATTTCTACCGGATATGAAGCTGCTGTCGAGGGTTGATTAGGTAACAAAGTCGCACTTTGAATCACTGGCGGACCTGCAAAGTTACGCACAACATTACTAATACGGATTTCATCTACAAATCCATCAAGCCACGAATCGCCACTTGGAGTTGTTATCCCAAGCGCACCGGCCCAGCCAATATGCAACGCCTGATTGTTCGTATATGGCACGTCACCCTGAGGGAAACCCCTTGTGAGGAATCCTTTCAAAACTTTATTAGCATCATGAACCATTACCGCGATGAACGCACGTGCTGTATCGCGAATGAAGGTCAAGTGAACCCATTCACCCGGAACGAACATATTGTTCGGTGAAGTTACGCTCACGTAACCCGCGTCCGAGTGATACCCGCCATGGAACAGACGATTGTCGCCCCACATTTCCAGCCAGTAGTTAACGTGGTCATAGAATACCTCGTCACCCGGCTTCATAACCACACGTGGAACCCAACGATAATCGCTAGACCCACTACCAAATGTAAAGATGTTTGCCCAAGCTTCAATTGTCCAATTTCCTGTCATATCTAAAGCGGCAGTATCGGCTACAGTTAGATACGTTGAATCGTTGATTGATGAATTATCAATGCGAAGGCTCTTACCTAATCCCGCTAACGGACCGCTTTGGCTTAGAAACGATAGTTTTGTCGCTAAATTTGTCGAATGGGGAATTGCGGAGGGAGCTGTTTTCCCAAGAGTGGCTGCAGCATTTATATAGTCATCGTCAAAATGCAAAAGCAAAACGGTATTTGAATCTGCAGTGTATGGACCGCCAATCGGTTCAAGTGTTTGAGCGAATAGCGCTTGTTCGTATAACACAAGTGACACTGCGAAAACGAAAATGGAAGAAAAGACTTTCATAAGATTATCTCCTATTGTTGGTTGTATAAATTAGTTTTGAAGAAGCTAACTATTTTATTTCTTCTTCAAAGATTTGGCAATTACCAATGTTGCCAACTGTTTTTAAAAGAAAAATTGTCTATTGTTGTAACACCTCCTTTCATTAAACAATTAGACACCAGGCGAAGTGAATTATTAATTAAAGTACCAATGGTTATCTGGTTAAGCTCTTAGGGAACGTTTTTAATAAAATTTTAACGATAATTGAATATCGAATATTGAACAAGGAATCATGAATTTTGAAATGAATGCAATCTGTATTTCAACTTCATCATTCGAAATTCCTTGTTCGATATTTATTATTTATTTTCTCCTTTAGCTTTTTCCCAAGCAGCGTCTTCGGAAAAACGTAGAACTTATATGAGGAGTAAGGACTTCATTCATAAGCAAAAAATTTTTTCGTTTCAATTCTACTCCTCGTTTATTATTGAGATTTGCTCTATCGTCAATTATCGAATCAATACCCCAGGTTGTTCGTATTTCTTTCCATTTATCTCAACGGTAATCATTGGCCAACCATCAGATTTTGTAATTACTTCAAAACGATTTCTGTGGGCTATTATAGTATCTTCAACTTTTGCCCCAGTAATTGTTGGATTCCATGCAAAAGCCTGGTTATCCAAAATGGTTTCATTTATATCAGGATAGATTACATAGTCGCGATCATCATATCCTATAGCCCCACCTTGATGATGCTTTTTCCATTCATCTGGTACTCCAGCTTCTTCATACCATTTTTTACATTTTTCAAAAATATCAGCACATGTATTGCCAGGAACTGTAGCTAATTCGTACTGTGTAAAAATTTTTGCTGTTTTTTCAAATTTAATTTTCAATTCCTCAGGTAACTGGCCAAAATGGACAAAACGAGTTACAGCAATGGGCATCCCCCATTTTTCCGCACAAACATTTATCATAGCATATTTATCAAGCTTTGCTCCACCGGGAAGCGCATGACGATATTTAAATATTCGCTTATCAACTGCGATAAGTAAGACAGTTGGCAAAATACCACGGGCGCGCAAAGATGCAGAAGTCAATGCTTCTATTTCATATTCGTCCATTCCAGGTTTAATAGATTTACACACTTCAGCAACAGCTTCAGTAACTTCTTTTCCAAGCCAGCGATATCTTTTTATCTCTGATCCCAGAAGTGAGTACCGTATTTTTTTGAATTGATCTGAAACCAAAATAGTTCCGGGAAAATTTGCATCACTTCCTATTCTACCATCCTTCGATATTTCCTTTATCATATCGCCCCGCACATCTTTTCCCGGGTTTGCCTCGTACCAATCAAACTTTTTTAATTCGTATCCTAGTTTTCCAAGTGATTCATCCATAAGCCGCCCAGCTTCACTTCCCGTGCATAGTAAATATTTTTTTCCATCTTTCATTATTAATATTGAAGCAGCTCCAACATCCTTATTTAATACTATTTGATTGGTAGCTAATCCTGCTGTCATCCAATAGAAGTTTCTAACCTGCGTAAGAAGAATTCCATCCAGTTTTTGCTCATTCAAAAAACTTTGCACTCGAAGCAACTTTTCTTCTATTTCCTTTTGCGCTTCTGAAACTGTGATGACCATCTGAGGATTACTTTTCCACAGATCAGTTATAATCTTTCTTTGGCATAAACTGCTGCTTGAGATTAGTATAAGTGTAATAAAAATGAGTAAGGATTTAATCATTATAGAATCTCCTGAAACTTATTTTAGTGCTAATATTTTAATAGTTATTTTTTATCAGATAAGAAAATAATTTTATTAGTATTTGCTATTTAAAAGTGAGTATGTTATAAAATTTATAAATGCCGTAATTTGACCTCAAACTACGACACAATTCATATATACAAAGCTTCGCCGCCTGAGTCACATTTATTTGGAAAACTCAACAGGTAATTAACTAGAACTTGGTTATAAACTTTTATATCAATTGATCCTGCAAAGTGCGCAGGAAATAGGGGAAAAATTGTTTCCCATTTAGGTCGAATCTCTAACAATTAATTTTGTGTCTAATATTATAGTTTTTGAACGAGCATTCTTTTTTTCGCTTTCAATCAACTCAATCAAAATTTCAGCAGCTTTCTTTCCCATTTCAAAAGACGGCTGATCTACTGTTGTTATAGTAGGATCCACTAAGCTTGTAATCTTATTGTTCGAGAATCCAACTATCCCGATATCCCCAGGAATTTTTAGTCCCGCTTCTTTTATTCTTTGAAAAGCTCCTATCGCGACAGGATCATTAACTGCAAATATTGCATCGGGAACAATATTTTTCTTGAGAAGATAATCCATTGAATTGTAACCATCGATCTCATGTAAGCCACCATAGCAGATAAGTTCTTTCACGATTGGAATACGAGTCTTATTTAAGGCTTCCGTATATCCACTTAGCCTTCGCTTACAAATTTCCAATACTTTGGGACCAGCAAAATGTGCAATTTTTTTATATCCTTTATCAATTAAATAAGAAACTGCATCGAATGCACTTTTGGCATCGTCAATAATAACTTTACTCGCAGAGATATTTTTACATGCACGATCGAAAAAGACTAATGGAATTCCGTGATCAATTACACCTTGAAAGTGATCTCCGCTTTTGGTGTTCTGAGAAATGGAAGCTACAATTCCCGCAACTCTTTGTTGTATTAAAGCATTGGTATTTACAACTTCCCTTTCAAAATTTTCGTTTGATTGACACACAATAATAGTGTAACCGGAATGGTAAGCAACTTCTTCTATACCGCTAATGGCAGAAGAAAAAAAGTCATGTTTGATTTCAGGAACAATCACACCGATTATTGTCGTCCGGTTATTTTTTAAACTTTGTGCGATTGGGTTAGGTTTGTAGTTAAATTCTTTTGCTAATTTTTTAACTCGTTTTTTAGTATCTGCTTTTATATCAGGGTGATCGCTTAAAGCGCGTGATACTGTGGAAACGGAAATTCCTAATTTTTTAGCTATGTCTGTTATTGTTGTATGTCTCATAGTCTGCAAACGTTTGCGAAAACGTTTGCAATATAAATTCTTTTAATTCATTTGTCAAGCTAATTCTAAGAATTGTTAATAAACTTATTTTGCAAGAACTATTTTTTGGATACTTTTAAAATTCGAAGCAGACATTTCACACATATATACCCCGCTCGAAAATCCATTCGCATGAAATTGTACATTATATTTACCAGGCGTTTTTGTTTCATTCACCAAAACAGCAATTTCATTTCCGAGCAAATCATAAATTTTAATCGTCACATAAGTTTCTGCATGAATTGAAAACTAATACTAGTCTTTGAATTAAAAGGATTGGGATAATTTTGCTCAAGTGAAAAGCTGGATGGTAGCTGATCATTTGGTACATTTATAGCAGTCGGTCCCCCAATCATATTTTGATCTAACCAATTTATCCTCTTTGCTATCCAGCTTTTTAAGTAATTTATTTCCTGCTCCTATGTTTGATAAACATACTTATTACGCCAAACCCAAACGCCAAGAACAGGCCATTTTTCAAAATTTACTGTTTTTGATTCATTAAAAAGTTGAACGAGTGAATCAATGTAATGAAAAATGCTCTGCACTTTCAAAGAATTGTTTTTAACATTCTGCCATCTCGTGTAAACTTTATTTCTAAACTGAGTACCATCAAATAATTTCCGCCATCAGAATGAGGTTAAAAATGATTCTCCAGACATATTTTGAGAATCAGTTAGATATTTCTAACTCCAAGCCATTTACGAGCCAGTCAGCATGATAATCGACATTACCAAATGCAAGATTAAAATCCCAAACAGGCCCGGCAATTAATTTTGTATTTCTGCTATCTCTATCTTTATGTAAATAAGTACTTAACCTGTAGGCATCAACATTTTCAACTAACACATTCACCCCATGCATTTTAATGTTTGTACAGAATCCCACCGTTTTCACATAGTGATGCCTTTGGCAATAGCGGTGAACAAGCGAACACCGAACTCCGGGGTTTAGCCCAATAATGACAGGCCTTTTATAGCTATCCAAGCATTCCTTTGGAAAAGCTGTTATTTGTAATGTTTCACAGTCCATGTACTGAAGGGTCTGTTACACAACTGTCAATTTACCCAATTTTATTTTTTGTTATCAAGACAAACACAAATTAGTTCAATAAAAATGGATCGACTAAAATATCTTGCTTCAAGTGAATCACTGGCTTTTCTTATTAGCTCTCTATCTAAATATTATATTTTCTAAGTATCCAGTCAATTCCAGCTTAAAGAATACTACCGGATCAATTGAGGGCTTACCGGTATTGCCATATAATTTTTCGCATTCTTTATAAACGAATCTCAAGTTTAAGAACTGATCTATCTGTCGATATATATTATCTTCAACAACGAGATCATCAATAGTGAGATTATAGAATAATTTTGGCTGAAATTTCTTTTTTCCAAGCATATTATTTTTCCTTTTTTATTATTGTATTCAATTAGTCAATAAATATGCCGGGTTATGCAACACTCGCTTCCCACATTTGGCAATAGCATTTTATAGTGGCAGTCCATAGGGAAGGGTTTTTAAATCTGGAATTATTAAATCCTAAACAACAATTCGCCTAAGTCAGATTAAACACTAAATAAATGTTAATATTGAAATTCAAATTATCAGAGTTCGGTTCTTGTGATTTGAATTTTAGTATTTGTTTGTTATTTGTTTTTTTGGATTTGGGATTTATGCGATCCGATTAAATAGGAGCACCGCTCAAGCGCGTATCAGCTTCAACTCTTCAACTATTTGTGGGAGAATTTTTCCAGATTCACCAAACAGCGATACATCCACAATTGAGGAAGCTTCGGTTTCTTCGATGTTCACTTCAACAAGATATGCTCCATTACTTTTTGCGACTTGAACGAGTGAAGCTGCGGGATAAACAACAGCGCTAGTTCCAACAATAAAAAACACATCACAATTTCGCGCGGCTTTTTCCGATAGCTGAAATTGATCTGCTGGAAGGAATTCACCAAACCATACAACATCAGGGCGAATCAATCCACCGCAAGTGCATTTGGGAATACCATCTTCAAAATCCAATTCACCATCATAATGCTTCTTACATTTTGCGCAGAAATTTCTTTCAATATTTCCGTGCAGTTCATAAATGGTTTTACTTCCTGCCCGACGGTGAAGGTTATCAACATTTTGAGTTATCACGATCACCTTCTCAAAATATTTTTCCATTTCGACTATAGCAAGATGACCGGGATTAGGCTTTGACTCTTGAACGATTGACTTTCTGTAATTGTACCACTTCCAAACAAGCTGGGGATTTCGCATGAAGGCATTAAAATTGGCAAGCTCCTCGGGACGAAGTTTGTTCCAAATTCCATCTTTCCCTCGGAAGATAGGAATTCCGCTCTCGGCAGAAATTCCAGCACCAGAAAAAAAGACTATTGCTCTTGCTGATTTAAGCTTTTTAATTAGGCCGGATGGAATATCCAATAATTTTTACCCGAAATAAACCACTACTCGTTTTTAATTTCTTCGACGAGTTTCTTGGCTTCAGCTAATTTATCATCATCATCTTCATCTTTCTTAGGACTGTCAATAACCTTTTTCAAAATGTCCCTTGCTTTTTGATATTCATCTTCGCGTATGTAAGAGTTAGCCAAGTCAAGATAGAACATCCTAAAATTAGGAAAAAGATTTACTGCCTTGTTAAACTCTGTAATGGCGATTTCGTTATCAGCCCAGCCGAGTCCAATTACAGCCCGTGCAGGCGCCCACTTTTCACTTGCTTTAGCATGGGTTCTTGCTAAAATATAATGAGCAAGCGCAATTTCATACTTATCACCGCTGTTCAGCTTAATTGCTTTTTCACAATCGTCCTTAACAGAATTCACCACACCGGCAACAGAAAAAACTCCTTTGAATAAAGCTATTCTTCCATTGGCAATTGCTCTTCTCACATAAGTAATAGATTTATCCGGTGCAAGTTTTACAGACTTATCGGCATAGTCAAAAGCTTTTTGATAAATAACAAGCTGAGCATCTTTTTGTTCACTAGTATTTTCAGGCATGTGTTCACCAATATCAACATGAGCACGGCTGATTCTCCATAGAATTTCCCAATTGTTTGGATACAGCTTATCGGCTTTAAGGTAAGTATCTAAAGCTTTTTGATTATTATACTCTTCCGTGTATTGATCGCCTTCTTCGATGAGCTTTTCTACCATTTGAGCTTTAACAGAAAAAGTAAAGAGGAGAAAGAAACTCAGAAAAAGTATACCACAGAACCTTTTTGATGCATTCATTTTTGTCTCCTTAATTAGTCAAATAATGATTTGTTTATTTGGTTTTCAATTTCGGGATTAATACCATGACTGAATAAATCCGTTGCTGCAAGAGATAAAAATTTTGTCCACTTGCTGTCTGTTTTCAATTCAGTTGCGATAGCATTTTTGTATGCATTAACTTTAGCGCTAAGCTCGTCCGCATGATAAAGTGCAATTGCTTCAAGTGTTTTGGGAACAACCGGTGAAGCATGTTCAAGTTTTCCCTGGTGACTTAAGATTAAATGAATCAAACAATTTTTTAAGTCCTCCGGAAAATCTTTTATTTCTTTAATTTTTTCTTCAACAATCATTGCCCCGATTACAATGTGTCCAATTAGTTTTCCTTTGTCGGTATATTCAAATGCAGTATCAAAGCTTAGCTCTTCGATCTTTCCAAAGTCATGCAGGATCGCTCCGCAGACAAGAAGATCTCTATTTATTTCAGAATGAGAGTCAGACATCAAATCACAAATTTTAACTATTTCCAATGTATGCTCAAGCAATCCGTGAACATATGAATGATGCCATGATTTACCTGCAGGAGCCAATGAATATCTTTCAAAATTATCTTCAGTAAAAATATTATTTATGAGAGCATGAAGCTTAGGATTTGAAATCTTTTCAGCTCTATCAAAAAATTCTTTTTTCATCTCACCCAAATCACGTTTTGATTTAGCCAAGAAATCCATTACAGTAACATCATCGGTAAGATTTGCGGGTCTGATTGATTTAACTTTAATCTGAGGTGAACCCTGATAATCATCAATAGTACCCTTAACTTTAACAATATCTCCAGCTTTGATTTTAGTATAAATTTCTTCAAAGCTTTCAAACATATTTGAGTTTAGAGAGATAGATTTATCGGCAAGCTCAAGTGCTAAAAATTGTTTGTTAGTTTTAGAAGTGCGAAGCTCGCATTTTTTAACGATAAGAAAGTGATCTAATGCATCACCTTTGTTTAGAGTGATAATATCTGATTGTGAAAGCATAATTACTTAGTTGAATTTACGAAACAAGTTAACTAAATAAAACTATTTCTCTCTAACTATTTCAAAAACACTTTCCTTAGGCAAGTGAGCAATAACCGAGCGATTAAGAAGATCAATCGAAACCACAATTGCTTTTCCAACCTCTGCTTCTTGAACTACTCCAACTACTCCCTGAAAAGGTCCTTCTTTTATTTTAACTTTAACACCCCGTGCTAATCCTTCTTTAATTTGGAACTCGGCATTAGTTTGAAGCATTTTTTTCAAATTATCAATTTGCCACTCTGGAATACGAGCGGGTCTTCCCCGCTGGCTAAGACATCTCACTATTGATGGCTGTTCGAGAGACAGAATTCTTTCTTTCTCATTAGAAAAAATAAAAATGTAACCTCTGAGCAGCGGTTCACTTATTTTTTTCTTTCTATCGGACCATTGACTGATTTTGACAATGGTAGGAAGATAATGCTCCACACTTGCTGCTTCAAGCTGTTTAGCGGCTTTGAATTCATTGCGTGGTTTTGTGTAAAGAGCAAACCAGCATTTATCGGTTATAATCGTTTTTTCATGTACCTTTTCAGACATAGTTATTGTAGATGACACGGGATTATTTATTTCCGTACCGCCGTTCTTCCTATAGAATAGTAAGTGAACTTCATATCTTTCATCTTATCAACATCATAAAGATTTCTGCCATCAAAAATCACCGGTTGTTTCAGCAGTGAGGCGATTCTCTCAAAATCCGGGTTTCTAAATTCGTTCCACTCAGTAATTATAATTAGGGCATCGGAGTTTTTTAAAGCTTCATAAGGATATTTTGCATAATGAATTTTATTACCCAGGAATCTGTGCGTTGTTTCTTTTGCAACCGGATCGTATGCCGAAACATTTGCTCCCTCTGCAAGTAATTTTTTTATAATGGCAATCGCCGGAGCTTCTCTTACATCATCTGTATTTGGTTTGAACGCTAACCCCCAAATCCCAAATTTCTTTCCCGAAACTTTCCCTTTGTAATGCTTCTTAATTTTTTCAAGAAATACATCAACCTGTTTTTTATTTACATCATGAACTGCTTTTAGGATTTTAAAATCGTACTTAATTTCATTTGCAGTATTAATCAAGGCGGCAACATCTTTAGGAAAACATGACCCGCCGTAACCAACACCAGGAAACAGAAATCTTTTGCCAATTCGTGAATCAGAGCCGAGAGAAATTCTTATTTTATCTACATCAGCACCAGCCAATTCACAAAGATTTGCAATTTCATTCATGAAAGAAATTTTCATTGCAAGAAAGGAATTCGCTGCATACTTGGTCATCTCAGCAGATCTCTCATCCATAAAGTAAATTGGATTACCGGATCTTACAAATGGATCATAAAGCTGATCCATAATTTTTCTCGTTTTTTCATTGCGGGTTCCAATCACAACCCGTTCGGGTTTCATAAAATCTTCTACTGCTAAACCTTCTCTTAAGAATTCAGGATTTGATGCAACATCAAAATTAAATTTGGGTGCATGTTTTTTTATTGCAGCCCGAACCTTATCGCTTGTACCAACAGGGACCGTACTTTTATCGACAATAACTCTAAATCCGAGCTTCGGTTCTTTCTTAAATAATTTTCCAAGATCATCAGCAACTTTAAGAACGTAACTTAAATCGGCGCTTCCATCCTCATCCTGAGGCGTTGGAAGACACAACATAACAACTGTAGATCTTCTGACAGCATCATTAAGATTAGATGTAAATTGTAATCTTCCTTCTTTCAAGTTTCTGCTGAATAAATTTTCCAACCCCGGCTCAAAAATGGGAATTATGCCCTTCTTTAATTTTTTTAATTTTTCTTGATCAACATCTACGCAAATAACATCATTACCCGTTTCGGCAAAACAGGTTCCGGTTACTAATCCCACATATCCTGTTCCAACCACTGCAATTCTCAATGTGACCTCCTATTTATACTTTTTATGTTCTAATTTTATTTTTATTAGTTAAGAATAACGCGAAAATTTTACGAATTGTAATTTAAGATTAATAGAGATAAAAGTAATCTACCTAATTGAGCTTATTAATTCTTCAAATCTCTTCTGAAGCACTTTTAAAGAGATGGGTTTAGGTAGAATTTCTGTCACTCCAATTTTATTATATGATTTTTTTAAATCATCGGATAGACTCTCCAGAATAACGATTACAGAAATTTTAGAATTTTTATATGTTTTGAAAATATTGTCTAACATCTGCAGCCCGGTCATTAGCGGTAAATCATGTTCAACTAATATCAGTGAAGGAACCCTATTTACAATCATGTTCAGAGCATCGTAACCATCACGTGCACACATGACGTCAAATTCGGAAAATTTAGTTTTAATAAGTTCCTCATAGCTGCTTCTTGCTGAAGAATCATTTTCAACTATAAGAATTGCATTTTTTGAAACAGGAATTGTAAAATGAAATTCCGATCCTTCATTTTGGCTTGAGTAAAACCAAAGGTTTCCGCCGTGCTTCTCAACAATTTCTTTTGAAAGCAGTAAACCCAACCCGACTCCTTTTTCACCTTTTGTTCCTTCGGAAAAAAATATTTGATCAATTTTAAATAATCTCGTTTTATTCTTTTCAGAAATTCCAACTCCCTCATCTTTAACAATTATCTCAACAAAGTCTTCATTAAACTCTTGAGCAGAGATAATAATTTTACCTTCAGGCTTTGAAAATTTCACAGCATTGCTTATTAAGCTCGTAATCAACAACAGAAATAATCTTTCATCTGCATTGATATGAATTGATTCGCTGACATTTACTTTTATTTCCAAACCTTTATCAACAACTTGACCAGTGAAAGATGATACCGAATAATGTATCGGCCTGTTAGCATTTGTTCTCTGCGGCTCAAGTTTGACTCTATTAGTCTGAAGCTTTATTATTTCGCTTAATTGACTTACAAAATTAAATTGATTTTTTGATGATTGCAGAATGAAGTTCAAATATTCAGATTTATCTTTCTCTGAAATTTTTGGATCATTTATCAGGACTTCAGCGAAACCAATAATACTTGTAAAAGGTGAACGAAGGTCATGCGAAATACGCGATACGAATTTATCTTTTGCCTCGTTTACTTTCTGCAAGTCGTTGATTGTGCTGAATAATCTATCTTCTGCTTCTTTAATTTCAGTTATATCTGAAACAATGCCGTAAAGATTTGTCACTTCACCTTTTTCATCTCTCTCAGCATAAATTTTTTCCATAACGGAAATGAAAGTATTTTCCTTTCGTTCAAGTCTGTAAAAAAGGTTTATTACGTTAGAGGAAGAATCGGTTAAAAATTCATTTAATGCTTCGCGAATGCGCGCAATATCTTCATTAAAAGTGATTGCTAATCTTTTTTCATTAAACGATTTGATTTCCTCTGAGGTGTAGCCAATGACTGAACTGATATTTTTAGAACAGAAATTCATTTGTTCAGTTAGAGATGAGAACCACACAAAATCTTTATGCAAGAAAGAGAAAATTTGTCTAATCTGATTTTCTTGCATCGAATTCACAGACTTATTCTCAATGCTATCTGACATGTTTTGAGAACCGGAATTTTTTCCCTTTGTTTCGGCGGACATTTTGGTTAAAAATCACTTTCAATCAATTTGAAATTAACATTTAGAGTCAAATTCTCTTTGAAATATAACAATTTCAAAAGTATGTTAAAATTAAACAAAATATTTTCAAATGAAACATTTTGCAATTAATTCTTGTTACGTTAAAAAGAAACAATAAACATTTGAGAAAAATGAAAAAAATATACTCTTTAATTATAGTTATAATTATAAAATTATTCGGCATCTCGGCTTTCGCTCAGGAATTACAAGGTGAAATTTACGGCAGAATTACCGATGCCGTATCGAAACAACCCCTTGTTGGCGCAAATGTCATTCTTGTTGGAACGACTTTAGGAGATGCAACCAATGTAGATGGTGAATTTAAAATAAAAAACATTTCAGTGAACACTTATCAGGTTAGAGCATCGCTTATCGGTTATAGCTCACTTACCAAAACCGATATCGCAGTAACTACAGCCCGACCAGTTCAATTAGATTTCGAACTTACTGAACAAATTTTTGAGCTTGAGAATATCACCGTGCTTGCAGATTACTTTTCAAGAGTGCCCACAGAAGTAACCAGTATTAAAAATTTTAGCTATGAGGAGATCAGACGTGCACCTGGTGGTTTTGAAGATGTAATTCGTGCATTATCAATTTTGCCAGGAGTAGCTCAGGCCGAAGCAGGACGAAATGATTTAGTTGTTCGGGGCGGAGCTCCATCAGAAAATCTTTATCTTGTTGATGGAATTGAAGTTCCCAATATCAATCACTTCGGAACCCAGGGTTCATCGGGTGGTTCACTAAGCTATATCAATCTTGATTTTGTAAAAGAAACTTCATTTTCAACCGGTGGGTTTTCATCTAAATATGGAGATAAATTATCTTCCGTCTTAAGCATTGATTTAAGAAACGGCAGAAACGATAGATTAGGAGGCAAAGCAACAATTTCTGCAAGCCAATTTGGTTTGAATGTTGAGGGTCCGCTTTCTGCAAACAGTGACTTTATTTTTTCTGCACGTAGAAGTTATCTTGATTTTATTTTCAAAGCTGCCGGATTTGGTTTTGTTCCCGAATACTATGACGTGCTTTCAAAGTTTAATTTTAAGCTTGATCATAATAACTCATTAAGCTATTTATTCATCGGAGCTTTTGATAACGTAAGATATTTTAACGAGACCTCAGACCAGCTTTACGATAACTCGAGAATACTCGGGAGCGATCAAGTTCAGTACTTCACTGGATTGTCATGGCGAAGAATTTTTACCGGCGGTTTTTTTAATCTTACACTTGGCAGAAACTTCGTTGATTTTGATACATCTCAGAGAGATTCGCTACTTGTTCCTATCTTTCTGAATAAATCGCTTGAAGCAGAAAATAGTCTTCGTGGAGATTTTGTTTATAAATTGTCCGCTAATTCGGAAGTAAACTTTGGATTTAATTTTAAACTGATAAAATTCAAAGCAGATATTCTTCTCCCAACCTTTAAAACTTCATTTGGAGATTCCTTGCCGAACACATCATTAAACGCTAGGAGTAATTTTACCAAATCAGCGTTTTATGCGGTTTATCATAAGCATATATTTGATAAACTTTATGCAAATTTTGGATTACGTGTTGATTACTTCGATCCACTTGAAACCAAGTTTTACTTTAGTCCGAGATTCTCTTTCTCTTATGCTTTGAATGAACTGACAAATATAAACTTCAGTTCAGGTATTTATCATCAATCACCTTCGTACATTTGGTTAACAGCAGATGAATCAAACAAAAAATTGAAGAACATTCGTGCTGATCACTACATTTTTGGTTTTGATCATCGCCTGAGAGAAGATGTTCTTTTAAAGATTGAAGGATTTGTAAAAAACTACTCAAATTATCCAACAAGCAAGATTCGACCTTATTTAGTGCTTGCAAACAGCGGGGCAGGTTATGGTGGTTCAGATAATAATTTCTCAAGCTTTGGTCTGGAACCATTACTCGACGAATGTAAGGGTATATCAAGAGGAATTGAATTTTCCATTCAAAAAAAATTATCAGATGTACCATACTATGGTTTAATAAGTCTAACCTTTGGCAAAACTGATTTTACATCTCTTGATGGAATAGAAAAACGCGGTAGTTATGATCAAACCTGGATTTTTAACTTAAGCGGAGGTTACAAATTTAATGATCAGTGGGAAGCAAGTTTGAAATTCCGTTTCGCTTCGGGTATGCCATTCACTCCTTTCAATTTCGATGGAAGTCAAAATATTAGTTTATACAATTCCGATCGAATGAAACCTAACCACAGTTTAGATCTGAGAGTTGATAAAAGATGGTTTTTCGATGGGTGGACTTTGATTACTTATCTTGATTTTCAAAATGTTTACAACAGAAGAAACTCAACTTCAATCAGATGGGATCAACGAACTCAAAGTGTGGATTCTGAATCATCAATTGGAATATTACCGTCAATTGGTGTAAGTCTGGAGTTTTAATTTTGGAAACAAACCCAATTTCTCAACAAATGCAATCCTCGACTTGAAGAAATTAGATTTGTTATCAAGCAACTTGGGAATTTATTAGTCTAAATACTGAATGACTTCTCTAGTTGCTCTTTCAATATCTTCGGCAAAATCAAGCTCAATGCATTTTAGTGAATCGATATTTACAACGTACAATTTTTCACCTTCATCTATCGCTTCTTGAAAAGCGGCTTCATAAAAAATGTTAACTTTATTTTCAGCTAAGATTTTTCTATCAAGAATTTCAAACAGCTTATTTGTGAACTTAGTGCTAAACTTTTCAATCCCAATAGATTCACCGACAGCATGTTTTAAATCAACGGTTTTACTTATTTCGGCAATTGATTTATCACTGTTCAGCCGGATCTTTATCTCTTCATCACTTAGCTTGTGATCTGATCTGAGCGCAAGGCAGTTGGGATATTTAGACTGGAGCAACAGAGCAAGAATTCTTTTATCAAATAAAATATCGCTGTCCATCAAGAGCATATCGTTATTTATCACAAGATCTTTGGTCATCCACAAAGAATAAATGTTGTTTGTTGTATCATATTTATTGTTCCGAATGTATGTGACATTTAATTGCGGATAATATCTGGCAACAAAATTTTTAATCTGCTCTTCAAGATATCCTGTCACTATGGCTATATCGTTCAGATGATAAGCAAGAAGATTATCCAGCGTGCGCTCTAATATTGTTTTATCTCCAATTTTGAGTAAACACTTAGGTATATGATCTGTGAGAGGACGAAGTCTTGCTGAAATGCCTGCAGCTAAAATTACGGATTTCATCTTTAGGATTTCAGCTTTAAAGCTTTATCAGATTTAGATTGGAAAAAATAAATTATTATTGCAAGAATATTTCCAACGACAAAAATTCCTAGGAGGTAAATATCAATCCGGTTGAGAAACGATGTGATAATTAAAAATGTCCATTGAGTTGTTGGTCCAAGAAGCGTCCAAAGACGAATTAGCAGTCGATTTTTCTTGGAATATTCTTCGGCATTTATATGAGCTTTAATTTTTTCTTGTTCCGGTTTAGGATTGGTTACTTTTTGCTGAATTGCGGAATATTGCAGATAAATCCAAATGATTACTTTATCAAAATATCTGCCTTTAATTTTTTTTAACCGTTCAAACTCATCTTCAAATACTTTTAGTCCATCGTCCAAAATGCTGACACGATTGAGCACATAATCTAAGTATCTTGTGCGGTAATAATCTAAAAGTCCAGACTGAATAGCATTGCTAATTCCAGCAGCCGCAGTTAAAAGCCATATCAGGAAAGGATTGGAGGAATTATTAGCATAACCGAAGCCGATACCAAAATAAAGAGCAACGCTGACTACATAATCTGCAACACCATCTAAAATTCTTCCTATGGTTGTTCCATTTTTTTTCAGGCGTGCAAGCTGTCCATCACTGCAATCAACAACATTATACAGAAGATACAAAACTGCGCCGAACATGAATGCTTTGTGCGTTCCAAACGAATAGCATATCCCGCCAAGAACCCCGAAGATCATGGAAATTACAGTAAGCTGGTTTGGAGTTATGTTTGTGCTGTAGACTGCTTTAACTAAAAGAAAGGCAAGCGGACGGTAAAAATAGAGATCAAATAATTCTTCAACCTCAATTTTTTTTAAGGAACTTTTGTACTCATGAAAAAGACTCATTAGCTGCGTCGGTTCTCTGCAAATTCCTTAATGGCATTTATAACTGCTCGATTTTGCTCTTCGGTTCCTATCGTAATTCGTAAATGAGAATTTAGAAGTTCTTCATTCATAAATTTGAGTATCAATCCTTTTCCGTTAAGGAATTCTTTTAGATCCTTGTAAATTTCCTTGGGAATTTTTACTAAGATGAAATTTGCATCCGACTTGAAGACTTTGAATCCTTTAAGCTTTCCCAATTCAGAATAATAAAGCTCCTTATCCTTTTTCATTTTTTCGGAAATACTTTTGTAGTATTCTGGAGAATCTATAGCAGCAATTGCAACTTCCTCAGACAATCGGTTAAATCCCAAATATCTATTTGTCATTCGAGTAAGCTTTTGGATGTTGTCACCAATCAATGCAAAGCCAATTCTCATTCCAGCTAAGGCATAGTATTTAGAAAAAGTTCTGATTAGAATGAGATTGGGATTATCTTTAAGAAGAGTTTCAAGATGGTCGTTGAAGCCGTCAAATGCATACGCTTGATCAAAGATTACAATTGATTCACGAAGCTCCGATAAAAGTTTTTTCAAATCGGAAAGTGAAATTGAATTCCCGGTAGGATTATTTGGTGAACTGATAAGAATTGCATTAGGTTTTTCTTTTTTATAAAGATCAACCAGCTTATCAAGGTTATAGTGAAAACTGTCTTCGCCTTCATCCAATGGATATTCCACATTTTTACCGCCTGCTTCGCTTGCAAGCTCTTTATAATACCACCAAGAATAAGATGGTATAAATAACTTTTCATCTTTATTAAGGTAACAAAGAATTGCCTGCTTTAAAAGATCTTCAGCACCATAACCAAGCAGCACTCTATTTTCAGGAAGATTAACTTCTTTGGCTAATCTTTCGGATAAAATACTTTTCACACTGGAAGCAAATGATCTTGTGTAACAGCTTAACTTTGAATAATCTGCCTTCTTTAAAACTTCAAAACAACGAGGTGCGGGACCGTAATTGTTTTCATTTCTATCTAAATAAATTTTGTTTTCCATCGTTCCTCAAATTTCATTTTTTGCTTTACAAAACTATTAAATAAAATATTAATAGTCATTGCAAATAGATTTGTGGTTAAACATAACCAAACATTTTTATGGAATTGTATGCGAGATATATTCCAATTAAAACTAAGCCAAAACCTAAAATTCGTATTATCGAACTTATCAAACCAATCCGAAGCTTATTCCTAAACTTCACAATGAAACGAGTGTAAAAGTTCAACCAGATAAAACTTCCAATCGAAAGACTTGCTGCATAAATTAGACTTAAAACTATGGGATTCAGTTCATCGGGTTTGCTTTGGTTATTAAACCTTTCAATTATACCGTTATCAACTTTTTGTTCAAGCTTATTTTCGGAATTGATTTTTTTTATTGAATCAAGGTTTTCCTTAACTATTAAATCCAATCCACCGGTATTTAAGTTTAAGGAGCTTGCCAAAGAAAAAATTACAAATGTTGATGAAAGCCATCCGAGAAAAAGTGAGGGATTTGTTATGTTAATTAGAATGCCGGTTGTGAATCCTCCTTTGTTTGCAATTCTATCTCTAACTATATTTTTTAGATTTACATTTGTAAGATCAAACTTTGTTTTCATCACTCTGATGCCGACAATTATAAGAATAACCGAGCCAACAATTAGAATATATGGAACAAAAGGTTTGTAAACCTGGTAAAGGGAGACAATTCCAAAGACAATAATTAGAACATAAAAAAACTCGATTACAGAAGCGCCGATTGCCACTCTGATACAATAACGAAGTTTTCCTAACAGAGCATTTGTTGTAACTAATATATTTATTGGGCCTGCTATCGGAATGGATAGAATGAACCCGGCAACAAATCCTATAATTATAATTGTTAATGCACTTTCCATTAAACCATTCTTTTATTTTTTATGATCAAAAATGCTCTCAATGATAAAGATTATTTTCGAGGAGGTCAAATTACAAAAACTTTTGCAACATCTATAAAAAGAGAAGGATTATTTATTAGCGCTGTTGTAAATAATTTTCCAAGAGTTCTTTTATTTACACCAGCACTCAACGGAGCAAAATCATTTTCTTTGTTTGGATAAATGAACCTGCTCTTAATTGGTAAAAATATATTCCGCTTGAAATCCGTCGGCTGACGGATGAAGCGTTAAAGTTTATTTCATAAAAACCTGCTTGTTTTTCTTCATTGATAAGCGTTGCAACTTCCTTTCCAAGTATATCATAAACTTTTAATTGTACGAATTGTGGGAACTTCATTAATGAAGTTCCTACAGAAGAAGTTCCTACGGATGGAATTGTAAATTTTATCTTTGTGTCTGGATTAAATGGATTAGGGTAATTTTGATATAGATTAAACTTACTCGGGTTATCATCGGCTTGTTCTATACTCGAAGGATGTCCTTCACCGGAAATCTGGATAGATCTGGAAAAATCATACTCATAATTCTGATAATAATTATAAGTGAAAACAAAACGAAGTGTATCAATGAAATAATCTTGAACATCAGAATAACAGATTGGGCAAAGGTCAACTGCGTAAAATGAAACCTTAACCGAATCGTGCGGAGAAATAATTATACCAAGCGTATCCATCCAGTCATTAGGTAATGTTCGGTTTAAGTAAAACCACAACTCTGATTGGGGTAAAGTGAACCATCCTCTATAACCATAAAAACCACCTGCCGAAATAACTGAATCAATTCTAACATCATAATCCGAATTATTCACAATAAAAACCGAACCCGTGTCCATTGTTGTAGGAACATAAATACTATCAAGTGAAAATTTTAATTCCTCGGGATAAGGTAAAACACTGCCGTATCTAACTTCATTAATTTTTACTCCATTCATTGCCGTCCACATCCCTAAAATTAATCTTCCAAAATTTTTTGATAATTCAGTAGTGGCCGGTAAAACAGACATTGTATCTCCAGTATTTATGTTAATCCATCTTTCTCCTAAATAATAAATAGTATCATTGAATGTGAAAGTCGTTTTGATTTTTATACTATCGAGTGTTTCTAAGCGAATATAATTTCCATCAGTATCACTTCTTACAATTTCACCTGGAAACCAGTTAAAATTAAATAAAAGGGAATCAGAATTTGTTGACGATAAAATAAAGTGAACAGAATCTCCCTCTATTCTTTCATAACTAATTTGAAAATAATCGGGGTTAACCCAGGGACTATAATTATTTTTTATTTTAAAGTATTCTTTGCCATTGATAATTACTGTGTCAACTGTAAGATTCAGATATTCAACTCCAGGATCATTAAAAAATTGTGCTGCATTACCTACTCTAAGAAGTTGCGTTTGAGGAAAGAGACATACTGATGTGAGGAGAAGTAAAAACGAGATCAATACTAATCTTTTCATAACTACCTCGAAATATTTAAATACAAACTAAAAAGTTATAAAATGAGTTTCAATGATCATTCAAAATTAAATTACAAAAACTTTTGCAACATCTATTAACAACGAAGGATTATTTATTAATGCTGTTGTGAATAATTTTCCAAGGGTTCTTTTATTGCGTGGAACTTTGTTAAATGAATGTGCAATGTTATTAAACTTTTCATCTGTGAAATTATAAATTCCATTTTTTATGTTGTTATAAATCTCGTGCTTTTTACCAATTCTATCGTGCCAGACTTTATCATAAGCGAAAATATGTTCCAGTTTATTCATTTTTATAGCTTCACCAGCGATTCTTCCTGCAATGCTTCCGCCAATCATCCCGCTTGTAATTCCTCCGCCGCTTAGCGGATTAACCTGATGTGCTGCATCTCCGACAAGCATAATTCCTGGCGAACTAATTTTCTTTAATGTTGGTGAACATGGAACCCCGCCTGCGATTTTTGTAAGAATAGAAGCATTTGGATAGCGACTTTCCATAAATGAATTTAGAAAAGTTGAAGCTGATTTTTTCTTTCCAGTTAATCCACTTACGCCTAAGCCAATGTTTGCAATATTTTCACCTTTGGGAAAAATCCAGAAGTAACCATTGGGTGCAAAATCTTTTCCAAAATAAAAATAGCATGTATCTGAATTTACTTTAACATTCGATGCAGTGACCTGTGCGCAGCATTCCATATCTCTAAAATCGCAGTGAGTTTCTAATCCAGCCCATCTTCCAACTCTTGATTCAACACCATCAGCAGCAATTACAATTTTTGCTCGAATTTCTTTTTGTCCACCGTTAAACTCGTACTTAACTCCAGAAACTTTTCCATTTTCAAACAGCAATCCATTTACATAAGCACGAGTTAAAATTTCTGCACCGGCATTCGAGGCAGTCTTCGCTAATTCATAATCAAAGATTCTTCTCTCTAAAATATATCCTGTTTCTTGAAACTCAATCACCACTTCAGTTCCATCAGGTGAATTCAAAGAAAATTTATTGATCTTTGCAGCAATCCATTTTTCATTTGATTCAATAAACTCTTCAATACCTTTTTTATTTACAGCTTCGCCGCAACGAACCGGATAACCGACATCGCGGTCCTTTTCCAGCATCAGAACAGAAATACCCTGCTCTGCTGCAAAACGCGCCGCCATCGAACCGGCGGGACCTGCACCAACTACAATTATGTCGTATTCTTTTTTCATTTCATATCTGCGACTATCTGCTCAATCTGCGTCATCTGCGTTCTATTGATTTAAGTAAATGGCACACAGATTTCGCTGATGAAACTGATTTACACCGATTAAATTTCAACACCATTTTTATTAAAAACGATAACCTCAATCGGGCAGCTCCACACGCACTTTGCACAATTAGTACATCGTTCATCAATAATACGAATCTCTGCTTCTTTTAGCTCAATCGCATCTTCGGGACACACTCCCACACAGCATCCGCAAAAGTCGCATTTGTTGGGAAGGATTTCGATCATCAGGATGCTGGTTTTTGCTTGACGGTAAAGCATAGCATTAATTAAAAATTAAAAAGTCAAAATTCAAAAGTTAAAAGTCAAAAATATTTTAAAACTTATCTTGAGGTACAGACAAAGAACCAAATTATTTTAATGAAAAGTTAGGTTTTTTTGTCGGATAAAAAAAGATGTTAATTGAATTGAAGCTCAATCTTCTCAGCTTCGATTGGTGTGCTTATTTCGATTGGGGATGAATTATCGTTTTGTTCAAATGTTTGACCGGAGGGTTTAACAACTATTTTATAATTTTTTAAAGCTCCTTCGGTAGTGGAGAAAACGTAAATCTTGGAAGATTCTTTAAAACTTAAAAGTCTAATTAAATAGTGATTGTTCTCATCTATAAAGGTCTTTGCTGTAACAGCAGGTATTTCTTTGGGAGAAGCGGCAGCGAAAATGGGAACGTCATTTTTTCGTTTTTTCACATGTTCTTTGACCGGATATAAAACAAATATTTTTAATGGAACATACAATGGTATCTTTTCTGCTAGTTTTTGCTTTACATCGTCAGTGAGTTCTTCCTCTAAACTTTTCTTAAGCGAACGATAGAAATCTATTTCTTCATCAAATATTTTTGAATTTTTCAAATGCTCGACCTTCTCAGTTGAAAGATTTTCCGGGTAAAACACAAAATTAAACATATCTCTTTCATTAATATTCATTTTGCTGCCTCACCTTGTCATAATCCTTTGCAAATATTTTCATTAATTAGATAGTTGAAATCATTTTCATTTCGGAAAATCAAAATCTCTCATTGGTTAATTTTTCACAAATAGTGTTTTTCATCACTTTTAATAAGTATTCGAGTATGTTATGATACTTATTTTGATAGCTGGTTTTTTCTAAACCTGTAATGTGCTGATTTAAATAATCGTATAACCCGCGATTTATACCGCCATCCTTTAAATCCTCTGCCATATCTGTTAGAGCTAATCGGAAGTTTTTACTTTCACATTCACTCAGCTTTCCTTTAGAAGTGTAGCTGTCTCTAAGTTTTTCCAACGCACAACTTAAACCCAAATTAACCACTTCATCAATATCAAAAGCGGATGATGTATCGTTTGTACTTTCGCTTATTTTATTGTTGTTACTATTCAAGTCTCTTAACCTGATCACTAATGCATTGAGCGGGATGGCGGGGAAAAATTCAGTTTCATTTTCAAGGTAAGTAAGTAGATCAGCTAGAAATGTTTTCCGGTTTTGGAATAAGCCACAAGGTAATCTTTCAAATGAATCTTGGTCTATAACTTTGCTTTTTATTTCTTCACAAGTTGATTGAACAACATATCTTTTTCCAAAGTAGCTGATTTTTTTATATCCGCCTTTTTCCTGTCTTCCGCAAGGGTATTTTTAGTAAAAGTTAATTAATTATAAAACAATAAGTTAGCAGAGTTAAGATTGGTAATTTGGGTGCTGCAAGGCTATTTTTCAATATGTTTATTAGAAAAAACAAGAACAGAAATAATAGCATAAGCGTACAGGTGATCTCCAAAGACAATGGAAAGTATAAGCTATTAAAAACACTCGGTACAGCAAGCACAGATCAAGAGATTGAATTCCTATATCAAAGAGCGCGTCAATACATACAAGACAAACAAGGAACAATAGGCTTATTCATAAATCGTGATGATGCAGTAATTGAAAGCTATCTGAATACAATAAAAAATGGACAGATACAGGTAATAGGTCCCGAGTTAATATTCGGAAAGATTTATGACACAATAGGTTTTGCTCAACTAAAAGAAGAACTGTTTCGACATTTAGTAATAACACGATTATACCAACCGGGCAGTAAGCTAAAGACAATAGATTATCTTTATCGATTTATGGGAATTAGTAAATCAGTAGATGAGATATATCGTTTTTTAGATAAGCTGAGTGGGCAGCTAAAGTGGCGAGTAGAAGAAATATCCTTTGCCCATACAAAAAAGGTTATAGGCAAGGATATATCAATAGTCTTTTATGATATGACTACACTTTATTTTGAGAGCAGCGATGAAGATGATTTACGAAAGACCGGGTTTTCAAAAGATGGGAAGCATCAACAACCACAGATTTATTTGGGATTAATGGTTAGTGTAGGAGGACTTCCAATAGGTTATGATATATTTGAGGGAAACATCTTTGAGGGACATACATTAATTCCTACGCTTGAGAAGTTTGAAAAACGTTTTTCACTTAACAAACCAATAATAATAGCAGATGCAGGATTACTTACAGAGGCAAATATAGAAAAGCTTCAGGAGAAAGGATATAAATACATTATAGGTGCGCGAATAAAAAATGAAGCTGAAAAAGTAAAACAAAGGATAATATCAGAGAAATGGGATGACGGTCAAAGTATCAGAATTAACAAAGATGAACAAAGAAGACTTGTGGTATCTTATTCAGAAAAAAGGGCAAAGAAAGATGCACATAATCGTCAAAGAGGCTTAAAGCGTTTAGAGAAAAATCTTAAATACGGAAATCTGACAAAAGCAAATATCAATAAGAAAGGTTATAATAAATATCTAAAGCTCATTGGAAAAGTAACAGTTAAAATAGATTATGATAAATATTGGGCAGATAAAGTTTGGGATGGATTGAAGGGTTATGTTACCAACACAAAATTAACTCCCAAACAAATAATCGAGAACTACAATCAATTATGGCAAATAGAGAAAGCATTTAGAATATCCAAAACAGATATTCGCATACGCCCGATATATCATCGTTTAAAGAACAGAATAGACGGACATATTTGTATAGCCTTTACAGCTTACACGGTTTATAAAGAGTTGGAAAGAATCTTAAAGAAAGAAAAATCATCTATAAGTCTAAAAAGAGCGGCAGAGCTAACACATAACATTTATCAACTGAAAGTTATTCTTCCTGAATCTAAGCATCAAAAGTCTATTCTCTTGCAAATGGATGGGGAGCAAACCGAGTTATATCGCCTTGTCCTAAAACATTTTTAGGGTGCTGCATTGCGGAAAACAGGGCTGATTTTTTTATATCCGCCTTTTTTAATCAAGTAATTAACAGAATCCAAAATCTTTGCAAAGAAAGGATCCTGTTCTTTAAACAAATGAGAAATATGCTGTTCAACTCGTCCGGCAATTA
>Ga0209342_10001697_pt1 | contig 24393 bp, 21 predicted proteins | sample RifCSP16_2_FD_184023 | JGI IMG/M metagenome (GOLD analysis project Ga0209342, IMG submission 184023) | Soil microbial communities from Rifle, Colorado - Rifle CSP2_sed 16_2 (SPAdes) (version 2) | ecosystem: Environmental > Terrestrial > Deep subsurface > Rock core/Sediment | place: Rifle... | reverse complement strand
ATCGGGATGCTCGAGCCGGTCGGCCCGGTCGGAGAGCTGAAGAACGGCCGCCAGGTCTGGCGCTACACCTTCCCGCCGCAGGACTTCGACCTCGGCCGGGGGGACGTCAGCGATCCGGCGAAGAAGCAGGCCGATCCCGACGCCAGCCCGTTCGACTGGGGCGTCGGCGAGGGGGCCGTCGCTGACGTCGCTGCGAGCACGGTGGACCTGCGGCGATCGCTCGGCGACCCCCACCCGCGGGCGATCGTGCCCCTCGACTGGGTCCGGACGACGGACCTCCAGGCCTCGCTCATCGAGATCGGCGAATGGGTCGCGGAGCACGGGATCGACGGCGCCGGGCCGTTCCAGGCGGCCCGCGACCTGCTCCTCGGCCGTCCGCCGCGGGTCGGCCAGGCGCCGGGCGAGGACCTCGGCCGGGCCCGCGAGACCGACCTCGCCGCGGCCCGGCGGTTGGCCCTCTCCCTCGACCGGACGACGCTGTCCGTCCAGGGGCCGCCGGGCTCGGGCAAGACGTACAGCGGCGCCAGGATGGTCCTGACGCTGCTCGGCGCCGGCAAGCGAGTCGGGATCACCGCGACAAGCCACAAGGTCATCGGCAACCTCCTCCGCGAGGTCCTGAAGGCGAGCGCCGAGGAGCCGGACGTCCCGGTTTCCCCCGTTCAGCGGGGCAACCCAGACCAGGTCCTCGGCGACGATCAGGTCACCCGGGGCAAGGACACCGACGACGTCCGGGCGCGGCTCGCCGACGGCCGGGCCAATCTCGCCGCCGGGACGCCCTGGCTGTGGGCCTCGCCGAAGATGGCCGGAGCCGTCGATGTCCTGGTCGTCGACGAGGCCGGCCAGATCTCGCTCGCGAACGTCGTGGCGGTGTCCCGGGCGACCGACAGCCTCGTCCTCCTCGGCGACCCCCAGCAGCTCGACCAGCCGCTCCGCGGGACTCACCCGCCCGGAACCGACCGGTCGGCGCTGGCCCACGTCCTCAGCGGCCTGGCGACGATGCCGCCGGACCGGGGCCTCTTCCTCGAGACGACCTGGCGACTCCACCCGCAGCTCTGCGCCTTCACCTCGGAGGCCTTCTACGACAACCGCCTCGAGCCCGAGCCGCACCTCGTGATCCAGCGCCTCGACGCCGATGGCGCGCCGATCGCCGACGGCGTCGGGCCGCGGCTCCTCGAAGTCCCGACGGTCGGGGCGGACAACGAGTCGCCCGAGGAGGCCGAGGCGGTCGCCCGCGTCGCGAGATCGCTCGTCGAGACCGGGGCGACCTGGGTCGACGGGAGGGGCCGGCGGCGTCCCATCACCTGGGAGGAGATCCTCATCGTCGCGCCGTACAACGCCCAGGTCGGCGCGATCAAGCGGCGCCTGCCGGCCGAGGCGCGGGTCGGGACCGTCGACAAGTTCCAGGGCCAGGAGGCGCCGATCAGCATCTACTCGCTGACGACCTCCAGCCCGGAGCTGGCCCCGCGGGGCATGGATTTCCTGTACTCCCGGAACCGCCTCAACGTCGCGACGTCCCGGGCCCGCTGCGTGACGATCGTGGCCGCCTCACCGGACCTCCTCCGCGTCCGGGCCCGGACCCCCGCCCAGATGCGCCTGGCGAACGCGCTGTGCCGCTATGTGGAGCTGGCCGCGGCCGGCGATGGCCAGGCGCCTCCCCCGCCGCCGCCCGGCGAGCGCTACGAGCCGCTGCGGCTCGGCCTCTGACCTGCGCCTCGGCCTCTGACCTGCGCCTCGGCCTCTGACGCTCTACCCGGCTATCGTTCCCTCGATGCCCGACCTCTCCCCTGTCGCGATCAGGGCCGCCCGTCGTCGCGCCCGGCTCAGCCTCGTGGCCGGCGTCGCGCTCGGCAGTACCGGGCACATCGCCGCGGTCACCGTGGCGACGATCGTGGCCAGGGACATGCTCGGCTCGGCCACGCTGGCCGGGGCGCCGGGCGCGACCGTCGTCGGTGGCGCCGCGATCGGCTCGATCATCCTGTCCGCGCTGATGGCCCGGCGCGGGCGCCGCGCGGGGCTCGTCGCCGGCTACGCGATCGGCGTCGGCGGCGCCCTGATCGCGACGGCCTCGGTGATCCTGGGATCGTTCCCGCTGCTCCTCGCCGGCACCCTCCTTATCGGGTTCGGCAACACCTCGAACCAGCTATCGCGCTACACCGCCGCGGACCTGGTCCCGGCCGAGCGGCGCGCCTCGGCCATCGGAACCGTCGTCTGGGCGGCGACGGTCGGGTCGGTCGTGGGGCCCTGGCTGGTGCCCATCTCGAGTGAGCTCGCCGGGGCCGTCGGGCTCGCGCCGCTCGCCGGCCCGTACCTCGTGCCGGTCGCCTTCGTGACGATCGCCGCCGTCCTGTCCTACGTCCTGCTTCGCCCCGATCCCTACGAGCTGGCCGACGAATCGGCGTCGCGGGCCCGGGAAACGACTCCGGTCGGCGGGGCGCTCGCCCTCCGGGCGACGCTGCTCCGGCCCGGCGTCCTCGCCTCGATCGTGGCGCTCGTGATCGGCCAGTTCGTGATGGTCCTGATCATGACGATGACGCCCCTCCACATGACCCAGCATGGGCACGACCTCGGGGCCGTGGGCGCCGTCCTGTCGGCCCACACCCTCGGCATGTTCGCCCTGTCGCCGCTCTCGGGCCGGCTGACCGAGCGCCTCGGCGCGGTCCGGACGATCGTTTTCGGGACGGCCGTCCTGGCGATCTCGTCGATCATGGCCGCATCCGCCCCGCCGACCGGCGGCAACCTCCTCCTCGTGGCCCTCTTCCTGCTCGGATTCGGCTGGAACCTGGGATTCGTGGCCGGTAGCACGCTCCTGTCGCAGCATCTCGAGATCCACGAACGGACGCGGATCCAGGGCGTGGCCGACGCGCTCATCTGGAGCACCGCCGCGGCGGCCAGCCTCGGCTCGGGGGTGATCATGGCCGTCACGGGCTACGCTGCCCTCGGCATCCTCGGCGCCGGCTGCGTGGTCATCCCGATCGTCGTCCTCCGGGCAAGCGCTGCGTCCCTCCGGGCCAGCGCGGCGGCCCTCAGCGCGACGGGACAACCGGAATCGGGCGTCGCCGGCCGCTGAGCAACGTCCGCGGCGGGGCTGCGTCCAGCCGTCAGGAGGCGGGAGACAGCTCCCGTTCTACCCAGCTCGCCAGCACCCGGGCACAGGCGACGACATCGTCGATCGGGACGTGCTCGTCGGCACTGTGAGCGACCGAAACGTGACCGGGGCCGAAGATGACGGTCGGCGTCCGGCCCTCGTTGACGAGCAGCCGCATGTCCGCCCCGTAGGGCTCGCCGATGAAGCCGGGCCGCCGGCCGAGGACGGCCTCGGTCGCGGCGGCGAGCGACCGCGGGAGCGGATGATCGGCCTCGACCCGAGCCGACGAGAAGCGGCCGCCGACGAGCTCCACCGCAGGCGGGTGGTCGCGCAGGAACGGGTCGGCGACCGCCGCGTCGGCGATCACCCGGCGCAGCCGTGCCTCGGCATCCCGCCACGTCTCACCCAGGGCCACGCCGTAGCGGCCGTCGGCCACGATCCGATCCATGACCGTCGACGCCCAGTCACCGCCGCTGACCATCCCCACGATCGTCGGGTACGGGAGACCGATGGCGGTCATGAGCGGATCCGTCTCGGCGGCGTTGCGGGCGGCCTCATCGGCCTCGAGCGCCCGGACCAGAACCATCAGCCTGTCAAGGGCGGAGACCCCCTCGCGACGCATCGACGCGTGGGCCGCCCGGCCCGGGACCGTGAGCCGGAACGTGATCGCCCCCGCGTGGGCGATGACGACATCGAGATCGGTCGGCTCGGTGATGATCGCCATGTCGCCCACGATCCCGGCCCGGATCGCGGCGAGCATGCCCTGGCCGCCGTCCTCCTCGGACGGCACGAACGCGGCGACGACCTCGCCGCCGAGGGCCGCCGCCGCGCCGCAGGCCACGAGGGCCCGCAGCGCGGCGAGGATGGACGCGCAGCCGCCCTTCATGTCGCAGGCGCCGCGTCCGAAGAGGCGCCCGTCACGGATCTCCGCCGCCCACGGGTCGACCGACCAGGTCGCCGGATCACCGACCGGCACGACGTCCGTGTGGCCCACGAGGAGCAACCGCCGGCCGCCGCGCCTGCCGAGCCGTCCGACGACCACCGGCAGGTCTGCCCGGGGCATCTCCTGGCCGGGCCAGTCGGGGTCCGTCCGGGCGAACTCGGCCGGGTCCGTCTCGATCCGCTCGACCTCGCAGCCGAGCTCGGCGAGGATCGCGGCGACGACGTCCTGGACGGCTCGCTCGTCGCCCGTCACGCTCGGGGTGCGAACCAGGCGACGGAGGTCGTCGACGGTCCGCTCCGGATCGACCGCCGCCGCCGCGCCATCCGACGCGCGAGCCGACGCGCGCGCCGCGACGCCCTCCCCCGCGGAACCCGCCCCCGCCCCGCCCGCCGCCGCGGCGCCCACGGCCCGACACTCAGCCACGGAGGATCGGACGGGTCAAGCAGGTCGGTCCCCCGGAGCCGTTGATCCCGATCTCGAAGGCCGGATAGGTGTTGACCTCGCAGCCGGCGGCGGCCATCGCCGCGGCCGTGGCCGGGTTCCCGTCGGCGGCGATGACCACGCCCGGCCGGACCGCCAGGACGTTGCAGCCGAGGGTAGCGAACTCCTCCTCGGGCACCGGGATCGACCGGATGCCGAACTCGCGCAGGAGCTCCCAGAGCCCGACCGGCAAGAGCGGCTCGAAGACGAGCGCGAGGTCGTCGGCAAGCGGCGAGATCACCGACAGGAGGTGGATCAGGTCGGCCGGCCCGCGCCAGTACGGGACGTCGAACACGCGGACGTCACCGCCGACGATGGCGGCGAGCTGGCGGACGCCCTCGCTGTTCGTTCGGAGGGTTCGCCCGATGCAGAGGAGGTCCGGCCGGAGCCAGAACGTGTCTCCGCCCTCGATGCTGCCCGGCGCCTCGATCCGCCCAAGCGTCGGGATCCCCGCCGCGTGGGTCCACGCTTCGATGGCCGCGGGCTCCCCGAGCCGCGTCGGCTTGCCCGGCCGGAGCGGGATCGCGCCCCGGTCGGAAACGAGGAGCGGATCGTACGTGTAGACGAGATCCGGGCTGGCGACCTCCGTCTCGAGCCGGTGCACGCGGGCGCCGAGCGATGCGAGCAGGTCGGTGAACGCGTCGTGCTCGCGCCGGGCGAGGTCCAGGTCGACCGGGTGGAGGAAGCCGTGGGCGGGCTCGTCGAAGGCGGCTCCGAACGCCGGCCCCGGCCGCTTGACGAGGACGTCATGGAGCGGTGCGGTCATGCTCTGGGCCCCGAAGGCGCGGCCAGCGACCGAGTGATCATGGCCGCAGGATACGCACCCGGGTGGCCCCCGCCACCCCTCGCTGCGGCGGCGAGGCCATGCGACCCCGAGCCCTCAGGCATGACGGAACCGGGCGGGGTCGAAGACCGCCGGGATCGCGGCGTCTCGACCCAGCACGAGGTCCGCGATCTGGCGTCCCGATGCCGGCCCGGTGGTGATACCCCACGGCCCGTGGCCGGAGCAGAGGTACAGACCGTCCGCCCACGGAATCCGGCCGACGAGCGGCCGCCCGTCGGCCGAGAGCGGCCGGGCGCAGGCCCGCGTCTCGCGGATCGGCGCATCCGCGACCCCGGGCACGAATGTCGCGGCCCGGGCCAGGATCCGCTCCGTCCAGGCCGGCGGATCAGGCTCGGCCTCGAGGAAGGTCGAGCCGACGGCGGTGGCCCCGGCGGCGGTCACGAGGCTGGTCTCGGGAGTCTCGGTCGGATCGTCACGGCCCTCGCCGGCCTGGATCGCGAGCTCGCCGGTCCCGAGGGCGACGTCCATCGCCGCTTCCTCGATGACGTGGCCTGGGGGGTCGGCGAGGAGAGTCTCGACGACGACGCCCCACAGCGGCCGTATCGGCCGCCAGCGTCCGGTCGGGTCGCAGAGCGCCGCGCTCCACGGCCCGGCCGCGACGACGACCGCGTCGGCGGGCTCGCGGCGGCCGTCCACGGCCACGCCGGCCACGCGGTCGCCGATGAACGCGGGGCTCGCCGACCGGCCGAGCCGGATCGCCACCCCGAGCCGCTCGGCGCGGTTGGCCCACGCATAGGTCGGCGCGGCAGGCACGACCGGATAGGCGATCGGGACCCGCAGCGCGTGGACGCCCTCCGCGACCGACGGCTCGAGCGCCCGGAGAGTCGTCGGGTCGAGGACCTCGACGTCGAGCTCGGGGACGCTCGCCCGGAGATGGGCGCCGAGGGCCGTGACCACGCCCGGCCCATGGGCCACGAGCAGGAGCCCGGCCGACACGGCCGGGAGGGCAAAGCCCAGGTCGGGCGCCGCTTCGGCCAGGCGCCGATACGCGGCGACGGTCTCGTGGTAGAGGGGCACGAGCGCCGGATCGAACGGGTGCTGGACGACGCCGGAGTTCCGGCCGGACGCCCCGGCCGCGATCGCCTCCCGCTCGAAGACGGTGACCCGGGCGCCGCCCTCGGCGAGGTACGCCGCCGTCGCCAGCCCGACGATGCCGCCGCCGATGACCGCGACGGCCGGGCCGCTTGACGCCGCGCTCACCCCGTCGAACCGCCCATTCGCGCCGACCCGCTCACCGCGCCGCCGCGATCCCCGCTTCGGCCGACGGCGCACCGGCGGCGATCCGGCCGAGCGCTTCGAGCACGCGGTCGACCTCGTCGGCCGTGTTGTAATGGGTCAACCCGAGCCGGACGAGCCCGCCCGAGCCCTCGAGACCCAGCCGTTCGACGAGCCCGAGGGCGTAGAAGTTGCCGTCCCAGGCGGCGATCCCGTCGTCGCCGAGCCGTCGGGCCACGTCCGGCGCGGCGATCCCCGCCAGCGTGAACGCGGCCGTCGGGGTCCGCCGGTCGAAGGCGCTCGGGTCGGCAATTCCGTGAAGGGTCAGCCCGTGGATCGCGACGAGGCCGTCATGGAGGCGCCGGTAGAGCTCCATCTCGACCGTGCGGATCGCGCCCATGGCGGCGACGAGCCGCTCGCGGCGGGTCGCGTCGGCCGGGGCACCGGCCATCCGTCCCACGTCCTCCAGGTAGCCGATCGCGGCCAGGGCCCCGGCCTGGCCCTCGAAGTTGCCCGTCCCGGTCTCGAAGCGATGACCGGCCGGGCGGACCTTGTAGGCGCGGAGCGCCGCGAGGATCGAGCGCCGGCCATAGACGGCGCCAAGGTGCGGGCCGAAGAACTTGTAGACCGAGCAGGCGACGAAATCGGCGTCGACCACCCGGGCGTCGAGGGCCAGGTGCGGCGCGGCGTGGACGGCATCGACGTACACGAGCGCCCCCACGCGATGTGCCGCGGCCGCGATCCGGGCGATCGGGTTGATCGTGCCCACCGCGTTCGAGGCCCAACCGACCGCGACGAGGCGGGTCCGCGGCGAGAGGAGCGCCTCGAGGCCGGCGAGGTCCAGGGTGCAGTCCGCGAGATCCGGCTCCCACCAGCGAACGATGAGCCCGCGGTCGGCGGCGACGGCGAGCCACGGATCGACGTTCGCGGCATGATCCAGGCCGGTCAGGACGATCTCGTCGCCGGGCTCCAGGCCGGCCCCGATCGAGCGGCTCAGGTGGAAGGTCAGCGTCGTCATGTTCGGCCCGACGACGATCTCGTCGGCGTCGACACCGAGGAGGTCGGCGAGGGCCGCGTGGGTCTCCTCGACGATCGCGCCGGATCGGCGGGAGGTCACGAAGGCACCGCCGTGGTTGGCGTTCGAGGTCCGGTAGTAGTCCGCCACGGCATCGATGACGACATCGGGGACCTGGGTTCCACCGGGACCGTCGAGGAAGATGAGCGGCCGGTCGCCGTGGGCGACGGCGAGGGCCGGGAAGCGGCGCCGGAGGGCATCGATGTCGAGGGTCGTCATGACGCCGATGCTACGCCGCCGTCGACCGTTGGCGCGACCGGTTCGGTCGCCTCCTTCGTTGCCGCGTCAACGACGGCCGGGTAGGATGGGCAGGTGACCCAGGCCTCCGAGCTCCCCCGCCCCTCCCGCCGGGACGCCCAGCTGGCGCCGTGGCGTGCCTTCCTGCGTGCCCACGCCCGGGTCGAGCGCCGGCTCGACGAGGACCTCCGGACGCGACACGGTCTCTCGCTCCAGGAATACGAGACGCTCCTCCACCTCGCCGAATCGCCGGAGCGACGCCTGCGGATGGGCCGGCTGGCCGACTCGCTGCTCCTCTCGAAGAGCGGCGTCACCCGGCTCGTCGATCGCCTCGTCGATGACGGCCTCGTGGAGCGGACGAGCTGTGCGAGCGATGCCCGGGGCGCCGAGGCGACGCTGACGGCGCTCGGCCTGGCCCGCCTTCGCGCGGCCGCGCCGACCCACCTCCACGGGATCCGCGACTACTTCTTCGAGGCGATCGCCGCGGACGACCTCGCCGTCGTCGAGCGGGCCATGGACGCAATCTCGGAGGGGCTCTGTCACGGCGCGGGCCCTCGTGATTCGGCGCTCCACGGCGAGGCGGAGCCGCTCCGAACCCGCGACCGGGCCGTGCATCCGGACGCGGCGACGAGCCCGGACGGCGGGGCCGACCGGCTCCCCGCCGGGACCTCGCCCGGTCGCTGACGCGGTCGCCTCGGCCGGCGCGGTGGCTCGGGGCCGACTCCTTGTCGGGACGTCCGGCTTCGCCTACCCGGCCTGGGCGCCGCGCTTCTACCCGAGCGGCGTGAAGGGGGACGCACTCCTGCCCTTCTACGCCAGCCGCCTGCCGGCCGTCGAGCTCAACAACACGTTCTACGCACGCCCGACGGCGGCCAAGGTCGCCGGCTGGGTGGCGGCCACGCCACCGGACTTCCGCTTCGTCGTCAAGGCCCAGCGCGGCGCCGCCATTCGTGCCCTCACGGCCACGCCCGAGGAGAGCGTCCGCTGGCTGACCGAGGGCCTCGGTGGCTTCGGGGAGCGCCTCGGCGCGGTCCTCTTCCGCGTCCCCCACAACGTCCACCGCAAGCCCGAGGCCGGCTCCGACGCGGCGCTTCGCCGCCTCCTCGCGTCATGGCCGGCGGCGATCCCCCTCGTCACCGAGTTCCAGCATGTCTCCTGGCACGTCGACGAGACGTTCACCGCGCTCCGCGAGGCGCGTGCCTCGCTCTGCGCGACCGACCTGCCCGAGGACGAGGAGGCTCCCACGATCCGGCTGACCGGGCCGCTCGTCTACCTTCGCCTCCGCCGTCATGACTACGGTCCGGAGGAGGTGCGGGCCTGGGCGAACCGGATCCGGCCGTTCCTCGACGCCGGGCACGACGTGTACGTCTTCTTCCGCCATGACGAGACGGGACGGGGCCCGGAGCTCGCGGCCGAGCTGATCGCGGCGGGCGACGCCGGGTAGGGCACCACCCGGGGTCCGTCTCCCTCCGTGGCGCCCACCTCAGGCCGGGGCGGCGCCGTGGGGTCGGTGTTGCGCGTGGTCCATCCGGTGGGTGTACTCGGCCGGGCCGAAGAACACGAGCACCACGAGGTCCTCGGTGATGTCGTGGAAGCGGTGCGGGACGTCGGCGGCGACGAACACCACGGAGCCCGGCCCGACCGGCCGCGAGACACCACCCACGGTGATCGTCGCCCGGCCCGAGACCACGTGGTAGACCTCGTCCTCGGTATGCGGACCCTGGGGATCGGTTGCCCCGGCAGGCAGCTCGTAGAGGCCGACGGACAGGTCGTGGGTCCGGATGAACTCGTGGTAGAGGCGTCCGGACGCGGCGCGCGTGGCGCTGATGTCGGCGAGCTCGTAGGCCTCCATCGATCGCTCCTGTGGTGCGGATCGGCGTGGCTCCGAGGCTAGCACTCCGGGGCCCGCCCAACCGGCCCGGGGAACCGGAATCCGGCGTCCGGCCGTAGATTCCTGCGATGACCGGCCCGCTCCGCAACCGTAGCGCTCGTCGCCGGACGTTTGCCGGCTCCGTGGCGCTCCTTGCGCTCGCCGGGCTCTCGGGGCTCGGGGTCGGCGGCTGCCTCGGGGGCCGGGAGGGCCAGCCGACCGCGAGCGGCTCCTCGGGGCCGACGGCGCCCGTGCCCAGTGACAGCCCATCAGCCCCGGCGAGCGCGGGGCCGTCGGCCGCCCCCTTCGATCCAACCACGATCTCCGTCTCGCTCGAGCCGTACGCCACGGTCCCCGGCTCGCCGCTCGCGATCGTCGCCCCGGATGACGGCACCGATCGCCTGCTCGTCGGCACGAAGGAGGGCCAGGTCGTCATCGTCCGCGACGGGACGGTCGAGCCCGCTCCGATGCTCGATATCTCGGCGCTCGTCTCGAGAGGTGGCGAGCAGGGCCTCCTTGGTCTCGCTGTCCACCCGGACTTCCCCGCCGACCCCCGGATCGTCGTCGACTACACCGACGTCGACGGCGACACCGTCGTCGCCTCGTACCGCCTCGACCCGGCCGGGCCGGACCACCTGGACCCCGCGTCGGCGATCACGATCCTGGCCGTCGATCAGCCGTACGCGAATCACAACGGCGGGGCCGTCGCCTTCGGGCCGGACGGCTACCTCTACGTCGGCCTCGGCGATGGCGGTGCTGGCGGCGACCCGCTCGAGAGCGGCGAGCACCTCGATACGCTCCTCGGCAAGATCCTCCGCATCGACGTCGACTCGGCCGGCGAGGACGGCGCGCCCTACGTAATTCCGCCGGGCAATCCGTTCGCAAACGTAGAAGGTGCCCGGTCCGAGATCTGGCTGACCGGCCTCCGCAACCCCTGGCGCTTCGCCTTTGACCGGGCGACCGGCGACCTCTGGATCGGCGACGTCGGGCAGGGGGCGTGGGAGGAGGTCGACGTGGCGCCGGCGGGTGCCGGCGGCCTCGACTTCGGCTGGGACCGGATGGAGGGCGCCCACTGCTTCGAGCCCGAGACGGGCTGCCCGACCGCGGGCCTGACCCTGCCGGTGACCGAGTACGGCCACGACGTGGGCTGCACGATCATCGGCGGGGACGTCTACCGCAGTGCCCTGCAGCCGATCCTCGTCGGCGGCTACCTCTTCGGCGACTACTGCTCGGGACGGCTGTGGGCGATCCCGGCGGCCGTCGTCGCCGGCGGCGGCCCCGCGCCGGGCCTCCTGGATCCGGTCCGCGTCGGGACCGCCGGCGGCGGCCTCGCGGGCTTCGGCGAGGATGCCGCGGGTGAGCTCTACGCCGCCAACCTCGACGGCACGATCAGCCGGGTCGTCGCGACCGCGCGCTGAACGGACGCTCGGTCGAGCCCGATGCCGCGAAGGATCAATCCGCGCCCACCGGGTCTGCGCGGCGGGCCGGTGGGGCCGGTCGGACCGGCCGGAGGTACAGGGCCAGGACCGCGACGACGTACGTCACGTGGACGACGAGGGTCAGGACCTCGGGGCGAGCGCTGTAGCCGAAGATCGCCCGCAGGAACTGGCCGATCCCGTCGTCGTGCGACAGGATGCCGCTGATGTCGAACGCGGTCTGGCTGCCGATGATGGCGATCCCCGCGATCTCGGCGACCTCGATGAACTCGTGGACGGCGTGGGACAGGAGGCCGGCCGCGATGAAGACCAGGGCGATCCCGGTCCAGCGGAAGAAGAGCCGGAGGTCGATGGCCCGGCTGCCGCGATAGAAGCCCCAGCCGATGACGACGGCCGCACCAAGGCCAACGACCGCCCCGACCAGGACGCTGCCGGCGCCGGTCTCGGCCGATGTCGCCTGGCCGGCCAGGAAGAGCGCGGTCTCCACGCCTTCGCGGATGACCGCGGTGAAGGCCAGGACCGCGAGCCCCCAGGCTGTGCCCTCGGAGAGGACCCGGTCGACGGCCGCCTGGAGCTCGCCCCGCAGGTTCATCGACTGGCGACGCATCCAGAACAGCATCCAGGTCACGACCACCGCGGCGAGGAGCATGGCCGAGCCCTCGAAGATCTGCTCGTACGGCTCCTCGAACGCCCCGACCGTGCTGAAGATCACGAGCCCGAGGGCGACGCTGAGGATGATCGCGGCGCCGGAGCCCAGCCAGATCTTCGGAATGTGGCGGCCGTTGCCGGTCCGGACCACGTAGGCCAGGACGATGGCGACGATGAGCGCCGCTTCGACGCCCTCGCGAAGGCCGATGAGGAAGCCGGTGGTGAGGTTGCCGAAATCCACGGGTTGAGCTCCTGGCTGTCGGAGGACGCTGGCGCCGGGGCTGGCGACGCGGCAAATCCTAGTGGCTCACTCGGGTTTACGCAAGGGTCCTTGCATCACGTTCGCAGGGTCACCTGACCTCTCCCCCGCACGGGGTTCAGACGGCCGCCGGCAACCGTCAGGTTGCCGCTGGGTCCACCTTGTCGGGGTCGATGCCGAGGTCCTTGATCGCCGCTGCGGCCGCCTTGGGCGTGACGTACCCGTCGCGAGCCAGGGCCGCCATCGCTGCCGCCGCGATGCTGGCGGCGTCGATCTCGAAGAACGCCCGCAGGCTCTCCCGAGTGTCGCTCCGTCCGAAGCCGTCCGTGCCCAGGGCGACGAACGTCGCGGGCACCCACGGGGCGACCATCTGCGGGATGACCTTCATCCAGTCGCTCGCCGCGACGATCGGACCGCCGTCAGCCCCGAGCACCCCGGCGACGTACGGAACCCGGGCCGTCGCGGCGGGGTGAAGGCGGTTCCAGCGATCCACCTCGAGCGCGTCGCGCCGGAGGAGCGGGAACGACGGCGCCGAGTAGACCTCCGCAGCGACGCCGAACCGCTCGGCCAGGATGTGCTGGGCCTCGAGGACCTGCCCGAGGATCGCCCCCGAGCCCACGAGCCGGACGGCGTGAGCCTCCCTGCCCGCGTCCGGCGCCGCCGCGAAGCGGTAGATGCCCCGGAGGATGCCCTCGTCGACGCCCTCGGGCTTCGGGGCCTGGGGATAGTTCTCGTTGTAGAGCGTGACGTAGTAGAAGACGTCCTCGCCCCGGACGTACATCCGCTCGATCCCCTCGCGGATGATCACGGCGAGCTCGTAAGCGTAGGCCGGGTCGTACTGACGGAGGTTCGGGACGGTCGAGGCCAGGACGTGGGTGTGGCCGTCGTCGTGCTGGAGGCCCTCGCCGGCGAGGGTCGTCCGGCCGGCGGTCGCGCCCATGAGGAAGCCCCGGGCCCGGGCGTCGGCGGCGGCCCACATCTGGTCGCCGGTCCGCTGGAAGCCGAACATCGAGTAGAAGATGTAGAACGGGATCACAGGCAGGCGGTTCGTCGCGTACGACGTGGCGGCCGCGCTGAAGCTGGCCATCGAGCCGGCCTCCGTGATCCCCTCCTCGAGGACCTGGCCGTCCTTCGCCTCGCGGTACTTCAGGACGAGCTCCGAATCGACCGGGTCGTAGCGCTGGCCGCCCGAGGCGTAGATGCCGACCTCGTTGAAGAGCGGGTCCATCCCGAATGTCCGTGCTTCGTCGGGGATGATCGGCACGATCCGCGGCCCGAGCTCGGGATCGCGGATGAGGTTCCGGAGCATTCGGGTGTAGGCCATCGTCGTCGAGACCGCGGTGGAGCTGCCGGCCGCGAACTCGGCGTCGAAGGTCGGATTCGGAGCAGGCAGCGGCGCTCCCCGGACCACCCGCTTCGGGAGCTCGCCGCCGAGCTGGCGTCGCCGTTCCTTGAGGTACTGGACCTCCTCGGAGTCGGGCCCGGGGTGGTAGTACGGGGCGTCCTTGAGCTTCGCGTCGGGGATCGGGAGCTCCAGGCGATCGCGGAAGACCCGGAGCTCCTGCTCCGAGAGCTTCTTGGCCTGGTGGGTGATGTTGCGGGCCTCGACACCAGGCCCCAGGGTCCAGCCCTTGACGGTCTTGGCCAGGATCACCGTGGGCACACCGCGGAACTCCGTCGCCTCCTTGTAGGCCGCGTAGACCTTGCGGTAGTCGTGGCCGCCCCGGCGGAGCTTGGCGAGGTCGTCGTCGGTCAGGTGCTCGACGAGCCGCCGCAGGCGCGGGTCGGGGCCGAAGAAGTGCTCCCGGATGTAGGCGCCGCCGGCGACCGAGAACTTCTGGAACTCGCCATCGACGGTCGTGTTCATCTTCTCGACCAGGACGCCGTCGACGTCGCGGGCCAGGAGCTCGTCCCACTCCCGGCCCCAGATGACCTTGATGACGTTCCAGCCGGAGCCCCGGAAGACGGCCTCGAGCTCCTGGATGATCTTGCCGTTGCCGCGAACCGGGCCATCGAGGCGCTGGAGGTTGCAGTTGACGACGAAGGTCAGGTTGTCGAGGCCCTCGCGGGCTGCGACGTGGAGGGCCCCGAGGGCCTCCGGCTCGTCCGTCTCGCCGTCGCCCAGGAAGGCCCAGACGCGCGATCCCGATGTGTCCAGGAGGCCGCGGTTCTGGAGGTACCGGTTGAACCGGGCCTGGTAGATCGCCGAGATCGGGCCGAGGCCCATCGAGACAGTCGGAAACTCCCAGAAGTCGGGCATGAGCCGCGGGTGCGGGTACGACGACAGGCCGTCCTGGGGCGGCGTCTCGCGCCGGAAGTGGTCGAGCTGGTCCTCGGACAGGCGGCCCTCGAGGAAGGCCCGGGCGTAGATCCCCGGCGCGGCGTGGCCCTGGTAGAAGACCTGATCGCCGGCGCCGTCGCCGTCCTTGCCCTTGAAGAAGTGGTTGAAGCCGACCTCGTACAGTGTCGCCGCCGAGGCATACGTGGCGAGGTGGCCGCCGATCCCCGCGAAGCGGTTGTTGGCCCGCAGGACCATCGCCACGGCGTTCCAGCGGATGAGCCGGCGGATCCGTCGCTCGAGCTGCTCGTCGCCCGGAAAGAACGGCTCCTGCTCGGGGCTGATGGTGTTGATGTAGCGGGTGTTGGTCAGCGGCGGCAGGCCGACCTGGCGCTGGCGGGCGCGCTTGAGGAGCTTGAACAGGAGGAACCGGGCGCGGGTCTCACCCTCCTGGTCGAGGACGTCGTCCAGCGATTCGATCCAGTCGCTCGTCTCGCGCTCGTCGATGTCGGGAAGCTGGTGCTTGAACTCGTCGAGGTACATCGATGCTTCGGGGCTCCGTGGACGGGGGTCAGGCACTCGCGAGGACGCGGAGCGTGGTCGGCAGGGTGTGGGGGCGGAGCATCAGCCGGAGGGCGGGATCAGCGGCGTACTTCCCCTTCAGCGCGGCGCTGCAGCGGCCGACCGACTCGGGGTCGGCGGCCGCGACGACGCGGCTCGCGATCCGCCGGCCGCCGACATCGAACGCGACGTCAGGCCGCGCCACCGCCTCGCGATACCAGCGGGCGCCCTCGCCGTTAACCGACCGAACGAAGACGTCCTCGCCGTCGACGACGATCCAGATGATCGTCCGATGCACGATCCCGGTCGGCGACGTCGTCTCGATTCTCACTTCCTCGGCCTGCGCCAGCCGGTGGCGCTCGTCGACGCTCAGGTTCACCGTCGAAGCGTAGCCCACGTCGGCGCGCGGTGCCCCGTGGCCCCCGGGATGCGCCGGCGTTGCAGGAGGGTGGCGGCGGAGGAGCGGCTTCCGGGCGCGGCGGGCTTCCAATGCGGGCCTACCATGGGATCACGTCCCGATTCGATCGGAATCCACGGGAGGTGGTGGCGATGGGGAGCGCGAGCTCATACGACGCGATCGTCATCGGGGCCGGCCACAACGGGCTCGTCGCCGCCGCGTACCTGGCGCGCGCAGGCTTGCGGACGCTCGTCCTGGAGCGGCGCGGCATCGTCGGCGGAGCCTGCGCGACGGAGGAGGTGTGGCCGGGCTTCCGGGTTTCGACGACCTCGTACGTCAACAGCATGTTCCAGGGTCGGATTATAGAGGACCTCCGGCTCGCGGAGTTCGGCTTCGAGCTGATCCCGACCGACAACCTGTTCGTCCCGTTCGAGGACGGCCGGTACATGGTCCTCTGGGACGACGAGCGGAGGACATGCGCGGAGATCGCGAAATTCTCACCGAAGGACGCCGAGCGCTACCCGGACTACAACCGGTTCCTGCATGAGGCGGGCGCGTTCGTCCGCGAGCTGATCTGGAAGACGCCCCCGGCGGCGCTCGGCCTGCGGAGCGCGAGGGACATGCTGGAGCTCGGCTGGAAGCTTCGCCGAATGGGCGGGGACGCCTTCCGGTTCATCGACCTCATGACCGGGTCGATCGTGGAGTTCCTCGACAAGTGGTTCGAGTCGGATCAGCTCAAGGCAACGCTTGCCTACTACGGTTCGATCGGCAACTTCAAGGGACCGATGACTCCGGGCAGCGCCTACGTCCTGCTCCATCACCTGATGGGCGAGCACAGGGGTGCCGGCGGGTGGGGCTTCGTGCGCGGAGGGATGGGCGGCCTGACCCAGGCGCTGGCGGCGTGCGCAAGATCCCTCGGCACCACGATCCTGACCGACGCGGAGATCGCCCGGGTGGTCATCCGCAACGGCCGGGCGGTCGGCGTGGAGCTGGTGAACGGCGACGCATACCCGGCTAAGGTGGTCGTCTCGAACGCCGACCCGCGGACGACCTACCTGCGCCTCGTCGGCGCCCAGCACCTCGACGCCGAGACGGTCGCCGAGGTCGAGTCCTACAAGACCTTCAGCACCGCCTTCAAGATCAACTTCGCGCTCGATCGGCTGCCCGACTACACGGCGTTCGACAGGGAGGCGATGGGCATCGCCTATCCGACCTATGCCCACCTGGGACCGACCGTCGAGTACCTCGAGCGGGCGTATGACGACGCCAAGTACGGCCGACCCTCGACCCGCCCGTTCCTGTCGCCGGTCGTGCCGACGCTCGCCGACCCGGCCCTGGCGCCCGAGGGCAAGCACATCCTCAACGTCTTCGGCGGCCACGCCCCGTACACCCTGGCCGGCTCGACCTGGGACGACGAGCGCGAGTCGTTCGCCGATCGGGTCGTCGACACCATCGCCGCGTTCGCCCCCGGCATCCGCGACGCCATCATCGACCGCCAGATCCTGATGCCGCCGGATCTCGAGCGCATCTACGCGCTGCCGCAGGGCCACATCTTCCACGGTGAGCTGTCGATCGACCAGCTCTTCTTCCTGCGGCCGATCCCCGGCTATGGCGATTACCGGACTCCGATCCGGGGGCTCTACCTGTGCGGCTCGGGGACGCATCCGGGCGGAGGGGTCTACGGCGTGCCCGGCCACAACGCGGCCCGCGAGGTTCTTCGCGATGTCAAGGCCCGCGGCCGCGGACCGCGGCGGCTCACCTGAGATATCCATGGCCGATCTGGCCGGGGACTATCGCCAGGCATACGAGCCGACTAAGATGGCGCGGTCCCGCGACGCTCCGTGCGTGCGACTCCGGCCCGTCCGGCCACGGAGCTCGGCCGCGGGCGTGGAGGAGGATCGATCGATGACATCCTGGCGACGCCTTCTTCCCCTTGTTGCCGCAGGCACGCTGCTGGTTGCGGCATGCGGCGGTGGTGCCAGTCCCTCGCCAAGCTCTGCGCCACCCGCATCGACGGCGCCCGGGAGCGAGACCCCCTCGATCGAGCCCGTCGCCGACGTCTGCTCGAACCCGCCGAAAGCGGACGGCACGACCCTGACCTTTTCCTCGTACGGCGGTGCGTACCAAGAAGCCCAGCGCAAGGGCTGGCTCGAGCCGTACGCGGCTCTCACCGGCGTGACATTCCAGGAGAGCGAGGACTCCTCGAACGCGACGATCAAGGCGCAGGTCGAAGGGGGCCAAGTCACCTGGGACATTGTCGATGTCGGTAACGACTTCGGGCTCGATGCCCACGCTGATCTTCTCGAGCCGCTCGACTACACGAAGATCCCCAAGGACGAGATCCTCGACGGCTTCGCCGGTACGTATCGCGTAGCCGACATCACGTACGGCGTCGTCCTCGGCTACAACACCGAGAAGACGGCCGGCGTGCCCGAGGGCTGGGCCGACTTCTTCGATACGTCCAAGTTCCCCGGCAAGCGCGGGTTCTGGGATTACTCCGCAGGCGGCATCTTCGAGTTCGCCCTCCTCGCCGACGGCGTGGCCCCGGCTGACCTCTACCCGCTCGATCTGGATCGTGCAACAGCCAAGCTCGACACGATCAAGGACGACATCGTGTTCTGGGCCTCGGGCGCCGAATCGCAGGACCTGCTCGGCAAGGGCGAGGTGGCGATGGCGATGATCTGGAACGGCCGCGCCTACAGCGCCAAGCACATCGACAACAAACCGGTCGAGATCCAGTGGAACGGACAGATCGTCACCGCCGACTACTTCGTCGTGCCGAAGGGCACCCCGAACAAGGATGCAGCGATGGACTTCATCGCGTGGGCCTCGTGCAAGGAGAACAACGCGGCGCCCTCCAAGTACATCCCCTACGGGCCGACGAACAAGAACGCGACGGCCGACCCATCGACAGCCGCAGACCTCAGTGTCTCGAACATCAACGAAACTTCCGCCTACTTCGACGATGCCTGGGTGGTCGAGAACGCCCAGCTGCTTGAGGACGCATACCAGGAGTGGAAGACCCGCTGAGGACAGCCGTCCGCGACTGACCTGCTCGGACCGGTGCGTCTGCTCCGTCCGACCACCAGTGGATCGGGCCGTCGCCCTCGCGACGGCCCGATCGTCAACCGCTGGGCGCTGTTGGCGATCCCCCCGATCGCCTTCCTGGTCGCCTTCTTCCTCGTCCCGCTGGTCGTCGTCAGCCTGCGCAGTGTCACGGACTTCCCCAAGCCGACCGGCGACGCCTTTGCGAACTACGGGCGCTTCTTTGCCTCGTCCGCGAACATCCGAGTTCTCAGCAACACGTTCTGGGTCGCCGGCCTCTCGACGGTCGTCTGCCTCGCGCTGGGTTACCCATACGCCTACCTCATGAACATCGTCCGGCCCAGGGTGGCCGGCCTCCTGCTCATCGCCGTGCTCCTCCCGTTCTGGTCCAGCCTGCTCGTCCGGACCTACGCCTGGGAGGTCATCCTGCGGGACACGGGGATCATCAACTCGTTCCTGCTGGGCGCCAGGATCATCGACGAACCTATCCCGCTCATCCGCACCACGCTCGGCGTCATGCTCGGGATGAGCCAGATCCTCCTGCCGTTCATGGTCCTGCCGATCTACACCGTGATGCGCCGGATCGATCCGGAGTACACGCGGGCTGCCGCGAACCTCGGGGCGTCGCCGTTCGCGGCCTTCCGCCGAGTCTTCCTGCCGCTCTCGCTGCCCGGTGTGATCGCCGGATCCCTGCTCGTCTTCGTCCTGGCACTTGGCTTCTACATCACGCCCGCCCTGCTCGGCTCGCCGAAGGACACGATGATCAGCCAGTTCATCGCCAGCGCCGTCCAGCAACGCCTCGACTGGGGCATCGGCAGCACCATGGCGGTCATCCTCATGGGCCTGACCTTCGTGGTCCTGTTCGTCGCGTCGCGGTTCATCCGGCTTCGTGACGCCTTCGGCAGCCTCGAGGAGGGTTGAGTGGCGATCGACTCGTGGCGTCAGCCGCGCCGGCTGTTCCTCCTGGCCATTGGCGGCCTCACGGTGTTCTTCCTCATGGTCCCGACCCTCGTCGTCGTGCCCATGAGCGTCACGTCGTCGAACGCCCTGACCTTCCCGCCGGAGGGCTTCTCAACTCGCTGGTACGAGAAGATGCTCACGGACCGCCAGTGGTCGACCGGTTTCATCAACAGCGCCCAGACGGCCCTGCTCGCAGCTCTCCTTGCGACCGTGCTCGGGACCCTCGCGGCGATCGGGACGGCCCGCGGACGATTCCCCGGCCGGAGCGCCGTCAACGCGCTCATCCTCTCGCCCCTGATCGTCCCGGTGATCATCATCGCCATCGGGATGTTCTCGGTCTTCGTGCGCTGGAAGATCGCCGGGTCGATGGTCGGCCTGGTCATGGCCCACACGGCGCTGGCCGTGCCGTTCGTCGTGGTCAACGTGACGACCAGCCTCCGGACGATGGACCGCAACCTCGAGCTGGCGGCCCAGAGCCTGGGTGCCGGGCCCGTCCGGACCTTCCGCAGGATCACCCTGCCGTTGATCATGCCCGGCATGCTGGCCGGTGGCCTGTTCGCGTTCATCACGTCCTGGGACGAGGTCGTCGTGGCGATCTTCCTGACCAGCGCCCGATTCCGGACCCTGCCGGTCGAGATGTGGGAGCAGGTTCGCCAGGTGGTCGATCCGACCGTCGCAGCCGTCTCCACGACCCTCCTTGCGGTGACCACCACCCTCCTCCTGCTCGCCTTCGTGGCGCGCCGTCAGGGGCCGGCTCGGTGAGCGCCACCAGCCGCACCTCCGCCATGCCTCCGGATCGCCAAGGCCGGCCCGCCCTCGTTCTGCGAGGCCTCCAGAAACTGTTCGGGGACGTCGCGGCCGTCGACGGCGTCGACCTCGAGGTCCGCCAGGGTGAGTTCGTCACCCTGCTCGGGCCGTCCGGCTCGGGCAAGACGACGACCCTCCGGATGATCGCCGGGTTCACCGGCCAGACTGCCGGGACGATCGAGATCGATGGCGTCGACATGAGCCATGTTCCGCCCCACCGCCGCGACGTCGGGATGATCTTCCAGAACTACGCCCTCTTCCCGCACATGACCGCGGCCCAGAACATCGCCTTCCCGCTCGAGATGCGGCGCGCGAAGCGCTCCGAGATCACGAGACGCGTTGCCGAGGCGCTGGCCCTGGTCAAGCTCGACGCCTTCGGTCATCGCTTCCCCCGGCAGCTCTCCGGCGGGCAGCAACAGCGGATCGCCTTCGCCCGGGCCGTCGTCTTTCATCCGCAGCTGCTGCTCATGGACGAGCCCCTCGGAGCGCTGGACAAGAAGCTCCGTGAGGCACTTCAGCTCGAGGTCATGCACATCAGCCGGCAGCTGGGTGCCACCGTGATCTACGTCACCCACGACCAGGAAGAGGCGCTCGTGATGAGCGACCGCATCGCCATCTTCAGCCGAGGCCGGATCGAGCAGCTCGGCCGGGGCGAGGACCTGTACGACCGGCCGGTCTCGCTGTTCGTGGCGGACTTCATCGGTGAGTCGAACATCCTGCGCGGGCGGTTCGAGCGTGACGGCGGCGGCGGCTGGCTGGTCCGGGACGACGCGCGCTGGCGGGTGAGCGCCGCCCAGGTCGAGCGGGCAGCACTCGGTTCCGGCTCGGCGGCGGCGCTCGTCATTCGGCCGGAACGGCTGCGGATGGTCGGACCGGATGAGACAGGGGCGACGGCGGGGACAAACACCATCCAGGCGTCGGTGCGGGACGCCCTCTATCTCGGCTCGACACGCAAGTACGAGCTCACGATGATGGACGGTCGGGCGGCGAGGGTTCGGCGCCAACTTGGTGGCGGCGAGCGCGAATGGCAGCCCGGTGACCGGGTGGGCCTGGTCTGGGCGGTCGACGACGCCGTCCTGGTCTCCGATCCGCAGGGCTGAGCTCGGTGCCTCGTTACACGCCCGCCGATTCGCTCCAGTCACCGCGGTTCACGGGACCCATCACGTTCGCCCGCCTGCCGCACGTTCGGACGCTCGAGGACGTGGACCTCGCCGTCGTCGGGGTTCCGTTCGATACCGGGGTGACGTACCGCGTCGGCGGGCGGTTCGGGCCCAGGGCCGTCCGTGACGCCTCGGTGATGCTCCGGCCCTACAACGCGAACCTCGAGGTCGCCCCGTTCGAAGTCCTGTCATGCGTCGACTTCGGCGACGTCGCGATCGTGCCCGGCTACACCGAGCGGAGCTACGCCGCGATCGAGGCCGCGGTCTCGCCGATCGTGGAGGCCGGGGTGGTGCCGCTGCTCATCGGCGGAGACCACGCCTGCACGCTGCCGCACCTCCGGGCCACCCGATCGCGAGGGCCGGTCGCGGTCGTCGATTTCGACTCGCACACGGACGCCTGGGACAGCTACTTCGGCGAGAAGTACAACCACGGCACGTGGATGCGCCGGGCGATCGAGGAGGGCCTCGTGGATGTCGGCCACTCGATCGAGGTCGGCCTGCGAGGTTCGATCTACGCCGCCGAGGACTGGACCGGGCTGCGCACCGAGCTGAGGCTCGACTACCTCACGACCGAGGATGTCCTGAAGTTCGGACCGGCCGCCGTGGCGGCCCGGATCCGGGAGCGCGTGGGCGACCGACCGGCGTTCATCAGCTTCGACATCGACGTGGTCGACCCGGCCTTCGCTCCCGGCACCGGGACGCCGGAGGCCGGCGGGCCTTCGGCTCACGATGCGCTCTCGATCGTACGCGGCCTGACCGGGATCGACTTCCTCGGCTTCGACGTCGTGGAGGTCATCCCCGCGTACGACCCGGCCGGGCAGACCGCAACCCTGGCTGCGAACCTCGCCTACGAGATGCTCTCGCTCGTCGCGCTCCGACGAACAGCCCTCGGCGGCGGCAGCGCCGATGGTTCGGCCTGACGGATGCCAAGCTGGCGCAACGAGGGTCGACCCCGCACCTGTGCTAGCGTCGGGCGATGCAGCGCTACGGTCCCCGGACGGCCCTCGTCGTGGTCGACGTCCAGAACGACTTCGCCGATCCGAAGGGCTCGCTGAGCGTCACGGGCGGCGAGGCGACGATCCCGGTCGTGAACGGCCAGGCTGCCGCGGCCACCGCCGCCGGTGCGTTCGTCGTCTACACCCAGGACTGGCATCCGGCCCACACGCCGCACTTCGCCCAGGACGGCGGGATCTGGCCGGTCCACTGTGTCGGCGACGAATGGGGAGCCGACTTCCACCCGGCCCTCGACGTCGTCGGCCCGAGCGTCCACAAGGGCACCAACGGCGAGGACGGCTACTCCGGCTTCACGATGCGCGATCCCGTCTCCGGGGCCGAGGTGCCAACGGAGCTCGACGGGCTGCTCCAAGGTCGCGGGGTGGAGCGGGTCGTCGTGTGTGGCCTCGCGACCGACTACTGCGTCAAGAGCACGGCCCTCGATGCCGTCCGCCTCGGCTACGCGACGACCGTCCTCCTCGACGCCATCGCGGCGGTGAACCTCGCGCTCGGCGACGGCGATCGGGCGCTCGACGAGCTGAGGTCCGCGGGCGCGACGCTCGAGACCTCGGGCGGGCCTGGCGGGGACTGACGTGCGACGGGTACTCGGTCTGCTCGTCCGCCTCGCGATCGCCGGGTCGGTCGGCGCTTGGCTCGTCGATCGGTGGCTGGGCCAGCGGTCGTCGGCGTCCGGAGCCATGCCAATCCGGACGTCGATCGAGATCGATGCGCCCGTCGAGCGAGTCTGGGCGGTCCTCGCCGACCTCGCTCGCCAGCCCGAGTGGATGCACGACCTCCGCGAGGTCCGCCTCCTGACACCGCCGCCGGTCGGCGTCGGGACGCGGGCGATCGGCCGGGTGCAGGCCTTCGGGATCGCGGTGGAGGATCCCATCGAGATCACCGTCTTCGAGCCGCCGGTGCGGTACGCGATCCGCCACGACGGCCTCGTGAGCGGCACGGGCGACATTCGCCTGGTCCTCCAGGGCGACGCCTCGACGACCCTCGTCACGTGGGAGGAGACGCTGGTCCCGCGCGTCCTCCCCCACCTCGGAAGCCTCGTGATCGCGGCGGTCTTCGGCCCGATCTTCCAGCGCGATCTCGAGCGCCTGGCCGCCCTCGTCGAGGCCGACTGACCGACCGTGCAGGTCCACCTCGTCGACGCGACGTACGAGCTGTTCCGAGCCCATTACGCGCCGCGGCCGCCGGTCCTCGGCCGGGACGGCGTCAACCTCTCGGGTGTCTCGGGGGTCGTGGACCAGCTCCTGTACCTCCTCCGCGATGAGGGTGCGACCCACGTCGGCTGCGCGACGGACCGGGTCATCGAGTCCTTCCGGAACGACCTCTTCCCCGGCTACAAGTCGTCGGCCGGGATGCCGCCCGAGCTGCTCGGCCAGTTCCCGATCGTCGAGGCGGCGATCGAGTCCCTCGGGCTCGTCCTCTGGCCGATGGTCGAGTTCGAGGCCGACGACGCGATCGCCGCCGCCTGCCGGCGCTTCGCGGCAGACCCGGACGTCGAGCGGATCTTCATCTGCACGCCCGACAAGGACATGGCCCAGCTCGTCGAGGACGAGCGGATCGTCCTCCTCGACCGGCGCCGGCGGATCACCTACGACGATGCCGGGGTGCGGACGAAGTGGGGGGTCGCGCCGGCCTCCATCCCCGACTGGCTTGCGCTCGTCGGAGATTCGTCGGACGGCTACCCGGGGATCCCGGGCTGGGGCGCGAAGGGCGCGGCGGCCGTGCTCGCCGTGTATGGCTCGTTCGAAGGGATCCCCGAGCGCGCGTCGGCCTGGGAGGTTCCGGGCGTCGGCGGCGCCCGGGCGATGTCGCTCGCGGCGTCGCTGCGCGACCACCGCGACGAGGCAGTCCTCTACCGCTCGCTGGCGCGGCTCCGGTACGTCGACGACGGCGTCGAGATCCCGGAGCAGACCGCCGCCGAGCTGGCGTGGCGCGGCGCGCCGCGGGCGCGCTGGGAGGCGTTCTGCGACCGCTGGGCCCTGGACCGCCTGCGGGCGCGCCCGCATCTATGGCTCGCGGAGCCCACGCGGGCGATGTAGGGTCGTCGCCGACGGGCAGGCGGCCGCCACCGGCGGCGGTCTG